>ENA-UPSM01002537-UPSM01002537.1-activated-sludge-metagenome-genome-assembly--contig:-NODE-2537-length-22139-cov-89.163829_pt1 | contig 22139 bp, 20 predicted proteins | sample MGYA00238181_ERZ773283 | MGnify/ENA primary metagenome ERZ773283 (study PRJEB29023, sample SAMN05720199) | activated sludge metagenome | isolation source: Anaerobic digester | place: Japan...
GCATTGTAGTTACACTAATTGTTATTATCGCGCTGATCTCGGTTAAAAAACTTGGCTATCTTGAATATGTTATACTGGATAAAATACTAGGATGGATACGGGATATAACTGACGCTTCAAGAAATTCTACTTACAGCGGCACTTTCCTTACGCTGGCAGCTGAATTAGGGAAAACCGATAGCTTAAAATCTCTGTGGGCAAAAGCGTGCCAGGCTTTTGAATTTATGCAGATTGACGCGGCGGAATTGCATATTAAGAAACCAGCAAAATTAAAAAGTAAAAATCAGCCAAAACAAGCGGACGTTCTTTCATGGGAAAAAAGCAATGCGCCACGCAATAAAATGATGCGTCTGGAAATACCTTTGGGTGCAGGCAATCCCGTTAACGCTAAACTTATAGTATTTAAAAATTTAACAGAAAATAATATCCGGCCATACACGCTGCGCCGCGTCAGGCAATTGCGGCAAAACATGGAAACAGCGCTGGAGAGAATCATTAAGTAATTAAGATTTGAGGGTTAAGGGAAAAAACGTGAAACGTGAATAGTGAAGGGTAAACAGTAAAAAATGAAAATATTTGTTACAGGTGGGGCAGGTTATATCGGAAGCCATGCGGTTATATCTCTGGCAGAAGCAGGGCATGATGTTTTGGTCTATGATAATCTCTGCAATAGTAATGAAAAAGCGATTATTTACGGAAAATTGGTCAAAGGAGACCTCGCAGATACAAAACTGCTGAATAAAACTTTAGCTGATTTTAGACCGGACGCGGTAATTCATTTCGCGGCCTTTATCCAGGTGGAAGAATCAGTCCGCGAGCCGCTTAAATATTATCGCAACAATGTAATCAACACGATTAATCTGCTGGAAGCGATGCGGGAACATCAAATAAATTATTTTCTGTATTCATCCACCGCCGCTGTTTATGGTATTCCCGAAAAAATACCCGTTGATGAAAACGCTCCCATGCAACCGATCAATCCTTATGGCGTTTCCAAAGTCATAATTGAACAGGTTTTAAATGACCTGGCGCAAAGCAGTGATTTTCGTTACGCGACACTCAGATATTTTAACGTGGCGGGCGCGGATCCTAAAAGCCGCGTTGGCCAAAAATATCGTGAGTCAACTCATCTGATTACACGCGCGCTAAAAACAGCCAAAGGCGAGCTTAAAAAGCTTTTAATCTATGGAACTGATTATCCCACGCCCGATGGCACATGCATCCGCGATTATATTCACGTGACGGACATGGCCGATGCCCATGTATTGACATTAAATCATCTTATGAAAACAGGAGAAAATCTGATCATGAACTGTGGCTACGGACATGGATTTTCTGTGCGCGAGGTAGTGGAAGTCAGCCGTAAGGTAACGGGTATTGATTTTGCCGTGGAAGAAACAGGCAGGCGCGCGGGAGATTCCGTTCAGCTTGTTGCCAATAGCGATAAATTGAGAAATCTGACCGGCTGGAAACCAAAGTACGATGATTTGGAATTCATAATTAAAACGGCATGGGAATGGGAAAGAAAGTTGTAAAGCACTTAGAGGGTTAGAAGCGTTAGATGCTTTGGAAGATTGGATGCTTTAGAAGCGTTAGAGGTTTTAGTAAAGAAAAGTGAATGGTGAAGGGCATGAACGTGAAAGGTGAATAGTGAATAGTGAATCCGCCGTAGGCGGGTGAGGAATCTTGAAAAAAAGATTTCTCGTCGCTTCGCTCCTCGAAATGACAAGGAAAAATGCGCTCCTCGAAATGACAGATAGAGAAGATTAACAACATCCTAACATCGTCTAAACCATACATAAAATAAATTTTATAGAGCAATTATTTTGAGAAAATATCTTTGCATATTATTAATTATCACAGTGCTCACAGGCGGCGATGCCTTCTGCGCCGATAGTCCGTTTACTTATCCCTCGAACTGGGGCGGTACAGGTTTGATGGAAACGCCGACAGCACGTGTCCTCGAAGCGGGAAAATTCCGCGTTGGCGTGAGTTATGTTGATCCGTATATTTATTATTACGGCGCGATCAGCCCTTTCAAAGGATTAGAAATCGACGGCCGCGTAACAGAAATTCTGGATACTGATACTTCATCTGACCCCACATGGGCAGAATACGGTAATTATAAGGATAAGGCCTTCGATATTAAATATCAGTTTCTGCCCGAAGGTAAATACACACCGGCGTTAGCCTTCGGGGTAATGGATCCGCACGGCACAAGAATTTTTACCAGCCAGTATCTTGTTGCCAGCAAACAAATATTTCCGTTTGATTTTACCATTGGCGTAGGCAACGGAAGGTTTGGCAAAAGGCCTATTGACGATGATAAAGAATTCGGCCTCGAAATATTCACTGATCCAAAACAATGGCTCAAAGACGCTCAGGTTTTCGGCGGTGTTCAGTTTACTCCTCATCCTAAAATATCTTTTATGGTGGAATATAATCCCATCCGCTACGATAAGCAGATAACTGACCCGGCACAGTCAAAACATTTTAAAAATTACGATGATTCTTTTTTACATAGGTTAAATTACGGCATCCGCATCATGCCCTTTGACTGGACGGAAATTGATTTAAGTTATCAGCGCGGCGAGCAAATCGGCGTAAATGTTTCTTTCGCCTTCACACTAGGAAGGCCGATACTGCCCATATTTGACGCGCCTTACATTGAAAAACAGGAATTAATGGATAGCCCGCTCGCGCAAAGAATAAGCCGCGGGCTTTATGAATCAGGCTTTTATGATATCGGCGTTTCGGTTTCCGGTTCCAATATATGGGTTGTCGCGGCAAATGACCGCTACTTTTACACACCGCGCGCTATCGGGGTAATGGTAAATTTAATTAACAGGATGCTGCCGGAAGATATAAATCAAATTTACCTGATCATAACAGAAAGAGGAATCCCCGTAGTCCAGTTTTCCACTCAAAGGCAAGATGTTAATTATTACCAGGAACAAGTATTCAGCCCGGGAGAATACCTTTACCTGGCTAAAACTGATACAGATGTTTATCAAACTCCGGAAGCAAAGCATAATTATAAAAGATATATTTTCTACGGCATTAAGCCGGAATTAAACGCGTTGATTAATGATCCGTCCGGCTTTCTTAAATTAAGAGCCGGGGCGTCTGGCTGGATTGGCATAAACCCGTGGCGTGGAGCATCTCTAGTTGCGGGCATCGCGGCATACCCTCTAAATGATGTTTCATCATCCAATAAACCGCTTTCCATTCCGGTACGCTCTGATTTTGTGGAGTATATGGATAATAACATGCTTCTCAGTCTCTTAATGTTCGAGCAGATAGAAAAATTCAAATACGAAATATACGGTAAAGTGGGCGCTGGTTTGCTGGAAGTTCAATACGCGGGTTTAGACGCGGAATTGGCAGTGCCGTTATTCAAAGGCAGAATATATACCGGCGTTAGCGGTTCTTTGGTTAAAAAAAGAGACGTTTCTAATCCGGTAAAACTAAATAACAACGATTGGGATGATCATTATAAAACCGCTTTTTTCAACGCGCGGCTGAATATTCCGGAACTGGATGCATATCTGGATGTAAAAGCGGGACGTTTTCTGGCCGGAGATAAAGGCGCGAGAGTTACAGTTGCCAAAAATTTCAATGGCGTTGTTCTTTCCGCTTGGTATAGCTTTACCGATACATCAGTATTCAGCGATCCATATAACAGAGGTTATCATGATAAAGGCATCGCAATCTCCATCCCTCTGCGGCTGTTCCTCGGCCGGGATTCGCGTGTAGCGTATGATTTTGCCATATCACCGTGGACGAGAGATGTGGCACAAGACATATATCACAGAACATCTTTGTTTGATTTTATCGGAAGAAACAGCAAAATTTATCTGGATAAAGACAAGGAAATGTTCGAATAAATATACAGGATAATTTGTTTTATCTTATTAATATTATTAACTATATTAATATTGTACTGATTACTTATTAAAATAAATATAGTTTTCGTTGACAATGACCGCAATATTGTGTAAATTTCAAATAGTTAAAATGTGATTAATTTTAATCTGTAGCTTCAACTACTCAGGGGAGGTCAGAAATGAAAACATTTAAAAAAATCATTTCTATAATAGTGATTGTGCTTTTCATGGGTGTAATGCTACCAGCAAATTCTTTCAGCCAGTCAGCTTCCACATCAGGAGCTGCCGCGGCCGGAGCTTCTTCTGGTGAAACCACAAAAGCAGGAATCAGTAAAGGAACTATAGCTGTCGGCGCTGTATTATTGGCGTTGCTCCTCGCGGGTGGAGTGGCTATGGCGGCCGGTGGCGGCGGTGGTGGCGGGTCTTCAGCTCCTCCTACGCATCATTAATAGTTCGTATAAATAAATTCAGCAAAATGGCGAAGGTTTACCAAAAATATTGGTTCAAGCCTTCGCCTTTTTTTAAAATGTTTTAAGGTCAAAAAGATGAAAAAAACATTGTTAGCCTTTTTTATTGCTTGCTTAATTATTTCTTCAGCGGGGCAGGTTTTTGCTAATCAAAATGATGAAACATCAAAAATACTTGCCGCGGCTGAAAATGTTTTTATTAAAATGAAAAATAAAGATTACAAGGCAATCTGGGATGGGCTGACTGTTAAAACAAAAGAAATAATTGTTAATGATGTTTATAAAGCTTCAAAGAAAATGGATATTGAAGTTTCGAAAGATGAATTAAAAAAAGATTTTGGCGCGCCCGGCCCAAGCGCGAAGGCATATTGGGATAGTTATCTGAATGTATTTAATCCAATTTTGGTATTGGAAGAGTGTAATTGGGCTATGGGTGAAATTAAAAAAGATAAAGCGGAAATTTATGTTCTACACAAAAAATCAGAGCGGCCCGCCTTACTTAAGATGTATAAAGAAAACAGTGAATGGAAATTAGGATTGGAAGAGAGCTTCGGCGCCAGAAAACTCACTCCGTTCTAAATATCAATCAATTATACAAGCGCAAAACGATTTATTTTTTAACCGCGGGCGACCATGTTTTGCCATCGCTTGATGTCAATATTGTTCCATCAAGCCCCACAACTATAAACTTGCCACGTCCATAGGCGGCGGCGGAAAGATGGCTTTTTGTTCCGGAGCTCACAACATTCCATCTTGATAAATCATCCGAAATCATAATTGTGCCGTTCGCGCCTACGGTAACATATCTGCCGCCACCGTAAGTAATTGAGTAGAGGTTTTCCATTGTCTGGGAATAACGGTCAAACCACGTTATCCATTCACCAAAGCCTATGGGAGAGGTCATGACCGCGCCGTATTTACCAACAGCAATAAATAATTCATTTACGTAAATGACACAGGAAAGGTTTGAAGCATATTTCATATGCTCGCTTTCCCAAGTTACCCCATCGTGTGATTTGAAAATTGTGCCCTTATCGCTGATGGTCATGAAATAGCCTTTAATTCTGAAATGATCATCATTTCTATATCCATAAACGATATTTTTCAGAGTATATCCGGGAGACAGTTCCGCTGTTTTTGTCCAATTGTAGCCATCGGAAGATGTTATCACTGTGCCGTCAGCGCCGACAGCAACAAATTTATTATTAGCAAAAGTAATTGCCCGAAGATCATTGGTAATTCCTGATTCCACTGGTTTCCAGTTTAAGCCGTCTTTGGAACCTGTTAATATTGTCCCTTTGGCTCCGACAGCGACAAACATATTGTTGCCAAAAGTAAGCGAAGTGAGAGGAACATTGACTCCGGAATTTCTCAACGTCCAGGTGTTTGCGTCAACAGATGTATATATCAATCCATAGCCAAATGTAACGGCATAGACAGGTGAAGGGGGTTCAGCGCTGGCGGGTTTCTTATCCTGGGAAATTACCGGATTAGCCAGGATTAAGGAAAAAGACACTAAAGCTAAGAAAATATACAGAATGATTGTTCTTCTCATATGATATTCTCCTTTTTTAACTGTTTTTTTCAAACATGTTGCAAAGAGTAAAACTTATTCCGGATAAAATTCTCTTAATATTTACCATAATTTACAGTAAAAAAAAACATTATTATACGTATATAATTATTAAGATTTAGGTATTAAAATTATGCGACTGTGTTAAATTATAATTGATTTCCGAAATAATATATAATAAATTCAAAAGCATATAAAATAATTAAAGTCATGAGATTAAAGGATTTACTTAAAATCTCTAGTTGAAAGATGATAGTTTTATGCCCATTTACACGCAAATAATTTTGTTGATTATCGCTTTTTTGGTTTTTGTTTTTCTGGTCATGTATTTATCCGGGCTGGGGATGAGAAGACTATGCTTAAAGATTATAGCAGAAATGGAAGAGGCGCGCGCTTTCAACGAAAAAAGAGCTATCAAATTACAGGATGAAAGGCGGAATATTTTTCGTGTCGGCACAAAAAATCTGCGTCCACGAGCTTTAAATGTCTTGCTATCTGATGGATTAGTAATAAAAGCGCCAGGCGGTAAATATTATTTAGATAAAGATAAAGTTGCTATGTTGAAGAATAGATAATTAAAACTTTGGAGAAATTTATATAAATGTTTCGTAGTTTTGGTATTAAAATAACACTATTGGCAATTGTTACTGGCGCTGTATTGGCGCTTTACAGCTATTTTATTGCCGATGCCGTTGAAACCAGAATTACCGATGCCCAAATGACCAAAGTGGACGGAAAATTCATGATTGCGACAGAGTATCGTCCTTTCGTCAATTATGACGCAAAATACAGGCTGAAGTTTGACTCCGGAAGTGTTCAAAACGAAGCAATTAGACTTAAGGGCAAAAAAGTAAAAATTATAAAATACGGTTGGCGAATTCCTTTGATTTCTCTGTATGAAAATGTGGTTAAAATAGCAGAAATAACGTCGGAATAATGTTATTTTTCTAATATTAAATAATTGCTTTTTGGTGACGTATATAATAGATTTATCACGGGGTGCCTGAGATGGCTGAGATTATACCCTTAGAACCTGACCCGGGTAATGCTGGCGTAGGGAATGGCGAAGCTGAAGATTAATATGGGCCATACCCCATCTAGGTAAGGGTTATGGCCTTTTTTATATTGTGTTTTAATTTTAATGTGAAGTGTATAAAGTTTTTATGATGATCAAGGCGGTGAAAAATATAATTATTATAAGCAACGGGCGTTTCGGAGATGCAGTGTATTTGAAAAAAAAGATCGCTGAAATGCAGGATCGTCTGATTATTTGCTGTGACGGTGCTGCGTACAACATGGCGCAAGCCAAGATAAAACCGGATGTCATTATTGGTGATATGGACTCGATTAATGCGGCACAGTTGGAAAATTACCGGATGACAGGTATTGAAATTATTAAATATCCTTCAGAAAAAGATTTTACTGACACGGAACTGGCGCTGGATTACGCGCTTAAACTGGATCCGGTGAGAGTTCATATTTGGGGCGCATTAGGCGGAAGAATCGATCATACGCTGGCCAATATTTTTCTGCTGAAGAAAGGGGATGAAGCCGGAATAAAGACATGCTTGCTTGATGAATACGGAGAGGCTTTTCTGGCACAAAAAGAAGTCGTTTTCACTGACGCAGTTGGCTGTACAGTTTCAATTTTAGCACTAAGCCCTAAAGTAGAAGGTATTACGCTTAACGGATTTGCCTATCTTCTAAATAATGAAACCTTGCGGAAAGGCGAAACACGTGGATTAAGCAATTATATAAAAGAATCGCCAGCGCGTATAAATTTCCTCTCCGGTGAGCTTCTGGTTATCCGTTATTGGCAGAATAATTTATTTCCGGAGGCTGCATAATGAAAAATCCACCAAAAGTATTGTCTATCGGGGGATCGGATTCCAGCGGCGGTGCGGGAATTCAGGCGGATTTGAAAGCCGTACAAGCCTGCGGCTGTTACGGAATGAGTGTCATTACCGCTGTAACAGCACAAAATTCGCTTGGTGTGCAGGGTGTTTTTCCTGTTTCGTCAGCCTTTATCCGTCAGCAATTGATTTCGGTTATCAGTGATATAAGGGTGGACGCGGTAAAAACGGGCATGATTTGGAATTCAGGCGCTGTTCGCGTTATTTCAGATGTTGTCGGAAGGTACAAAGTTCAAAAGCTTGTTATTGACCCGGTAATGGTGGCAAAAGGTGGCAGTGTTCTGATGAAAGAAGACACGAGAAAAGCGTTAGTGAAGGAATTGTTTCCGCTTGCGCTTGTGGTAACGCCGAATATTCCGGAAGCAGAGTCTTTATCGGGAATGAAGATTAAAAAGATTGCTCATATGAGAAAAGCGGCAGAAATTATTTTCAATATGGGAGCAAAAAATGTTTTGGTTAAAGGAGGCCATCTGCACGGAGAAGAAAAAAAAATAAGCATGGATATTCTTTATGACGGAAAAAAATACCAAGAATTCAGCGCGGAATGGATTAATACGAAAAACACGCACGGAACGGGCTGCACGTTTGCTTCCTTGCTCGCGGCAGGCATTGCTCAGGGCAGGAATATATCGGACGCGGCGCAATTCGCCAAAATAATGGTGACCAAAGCAATCAAGAATTCAATATCTTTGGGGAAAGGGCACGGAACGCTTAATGTGGGCATCGAATATTATTCGCTAAAAGGAAAAAATGAATGTCTGCTTGAATTACAGAAAGCGGTTAATTATCTGATGTATCGCAAGTTGGGCAAGTTGATTCCTGAAGTGTCCTCAAATTTGGTTTACGCAAAAAAAGATGCCCGTAATGAAAAACAGGTCGCCGGATTTCCGGGACGTATCATCCGTGTGTTGGACGAGGCGCATGTCGTGACAAACCCACAATTCGGGGCTTCAGGTCATATGGCCCATGTTGTTCTAACGGTGATGAAGCATGATACTTCCTATCGCAGCGCGATGAATATAAAGTACGCGGAGAAGACCGTAGATATCTGCAAAAAAGTTGGGTTCACCGTGAAAAGTTTTGACCGTAAAGATGAACCAATTGAAAAAAAGGATAAAGAAGGTTTTTCCCTGGAATGGGGAGTCAATAAGGTGCTGGAGCAGTCAAAGATAATTCCTGACATTATTTATGATAAAGGTGGATGGGGCAAAGAGCCGATGATTCGTGTTTTAGGAAAAAACCCACTTGATGTAGCGAACAAAATAGAGAGATTATTTAAACATTTGTAAATAATACTTAAGGAGAATTATAAGGATATGATTTTGGATGAAGTAATCATTTCAAAGGCAATTATTGAGAAATTTACCGAAAAGTTATTGAATTCTACAAATGTCGATGTTGCCATTGTCGGAGGAGGTCCATCAGGTCTTGTCGCCGCTTATTATTTGGCCTTATCCGGTAAAAAAACGGTGCTTTTCGAACGAAAATTGAGCCTTGGCGGCGGCATGTGGGGCGGCGGGATGATGTTCAATGAAATAGTAATTCAGGATGAGGCGAGGGAAATACTGGATTTGTTCGGTGTACGTACGATAAAATATCAAGAAGGTTACTATACGGCCGATGCCATTGAATCTATTACAACCATTTGTTCTAAGTCTGTGCAGGCGGGAGCCACAGTTTTCAACTGTGTCAGTGTGGAAGATGTTATGATTCGCGAGGGTAGGGTTACGGGATTAGTTGTTAATTGGTCACCAGTTGAAATGGCCGGGCTGCACGTCGACCCGTTAACTATTGCCGCGATAAATATTATCGATGCGACGGGACATGCCACGGAAGTGCTTAAAGTTATAGAAAAAAAAACAGACATGAAATTGAATACGCCTTCGGGAAAACTTATGGGTGAGCGTTCCATGTGGGCGGAAAAAGCAGAACAGCAGACGCTGGAGAATACCCGGCAAATATGTCCTGGAGTGTATGTTGCGGGAATGTCAGCCAATGCCGCTTTCGGCGGTCCGAGAATGGGACCAATTTTTGGCGGGATGATTTTATCCGGCAAAAAGGTTGCCGAGTTAATTCTGTCGTCCTCTCGGTGATTTAAGCGAGGGGTTTATTTTGGAGAAAAAAATGACAAAGTTGGAAAAAGCCCGCAAAGGTATCATTTCCGAGGAAATGAAAATTTGTGCCGCCGAAGAAGGTGTGGAACCGGATTATATCCGTCAGTGCGTGGCAGAGGGGACAATCGTTATTGTCCGAAATGTGAATCATACCGAAATCAAGCCACTGGCAATCGGTTGTAGGATGCGCACGAAAATTAATACTAATATCGGCACATCGAATGACCATGTTGATTTAAAAGCGGAACTGGAAAAATTGAGCGTTGCCGTTTCCGCCGGAACAGATGCGGTGATGGATTTATCCACGGGTGGCGATTTGGCGGCAATCAGAAAAGCTGTTGTTGGAAGCTCACCTGTTATCACAGGGACTGTACCAATTTATCAAGCGGCAGTAAAAATGATTCGTCAACGTAAGGCGATATCCGAGATGACGGCGGATGATATTTTTGAAGTAATAGAAGAAAACGGTAAAGACGGGGTAGATTTTATTACAGTGCATTGCGGCGTAACACAACAATCTGTGTCCGTGATGGAAAATCAGGGCAGAGTGCTGGGTATCGTCAGCCGGGGCGGATCAATAACGGCGAACTGGATGCGTTGTAATAAAAAAGAAAATCCTCTGTATAAATATTACGACCGTCTTTTGGAAATAGCTCGCCGTTATGATATGGTTTTAAGTCTCGGGGATGGGTTGCGTCCTGGAGCAATTGAAGATGCCACAGATAATGCCCAGATTGCTGAATTGATACTTCTAGGGGAACTTGCTGTTCGTGCAAAAGAAGCAGGTGTGCAGGTGATGATTGAGGGCCCCGGACATGTACCGCTTATGGATATTGAAGCCAATGTCCGATTGCAGAAAAAGATTTGTAAGGGCGCGCCATTTTACGTTTTAGGTCCACTGCCGACCGATATTGCTCCAGGTTATGATCATATTACTTCGGCTATCGGTGGTGCAATAGCCGGAGCAGCAGGAGCTGATTTCTTGTGTTATGTCACGCCTGCAGAGCATTTGAGATTACCGACATTGGAAGATGTACGCGATGGTGTCATTGCGGCAAAAATAGCCGCTCACATCGCGGATATCGTCAAAGGCATAAATGGAGCGCGTGAAAGAGACAAAAAAATGTCGCAGTGCAGAAAAGAATTTGATTGGCAGGGGCAGGTGGATTTGTCTATTGATCCGAAGAAAACAATCGAGTTATTAGAAAAAAGCAAAAGCGCGAATGAAGAAGGTTGTACAATGTGTGGAGAATTTTGCGCTATAAAATTGGGGAGGAAATAGGTGTATTAATTCTGGTTACAATAGAAAGTAATTGGAGGAAAATACAAATGATTCGAGTAATTGCCACCGTAAAATTAAAAGAAGGAAAAAGACAGGATTATTTAAAGCAAATTTACAAAGTCATGCCTATGGTGCATATAGAATCTGGCTGTATCGAGTATGCTCCATATGTTGACGCCGATTCCGGCTTTCCCGCGCAGAAAAAACTTGGGCCCGATACGGTTGCAATAATTGAAAGATGGCAAAGCCTTAATGCACTGAAAAAGCACAGCACAGCACCTCATATGAATTCTTTCCGCAAAGCAACGCAGGAAATAATCGAGTCTGTAGACTTGTTGATTTTAACACCTGTACACTGATATTTTTCCAGTTAGTTCTTGCTCCATTTCCGGAGGATTTTTTGTCAAAAAAATCAGAGACAACAAAACAAGAAAGACGCAAATATGCAGAGGAGATCGTTAAAAGATTGAAATCTGCAGGATTTAAAGCTTATTTTGTCGGCGGTTGTGTACGGGATTTTATCCGGGGGAAAATTCCCGGAGATTACGATATTGCAACCTCGGCATTGCCAGAACAAATTATCGCGCTTTTTGACCATACTGTTGGAGTAGGGAAAAAATTCGGTGTCGTTGTTGTTGTCGAAGAGAATTTTAATTATGAAGTGGCGACTTTTCGCAGTGACGATATTTATCAAAATGGCAGACGGCCAAAAATAATTCATTTTTCAACAGAACGTGAAGATGTGTTACGGCGTGATTTTACCATAAATGGCTTATTAATGGATCCGGAAACTGGTGAAGTCACAGATTACATTGATGGTCGAAGCGATATAAATAACGGAATTATTCGGACGATCGGAGACCCCCGGATAAGATTTTCTGAGGATTATTTACGGATGCTGAGGGCAATTCGTTTTGCTGCGAATTTAGATTATAAAATAGAGGAACATACAAAACAGGCGATAAAGGATAATTCTTTCAGAATAAAGCAAATCAGCGCAGAAAGAATTCAGGAGGAAATAACCAAAATTCTCAGACGTCCGGGGGCACGGTACGGACTTGAGTTAATGGCCGAAACAGGCATGTTGCACCAGTTATTACCGGAAATCGAGAAATTGAAGGGAGTAAATCAACCACCACGCTTTCATCCAGAGGGAGACGTATGGGAACACACGTTAACCATGCTGGAACTGTTGCCGTTTGGAGAAAACGGCGAGGCAAATTTCACTTTGGCTTGGGCGGTGCTTTTACACGATATGGGCAAGGCTTTCACAAGAACAGAAGATGAAAAAGGAGTTCATTTTTATGGTCATGTTCAAAAGGGAGAACAAATTGCCGAAGAGGTAATGAAACGCCTGCGGTTTTCCCGCACCCAGCGTGAAACTATCATCAATTTGATTCATTATCATATGGTATTCATGAATGTGCAAAAAATGCGTCCGGGCAGGCTGAAACGTTTTTTACGCATGCCAAACTTTGATTTGCATCTGGATTTGCACCGGCTGGATTGTTTGGCCAGCCATGGAATGCTCGATAACTATGAGTTTTGTCGTGAGCAACTTCGAAAATTGGACACCCTTGATTTACACCCTCAACGCCTTATTACTGGTCATGATTTAATCGCTTTAGGTTACAGACCCGGGAAAAATATGGGGCGTATTTTACAAAAGATAGAAAATGAACAACTTGAAGGGAAAATCAAAACGACGAAAGAGGCGTTAGCATTTGTAAAAGAAAATTGGGAAGAATAATTTGCACGAAAGTTAAAATTTGCTATAATTTTTTGTATGAAAACAAAAACTCAAGTAATACTTTTGTTTCTAATCATTATCTTATTTCTCTTATCCTGCTCAATAAAATCTTATCATTGTAGAACGGTGACAGTTACACCCAAAAGAAAAGTTTTAGAGCTTATGGGCTATGCGATTCAGGCGGGAGCTTTCGCCAATGTGGAAAATGCTGTACGCCTGGCAACCAGTTTAAGGCAGCGGGGCCTTGATTCAACGTATTTTAAGGCAAGTGACGGTTTGTATAAAGTTCGTTTTGGCAACTATTCCAGCAAAGAAGCGGCGGCAAAGACGGCAATTTTTTTAAAGAGCAGAGGGGTGATTGAAGAGTATTACATTATTATCCCGGATGAATATGCTGCGGCAAAACAAAAGCAACTTGGTTCTGATTACCTGAGGGACTCCTTGGTGCGGACAGCACATGATTTTATCGGTGTGCCGTATTTATGGGGTGGCACATCTTTGGAGAAAGGGTTTGATTGCAGTGGATTGACGATGACGGTTTACCGACTGAACGGTCTGAATTTGCCGCGTAATTCGGTAAAACAATACGAAACAGGTTTGCCGGTGGAGAACATACAAGACCTGAAGAAAGGCGATCTTGTTTTTTTTGCGATGAAAGCTCAGAACATAGTGTCGCATGTAGGAGTCTATATTGGAGAGGGTAAATTCATTCATGCTTCATCGCAAGGGAAAGCTATTCGGATTGATTCACTTTCAACATCCTGCTATTTAAAAGAATACATGGGGGGAAGAACGTATCTTGAATTTGAACAGGATAGCTGATTAAATGCATTTGATTTTTGTTTTGCGCAAGAGTGTTATTCAGATTGTTTTTTATTTTGGTGTGCCGTGATTTTTGTTTTAAAAAATATTAATGACGCAGACGATAATTTAAAAAAAAGAAAAAATTTAATAGTTTTTATTGACCTGTGAAAAAAAATAAAGTAAACTTTTAAAAAATTGTAGGAGTTATGGTTATTCAATTCAAGGGCATTTTTTAAAAAAGGAGGAATTAATAAATGGCGACCAAAAAAAAAGTAGCAAAGAAGAAAGCTGCACCGAAGAAGAAAGTGGTGAAGAAAAAGACTGCTCCTAAGAAGAAAGTGGCAAAAAAGAAAGTAGCAAAGAAAAAGAAATAAACCTTGGCTGAAAGGCAGGCGCTCAGATTTTCTGTCAGTGGCCTGTAGATTTTTACAATTCGTCTGAGGTGTGGCGGTGCCGATTTTCATGGTGCCGCCATACCTCAGATTATTTGTTTTTTGTCCCTTGGCAGAAAAGATATTAAAAGCCTTTCATTGTCTAAAGCATTTAATTTCGTAAACTCACTTCTCAATATTTTCGAAATAATTTATGGCCAAAGATTTAATTCTCGCAATTGACAATGGAACACAATCGGTCCGTGCATTAATTTTCGATTTAAAAGGGAACCTTCTTCATAAATCCAGAGTTCCTCTCAAGCCTTATATTTCCAAAGAACCAGGGTGGGCAGAACAGGATCCGGAATATTATTGGAACTCTTTATGTCTGGCTTGCCAAAATCTGTGGAAGGAACCCTCTGTGCAAAAAAACGCTATTGCAGGTGTGACAATTACCACACAAAGAGCTACCATGGTCAATGTGGATAAAAAGGGGAAAGCGCTCCGACCGGCCATAGTCTGGCTAGACCAAAGACGCACAGAAGGATTAAAGCCGATAAGGGGAATATGGGGGCTGGCTTTTAAAATATCACGTATGGCAGAAACGGTAGCATATTTACAAGCTGAAGCAGAAAGCAATTGGATAAGGATAAATCAGCCAGAAATATGGGACAAAACTTATAAGTATCTTTTTCTATCCGGTTATCTTACATATTGCCTTACTGGAAGATTTGTCGATTCTGTAGGGTGTCAAGTAGGCTACGTCCCTTTCGATTATAAAAAAAAATGTTGGGCTTCTTCGTGGAATTGGAAGTGGGAAGTAACAAAAATAGAGCCGGAGATGTTGCCGGATCTTATCAGGCCGGCTGATGTTATGGGCAAAATAACAAAAAAGGCTGCTGAGGAAACGGGGATTCCCGAAGGGTTATCCGTAATTGCAGCAGCCGCCGACAAGGCTTGTGAAGTAATTGGCGCCGGGTGTCTTGACCCCAATATCGGGTGTTTGAGTTATGGAACAACAGCAACAATAAACACAACTCACAAAAGGTATATAGAGGCTATTCCTATGATTCCGCCATATCCGTCAGCGGTACCCGATGCCTATAGTTTAGAAATTCAAATTTATCGCGGTTATTGGATGGTGAGCTGGTTCAAAGAAGAGTTTGCACATTTGGAACAACAAATAGCCGAGGAAAGGGGTGTGGAGGCGGAAACCATTATCGAGGAGTTATTGCATAAAGTGGAACCTGGTTCAAAGGGCTTGATATTGCAACCTTACTGGTCACCCGGAATAAAAGTACCCGGACCGGAAGCAAAAGGGGCTGTAATAGGTTTTGGTGATGTGCATAACCGAGCGCATCTTTACCGGGCGATACTTGAAGGATTGGCTTATGCTCTTAGAGAAGGCAAAGAAAGACAGGAAAAGAGAAGCGGTATAAAAATAACCAGCCTGCGCGTTTCCGGAGGCGGTTCGCAAAGCGATGCGGCAATGCAGCTTACGGCCGATATTTTTGGATTACCAACCGCACGCGCTCACATATATGAAACCTCGGGTTTAGGAGCGGCAATTGATGCAGCAGTGGGGTTGAAATTACATCCGAATTTCAAGACAGCGGTAAAAGAAATGACCCGCGTGGGGCAATTGTTTGAGCCAAATTTAACGACGCATAAGATATATGATAAACTCTATAGAAAAGTTTATAAACAGATGTATAATAAATTAAAGCCTCTTTATGAAGAAATCCGTTCCATTACTGGCTATCCTAATCATTCTTAATACAGAGTAGTAAATAATATTAAAATAAATATCAGAATACATCATCAATAATTCAAAAAAATTCCAATAAAAAATAGAATATGCTATGTAAGTATTAAAATAAATTATCATTAAATACTCGCTTATGCTTAGAAAACAGATTGTAAATTATTTTAAGATAATCAGGACTATTTTAGTATTTTCAATTTTGTTTTCGCATCTGTTTGGCTGTGCAGCGATAATGATGAATATACCAGCGCCGCCAAATGCCCTGGTTAAGATCGGGTTGGATGAAACAGATAAAAAAGAAATACCCGCTAAATATATTCAACAACTCAAATGGGCAAGTATTACATCTGATTGGGCGATACCCTACGTTTTTATCAATGTTGGGGAACATTTTGAGAAGAACGGAGAGGAAAACAAAGCTGTTTTGTATTTAGATAGAGCTATTTCTGAATTCCGAAACCGGAGGGATTTCAGCGGAGTAGGAACAGCGTCGACCAGAAAAATTTTACTTTTGAATAAATACGGGAAGCGACGGGAATCGCTTGAAGCAATTAAAGAATTGGAAAATGCTGGATTAGAGGCGCCGCCCAAAGCCTTTGTTTTTTACAATTTAGGCCATTATTATTTGACAGCAGGAAATTATATCAAGGCAAAAGAATATTATGAGCAATCATTGAAATATACCGAAAATGTTCAAAATGATTTGAATGTATTAGTGTTGCGACGCGACGCTGTATTTGAAAACGGTATTGCTTTATTCCTCGGTGAATATTTTAGCATAACATCAGATAAATATAACTTGGATGCTTTTAGCAAAGAGGAATACAGCTGGATTCAGAGAAATGCCGAGAAAAGTATTTTCCTTTTCAAGGACACCTTAGTTTTAAACAAAGAAATAAAAAAACAAAGGACAAGTCGATTCATTTCCGACAAGTCCTTCTATTTCATAGAGGCAAGTGCTTATAATTATATGGGATTAGCATTTGCCCTGATGAAACGGTTCAATGAATCGGAAAAAGCCATTTATGCCGCCGAAAAATTATCCTTAAAAGCTAATAATTATGAAAGCGAGTTGAATAACTTATTGGTGAAAAGTCAAATATTTCTTCTGGCGAAAATGTTTGACAAAGTCGAAGAGACGGCTTTTCAGCTGAACGAGATTGCCGAAAAATATCAGCTCGAATTTTATAAAATGTGGGCGCAATATATTTTGTCATTTTCATATAAGGGAAAAGGCGATGAAGCAAAAGCAATTAATTGTATTAAATCGGCAGTAGCGATTATGGAAGAACAGGATCCGGAAATTGTAAAAGAACTATTTGATGATAGCTATACATTCAGGCCGCGGATGTTTTATGATGCTCTGGTTGACTCCTACATCAAGCACGGCAATATTAAGGCAGCTTTGGAAACAGCTGAGAGATCCAAAAACAACGCTATTTGTAATTTGTTATCCGGAACAAATATCGGCAGAAGCATTCAAGAAACAAAATTATTAAATCAGCTGGCAAACGCCAAAAGAGAGATGGCGTTTGCGGCAAAAGCATTTGCCAGCGCAGTCAAAGAAGAAGACAGCATATCGGAGGAATCGGCGAATTATGTAGAAAGGGCTAGACAATATTATGTTGAAACAATGAATAGAATTAAAAACCATAATGACGAACTCTTTTCAATTATAAAGATGGAAAGATTTAGCATTGACGGCATACGTAAAATGCTTGACGAGAATACGACTATTTTTAGTTACTATCTTACAAGAAGAAACCTCTATATTTTGGCAATAACCCATGAAAAAATATTTTTGGGAAAAATGAATATTACGGAGAATGAAATATATAAAATAATATTTTCGTTTAATTCCGCAACGGTCGTTGATAAACATGAGACGAGTGATTTGCTTTCGGAAAAGCTATATAATCTTTTTCTGAAGCAAGTAATGCCCTTTGTTGTGGGTGATCGCCTCATCATAATACCACATGGATCTCTTTATTATTTACCTTTTGAGGCGATCAGTTTGAAACAACAATATCTGGTCGATGTGTTTTCTGTTTTTTATTTGCCCAGCATATCGGTGCTAAAGTATATATTGAGTAAAGAATCGTCAACTGGTCCAAATGCAATCGTTTTTATTCATAGCGACTCTGAAGAAAGAAAAATGGATTTGCTTCATTTTGTAACGGAAGCGGATAGTGTAAGAAATGTATTTCCTCAAGCCAATATAATATTAAAAGGAGAGTCAACAAAAACAAAAATTAAGTCTGTTGTTTCAAATTGTGATATTCTTCATTTTGCCACCAATTGTTGTTTGGCAAAAGATGATCCATTACAATCCGGGATATCACTTACGCCCTCAATGGGAAATAATGATTGTTTGCAAGTGGATGAAATATTCAGGATGAAATTTAGGGGGCGGCTAATAATGATGAGTGCCTGTAAGGCAGAGATGACAAACTATTCAACAGGCCTAGAAATAGCCGCGTTTAACAGGGCTTTGATTTACGCGGGAAGTCCGTCAGTTATTTCAACGCTTTGGAAAGTTGATGAAAAAGCGAAGGGAATTTTTATGGACATCTTCTATACGAATTTAGATAAGTCAGAAAATATTGCCGCTTTGTTAAAAGTGACAAAAAATTTTATGATAAAATCAGGTTATCCTCCATCAGAGTGGGCCGCGTTTGTTTTAAATGGAAATAATTAAATGAAAATATATAACCGTAATGATATGATACCTGATAATCTAAAGAATAGAAGGGATTCTGGTTGATGACGAAAGATAAGATAAGGGACAGATTGTTTAACAATCTGATGGTTACGGGGGGATGCGGATTTATTGGTAGTAATTTTATCCATTACCTTTTTAAAAGTAGCAACTATAAAGGTAAAGTTATAAATGTGGATAAATTGACTTATGCGGGCAATCTTCAAAATTTGGAAGACATCGCTTCTGACTATGACCAACGATATGTATTTGAAAAAGTAGATATATGTGATGCAAAAAAAATGGAAAATATTTTTTCGAAGTATCAAATAGACGCGGTTTGTCATTTTGCAGCTGAATCACACGTTGATCGATCAATTAAAACTCCAGAAAATTTTATTCAGACAAATATCGTTGGTACTTTTAACTTGTTGGAGTTATCCAAATCCCGCAGGAATTTATTTAAAATATTTCATCACGTAAGCACGGATGAGGTTTACGGCAGTTTGGGCCCGGAAGGATATTTTTCTGAAAATACCCCATATCGTCCCAACAGCCCTTATTCGGCGTCTAAAGCAGCATCGGACCATCTGGTACGGGCATATTTTAAAACTTTTGGGTTACCGATTACGGTTTCAAATTGTTCAAACAATTATGGCGCCTATCAGTTTCCGGAGAAGCTCATTCCTTTAATTATTCTCAATGCCTTAGAAGGCAAACAGCTGCCGGTTTACGGAGACGGAAAAAACATTAGAGACTGGCTTTATGTGGAGGATCATTGCGAGGCTATCTGGAAAATTATGGTTTCAGGCAGGTTAGGTGAAACGTATAATATAGGTGGGAGTGCGGAAATGGAAAATATTTTGATAGTGGAAATGATTTGCGATATGCTTGATGAAATAAAGAGAGACGGGAAGAAACGTCGCGAGCTTATAACGTTTGTTCAGGATAGACTAGGACACGATCGCCGCTACGCGGTTGATTTCTCTAAAATAAAAAAAGAGCTTGATTGGTTTCCTAAAGAATCATTCAAAACCGGTTTACAAAAAACAATTGAATGGTATTTGAATCGTCCTGATTGGGTAGAAAACGTAAAAACAGGCTCTTACATGGCGTGGGTCAAGGAACAGTACGGTTAGCAAAAGCTGATGTCTCAATAATTTTAACAATGAATAAAAAGTTTCGTTTAATGTATGAACGATAAGTGACCGGGGCGTAAAATGGCTTCTTTGCTACAGGAGAATATTATGAAAAAAGCAAAAAACAATCAAATAAAAGTAATAATTACTCTTTCAATTGTATTGATTTTCGTTGCCTGCGCCAGTTATGAAAGACAAGTGGCGCCATTTCAAATGCCGGAAAAAAATCCAAACGCAGTTAATATTGATGGGGCAATAATCTCTTCTCAGGCTTTTGTCGATGCCCAGGAAGCAAAAAATGCATTTGGTTTTGATATTCGTGCAGGTGGAATTTTACCTATTCAGGTGGTTTTCGACAATAGAAGCCAGCATTCTCTTGTTATTATTGCGGAACAAACTTTTCTTATCGATGATGATAGCAACGTGTGGCCCATATTGGATCAGGGGCTTGCCTATGACCGTATTTCCAAAAAGACGGAACTAGGCAAAGTAATGCCGGAGGCGGCAAAAGGAGGATTGTTGCTAGGCGCTGCAGGAGCGGTGATTGGAGCTGCAATCGGAATTGTCACCGGAACGAACGTGGGGGAAGCAGCAGGGAAAGGCGCGGCTGTGGGGGCGGCCGCCGGAGTGGTCGTGGGAGGCGCTCGCGGAATAGGGGGGCATTATGCTGATGTTCAAGAAAAGATTAAGAAGGATTTGCAGCAAAGATCGCTCCAATACAGAGCGGTAAACCCCGGCGAACTTGCTTACGGTTATATTTTTTATCCAGGAGAGGCAAAAACAGCAAAAGTATTACGTCTACAGATTAAAGAAGTGGATACGGGAAAGATATCCAATTTTAATATGAAGTTGAAATAAGCTATTTTGGATAAGGTGAAATGTCAAAATTATTTTGCGATAAGGCTATTTATTATTATGTTCCTCATTTAGTCAAATGGAAAACATAATCATTGTAATCGCTGGAATAGTTTTTTTTCTCATCGGAATAATTCGTCTATCATCTTCGGCTAAAAATTTAATTAATGCTCGAATAAAACAATATGTTAAGTATATTATCGCGAAGCCCCTTTACGGTTTATTTACGGGCATTATTTCGACGGTAATGTTCCAAAGTTCGTCTGCTTCCATTGTTCTGACCATCGGACTAGTCAGCGCGGGATTAATTACTTTTTTCGATTCGCTGGCAATTATTTTAGGCGCCGATATAGGTACAACACTGACCGTACAATTTGTCGTTTGGCATTTTACAGAAATATCGCCTCTGATTATTTCTGCGGGAGGGTTATTATGGCTTATAGGAAAAGCTAAATGGAAGATTCTGGGAGAAATTGTTTTCTACTTTGGTCTCATGTTCTTTGGTTTGGAACTGGTGAGTAAATCCCTTGAGCCATTAAAAGAATCAACCGTTCTTATGGAAATGTTTAAGCAAGCACAACACCCTTGGATTGGCTTGCTCATGGGTATTGTCGTTACGGGAATTGTTCAGGCTTCCGCTATACCTATAAGCATAATTGTTCTTCTGGCTCATCAGGAAATGATCTCCCTGCAAAATGCAGTGCCTGTAATTATGGGCGCAAATATTGGCACAACGGTTACCGCTATTTTTGCGGGAATAGTGGGCACAAAAAGCGCTAGGCGAACCGCGGTTTCTCACTTGATATTTAAAAGCGTTGGAATAATATTTTGCTTTATTTTTATGCCTCAATTTATATTTGTATTGAAAAATCTTACCGGAAACCTTCCTCAGCAAATCGCCCTTGCTCATTTTCTGCTTAATTTGGTGATAGTATTTTTATTTATTTTTTTACTATCGCCATTTACGGCAATAATGAAAAAAATAATGCCAGGAGAAGATGAAGCGGTTTCTTTATGGCCCGAATATCTTGATGAAAAGGATGTGGTTAATCCACAGAGAGCACTGGATAATGTATATAATGAGATTAGACGACAAATGAATCTTGTGCATAAAATGTATTTGTTGGGTATCTCTGAATTAAAAGAAAGAGAAGGGAAGGGAAGGGGGAATAAATTATTTTACCTTGATAAGATAGTGATCAATACAAGAGAGGAAATTGTTAAGTATTTACAGCGAATATCATCTAGGAACCTTTCCGAAAAGTACTCAAAAAAAATATTTGCTTATACGGCAGTGACAAACGACATCGCAAGTATCGGCAACCATGCACTTTGTATAGGCAAATTAGCAATTCAGAAGGCTCAAGGCAGAGTTAAATTCAGTCAATGTGGTGAAAATGATTTACAGGAAATAGTTAACTTGGTAAGTAGTAATTTTGAAGACGCAGAGTTTATTATAAAAGAGCCGGGACTACCCCCAGTTATAGTGCCACTGCGCATTAGGGTTTTTCAATAACATAG
>ENA-UPSM01002545-UPSM01002545.1-activated-sludge-metagenome-genome-assembly--contig:-NODE-2545-length-22088-cov-9.833704_pt1 | contig 22088 bp, 22 predicted proteins | sample MGYA00238181_ERZ773283 | MGnify/ENA primary metagenome ERZ773283 (study PRJEB29023, sample SAMN05720199) | activated sludge metagenome | isolation source: Anaerobic digester | place: Japan...
TGTTCGTCTCCTCCCGCCGCGCGAGCGCATCGGGGCCCAAAGGCATGACCCGGGCCCGTATCCGCGAGTTGATTGTCAGCGGTCACCTCAAACCAGCCACTCAGGGTCGAAATAGAACCAGCCACCCTAAATTGCCTAACTCGCACTTCCTTTCCAACAAACTCCATGCCTAACGGCTGATATGGAGCTTGTTGGAAAAGAAGTGCTCTTTGCTCTCCACGTTTTGGGGTGGCTGGTTTTTTGGTGACCCGAGGTGGCTGGTTTTGAAGTGACCGGTGACACACTGATGGCGGACGCGGTGGACAGTGAACGGTGTGCGGTGTCCGGTCAGCGGTTGGCGGTGGCGGGATGACGGTGCGTGCTAATCGGTGAGAGAAAGGCGGCGGGCGCTGCGGGAAGAATGGTCGGAACCCGGATTTTGGTGTGAGGGAATCGAATGCGACAATCCGTCGGAGGGCACGTTGTTTCCGCTCGGCCCGGCGTGGTAGAAGTCCGGAGCCACGGCCGGCAAAGCGGGATTCGGAAAACTTCAGAGCGGCGCGTGGTTCCGGCGGGCGGGGCGTCGGGGCCTGTGCATCTCGCGTCCCGCCCTCACTCTCAACGAAGCAGTTGGACACAGAGGGCACGGAGATAAGGCAAGAGTACACAGAGAGAGCGGAGAAAGACTGGATGCCAAATGTACCCAACATCTGGGTGAATAGGTCGGACCATGTTCCGCTTCCCCACGTCTCCCTCTGTGATATCATTCCGTCTATCCTCTGCCTCGGTGACCTGTCTGAACTGCCGTTCCTAGGCTCACCCGGTACGGACCCGTACGCCGGGTGGTGGGGGCCGGTGGCCACCTACCTCCGGCAACTCGATGGCTCAGGTTCTAATTTATGAATAGGCCGAAGCAAATTCGACTCGGCAGTCCGTTTCTATATCCGAAATTGCGGATCTCGTAAGAGTCGGCGACTCTGTGATCCCAGATCTTGCGTAAATTTATGCTGGTTGGCTGATATCCAGCGTAAATAAGGAGGCTCTCCACCTCGTCGATCCTCCGCCTAGTGCAGTTCCCGCCTGAGATAGAAACTAGGCCCAAGCTCACTCGTAGCTTATGCTTCTTATATTTCCTGTGCAGAAGCTTTCGTCTCTTTTTGTGGTCAGGTTGCTTTAGGCGCGTGCTAACATTCTGCTTATAGGTTTTCCCGATATAAACGATCTTCGATGTCTTGGTCGAAAAACGCGCTGTGATCATGTAGAGGTGCGCTTCGTCGTCCTTCGGGTGGCTGGTCTCGATCAATCTGTCGTAGTCAATCGGACGAGTCCAAGTGATTGCCACCTTGGTAATGATCTCGTCGGGAAGTGTATTCATGATTCTGCCCAACGTCAGAGGTCTGCCCTGCTTGACGCCGGACACGGCTTGGAGGATTGAGACTTTCCCGGCATTGGCAGTGGTGGCTTGTCGGAGCGGATCTTTCTAGTCGAGGGCGGCATAGCGATCATGGTCTTTCCAGAACGGACACCTCGGGCACTTCTCGCCCTCCGGGTAGTCTTTCCCTTCTTCGTGCGGGCACCCGAAGATCTTCTCGAGCATGATCAAGCTCCGGACGCCATGCTCACGGATTCGAGCCAGCACGTCCTCCTGGGTCTTGATGCTATACCGGACATCCTTCTCCTCGTCGAAGTAACGATGGATAATGCCCTCGTCGCCATCGCGGAGAAAAATGCCGAGTACTGCCTTCGTCTCGTGCTTATCGTCGGGACCGTAGAAGGCGAGTGTCGCACGAGGAAACCCCTGATTCCCTCCTTTCGACTTTTTCCGAAGAATGGTGATGGGCTTAGGCATCTTCTTGATTCGAACGATTCAGGTGTGCCATGCCGGGCGGCCGGCGGTGATTGGAGACCAGTCCGTTCCCCGGCATTGGTACAGGCGGCTGGATCGCCTCATTCTTTGCTACTTTCCGTTCCAGACGCCGGTCTTCCTGAGGACTTCGAGACCGAACCCTGCGACGATAGGCAAACCGAAGAAGTAGCTCATTCCCAGCGACACATTCCTCAATGTGACCTCTTCTTTGGGGAGTAAGAAAACGCCAAGCAGTCCGACCAGGAATGCGCCACCATAGATCGCGACGAAAATCTTCGCCGCTTTCCTGCTCGGGATGAATGGAACGACGTCTTTCATTTTCTCTTCCGGAAAACAGCCGGTTATGCGGCGCCGAGTTTCTGAGCCGGAGCCGGAAGTGGTTTGATGCTCATCGGGTTGGGTGGCCGGGCGGGACGAGAAACATGGAGGGGCGATGGGCGAATCGTGCCGGAGGAGCGGAGACGGGCAAGCGGGATGTGAGCGGGGCGAAGGGTGGGTGGAACGCGGACGGGCTGGAGGAGATAGGTTTCCCGTGACGGCTTTCCAGGCGGACGGGAGCCGCAGCGCGCTGGCTCCGACGCTACCGCTTAGCCAGATACTCCAGCCACTGCCGGCGGACGAGGACGGGGGCGAAGCGGCGCTCCCACACGGCACGCTGGGCGGTGCGGGAGGTCTGGCCGTCGTGGATCCGCTCAGCGAGGGCGAGCACGGCGGCGCGGCACTCGTCGTAGTTTTCCGGGTGCAGCACGAGTTCGCAGTCGGCGGCGGACTCGGCGAGTTCGGGCGTGCCGCCGCGCGCGGTCGCCACCCACGGCAGCCCGGCCGCCATCGCTTCGATCAGGCTGAGCGGCATGCCTTCGTTGTGGATGGAGAACAGCGCGACGGCGTCGAGCTCGGCGAGTATGACGGCCTGCTGTGCGGGGCTCGCGTAGCCGCCGTGGTAGGTGAGGTGGGCGTGGCCGGAGAAACGTTCCGGAGGGTAGTCGGGACCGGCGCCGTGGATGTGCCATTCGATGCCGTCGCAGGCGGGGTCGGCGGCGAGCCGGAGAATGGTCTCGATGCCCTTGGTGGGCACGAGCCGGCCGAGGAAACCGAAACGCAACGGGCCAGTGGGCGGCTGGGCGGCCGGCGGCGGCGGGAGTTGGACGGCGGTCTCGGTAAGGTAGGGCAGGAAACACGCGCCGGGGCGGCCGGTGGCGCGGTCGAGCTGCGCGGCGGTGAAGCGGCTGCAGGCGACGAGTTCGTCGGCGCCGGCGAGCACGCGGCGGAAGCCGGCGGTCCAGGTCGCCTGTTCGGCGGCGTCGGCCGCGGTGTGATGATGATGGATGCGACGGGTGCCCGCCCGGGCGGCGAGCCAGACGAGACAGGCGAGCGCGCCCTGGCCGTTGGTGTAGACGCCATCCCACCGGAGCCGGCGCAGCGCGAGGGATTGGCGGAGCAGCCACCACGCCTTGGCGATGCCGCCGGCGGTGCCGCGGGCGGCGGGCATCTCGCGCAACTCGGCCCCCGCGGTGCGCAGGCGCTCGCGCCACTCGGGCGCGAGCGAGTTGCTGGTCGTGAGCAGGACGGTGCGGTGCCCCGCCTGCGCCGCGGCCTCGGCGACGAGGCAGAGGTGGCGCTCCATGCCGCCGTAGGCGGCCATCTGGGGAGCGTAGATCAGGAGGTTCATCGCGATTGCGGAGAGCGGATTGCGGAGTGCGGATCGGCGGGCGAGGGAAACGCCCAATTCGGAGGACCGACGGATCAGGCCGAGGCAGCGGTCAGATCGGAAACGAACTGGCGGGCGACCGCGGGCAGACGCGAGGCGGGCGGGCGGCGAAGGGCGAAGAGGGCCGGGAGGTCGATGGGCGTACCGGGCGGCGAGAGGTGGACCTGCGGTTCGTCGAGAGGCGGCACGAGGATCGCGCCGCGGGGCCGCCAGTCGTCGCGCGAGACAAGCACCGGCAGACCGTGCTCGAGGCAGGAGGCGACCGTGCCGGATTTCGGCACGAGCGCCATGGGGTTGGCCGTGAGTGCGAGGTCGAGCGCGCCGAGCAGCCGGCTGGCTTCGGCCGCGGACGTCTCGCCGATCTCCACCACCGTGACGCCGGCGGTAGGTGCCTGCCGCAGGGCGGCGAGGAGCGCCGCGCCGCCCGGGCCGGTGCGCCCGAGCGAGAGCAGCACGAGCTGCTTTCCCTCGGTTGTGGTGGCAGCAGCAAGACGCGTGACGACCTCGGGCCCGTTCCATTCCCGGTGCACCGTGCCGAACCAGCCGGCGAATACGGCGCGGCCGGCGTCGAGTTGCGGTGCGTGTTCGGCCAGGATCTGGCGGCGGGTTGCGTGGCGGTCGCCGGGGGCGGGCGGCACGTTCCCGAAGAGCGGGAGACGCCGGGCCGCGAGGCCCTCGGCGGCCAGCGTGGCGATGTAGGCCGGGGCCTGGGTGTGCACGACCTGCGGCGCGAGACCGCGCTGGAGCGCGAGCACGGCGCGCCGCTGGACGATGCCGTGGAGACGGTTGACGAGGCGGTCGCCGCGGTTGAGCCCGACCCAGAGCTCATGGAACATCAGGTGCGCGCGGCGCCGCTTGAAGAGCGGGGCGAGCCGGTCGGCGAGGCCGAAGGCGTAGCCGCGAGGATGCCACGCGTAGGGCACGAACTGGAGACTCACCCAGTCGGGCGCGAAACCGGCGACGGCGGCGCGCGCCTGCAGGAGCCGTTGCGGCCAGGGGCGGCGGCGATCGATGCGGACGACCGGGGCGTGGTCCTCGAGCGCGTCCTCCGTATCCGCGAGACCGAGAGCGAGCGTCGGGTGTCCGAGGCGGTCGAGTTCGGCGACGAGGCAGCGGATGTAGTCGCCGACGCCGCTGCGGCCCGAGGCGAGTGTAGACGCGAGGAAGACGATGCGCATTTCAGTGGGAGGTGGGCAGTGGGCAGTGGGCAGTGGGCGGTCGGCGGTGGACGGTTACCGGTTTCCAGTGGGCGGTGGACGGTGGGTGGTGGCGAAAGCGCGAGGAGACCGAAAACCAGCGGGCGGAGAGAGAGGCGGAGTGACGAAGAACCGACGCCAGCAGACGGCGGGTGCGAGAAGCGGCCCTTCCGTCGTCGCCGGTCTAGTTGCGGCGGTAGAACCGGCCGAGAAAGGCGGCCACCCTCAGGGCGGTCAGCAGTCGGCGGCGGCGCCCGGCGGGAAAGACGGCGATGGGCCGGTCGATGTGCCGGAAGAAGTTCTTCGCGGCCAACGAGGGCGGATAGCCGCGGAGGGCTTGGCGGATGAAGCCGCCGCGCCACGGTTTGCGGGCGCCGATGGCGTGGGAGAGGTAGTTGCCGCCCGGAACAAAGTCCATCCCCTCGGGCCCGACGGCGTTGATCGGCGCGGCGAGCGTCATCAGGGCGAGGTTGAGCGCGTCCTGGTCGGGCGTGTGGAAGAGCGCGTGGCCGGAGCCGTGCTTGAGCGACTGGAGCGAGCCGAACTCGGCGCCGACGTGGCCGACCAGTTCGCGCCAGCGCTCGAGGACGGGGCGCAGCGCGGCGGGCACGCCGAGGAAGCCGGCGTTGTAGTAGCGATCCCGCTCGGTGGCGGTCGCCAGGCCATGGCTCTCGAGAAAGGCGGCCCAGCCGAGGCGCTGCGGATGGCGCGCGGGCAGCGACGGGTTGACATCCTCGCACAAGGCGAGCCCGCCGGTGGCCCAACGCTCCAACGCCTCCCAGGGGCATTTCACGACGATGTCGGGGTCGAAGTAGAAGAGCGACTCGGCCCCGGCGGCGGGGCCGTCCCAGAGATCGAGCAGGAAGGCGGGCTTGTGATTGGTGAAGTGGATGTCCGTCGCCTGGGGAAGGAAGAAGACCTCGAGCCCCTCGGCCAGGACGAGCCGGTCGGCGCCCCCGGCCCAGGGCGGGAGCGGACCGCGCAGGCCGCAGAACATCTGTCCCCGGAAACCGGAGGCTTGCAGCGAGTTGACCAGGGCGGCAGCGCCGAGGTGGTAGTCGCCTTCGAAGAGGGTGCAGACGGCGGACTTCATCGGGATAGGGCGGGGAGCAGGGTGCGGGCGGCGGCGGCGCAGAGCCGCAGGGCGGCGAACGGTGCGGTGGGGCGCAGCATGCGGGCGGCGGCGAGAAAACGGCGGCGGGCGGTGCGGCGGGCGGCGGCGGGCGACCGGCCGGGAAAACCGCGGGCATTGGCGAGGTAGACCCGGGCGGATTCGGCGACGAGTGCCGCGCTCTCGGCCGACAGGGCACGAGCGTGCTTGCGGTAACGCAGGCTGACGGCCCCGCCATACACGAGCGGGATCCCGGCCCGGCAGCATCGCATCCAGTAGTCGAGGTCGTTGCAGATCGGGAACTGCGGGTCGAAACGGCCGACACGCTCCCACACCCCGCGGTGGAAGAGGGCCGCGGCGGGTTGGATCACGAGGCGGCCGTCGTGGAGCGCGCCGGGCAGGTCGGACAAGTCGCCTGGTTCGGGCGCCCGGCGATAGAGTTCGGCCCCGGTGTCGGAATCGAAGGCGACGGCGCCGCCGAAGACCAGCGCCGGGCCGGACGCCGGCGCGGCGGCGAGGACACGGGCGAGGTGCTCGGGCGTCCACAGATCGTCGGCGTCGAGCAGCGCGATCCAGTCGGCGCGGGCGGTCTCGATCCCGGCGTTACGGGTGGCGGGCAGGCCGCGGTTGGGGTCGTGGCGCGTGTAGCGCACGGGTTGTGCGACGGAGGCGGCGAAGGCGCGCACGATCTCCTCGGTGCGGTCGCGGGACCCGTCCTCGGTGACGATCAGCTCCCAGTCGGCGAAAGTCTGCGCGCGGACGGAGGCGAGCGTCTCCGCGAGGAAACGTTCGGCGCGGTAGGCGGGGAGGCAGATGCTGACGAGGGGCGGAGGCATCGGAGACGGGCAGGGCGGCGGTCGCTCAGAAACGGAAACGCCCGGCGCGGCCCTGGGCGAGGATGTAGTCGATGTAGTCCGTGTCGCCCAGCGGAACATCGGTGGGGATGCACCAGTGGAGGTTGGCTTCGATGAGTACGGGGCCGCCCGGAGGAATGGCGATGTCCCAGCCGAAGGAATCGATGTCGGGGACGGTCTGGTGGGCGCGCAGGGCGAGGGCGGCGATCTCCGGCCAACAGGGGACGACGCGACCCTCGATCCGGGCTCCGGTATCGGGATGGTGGGTGAGGAAACCGCAGTCGTGTGCGGACGCGCGGGCGCAACGCATCCGGCCGGTGTCCGGGTCGTAGTCGGCGCCGATGCCACCGGAGGAGAGGTTGTCGACGGGGCTCTTCCCGAGGGCGAAGCGCATGAAGCCGAAGAGGATCCTCGGTGCGGCGTCCGGCGTCCGGCGGAGGGTGACGACACGGACGGTGGAGAGCGCGCTCCCGGGCGAGGCGAGGTCGCCCAGCGCGGGGCTGTTGACGAGGCGGGGCTGGAGGACCCACGCGCCGCGGCCGAAACGTTCGCGGGTGTAGGCGGCGAGGGTTTCGGGGCCGAGCGGCCGGCCGGTGTCGTCGCGCCAGAGGGCGGCGGTCGAATCGTGCATTAGGATACACGCGCCATGCCCGCCCCACAGGTCGGCGGGCTTGAGGAACAGATCCGCCGCGGGCCAGTCGCGGCCCAGGTGTTCGACCGTGTCGCCGGCGCCGGCGGCGAGCACCGGGACGGTGGGCAATCCGTGGCGGGCGCAGAAGGCGGCGAAGGTGCGTTTGTCGCGGATGGCGTGCGAGGGCGCGTGGCGGGCGAGGGCCATCTGCATCGCGGTGTTCTTCGGGTCGTTGATCCAGCGGCGGATGGTGCGCCGGTTCGCGGGCGCGACGACGCCGAAGCGGTAGAGGTCGTCGATCCGGAAGTCGTGGGCGAGCTGGAGCCACCAAAGATCCAGGACAGAGTGGAGGAACGAACGGTGGATCCGCGGACCGGTGCGGGTGGCGGCGACGCTCTTGCCCAGCGCGAGGGCCGGCCAGAGGGCGGCGCTGGCCAGGACGCGGGGCCAGCCGTGGCGGGCGACGACTCGGCGTCGCATGAGGCGGCGGGCGGTGCGCCGGACGGCGCGCACCTGCCGGTCGCGGCGGTCGCTCCACGGGGGCAGGGGGGCGAGCCAGGGGAGGTCCTCGACCTCCCCGAGGCGACGAAGCGCAAGCCCGATGGTGGCGCGGGTCATGGTTCAGCGGCGGGCGAGTTTGTGTTTGAGACCTCGGGGCAGGGCGTTGCGGGCCGCCTGCAGCAGGTTGGGCGGCAGGGCGGCGGCGAGCCGCAGTGTCGCAGGGAAACGGTGACCGCGGGCGCGGGCGAGCTCGCGGACCTCGGCCCAGAGCGGGTCGGGGCTGCGCAGCATCTCCACGATGAAGTGCGGGCGGACGCGGGCGTAGGTGCGCAGGTCGAAGACCCCGCGGTAGTCCTCGAGGCGGCCGAGCAGCTCGAGCGTGAGCAGGGTGCGGGCGCACTTCCAACAACTGGAGCAGTTGCCGGCGCTGCCATCGCGCACACAGACGTGCAGATGCCGGTGGCTGACGGGGAAGGCGGCGACGCGCTCGGTCTTCTGCACCCGCGAATACTGGCCGCCGACCGCGAGCACCTGCAGCCGTTCGGTGGAGAGCTGCGGCAACAGCACCGGGTCCCAGTAGGCGGTGTTGGCGCCGCGCTTGAAACAGTCCTCATAACGGTAGGCCGAGGCGTAGAGCTGGCAGCCGATGAGCGACTGGAGGGCGAGGACCGCGGCGACGTTGCGGAACTGGTGGTCGTAGATGAACGAGTCGACGCCGAGGAATTCCTCGAGGTTGGAGTCGATCGCCACGACGGGCAGTTGGAGCTCGCGCGCGCAGGCGAGCACGGCGGGCAGGCACGCGCGGAAGGTCGGCGTGCCTCCGTGGCCGAAGGCGCCGACGTTGTTGAACACCAGATGCGTGACGCGCTGGGCCGGCAGGGCGGCCGGGCCGAGGTGGTCGCAGAGGATGCAGAACGAGTCGATGCCGCCGGAGAAGCCGGTGGCGACGCCGCGGCTGGCCGGCGGGGGCGGCGCGTATTCGACCGCCTGGGCCACGCGGACCTTCACCGGTTGGAGGTTGCCGCCGACCTGGGCGATCACCGTGGGCACGCCGGTGTTGAGGGCGAAGAGCAGCCGGGCCGAGACGCGGCCGGCCGCATAGATCGGATCGCCGAAGCGCATCGCCAGCGGCAGGGCGGCGAGGACGAACGGGTCGAGACAGTCGGGGTCGAGGTGCTTGGCCCAGTCGCGCGCGACGGAGAACCAGACCGCCTGGGTGCGCCCTTGGAAAGTGACGTTGGCGGAGAGGGCGACCGAGTCCCCCTGCTCGATGATCGCGGCTTTGGCGATGTGCATGGCCGTGCGGTTGACGGTGGTGAGACGGTGGAGGCTAGGGCGGCTCAGCCGGCGGCGAGATCGCGGCGGAGTTCCTCGAGTCGGAGGCGGAGCAGGTCGGTGCGGTGGCGCAGGACCTCGTCGGTGCTGAGGCAGGGGGGCGCGCGGTGGGCGTGGAAGTCGCGCAGCAGCGTCCGGAGGTTGCGCTGGAGGGGCAGGCGTTGGGCGGAGAACCAGAGGGCGTTGGCGGCGCGCCGGAGCAACGCCGCGGTGGCGTTCTCGCCCGGGCGGTGTTGGGTGAGCCGGCAGAGGTTGGCGAGGTGGCGGGGCGTATAGGGCAGCTCCATGGCCCCGAGCCAGTCGCGCCATTTGAAGGCGAGCACGTTGCCGCCGGTGGCCACCGGCAACCAGGGGACGCGGCAGAGATCGGCGACGATCGCCCCGTGCATCGCCTCGGTGACGAGGCACTCGCAGCCGCGGATCGCCGCGAGGACCTCGGGCACCGGGGCGAACGGATCGATGTAGCGCAGCCCGAGTTGGCCGGCGAGGCGTCGCCAGGGTATCCGCGGCATGGCGTCGGCGTGGGGCATGAAGCCGATCGGCGGGCCGGCGCGGGGGGCGGGCAGGGGGACGTCGGCCAGGAGGTAGGCGGCGTCGGTGACCGCGCGGTCGGGCGCGAGGCCGAGGGCCTGCGCGGTGAGCGGGCCGCGAACGGCATGGAAACGCCAGTGCGCGCCGATGGCGGGCGGGGGGCCGTAGCCGCAGCCGGATCCGAACACCCGGTACGCGGACGCCGCGGGGAGGCGCCGGTTGAGGATCGTGCCGATGCCGACGAGGAGCGTGTCGGGTTCGGCCGCGAGGCGCGGGCCGAGCAACTGCGGCCACAGCCACGGGTTGAGGGCGTCGCCGAAATTCGACGTCACATCGAAGTAGAACAGCCTCATGGCGCGGAGGAGCGGCGGGGGAGCAGGGGGGCGGCGAGGCACCAGAGCAGCAGTCCCGGCCGCCACGGGGTGGCGCGCCAGGCGAGCCACCCGAGGGCGCGGGCTTCCGCGGGTTCGGTCCGGCGGAGCAGCCGGGCCAGGGTCCAGCGGGCGTCGGCGAGGCGGCGGCGGCGCAGGCCGGCCGGGATGTCGCCGGCGGCGGCGTGTTTCTCGTAGAAACGCACGGTGTCGGCGGCGACGCGTCGCGAGCGGTTCATGCTGCTGCCGGCGTGTTTGGTGTAGCGGCACGTGGCGGTGCCGGTGCAGGCGATGGTGCCGCCGTCGGCCAGGGCGCGGAACCAGTAGTCGCGGTCCTCGCCGATCTGCAGCGTCTCGTCGAAGCGGCCGGTGCGGCCGGCGACCCGGCGCGGGAGCGCGACGCAGGAGGAGGTCTGGATGAAGGAGTGGACGAAGAGTCCGCGCCGGGGCATCGCGAGCAGCGCCGGCGCGGGGCAGTAGGTTCCGAGGCTGCGGCGGGTGGCGGCGTCCCACCGGTCGATCGCGGAGAAGACGAGGGCGTGGCCGCGCACGAGGCCCGGCAGCAGCGTGGCCAGGTGGGTGGGTTGCCAGAGATCGTCGGCGTCGAGAAAGGCGAGCATGTCGCCCTCGGCGAGTTCGAGGAGGCGGTTGCGGGCCGCGGCGACGCCGCGATTGCGGCCGAGGTTCTCGTAGCGCACGGGCTGGTCGACCGCGGCGGCGAACTCGCGCACGAGGCCCTCGGTGCCGTCGTTCGATCCGTCCTCGACGACGATCAGCTCCCAGGTGCGGTGGGTCTGGGCACGGAGGCCGGCGAGCGCGGCCGGGAGGAACGGCGCGGCGTTGTAGGCGGCGATCAGGACGCTGAAGGTGGCGGGCATGGGCGGGCGGCTTAGGCGGTGGGCGGGCGGCCGAGGCCGGCGAAGTCGAGCCAGGCGAGGCTGCGGCGCAGGCCTTCGGCGAAGGGCACGGGCGGCGTGTAACCGAGGATACGAGCGGCCTTGGCGTGGGGAAGCTTCCAGCGGCAGCGCTGGAGCAGGGTCAGCTCGGTCGTGAGCCGGGGCGCGGGGGCGGGGGCGCCGCGGAAACTCCATGGGTTGGGCGCCGGGGCCGGCGCGGGCCAGGCGGCGGCGAGCGCCTTGACGAGACGTTTGAGGCGATCGGGGACCCGGGCGGCGAGGCGGGTGTAGGCCGGGGTGAGCGTGAGCGCGGTGAGCCGGCTCTCGCGCTCGGGGGTGATGGATGCGGCGGCGACCTCGTGGAACGCGGTCGCGTCGCGGCCGAGGTGGGCCGCGATCGGGAGAAGCAGCTCGGCCCAGGTCACCGTCTCGGCGTCGCCGACCAGAAAGGCTTCGCCGGCTGCGGCCGGGACGGTGGACGCGAGGCGGATCGCCTCGACGAGGTTGTCGACGTAGATCGAGTTGCATACACCGCGGCCGGCGTCGAGCCAGGCGGCGCGGCCGGCGGCGAGGTCGGCGGCCGCCTCGGCGATCCAGCGGGAACGCGGGCCGAAGACGACTCCGGGGCGGAGCACGACGACCTCGACACGGCGGTCGCGGGCGAGCTGGGCGAGGCGACGCTCGGCACGGACCTTGGCGTTGTTGTAGACGAGCGGGTGGCGGTCGTGGAGCGGGGAGGCTTCGTCGGTGCCCGGCGCGCAGTCCTGCCCGTGCACGGACGCGCTGCTCAGCCAGACGAGCCGGCGGACGCCGCCGGCGGCGCAGGCGCGGTAGGCGACCTCGGCCATGCGCACGATCTGGGCGGCGTCGCCGATGGCTGCGTGAATACAGACCGAGCAACCGCGCAGCGCCCCGGCGAGCGGCGCGGGGGCGAGGAAGCCGGCGATGCGCCAGTCGAGGCGTTGGCGGGCGAGCACGGCCAGGCTGGCGGCGCCGCGCACGATCGGGACGACGGTGCAGTCGTCCCGGGCGGCGAGCAGCTCGACGGCGCGCAGTCCGATGAAGCCGCTTGCGCCGACAACGGCGAGACGGGGAACGACCGGGTTGGGCGGCGGATTCATGGTGTGGCGGGGGCGAGCACGGCCGGGCGGGGACGCGGGAGGAGGGAGCGGCAGAACCGCAGCAGCGGGCGCTCGACGAGGAAGTAGCAGGCGGAACCGGCGGCCACGATCGCCGCGCCCAAGAGGAGGAAATACAGGTCCGGCGGCAGGCGGCCGAGCGACGGTATCCGGGGAAAGGCGGTGGTGAAGAGCAGCAGCACGATGGTGTGGACGAGGTAGACCGAGTAGGAGGCGTCGCCAAGGAACCGCAGGAAACGCGGCATCGGCCAGCGGGATTGGCCGGGATGGAGCAGGAGGCCGCCGATGATCAGCACCGCGGGGAGGCCGAACTTGAGCAGGCGCGGCACCGACCAGTCGTAGGCCGGCACGAACGCCGAGGGCGCGAGCAGCGCGAGGCCGAGCGCGGTGGTGGCGAAGGCGACCCGGGGCGGGAGCGCGACCCGGTATTCGCAGAGCAGGACACCGAGGGACATGCCGAGCACGAACTCGAAGAGGATCTGGTCGCTCAGGAGCACCCGCAGCTCGTGCCCGACGGGCAGCAGGCGGGCCGCGCCGAAGAGCGCGCCCAACAGGCCGCACACCAGCAGGGTCTGGCGGGGCCGGCTCCAGCGCAGCGTGGCGGCGAAGAGCAGGTAGAAGATCACCTCGTAGATGAGCGTCCAGCCCTGCGGCAGCAGCACCGGCCGGACCGAGTCCTGGTAGAGCGTGGGGTAGAGGAGGAGCGACTGGGCGATCGCGAGCGGCCCGTACTTCATCCCCTGCACCCAGCGCGAGGCGAGTACGGCGAGCGCGATGAAACTGCAGATCCAATACAAAGGATAGATGCGGATGAACCGCCGCCGGAGGAACGGGCCGGGCCGCGGCGCGGCCGCGCGCGGCGTGGTGTACGTCATGATGAACCCGCTGATGACGAAGAACAGGTCCACGCCGACCGCGCCGACCTCCATGTTGACGAACCGGCCGAGCCAGAACGGCTGGACCGCGCCGACCACGTCGGGCAGCGCCTGCACGCGGTGGGCGCTGTGGTGCAGCGCGACCGCGAGCGCGGCGATCCCGCGGAAGACCTGGATGAGCGCGAGGTTCTCGGCGGCGGGGCCGGCGGGTTTCATGGCGCGGAAGGGGGAAGCGGATCGGAGCCGGCGGTCTGCCAGGGCTCGGGCAGGACGCTGCGCCGCGCATAGCAGGCCTCGATCCAGCGGACGGCGCGGGCGGCGGAGGCGCCCGTGACGAACGGCTCGCGGCGGGTCGCGACGGCGGTGCAGACGTCGGCGACCTGGGCGAGGAACGCCTGGGGGTTGGTCTCGAGCGCGGCGGTGGGCGGGGCGGCGCGGTCCGGCAGCGGCTCGCGCAGTTCGGAGGCGAAGGTCATCGGCAGCCCGTCGAGCGTGAGCTCGAGCCGGTTACTGGCGTTGACGCGGGAGTGGATCGTGGCGTGGGCGAAACGGAAGACATGCACGTCCGGCGTCGCGCCGTCGCGGCTGAGGCGGACGGATACGCGCGGGCAGCGGGGAAAAACGGCGTCGAGCCGGCAGTTGGCCTCGAGCCCGTCGCGGGCGTCGTCGGCGTAGGTGTACTCGAGGGGCTCGCCGAGCCACCAGAGGAGGAGGTCGAGGACGTGGACGCCGATGTCGAGCAGGACGCCGCCGGGGGTCTGTTCGCGGCGGAAGAAGGAGTCGGTGGCGGCGGGCCAGGCGAACTTGCCGCCCTCGGCGATCTCGAGGGAGTGCAGCGGGCCGAAGGTCTCGTGCGCGATCAGGTGCCGGAGCGCGCGATGCGTGGGCATGAAGCGTTTGTAGTGGCCGGCGCCCAGGAGGCGGCCGGAGCTTCGGGCGGCTACGACCATCGCCTCGGCGTCGGCGCCGGTGGCGGCGAGCGGTTTCTCGCAAAGCACATCGAGGCCGGCGGCGAAGGCGGCCTCGGCTTGTTCGCGGTGGAAACGGGGCGGGCTGGCGAGGATCGCGAGTTCGGCGCCCAGTCCCAGCGCGGCGGCGAGATCGGCGCAGGGGGCGGCGCCGAGGGCGCGGGCGAGTCGCTCGCGCGCGGCGGGCACCGGATCGACAACCGCGAGAGGACGGAGAACACCGTGGCGGGCGAGTTCGCGCAGCGCGGGCTGGTAGAACAGGCGGGCGACGGCGCCACAACCGACGAGGACCACCCCCACGGGATGGGGCGCGACCGGTGCGGCGGGACTGGCGGGCGAGGCGGACATAGGGCGGTCAGTTGACGTACTCGACGCGGGTGCAGGTGGAATCCACAGTCAGGACACGGGCGGGCGGCGGCGGGCGGTTGAGGCCGCGTTCGGCCTGGACGGTGCCGTCGATCCGGCGCTGGCGGCAGCGCTCGCGGCGCTCGGCCTGGCCCTCGCGGTGCTGGGCGGGGTGGTCGAGGTGGCAGACGGCGACCGGACCGCCGGCGACGCGGAAACGGCGACCGAGGTTACCGAGGCGCACGATGAGGTCGACGTCCTCGTAGCCCCAGCCGGCGAAAGTCTCATCGTAGCCGCCGACCGCGAGGAAATCCCGGCGGTTCACGGATAGGTTACAGCCGTGGAGCTCGTATTCGAGCGGCGCGACGGTGAAGTCGCGGAAGGAGGGCAGGAGGCGGTGGCGGGCGTAGAGGTCGCCGCGGAGCAGGGCGCGCAGGAGCGGCAGGCGCTCGGCGAGGAAGCGGGGGACGGCGGGCTGAGCGACGTGAATCCGCCAGCCTTGGACGAGGTTGTCGGCCGTGGCGAGCAGGCGATGGCCCGCGGTCCAGAGCCGGCCGGGCAGGCAGTCGTGGTCGAGGAAAAGGAGCCGGTCTCCGGTGGCGTGGTGGACGGCCCGGTTGACTGCGACGGGCTTGCGCGGGCCGAGATTGGGCTGGCTGACGTGGAGCACGGGCAACCGGAGGCGGGCGGCGGCGGCGCGGATGGCCTCCGCGGTGGCGGGCGCGTTGTCATCCTCGGCATAGATGATCTGGTCGGGCCGGGCGCACTGCACGGCGAGGCGGCGCAGCAGGTGCGGCACGAGGTCGGGGCGGCGGAACGTGCTGATGACGACGGTGGTGGTCATGCGGCCGGTGCGCGGCGGTGGTGGCGGAGGCTGCGAACGAGGAGACGGGTGGCGGCCGACGAGGTGCAGACCAGCCGCGCGGCTTTCCGGAGTGGATGCGGATCGGCGGAGGGTCCGGCCCCGGCGCGAGCGCGGATGGCGTGGCAGAGCCGGGCGAAACTTGCCGGCCAGTCGCACGATTCCTCCCACACGCGGCGGGCGGTGCGGCCGAGGGCGGCCGCGCGGGGGGCGGCGGCGGCGAGCAGTTGAGGCAACGAGGCGACGTCGGCCTCGGGCACGAACAGCGCGAAGTCCGCCCAGGGCAGACCGGCGGGCGGGGCGAAATCGTCGGAGACGATCACCGGGGCCCGGCCGGATCGCATGCTTTCGTAGATACGGTAGGAGTTGGGGCCGGCGCCGCGGGGGCAGAGCACGAAGCGGGAGTCGGTGAGCGCGCGCGCGTAGTGTTCGTGGAACGCGTGCCGCGCGGCGTCGTCCAGCTCCCACCCGTTGCGCCCGGAGGTGTCCTCGATGAGCGCCTCCGGCCCGGCGAGGCGCGGCAGTTCGCGGCGGACCGGGTGGGTGCGGACCGCGCCGACGAAGGAGAACAGGTAGGGCTCGGCGCCGGTCACGGGGGTGGCGCGAATCGCCGGGTTGGGGCAATGCTGGTGGAGATAGATCGCGGACTCGACGACACCGGGGCGGAGATCCGCCCGACGCAGCGAGCTGTAGAAACCGGGCAGAAAGGGCACGACGAGGTCGTGGTCGTGGCAGAGCAGGCACTTCTCCGGGAAGCGGCGCACGAGCGGGTGCCGGAGCACGGCGAGGAAGAACGGATCGGAGTCCGGATGGTGTTCGAGGAAGAGGATGGTCCGGGCCGCGGCCGGGTCGGCGGTCTGGGCGAACCCCGGGATGGCTCACTCCGCCAACGCCTGGCGGGCGCGGCCGGCCGCGAAGTTGCCGGGGCCCTCGGGGTAGGCGGAGGTGACGTGAAGGGGAAACATGGAGACGAAGCGGCTCAGGCGGAGCGGCCCGTGCGCGCGCGGGCGAGCAGCCAGAGGATCCAGGCCCGGGGGACGAAGCGACCGGTGCGGAAGAGCCGCTGCAACGCGGCGAGGGCGCGGCGCGGTTCGCGGCGCCAGGTCATGCGGGCGACATCGAGGAGCATCCCGCGCAGCAGGCGGCGGCAGACGCGCCGGTCCACCAGCGGGTTGGCGAGGTGCTTCTCGAAGACGGCGGAGAACGCCTCGGGGAAACGCACCGGGTCGGCGGTGGTGCTGACCGGGTGTTTGCGGTAGTTGAAAGTTGCGCGCGGGGAGAAGACCGGCCGGCAGCCGGCGGCGACGAGGGCGAGCCAGAGGTCGAGGTCCTCGCCGATGGTGAGCGCGGGGTCGAACCGGAGGCCGCGGGCGAAGGGCTCGGCGCGGACGACCACGGCGCCGGTGAGCACGAAGTTGTGGCCGAGCAGGGCCGTGGGGATCGCAGGCGGGGGCAGGGGGGCGGGGATGAGGTCGCGCCGGACGCAGCGGCCCTGGCGGTCGATGTGGTTGGCGCCGCCGATGAACCAGTCGGCATCGGCGCCGGCGAGAAGCTCGAGGGCGTGGGCGAGATGGTCGGGCTCCCAGGTGTCGTCGGCGTCGAGGAAGGCGATGTGGGTGCCGCGGGCGAGGGCGAGCAGGGCGTTGCGGGCGCGCGAGACGCCGAGGTTGGCCGGGCTGCGCACGAGCTCGACGCGGTTGGCGGTGCGGGCGGCGAACGCGGCGACGAGCGCGGGCGTGTCGTCGTAAGCGCCGTCCTCGAAGACGAGCACCTCCCACTGCGACCAGGTCTGGGCGGCGACGGAGTCGAGGGCCGCGCCAAGATAGGCGGCGGCCCGGTAGGCCGGGATGACGACGGAGACGAGCGGGCTGGGCGCAGGGGCGACCATCAGGAGGCGGTATCGAAGGAACGGACGCGCAGGCAGGCACGGCGGCGGCCGCGCAGTTCGGCGGCGTAGAAGCGGCCCTGGCGCCCGGGCAGGCGGGCGGCGCGCAGACGGGCGAGCCAGTAGCGCCAGAGGCTGCGGGCCTCCGCCGGGGCCGTGCCGCCGCGCAGGGACTCGACGATCACGGTGCCGAAGGAGATGCTCTCGACCAGGCGCAGCAGCGCGGGCTCCTCGAGACGCGAGGCGGGCATGATGTGGGTGAGCACGAGATCGCGGAAGCGGGCGGCGCCGAGCCCGAGGTCGAACGTGCACAGCGCGATGTCGGTGTCCTGTCCGGAGATGCGTTCGGAACCGCGCAGGCCGAGGATGAGATGTCGGCGGTCGCCGGCGACGCGGGCGAGGTAACGTTCCCAGACCGGCCGGCGGATGAACTCGCCGGCGGTGGGCGGGATCGCCTCGTAGTCGTGCGGGCCGGCGGCGAGCAGATCGCGGTCGAGCGGGCGGATGGCGAGGTAGCTCCACCAGCGGCGGGTCCATGCGGCGGGCTCGCGCTCGAATTCCGGCACGAGCTGACCGCCCCAGACGCCGAGCTCCGGGCGGGCCGCGGCGTAGGCGAGGCCGCGGGCGACGTAGTCGGGGGCGAGGAGATTGTCGTCGTCGACGAAGAGGATGAGGTCGCTGCGGGCTTCGCGCATGGCGCGCATCCGGGCGGCGGAGATGCCGAGTGTATCCTCGCGGACGTGGCGGCTGTGGGGATGCCAGCCGAGGTCGTACTCGGCGGCGAGCGGGGCCGAGGAGGCGTTGTCGAGCAGGACGAGTTCCCAGCGCGCGCGGTCGGCTTCCTGCACGCGCAGCGCCGCGAGCGTGCGCTCGAGGAACTCCCGGCGCGGGTTGTGCGTGCAGACGACGACGGAGAGTTCGAAGGTGGCCGGCATCGGAGAATCAGGCGGTGGGTGGAAGGGAGCCGCGGCGGAAGGAGTCGTCGCAGCGGACGGTGCCGACAACGCGGGCGGGGTTGCCGACGGCGATGGCGCGGGCGGGAAGGTCGTGGGTCACCACGGCGCCGGCGCCGACGACGGCGTGGTCGCCGATGGTGACACCGCGCAGGACGGTGACGTGGTTGGCGAGCCAGACATTGCGGCCGATCGCCACCGGGGCGACGGCGACCGGGGTGTCGGCGTGGACGGGGTGGAAGTCGGTGTCGAGGATCGAGACGCCCTCGCCGATGAGGCAATCGTCGCCGATCCGCACGGAGCGGGCGGCGGCGATGGTGGTGCGGCCGTTGATGAAGCCTCCGTGGCCGATCGCAAGGCTGGCGCCGGGCTGGACGGTGAGCCGCAAGGGGCCGGCGCGGCCGTCGATGTCGAGGTGATCGCCGAGGCTCAGGTGTCCGCGGTTGGCGATGACAGGCGCGCGGCCGCGGAACATGGCGTGGCGGCCGCCGTGCACGTGGTGACGGCGGAGGACCCACCAGACGCGGAGCGCGGCGGGCCAGGCCAGCGGCGCGGCGGCGAGGAGGCGGATGCGGCGGAGCAGGGGCGAGGGCATGGGGTTATCCCGTTGAACTCGGGGAGGCGTAGACGCAGATGAGGTGCTCGCGGTCGCCATCGGCGACGCGGATCCAGTCCAGCGGTGGCCGGCCGAACCAACCGAGCAGCTCGGCCTCGGGGTCGGACTCGGGGCGGCGGCAGGGAGCGGCGACGATCACGATGGAGCCGGCGGCGAGGAGCCGGCGGGCGACGGTCGCGGGAGCGCCGACTCCCTCCAGATCGTGGAGACAGAGCACGAGGTCGAAGCGGTGGTCGACCGGGTAGGCGAGAAAGTCCCCCGCCAGACCGCGGACGCCCGGGATGGCGGGTTCGTTGCCGCCGTCGAGCGCGGTCTTCTCGGGAATCCAGTCCAGGCGCCGCAGGAAGGTGGAGCGGCCGGGTGCGACCTCGAGGACGGTCGCGGCGGCGCCGGCGTGTTCGCGGGCGAGACGCAGGATCTCGAGGTGGCAGTTGATCGGTTCACCGCGCTGGGTCGCCGCGGGGCGGGCGTGGTGGAGCAACCGCGGCAGGATGGCGCGAGCGGCGCGGAGGTTGTCGAGGGCGAGGGGGCGGCGGACGAACGCGCCGGCGAGATGGCGCACGGCCGCGCGGCGTTGGCGGTGGGCGGAGGCGTAGAGCGCCCACTCGCGCCGGGTGGCCGCCGGGTCGCGCTCGTGGAGGAGCGGGCTCACAGGCGGGGCGACGAACGGGCGGCCGCGACGGGCGGCGGCGCGGCGGAGAATCTCCTCCTTGAGGGCGCGCTTGGCGGGACCGTGGGTGAAGTTGGAGCTCTGCCCGTGCAGGCGGTAGCGAAGCAGTGGCGACAAAAGGTTGGCGAGCCGGCCGACCTCGGCGAGGCGGAGGAAGAGATCGAGGTCTTGCGAGAAGGGCAGGTCGTCGCTGTAGCCGCCGACCTGACGGAGCGCCTCGAGGCGGAAGACGAGCGAGGGATGGATCATCGCGCCGCCGTTGCCGGTGAGCAGTTCGCGTTCGATGTCGGCGTGGAGGGCGGGCGGATCGTAGCGGTTCACGCGGGCCCCGTGGTCGTCGATGCTGTGGACGGAAGTGCCGAGCGCGATCACCGCGGGGTGGGCGTCGAGGTAGCGGAGCTGCTGGGCGAGCCGATCCGGTTCGGCGATGTCGTCGGCATCCATGCGGGCGACGAAGGGGGCGGTGGCGAGGGCGAGGGCGCGGTTGAGCGAGCGGGTGATGCCGAGGTTGACCTGGTCGACGCAGAGCAGGCGGGGGTCGGCGGCCGCGGCGGCGCGGCAACGGTCGGCGCTGTCGTCGGTCGAGCCGTCGTTGATGAGGATGAGGCGGAAATCGGCCCACGTCTGGGCGCGGATGCTCCGGAGGGCCTCGTCGAGGAAGCGGCCGGCGTTGAAGACCGGCATGAGAATATCAACACGCGGCATGGACGGCGGGACCGGCGATGGCGGTGAGCAGGGGCCGGTAGCAGCGCTCGAGACTGAACCGCTCGAGGGCGAGGCGGCGGGACTCGGCGGCGCGGGTGGCGCGGGCGGCGGGATCGCGGAGCAGCCCGACGATCTGGGCGGCGAAGGCCTCGGCGGTGTCGGCCGGCGGGGTCGAGGCGACGAGGAAACCCAGGCCCTGGAGTCCGATGGAAGTGGTGACGACGGGTTTGCCGAAGGCGAGGGCCTCAAGGAGCTTGATCTTCACCCCGCCGCCGTGGCGGAGCGGGACGAGGGCGAGGGCGGCGGCGCCGTAGTGGGACTCGGGATGCTCGACGTAGCCGAGGTTCTCGACGCCGGGCGGGAGGGCGGCGAGGCCCTCGCCGGCGCGGCCGCAGAGGCGGAGGCGGGCGGCGGGGTGGTCGCGGCGGACCAGCGGCCAGACCTCGGCGAGCAACCAGTCGAGCCCGGCGCGGTTGGCGGGGTTGGCGCTGCCGAGGCAGAGGCAGAGGTCGGGATCCTCGGGCCCGGGTGCGGAGCGCGGGGCGACGGCCTTGGGCACGAAGAGGACCCGCTCAGCAGGAACGAGTTTGGCGAAGGCGGCGCAATCGTCCTCCGAGATCGCGACGACATGGTCGGCGGCACCGAGCATCGCGGCCTCGGTCGCGGGGGTGAGATGGGCGAGGCGGCCGGGTTCGCCGAGCGCGGCGGTGGAGATCGCCTTCTGGTGCCAGACGTTGTGGGTGAGCACGATCCGGGCGGCCGGGCCGGCCACGGCGAAGGCGCCGCCGAGCCAGGGGTAGTTGGCGATGAGGGCGGTCGGGCGCAGTCGGCGCACGAGACGGGCGACGAAGGCGAGTTCGCCGACCTCAAGCGGGCGGAACCACCGGGCGACTCCGGCGGGTATTCCAGCAAAGGGTACCGGCCGGCGCGCGTGCGGAGGCTCGGGGCGGAAGCGGGCGCCGAGACGGGTGGCGAGACCGCCGCCGATCGGGAGACGCTCGGGGAACCAGTGGGCGGGGCCGAGGCGGACGCTGCGGCGGAAGTGCAGGTGGCAGACGGAGGCCAGTTCGGGCGGCGGGAGCCAGCGCCACGCGCGGGCGACATCCTCGGGCTGGTCCAGCCAGGCGAAGTGGCAGCGCACCCCGTGCGCGGCGAGGAACGACACCATCTCGTGCAGATAGGCGCCCGAGCCATCCTCCCGCGGACGCGGGGAGTGGCGGGTGACGAAGAGCGCGAGCGGGGCGGACATGGGAGACGTCAGATGGCGGATACGGTGAAGGCCGGTTCGATCCGGCAGCCGCCGAAGGAGCGGTCGCTCTCGTGGTCCTGCACGCTGGTGACGACGTCCCAGAGGGCGAAGCCGTCGAGGCTGTCGTAGAAGTGGCGACCGGAGCCGAGCGCGGCGCCGATGCGGTAGGGGCCGGGGTGCAGGGGGAGGCGCGGCAGGTCGAAACGGACGCGGGTCAGGCCGGGGCGCAGGGTGAAGGTGCGGCCGCCACCGTCGGAATCCAGGGTGAGGATGCGCTGGCCGTCGACGGTCTTGAACCCGAGGCCGACCATCATGTTGTCGAGGGGCTCGCGGGATTCGACGACGAACTCGATGGCGAAGGGTTGGTTGAAGCGGAGGCCGCCGGGGGAGACCACGGCGATCTCGCGGAAGCGGGCGATGCGGCCCTCGGCGCCGTGCGAGCGGTCGATGGACGCGACATCGAGGCGCAGGGGGGAGGCGCCGCTGTCCTGCGCGTAGCGTTCGATGGCGACGTCGACATCCATGGGGCCGCTGGCCTGGCCGGCGTCGAGCACGACGCAGCGGCGGCAGAGGCGGCGGATGGCGGTCATGTGGTGGCTGACGAAGAGCACGGTGCGGCCGGAGCGGACGGAGACATCCTGCATCTTGCCGAGGCATTTGCGCTGGAACTGCTGGTCGCCGACGGCGAGCACCTCGTCGACGATGAGGATGTCGGGCTCGAGGTGGGCGGCGACGGCGAAGGCGAGCCGCACGTACATGCCGCTGGAGTAACGTTTGACCGGGGTATCGAGGAAGCGCTCGACCTCGGAGAAGGCGACGATCTCGTCGAATTTGCGGGCGA
>ENA-UPSM01002548-UPSM01002548.1-activated-sludge-metagenome-genome-assembly--contig:-NODE-2548-length-22070-cov-5.271224_pt1 | contig 22070 bp, 19 predicted proteins | sample MGYA00238181_ERZ773283 | MGnify/ENA primary metagenome ERZ773283 (study PRJEB29023, sample SAMN05720199) | activated sludge metagenome | isolation source: Anaerobic digester | place: Japan...
TACGTTGGCAACTTCGTGCGAGAGTAGGTATCGCCCCTTCACTTTTCCCCAGTCTTTTTTAGACTGGGGTTTTATTTATTTTTTACCGTTTTAAAGGTCACCCGTCATCATCGCTTTGGCTGCTCAACTTTTTAGAAATAAAAAAACAACCTGGATTATAAATTATTCCAGGTTGAAAGACAAAATATTTACTTTAGTAATTGTTATTGCTTTTTTTCGCCAGTTTTATAGAAGTTCTTTCTAAGAGCAACTTCTGTAAAAGGTATAACTAAAAGCAGTACGGCTATTTGGACGTATATCAACGCAAACATAAGGTTCTTGTAAGTATTTATAGGCTGAAGTGCAAAAGCAAGAATTACTGATACAAACGCTGTCATTAATCCGCTTTTTATCCAAAATCTTCCTGAGTACTCATTGGCAAACTTCCAAGTATCTTGGTTTTTAGTCGACATTGGAGATCTGTAACCGATGAGAGAGTTAATTTCTTTTGGAGTCTTTTTTGATAGCATATACCCGAATCCAACCATTGTCAGCGAAATAATGGCAGTAAAAATAAGGGATATAGTAAGCATTTTATCCTCCACTATTACCTTTTGAATATTTCATCAGTTTTTGGACCGTATGAGACAAACTCTACTTTTACTCCCAGATTTTTTTCTATGAATACGAGATACTCTTCAAAAGCTTTATCTTTCATGTTTTGCCAGCCTTTTAAATTAACATACACTGGTTTGGCAGTAGAGAAATCTTTTGTAGAGTAAGGCATATCCTGTTTTTTATTATCTATTTCATAGTGGGTACAAATCTTAACCTCGTCAAATCCATTCAGTACATCGGCTTTTGTTAGTACAAGCTTGGTTATTTTAGATTTTAGTATGGCATAACGAAGAGACGGAAGATCAAGCCATCCTGTTCTTCTGGGGCGTCCTGTGGTAGCTCCGAACTCCAGTCCTTTTTCACGTAAGATGTTTCCTTTATCAGAGCAATCCTCTGTAGGAAAAGGTCCTTCGCCTACTCTTGTTGTATAAGCCTTCACAACTGCATAGACATCATCAAGCTCTGTTACGCTCAGTCCAAAAGAATTTATTCCATGAGCAGTACATGTGCTAGAAGTAACAAACGGATAGGTGCCACAATCAATATCAAGCATAACCCCCTGCGCACCTTCAAAAAGTATTGACTGTTTATCAAGCATACGGTAGAGTTCAATACTGGACATCAGATTTACTTTTAAAGAAGTCAGATAATTAAAGCCTTCCATAAGTTCGTCATAAACCTGCATATCGCTGGAAGTGATTGCTTGGCCGTAAAGCTTTTTTTTCATTGAGTATAGTTCTGAAAGCCTGATTTTAAGTCTGTTTGTATCTAGAAGATCGTAGACTCTTAATCCTTCTCTAGATGTTTTATCAGTATAAGCCGGACCAATTCCTCGTTTTGTTGTACCAACAGGTTTCGAGCGCTGACTTTCAAAGAATTCATCTTCTTGTTTGTTCCATGGTAAAACTAATGATGCCTGAAGATCAAGGTAAAACCTTGCAGAAATACCTTTAAAATCTTTTTCTAGAGTAGAAAGTTCTTTTCCCATCTGTACTAAGTCAATAACCATACCACTTCCAAGGTATCCTCTAGACTGTGTCTCCAAAGAAATAGATGGAAGAAGATGATTAACGTATTTTTTATCTTTAAAAAAGATTGTATGGCCTGCATTAGAACCTCCCGAAAAACGGGCAACCCAATCATAATTTTTCGAGAAGTAATTAACTATCTTTCCTTTTCCTTCATCACCCCACTGGGCACCTATGACTGCAATTTTTTTCATTTTCTCACCTCGGATGAATTTCATGCACGATTATATTATACATCAAAACCTCTATAAAGTGAAATTGACAAAGACAACTTATAGTGTTATAATATAGTATAACACAAGAACAATTTTTATCAGATTTTTTAGATTAGATGATATAATATATATATGACAATTTTAAAAGTGTGAAAGGTAGGAAAAATATGAAAGTAAATATTCTTTCCTCTGCGGGGAAGTTTCCCGGACAGGGTGTTTATTCGGCTTATATGGACTGTGTTTATGTGCTTAAAACTACGGGTAAAGTTGAGATTACTGAGAATGTTTGGAATAGCGATGCGCTGGTTCAACATTCACATACTCCTGATCCTAAGGTTTTTTTGCAGACACTTTTAAACAGGAGAAAATCTTTAAATGTTGTAACAGCCCATGTACTTCCTGATTCTATAAGAGGGAGCATAAGAAATTCATGGATTTTGGCACCTTTATTTGGGATATGGCTTAAATGGCTTTATAGTCTTAATGATGTTGTGCTTGCTGTCAGTGAAGATGTTGCAGATGAGCTTCAGAAAAAACTTAAAATAAAAAAGGAAAAAATTTATGTTTTCCCAAATTATGTCCGCGAAGATCTGTATCTGATATCAGATGAAAAGGTTAAAATCGAAAAAGCAAGATTGAGAAAGGAATTGGGCTTTAAAGATGAAGATTTTATAATAGTTGGTGCAGGCCAGGTTCAGCCGCGAAAGGGAATAAAAGATTTTGTAGAGGTAGCTGAAAAACTTCCGCAGTTTAAATTTGTCTGGGTTGGAGGCAATCCGTTTAAAGATTATACGGAGGGTTATCATGAGATGAAAAAGATAACCGAAAATCATCCTGAAAATGTTTTTTTTACGGGAACAGTATCTAGGGAAAAGGTGCGAGATTACTATATGTTGTCGGATATAATGTTTTTGCCGTCTTATCAGGAGACTTTTGGTTTGGTTATTGTTGAAGCTGCAGGGAGCGGTCTGCCTTTGTTGCTTAGGGACCTTCAGGTGTATACTACAATATTTGATGATTGTTATCTTAAGGCATCTGATAATCAGACGTTTATAGATTATATCGACAGGTTGAGCAAGGATAAAGACTTGTATCGCGAAATGTCTTGCAAAGCCAGAAAGCTGTTTGAAAAATACGGAAGTTCGAGGGCAGGTATTAACCTTTTGGAGATATATTCTAAGTACTACTATAAAAAATTTGGAAAGAAACTGTTTTGAGGTGAGTAAAAATTAAAAATAAAAAAAATATATTTAACTTTATTTTTGCTGTTATAATGGGTTTTCTTGTGATATTACTCATAGGTAAGATTACTGATACAAATGTTCTTGAAGAAATTTTTAAAATAAGTCCGCTTATGATGTTTTTCGGATTTCTTATTTTCTGTACAGGCTATGTGATAGACAGTATAAGGACTATAATTGTAATGAATGTTTTAGGATATAAAATAAAGTTTATTGATGCTTTTTATAATAATGTCATAGGGTGTTTTTTCTCAAATATAACGCCTTTTGCTGCCGGAGGACAGCCGCTTCAGGTTTATCATCTTTCTTCTCTGGGGGTACCTACAGAAAAAGGTACGAACTTTGTTATGTCAAGGTTTTTGGAAAGCATGGTGACTAATCTTGTAGTATCGTTTATTTTTTATAAGCCTGTTATTTCTGTTTTACAGGGTAAAGGAGTTACTTCAAAGCTTATAACAGCAGGATTGGTACTTTCGGTTGGTATAGCTGTGTTTTTCTTTGCCCTTTTCCTTAATTCAAATATCATTGCGAAGTTTGTAAATTTTCTTGAGAAATCAAAAATTCTTAAGAAAAGGGATCTCAGCGGGAAAATATTTAAATGGAGCGAAGAGCTTAACGGAAGCATTGCTTTTTTATGGAAAGAAAAAATTTATGTCATGGTTCTGGATTTTATGCTTGGTCTTGCCACGCTTGTTATTCAGGCGGGAGTATTGTTTTTTTTCATACTGATGCTTACGAAGGTAATGTATACTTTTAATACATTTATGAATATATTTGGCGGGATGACCCTTTTGAATATGGTTGTATATTATATTCCCACTCCAGGAGCAAGCGGAGGTACCGAGCTTTTCTACCATTGGTTTGTGGGAGATATTGTTAAAGACTCAGCCATGAGTCTCCAAGCAGTATTTGCATGGAGATGGAGCACATACTATCTACAAATATTTTTTGGTATGGCAGCAATAGTGTTTTACAAACTGCTTAGGAAAAGGAAATCATAAAATGAATATAGGTATGTTTTCAGATACATATTATCCACAGAGGAACGGGGTTGCAACTTCATTAAAACTTTATAAAACAGAGCTTGAACGTATGGGACACAATGTCTACCTTTTTATTCCTAAACTATCCAAAAACGGAATAAATGAAGAAAAAATATATCAGTTTCCGGCAATAAAGTTTGCCTTTGAAAAAGATCAAAGACTTGCTATTCCTATAAAGCTTGATGTTCTCAGAGAAAATAAATTGAATCTGGACATAATTCATACTCATACTCCTTTTTCCGTAGGTATAAAAGGTATGTTTACAGCACATGATTTCAACATTCCTTGTATTGGCACACATCATACTATGTATGAGCATTACAGACATTATCTTCCGGTATTTATACGTCCAAGTCTAAAACAGACTCAAAAAGGTATAAAATACTGGTGTGAGAAGTTGAATAAGGTTATTGCTCCTACGGAAAATATACGAAAAGTGCTTGAAAGCTATGGTGTTCCCAATGAGCATATAGTAACTGTTCCGACAGGAATAGATACTTACTCTTTTCGTGATGCTGTAAAATGGGATATTCACAAAGAGCTAAACATACCTTCGGAGAATAAAGTTTTGCTTTTTGTAGGAAGACTGGCCAAAGAAAAAAACATAGATTTTTTAATAAAGGTATTTCAAAAAGTTCATTCAGAGATTCGTAAGTCAACTTTTGTCATAATCGGAGGAGGAAACGAAGCCGAAACTCTCAGACAGCAGGCTTTTGATTTAGGATTAGAAAATGATGTAGTATTTACAGGTTCTCTGTCAAGAGACAAGGTTATTGACGCATACAAAGGCTCTGATGTTTTTGTTTTTGCATCTTATACCGAGACACAGGGTCTTGTGGTTCTAGAATCCATGGCTGCAGGAACACCTGTAGTTGCACTTGGAAAGATGGGAGTGTACGATATACTTTCGAATAGTGAAAGCGGTGGTATCATGTTGGAAGATCTGAATGAAGATGATTTTGCAGATAGAATCCTTATGATACTGAAAGACGAAAAAACAAGGGAGTCTTTGGAACAAAGATGTATTAAATTTGTGGAGGATTATTACTCTATTGCTTCAACAGCTAAACAGATATCAAAGGTTTATTCCGAACTCATTGAAAAAAAAGAAAAAATAATAGGCTGACAAGGAGAAAAATCATGAATATAGCGATGTTTTCAGATACATATGTTCCTCAGAAGAACGGTGTGGCAACTGCTCTTAAACTTTATAAAGAATCTATGCAGAAGATGGGACACAGAGTATATATGTTTGTTCCAAAACTTGGTATTGATTTAAAAAGAAACGAAGAGGATGTTTTTGAATTTCCTGCATTTAAATTTACCGCAGAAAAGGATCATCGCATAGCTCTTCCAATTTCTATTGACATATTCAAAGCCAACAAGTTGGATTTAGACGTTATTCATTCGCATAGTCCTTTTTCAATGGGAATAGCAGCCGATCTTGTTGCCAAGACTCTTGATTTACCTTATGTTGGGACTCATCATACTATGTATGAGTACTATAGGCATTATGTTCCTTTTATATTCAGACCTTCTCTCAAGCAAGCCCAAAAGCTTATAAGAAATTGGTGTATCAAACTTGATAAGGTTATTGCCCCCACAAAAGATATAAAAGAGGTATTGGTAAAGTACGGCGTTCCGGCAGAACATATAGCGGTTATTCCGACTGGTATTGATACCTATTCTTTTGAAGGACCTGTTTTATGGGATATACGAAAAGAGTATTCAATTGGGGACGAAGAAAAAATTTTACTATTTGTAGGAAGACTTGCAGAAGAAAAAAATATTGTCTTTCTTATAAAGATGTTTAGTAAGCTTATAAAACAAACCGATTTGAAGTATAAGTTTGTTATCGTAGGTGATGGTCCGGAGAGGGAGAAACTCGAAGAACTATCCATTGAACTTGATCTTCATGACAGCATAATATTTACCGGCGGCCAGCCAAGGGAAAAGGTTATAGATGCTTATAAGCAATCGGATCTATTTGTATTTGCGTCATATACTGAAACACAAGGATTAGTTGTTCTGGAGGCTATGGCTGCTTGTACTCCGGTTGTAGCGCTCGGAAAAATGGGAGTAAGAGATCTTCTTTCGCAAAAAGATGCAGGCGGGATAATGATTGATGAACTTAACGAGAATGATTTCATTGATAATATTATTAAGTTAACGCAAAGTAGAGAATTATACGAAAGTTATTCAAAAAAAGCCTGCGATTTCGTAAAAAACAATTACTCAATTAACGTTACCAGTCAGAAGATAGTAGAAGTTTACAGCCAGGCTATTAAAGGAACCGACTGATGAAGAAAAGTTTGATAAGCGTACTTGTTTTTCTTTTTCTTCAAATGCCTTTATTTGCAGAAGGTTTAGATGGTATACAGTATCGTGATAATACGAACGATAAGATTTCTATATATACTTTGAAAATCGAGAATGCCGATCAAAAGATTCATATCCACTATTTTTCAGATTACGAGTATTATACAATTATTAACGCACAATCGGAAACAGTTAGTATGAACTTCAAAAACAGTATATATGATTCTGAATATAGTGCTGTAAGGAAATCAGATATAATAAGTGTTTCAGGGAAGATAAACGGTAAAATAGTAGATAAAGATATAAAAATAGACAGTGGTTCATGGTATCAGGCTGCAGAATATTCACTTATGAACTTTGTGCTATCAGGTGAAAAGAGCTGTAAATACTGGCTTGTTTCTCCAGCAGATCTTAAGGCGACCAAGTTTGTAGCGTATAATGAAGGTATTGAAACTATTACACTAAACAAATCAAGAGTTCAGGCGTTTAGAGTAAGAGTGACTCTAGACAACTGGATGTCAGTTTTTTGGAGTGTAAACTACTGGTTTAGGGCTTCAGATGGTCTTTATATTAAATTTGAAGGTGCTAGAGGGGTTCCTGGAACTCCAAAAACATTGGTTGAGATAATTGGAGAAGAAGGAATATGACGCATACTCTTCCCTCATTGTTCGGTCATTTTCCAATATCAGGATTCTCAGAGATGCCTGTAGACAGTCTTGCGTATATAGGAGATGCTGTTATAGCTTTGCGATACAAGCTTTATATACTCAAAGACGGAAGGATCAAAACTAATACGCTCAATAATGCTTCAAAAAAATATCTGACTGCTCATGCGCATTCATTTTTTATAGACAGACTTAATGAGAAAAATTTTTTTGATGAAACAGAAAAAGCAATTTTCAAGCGTGGCTATAATTCCAAAGGTGCCAAGAAAAGAGGAAATAATGAAGAGTATAGAAAATCCACAGGTTTTGAGGCTGTAATTGGATATCTGTATCTGAGCGATAATTACAAGAGACTTGAAGAAATTTTTGAGGTGATAGAGACGTGTACATATATGGGAGAAATGTAATAAAAGAAATAATTTCTGTAAGATATTCTGTTAAGCAGGTATATGTAAGCAACTCCAAAAATACCGATAAAGAACTTGCAAGTATTGTTCAGAAAGCAAAAGCTAATGGTTATTCTGTTTCGTATGTATCGGATGATAATCTTAAAAATCTTGTAAATTACGATAAGCATCAGGGAGTTGTAATTGATATTGGTAAAGAATATGAATATTATGACACAGATTATCTTGAGAAAAAGAAAGAAAACGCTTTTATCGTGATGCTTGATCAAATACAAGATCCGCAAAACTTTGGAGCAATAATAAGATCAGCTGTGGCCTGTGGTGCCGATGCCATTATTATCCCAAAAGATAACTCATGTGAGGTAACTGCTGCTGTTATAAAAGTTTCTGCAGGACAGATATTTAAAATTCCGATCATAAGAGTAGTAAACCTTTCCCGTACGGTAGAGTATTTGAAGGAAAAGAATTATTGGATATATGCTGCTGATATGAACGGGAAAAACTACTACGATACAGATTTTAAAGGAAATATATGTCTTATCTTGGGGAACGAAGGCTCCGGTATTAGAGAAAAACTAAAGGAAAAAGCAGATTTTATTGTATCTATTCCAATGTATAATAGCGTCGAATCATTGAATGTATCGGTAAGTGCCGGCATAATAATGTTTGAGGCTGCAAAGCAGCGTCATGGCCTATGAAAAGTATAATACACGAACTTCCTCAAGAAGTGGTTGTTAAGATTGCAGCTGGAGAAGTGATAACTGGCACTTTTGCAGTTATGAAAGAACTGCTTGAAAATGCCGCTGATGCTCGTGCCGATGACATAAAAGCAGAGATAAGAAATGGCGGCAAATCCCTTATAAAACTTTCCGATAATGGATTTGGGATGAGTCTTGAGGATATTTACAACTCTGTAAAGCCTCATGCTACAAGTAAGATTTCTTCAGCAGAAGATCTCTATAAAATACAAACCTTTGGTTTCAGGGGAGAAGCACTTTCTTCAATATGCCAGGTTTCGCGAATGAGCATAAGTTCAAGAACTTTGCAGGAAGAAACGGGCCATAAAGTGACCTTTATTGCTGGAAAAGTTGTTTCTGAATCCGTTGTAAACATGAATCCCGGAACCATCATTGAAATTGAGGATATATTTTTTAATATTCCTGCCAGAAGAAAATTTTTAAAGAGTGATTCTGCAGAGGGACGTATGACTACAGAAATAATTGAAAAATTTATTCTTTCAAATAAGGTTTCTCTTTCTTATGTTCGTGATGGCAAGAGTATTTATGAGATAAGAAAAGAGGAAGATCTTCAGACAAGGTTTAGAAAAGTATTTCCGGAGTTGAAAGCCGAAGATATTATTTATTTTGAGGAAGACGGACAGTGGATCAAGGTTCACGGTTACATTACCAAACCAATAATAGCAAGGCTTAATAGAACAGGACAGATTTTTTATGTTAATAACAGATACGTGAGATCTGCCGAACTATTCTCTGTTTTTGAAGGTGCTTATTCTGGTATGCTTCAGACAGGAAAACATCCGTACTGTGCTGTTTTTATTGACGTACTTCCTCAGGAAGTAGATGTAAATGTTCATCCACAAAAACTGGAAGTAAAGTTTTCTGACCAGACTAGTGTAAATAAACTTTTGATAAAAGCACTTAAAAGTGCACTGGAAGATAAAGTGAACTTTACCCTGAATCTTATAAAAGAAGATGTTCAGCCTTATCTTCAGATTCATGAACAGGCGAAGGATTCTTCAGTAGATGCTTTAAAAACCTCTGTTCCAATAATGAGTCGTGAGTTGGAACGTACACAGGAGAGATTTTTTCAAAAACCCTTTGAAAAGTACTCAGAAAAAAATACTTATGTAAGTAATAATCAATCAGACAGTATTCTTGCACAACCTTCAAAACCCTCGGAGCATGAACCTGAATATTCGCTAAGAATAATTGGGTTTCTTTCAGGAAGGTACATAATAAGCGAAGAAAACGGAAAAATGATTCTTACAGATTTCCATGCTGCGCATGAAAGAATTTTATATGAAGAATTTAAAAGAGATTTTTTTGGACATGGAAGCATTTCTTGCCAGTATCTTTTACTTCCCCAACAGATAGAACTAGACAAGACTTCTATGGAGTATCTAGCAGAAAATACAGAGAAAATAAAGAAGTTTGGTATTGACTTAGATATACAAGAGGACGGGAAGCTCTTAGTAAAGGCTCTTCCGCATTCGTTAGAAAAAAGGGACATTCAGGGACTCATAGAAGAAGTAGTGGCGGTTTTACGCCTTCATGGAATTGAGCCTATGGAGAAGATATTTGAAGAAATTCTGGCTACAATGGCTTGTAGGACAGCAGTAAAGACGAATGATGATTTCGTTGGGGCACAGACGCTTTTAGAGAAGTTACATAAAAAAGGCTTTAAAACATGTCCTCATGGAAGACCAATTAGCATGGAACTGGAAATAAAGAAGATTGATTCTTATTTTGGAAGATGACTCTTATAAAATAATGCGTGCCTCATATGAGGCACGCATTATTTTATAAACTTAAGAGTGCTTTCTTCAATTTTATTATCAAAAGCTATTTTTGAATATATCTTGGCCGAATTTCTTATATAGAACACATTGTTATTATAATCTGTTTGCAGCAAACCAAACCGCATACTGTTCCCCTCAACCCATTCGAAATTGTCCATAAGGGACCAATACATATAACCCATTACATTTGCACCTTCTTTCATGGCTTGGTTTATCGAATAAAGCGCACTGACAATATATGCTGTTCTATACCTGTCCTCTGAATCGGCGATTCCGTTTTCGGTTATCATGAGTGGTTTATGATAGCGCTTACTGAATCTGTCAACTACTTCATAAAGACCCTGTGGATAGTAATGCCAGCCAATATCAGTTTTCATTCCTTCTTTAGTTTTTGTTTCAATGTTTTTCTTATTAATATGTATAAATCTTTTAGTATAGTAGTTTATGCCTATAAAATCAAAATCAGAAGAAAAAGAGTACTTTTCGTTTTTACCAAAAGGTTTTGCAAACCTGCCATCAAGTATAGAATCTATAAAAGCATGATCAAAGTATCTCTGAATAGTTTTACTAGCTATAATATCAACAGGAGATAAAGAAAGATATGGACGGTAAACAGCGGTATGCTTGGCAACAGATATCTTGGCATTAGGATTAATTTTTTTAATTATTTTGTAGGCTTCATCATAAGTCACAAGAAGATTTCTGACAACTGTCATTCCGGTATTCCAGTCTTTTTTCCCTGGCGGCCAAGAACCATCGATATAAGAGGTGAAAGCATATACTATAGGCTCGTTTATAATAGTATAATACTGTACCTTTTCTTTGAACACAGAAGCCATTTTTTCAACAAACTTAAGGAAAAAACCTATGTTTTCAGGCTTTTCAAATGCTCCTTTGTTGTAAAACCATAGAGGGTTCACAAAATGGTGCAGAGTTACCACGGGCTCTATCCTTTTTGAAAGAAGCAGATCAACCATTTTGCTGTATCTCTGCAAATGGTTCTCACAAAAAGAGTTCTCATCAGGCTGTATCTTTGCCCACTCAACTGAAAATCTGTAGGCGTTAAGATTCAAATCGGAAAGAAAAGCTATATCTCTTTCATAGTACTTTTCCGACTGGCAGCCTGGATCAGAAGAAGAGTTATCCTTTATCTTTCCTTTTTTTTCCCATTCAAACCAATCACTGTTGTAATTAGCCCCTTCTATTTGATGAGACGCAGTTGCAGCTCCCCATAAAAAACCTTCCGGGAAGTGTACTGTAGCGGACATTTCAATCCCCCCTAATTCTCTATGAAACTCCCCAATATGATTTTATTATACTACATTTATCAAAAATTTAATAATCAAAAGTATAGACAACAGTTTTTATTTTTTTCGTATAAGCTTTATGATAAGTTCGTTGTTTTCTGATTTTACCTCAGCAGAGTCTATCATTAAGCCTATAAGATTAAGTTCATTTTCCTCATTATCGGTTCCTGCAAGGTTCCAGTAGTAATCGCTTATCTCTTCATGCCTTCCTGGTGTTAGAAGTTTTTTTAATTCTGTAATATTTTCAGAGTCGATATGTGAACATGCTGATCTTACAGTAATTTCAAATCCCATAGTACTCTCTTTTAGTTCAAGGGTAAGAGCATGGGAGCATCTTAAAAACATATAATTAAGAATTTCATTGGCTATGCGAAGTACTTTAATACGTTCAGTGTTCATCTTTTCCCCTCCTCTCAAAAGCTTGTATTATAGGAAGTAAAAAGGCTGCAACTAATCCGCCGGAAAAACCGTTGTTATATAAGTTCATTCCTCCATGCAGGTACCCGAGGTTTGTAACCAGTGCCGAATGAAGAAAACCTGCTGCAACTCCCCAAAAGACTCCGAATTCTCCCGCTATAGGAGCCAGAGTGGTTCCAAACAGAGCTGCCAAGATCATATTTGGTTCATGAATATCATACATGTTGGTGATACTTCCAAGGAAGACACCTAAAAATATTGGGAGTATATTGCGCAGATGTTTTCCAAAAGCGCCAAAACCTGCCATTGTAAATATTCCTCCAATAGTTGGACCGTTTAGGGCAGCACCTGTAAGGATAACGTATGAAGTAGCAGCCAATCCTACAGTGCCCATATTCATAAGTGTTTTTTCCATTCCTTCAAGGAGAACGAAGTCAGTTACAAGTCTGCCGGAGTAAGTGAATATTTTTTTAACTCCAGAGAAGGAATTTTTATTGTATCTGTAACCCATGTAGATCATTGCTGAAAACAGTACATAAAGATAAATTCCTAACAGGATATTGTTTCCGCTGGACCACAGTATTCTTGGTTCGAAAGAGTACCCGTATGCGCGCAGAATAGATACTAAAAAAGTAGCTATTATTCCGGCGGTAAATCCGACGTTGTACAGATTATATCCGCGGTGGAAGGAAAGAAAATATGAAGAAAGCGGAGGCAGCAAAAAACCAAGAAAGGTAGATGTGATAAAAGCAAGGATAAGATTAAAAAAAGATGGAAGTGCATCGCTAAAAATTATCTGAGTTATTATAGGAGAAAGACTAGTACCAAAAAATGCTATATAAACATATTTTCTAAAGGGTTCTTTTCTAACTTTCGAATATATAAAGACCCCTATTATTACGAACCATACATTGAAAATATTTTTTCCGAATAATGAAAAGCCACTTAAAGTCCATAAACTGGCAATCGAAACTCCTGTTATCTCTACTTTAGCCTTTTTAAGAATCATTATTGCAGCCATGGTGACTATTCCGCAGTTCAAAAAAGAGGCCCCAATACCAGACAGTTTTATGTAATCTACTATAAGAAAGTCAGGTTCTGTAATTATTCTGAAGATGTCATCAAAAAATGTCTCATAGTTGGAAAATAAAAGACCGAAGATAAAAAATGAAAAGGCATATGTTTTTAGAATAAAAAATCTTTTTTCATTATCGATGTAATTATCATCTGCCATGAGCACCTCCAAAATAAAGTTACTTTTTTCACAATTGTAACCAAAAATTTAAATTAATGTTAATTATCATATCTTAATATTGTAGAAGTTAAAAAGATAGCGTAGTATTTTAAAAAGTCATACCTTGATAGAAAATGGCGTGCCTGGCCGGACTTGAACCGGCAATCTTTGGATCCGCAGTCCAATGCTCTATCCAATTGAGCCACAGGCACGGACATATAAAAAATGGCGGAGAGAGAGGGATTCGGACCCTCGGTAGGAAACTCCTACACTTGCTTAGCAGGCAAGCGCCTTCGACCTCTCGGCCATCTCTCCGTCTGTTCAACACTTGAATATTATAACATCAAAGGTAGTTATTGTCAAGACTCAGAAAATCTTTCAGTCCAAAATACTCGTAGGATTATAGCTATTAAGTTTCTCAATTGCAAAGTCTACAATTTTATCAATATTGTCTATGCTGATCATAAAACCTTGTTTCTCAGTTCTTAGTTTAACTTCTACTTTTCCTTCTTTTACTCCTTTGCCTGCAATGATCTTAAGAGGAATTCCGATAAGGTCAATATCTTTAAATTTGAATCCTGGAGATTCTGTTCTATCGTCAAGTAAGGCATCTATGTTTTTTTCAAGCAAGGCATTGTAAATTTTTTCTGCTGTCTGAACCATGGCTGCATCGCTCATTGATACGGGAACAACTGCTATCTTATACGGAGCTATACTTACAGGCCATAAAATACCGTTTTCATCATGCAACTGCTCGACAACAGCACCCATTGTTCTTGAAATTCCCCAGCCATAACATCCCATTATATACGGATGGGCATTTCCTGTTTCATCAGTGAAGTAGGCTTGCATGCTAGAAGAATACTTTGTTCCCAATTTGAAAACCTGACCTACTTCAATACCGCGTGCTTGTTTTAGAGGTTTTTTGCAGTGAGGACAATTTTCTCCGGCTTTAACTATTCGTATATCGCTATAATTATCGATATTGAAGTCTCTCCCAATATTAGCGTTGACAAAGTGCTTATCTTTTTCCATTCCTCCGACAACAAAGTTTATGAGAGGTTTAACAGAGTCATCCGCTATTATCTGTGGTCCCTTTAATCCAACAGGTCCGATAAAACCTATTTCCACACCAAAAGTGGTTTTTATATCCATAGGATCACCCATATCAATAGTCTGATCCTGAAAAACGGCTCGTATCTTTGAAAGGTTAATTTCGTAGTCACCTCTTATAAGAGCCAGAATCCAGCCATTTCGGCCTTTTAATAAAAGTGATTTTACAATTTTTTCAAGTGGTACATTAAGAAAATTAGCAACCTGGTCAATGGTCTTAACGTTCGGAGTATCTTTAAGCTCTATGCTTTTCTTTTCTTCATTCTGTGAAGAAAATTCAGTAAGTGCAGTAGCTTTTTCATCCGTTGCGGAGTATCCGCAAGAATCACAGTAAAAAATAGTACTTTCACCAGTTTTTGCAAGAACCTGAAATTCATGCGAACCGCTACCTCCAATTGCACCAGAATCGGCCTCGACTATGGAATAAGCAGCTCCAAGTCTTTTTACTATTCTTTCGTAAGCAGAATAAAAATCTTTATATGACTCATCAAGAGACTCTTGGGAAGCATGAAAAGAGTAAGCATCTTTCATGATAAATTCTCTTGCTCTCAGTACTCCGAATCTTGGCCTTATTTCGTCTCTGTATTTATTTGCAATTTGATAAAGACTAATTGGAAGCTGTTTGTATGAACGCAGTTCGTTTTTTACTATATAGGTTATCATCTCTTCGTGGGTTGGACCTAAGGTAAAGTCTCTGTTGTGCCTGTCATTAAGTTTCATCATTTCAGGTCCATAATCATCCCATCTGCCTGTGGTTTTCCAAAGTTCAGCAGGCTGTATTATGGGCATCATAGTTTCCTGGCACTGTATACTTTCCATTTCCTGTCTAACTATCTCCTCGATTTTTTTAATTACTCTAAAGCCCAAAGGTAAATAAGTATACACCCCGGCGGCTACCTTACGTATAAAACCTCCCCGTATAAGAAGCTCAAGGCTTTTTATGTCCGCATCTGCGGGAGCCTCTTTAAGTGTAGGTGCATATAGCTTGGAAAATCTCAAATTGCTCACTCCCTTAACATTTATTTTTACAATTATACCATAAGGGTATACACTTTATGGTATAATTGGTTTAAAGAATTATAGCTTAAAAAGTTTATGGAGGTGAATCACAGTGGTTAAGAAATTCTATGTTACCACTCCGATTTATTATGTAAATTCCGAACCGCATATTGGCTCCTCTTATACTACAATAGTGGCGGATATAATTGCCAGATACAAAAGAATGATGGGGTTTGACGTTTTCTTTCTTACAGGAACGGATGAGCATGGCCAAAAAGTTATGCAGGCGGCAAAAGAGAACGGAGTTACACCCAAAGAGCATGTTGACAGGCTCTCGGCAAAATTCAGAGATCTATGGGAAAATTTGGAGATCACTAATGATATGTTCATAAGAACCACTGATGATTTCCATGAAAGAACAGTTCAGACGTTTATTAAGAAAATGATTGACAATGGAGACATATACAAAGGAAAGTATGAGGGATGGTACTGTGTGCCGGATGAAACTTTCTGGACTGATGAAGATATAATATCAGAAAACGGTAAAAAGCTTTGTCCTCAATGTAAAAGGGAAGTAAAATGGGTCGAGGAAGAAAATTATTTTTTCAGGTTATCAAAGTATAATGACAAACTTCTTCAATATTATGAAGAGCATCCTGAGTTCATGGAGCCTGACTTTAGAAGGAACGAGATGCTTCAGATAATACGTTCTGGGCTTAAGGACTTAAGTATAAGCAGAACCACTTTTGACTGGGGAATTCCTATGCCAGATGATCCCAAGCATGTTGTTTATGTTTGGGTTGATGCTCTCATAAACTATCTGAGTGCTCTGGGATATGCTGAAAATGATCAGAAATTTCATGATTACTGGCCTGCAGATCTTCACCTTATAGGAAAAGAAATAAACAGATTTCATTCAATAATATGGCCCGCAATGCTTATGTCAGCCGGATTGGAGCTTCCGAAGAAGGTTTTTGCCCATGGATGGCTTACGGTAAATGGTGAAAAGATCTCTAAATCTCTTGGAAATGCCATAAGTCCTATTGAGCTTATGAAAGTTTATGGTAGAGATCCTGTGAGATACTATCTTTTAAGGGATATTAACTTTGGAAGAGACGGGGATTTTTCGGAGGATAATCTGATAAGCCGTTTTAATGCTGACTTAGTCAATGACTTGAGTAATCTTGTACATAGAACCCTTTCCATGTGTGAAAAGTACTTTAATGGTTTAATACCCGTCTTTTCAGGTACAGACGATATTCCAGACAAAGATCTTTACTCAATAATACAAAACAATGTAAAAAAGTATACCGATACTATGGATCACTATCAATTTACACAAGCTCTTGAAGCAGTATGGGAAATAATAAGATATGCAAACAAGTATATCGATCTGACCGAACCATGGAAATTGGATAAACAGAATAACGGACGTGAAAGACTTTCAAAAGTTATTTACAATCTTATAGATACGATAAGGATAGTTTCAGTTTTAATAAGTCCTGTTATGCCTGACACATCTGTACAGATCCTTAAAAAAATTGGATATGATCAAGATCACCTTGCAGAAAAAAATTTTGGATTACATAAACTTTCTTCCAACGTAAAAACAGATAAAGGTAATCCCGTGTTTATGAGAATTGATACCACACAATGGGAAAAAGTTATAAAAATAAAATCGCCAGATATTAAACAGGAGAGCTTTGTATCTTCAATTAATAAAGATGAGTCTCTTATTCAAGAGAAGAAAGACAACGTTATTTCTCTCATTGAAATAGAGGACTTTAAAAAGATAGATCTGAGAGTGGCACTTGTGAAAAGTGCCGAAAATATAGCAAAATCAGAAAAACTTTTGAAACTATCTTTAGATATGGGAGAACTCGGAATCCGGCAGGTAGTAGCCGGAATAGCTAAGTTTTATACTCCGCAGGAAATTACAGGGAAAAAAATTGTAGTACTTTCAAATTTAAAGCCTACCAAACTTATGGGAGTAGAGTCCTGTGGAATGCTTCTGGCTGCCAAAATAAACGATAAACTTTCAGTGCTTACTGCGGATAGAGATTTGGAGCCCGGAGCGAAAATATCATAGAATTTATTTTTTACAGGAGGAATTTTTGTGTCAGAAAATGAAATGAACGAAAAAAACAATATTGATTCGCAGCATTTTGAGAATATAACGGAGAAAAGGTTTGTCGATGAAATGAAGAATTCGTACCTTCTGTATTCGATGAGTGTTTTGATAAGCAGGGCTATTCCTGATGCAAGGGATGGTTTTAAGCCGGTTCAGAGAAGAATTCTTTATGGTATGAATGAACTTGGACTTAAGCATAATACTTCGTACAAAAAGTGTGCTCGTATTGTCGGTGAAGTAATGGGAAAGTATCATCCTCATGGAGATGGTTCTATATATGATGCCCTTGTGCGCATGGCCCAGGACTTTTCAATGAGATATATGCTTGTTGACGGACAAGGAAACTTTGGTTCAATAGACCGCGATCCGGCAGCAGCCATGAGATATACAGAGGCTAGAATGCAGAGTATGTCAGAGTATATGCTCAATGACCTTGACAAAGATACTGTTAATTTTGTAGATAACTTTGATGGTTCTCTAAAGGAACCGGAGGTGCTTCCAACCAAGCTTCCAAACCTTCTTATGAACGGTGCAAGCGGAATCGCAGTTGGGATGGCTACCAATATACCGCCTCATAATTTGAGTGAACTGGTTAAGGGATTCAAATATCTTATCGAAAATCCTGACTGCCAGATTTCAGAGCTTTTGCAGTTTATAAAGGGGCCTGATTTTCCTACCGGCGGATTAATAGTTGATGCCGAAAGTATTTTAAGCATTTATGAGACAGGTAGGGGAAAGTTTACAGTTAGAGGAAGATATGAGATAGCTGAAGATAAAAATGGGCAAGCTATAGTTGTTACTGAGATTCCATATAATGTCTCGAAGATCGATATAATAGAACAGATAGTTGCTTATGCTGAAAGAATGAGAGACAATAAGCAGGATTCGGGTATAAGAGATATACGCGACGAATCTGACAGACATGGTATGAGACTTGTCATTGAGCTAAAAAGAAACGCTAACGTAAATAAGCTTACCAATGATCTCTTAAAGCATACATCCCTGCAGACCACTTTTGCTGTTCAGATGAATGTTGTCTACAACAGAAAACCCGTGATGATGAATCTTAAAGAGATTATGAATACTTTTATTGAGCACAGAATCGATGTAGTTACACGCAGGACTCAGTACGAGCTTAACAAAGCCAGAAAAAGAGCTCATATAGTAGAGGGTCTTATAAAAGCGGTACAGGGAATAGACACAGTGATAGATGTAATAAGAAATTCTGAAAGTGATGAAGCTATAATAAGTAATCTTGTGAACATTATCGGTGTTACGGAGGAACAAGCAAAGGCTATTGCAGATCTTAAGCTCAGGAGTTTGTCAAAGTTGGAAATCAACAAGTTCAGACAGGAGCTTGAGCAGTTGAACATAGAGATTTCGCGATGCATAAAAGTGCTTCAGGACAGAAGTTCTCTTATGCAGATAATTGAAAGTGAGTTTGATGAGGTTGGTCAAAAGTTTGGAGATGAAAGAAAAACTGAGATAATATATGGAAAGTCCGAACTAAAAAGTCCAGAAGAACTTATTGAAGATCAAGAAATTGTGGTCGTTCTTACCCAGTGGGGATACATAAAATCTATAAATTCAGTTGAATATAAGTTGCAGGGAAGGGGAGGTAAAGGTGCAAAAGCAATAAAGATAGGCGATAACGATACCATACTCCAGGTTATCCATACCAGAAGGCTTTCCAAACTGATGTTTATAACTTCTGCCGGAAAGGCGTATCAAATACCAACATATGAGATAGATATGAGTTCGAAAGATACAAAAGGTGTTCATATTGCAAACTATCTTTCCATGCAGGAAGGAGAGAAAATTAAGACTATTGTAAGCATATCCCTTGACGGAGATTATGATAAAGATGTAATGATATTTACCAAAAAGGGTAAAGTGAAAAGGACATCTCTTCGGGAGTTTGCAAATTCAAAACGTTCTGGAGTGAGAGCGGTTAGTCTCAATGAAGATGATGCTGTTGTAGATTCTATAATAGTCGAAAAAGAGGAAGGAAAAATTCTGACTGTAACAAAACATGGTATGGCGATATGTTTTAACATATCGGATGTAAGGCTTATGGGAAGAACCGCAATCGGAGTCAATGCAATGAAAATAAGAAAAGATGACGAAATTGTAAATGCAGTCCTGGTAGAGGACAACAAAAAGCTTCTTATAATGACTCAGAACGGATATGCCAAGAGAGAGAGCTTTGATGAATATAAAATACAGATAAGGGGCGGTGTAGGGGTAAAAACTCTAAAAAATATAAAGAAAATAGGCCCTATAGTTTCAGCGATAGCTGTCTCCGACGATAATCATCTGCTTGCATTTACGACTAACGGCAAAGCCATAAGGTTTTCCGTAGATTCAATACCTGTTTTGAGCAGGGTTACACAGGGAGTAATTGCACTTAGGCTTGACGAAAACGATACTACCATGGGTTTAGCGATTGTAAAAGAAGAAGACCTTTTAAAGGAGGAGTAGAATTGAAAACATTGACTAAAAGGCAGGAACAAATCCTTGAATTTATTAAGTCATATGTTTCAAAAAATGGTTATCCGCCTACTATAAGAGACATAAATCAGAATTTCTCAATGAAGAGTCCCAGAGCAGCTCACAAGCATCTTTTGGTGCTGGAAAAAAAGGGCTATATAGAAAGAAACGGTGTGTCCCGAGGAATAAAATTAACAGCTAAATCAGGAGATATATTTACAAAAGAAAAACTGGTTCCCATAGTGGGTAAAGTGGCTGCTGGAGAAGCAATAGAAGCAATTGAGAATGTAACAGATTTTATACCGTTGCCTACAAATTTTTTTACGGAATCAGCGGATTACTTTGGTCTGAGGGTGGAAGGAACCTCTATGATAGAAGCGCATATTGTTACTGATGATTATGTAATAATAAAAAAGCAGGATTCTGCATCTGACGGAGATATAGTTGTAGCACTCATAGACGATAATTATGCAACTTTAAAAAGATTTAAAGGTGGTACTGATATGATTCATCTTATTCCTGAGAACAAAAATATGGACATAATAGAAGTTGAACCCCAAAGGCTTAAGATTCAAGGAAAGATGGTTGGACTGATCCGAAAGCTCTGAACTGGAGGTTATTATGGAAATCATAACTAAGACGGTCGAAAACAGATGTGTTGTTGTTCTTGATGGAGAACTTGAAATGAATAATGTATCGGAAGTAAAAAAACAGATTCTTGGATTTGATTTTAGGGATATGATTATTGATTTTGAAAAAGTTACATATCTTGACAGTTCAGGAATAGGGATGCTTATAAGTCTGCATAAAAATGCCTTGTTAAAAGGAGGCCGTTTGGAGATTATAAATGTGGACAGCAAAATAAAAAAGTTGTTTGAGATGGTTGGACTTACAAAGATTCTCAATATATCCTAAGGAGGGTTTTCTTTATGAAAGTTGCCATAGGCTCAGATCATGCAGGATACGATATGAAAGAGAATTTAAAAAAATATCTGATATCACAAAATGTAGAGGTTATTGATTGCGGAACTTATTCTGACAGTAGTGTCGATTATCCTGACTATGCAAAGGCTGTTTGCACAAAAGTTTTAGATAAAGAGACGACTTTAGGAATTTTGGTATGTGGAACCGGGATAGGAATGTCTATAGCAGCCAATAAGATTCATGGAATAAGAGCAGCTCTATGTCTTTATCCTACAATGGCGGAGCTTGCACGAAAGCATAATAATGCCAATATCCTTGTTTTGGGAGGACGCATAATGGGTACTGACATAGCAAGGTGGACGGTTGATGCATTTTTCAGAACATCTTTTGATGGAGGAAGACATCAGAACAGGCTAGATAAAATAGAACGTATGGAGGAATAAAAAATGAAGATCGTTTATGATCCCAGGCATGTTTTTTACAGCCCTAAGTCTGAGTTTGACAGAACCATGATGGTAAATAATCCTGAAATTCCTCAAAGGATAGAAGAAATAATAAAGGTTTTAAAGTTCAAATATGGAGATTCATTTATAAAGCCTAAGGATTTTCCAAAATCTTACATTTATCTTGCTCATGATTCAAACTATATAAGCTGGCTCAAGAACAGATGCGATTCTCTAGAAGATATGCAGGAGTACTTTCCGAAGGTTTTTGGTTATGACAGGGTTTTTGATAATGGAACTCCTTTGATGAAAAATTCTTTTGAAATGGCATGGATGGGTGTAAAATGTGCGCTTACAGGGGCATATGAACTTCTTAATGGTGTAGAGGATATTGTTTATGTTGGTACAAGACCTCCTGGGCATCATGCCGGAATAGACATGGGTGGCGGTTATTGTTATATGAATAATTCAGCTATTGCCGCAAAATTTCTTCAGATGAAATCAGGAGGTACTGTTGCAATCCTTGATCTTGATTTTCATCATGGAAACGGAACTCAGGAAATTTTTTATGAAGACAGCTCTGTCCTTTATATCAGTCTTCATGCAGATCCTGCACAGCATTTCCCTTTCATAAGCGGATACGAATGGGAGATAGGTGAGGGTGAAGGGAAAGGCTATAACATAAATTTTCCCCTTGCCGGCGGAACTGACGGAAGAACTTATCTTAGAACACTTGAAAAAGCTGTGCAAGAGATACAGGACTATGATCCTTCTTATCTTATCGTATCTCTAGGAACAGATACCCATAAAGATGATCCTCTTGGTAATTTTATGTTGGGAGATTCCGACTTTTTTGAAATCGGAAAGTTACTTTCAGAACTTGATATATTTAAGCTTGTTATTCAGGAAGGCGGCTATAATCCTGTTGCAAACGCATCTGCTGTCGATTCTTTTATGG
>ENA-UPSM01002559-UPSM01002559.1-activated-sludge-metagenome-genome-assembly--contig:-NODE-2559-length-22026-cov-6.425561_pt1 | contig 22026 bp, 21 predicted proteins | sample MGYA00238181_ERZ773283 | MGnify/ENA primary metagenome ERZ773283 (study PRJEB29023, sample SAMN05720199) | activated sludge metagenome | isolation source: Anaerobic digester | place: Japan...
TCGGCGGCCTCCTGCTCGGCGCGTTTCTTGCTGCGCCCGACGCCGTGCCCGACGACCTCGCCGTCGACCGCCGCCTCGATCTCGAAACGGCGGTCGTGCGGCGGCCCGATCACGTCCACCACGCGGTAGGACACGCTCTTGCCGCTCTTGGCCAGGCCCTCCTGCAACTCGGTCTTGTGGTCGACGTAGCTGCTCTCGGCGAAGTCGATGTGCTCGCTGAACGCCTCGACCACCGCCGGGCGCACGGCCTCGAAGCCGAAGCTGACGTAGAGGGCGCCGATGAGAGCCTCGGTGAGGTCGGCAAGGACGTTCTGGTTGACCATGAGGGCGGCCACCTCACCGTCGTCGTGGCCGCGGCCGGCGAGCTCGCGCAGCATCGTCCCGAGCCCGAGTCTCGTGGCTACCTTGGCACAAGTGGCCCGGCTGACGATGTAGGCGCGCAGCCGCGCCAGATGACCCTCGTCGTAGCCCGGGAAGCGCCGGTACAGCTCGGTGGTGATGCACAGGCTTAGCACGCTGTCGCCGAGGAACTCGAGCCGCTCGTAGGAGCGGCTGCGCTCCACGGTCAACGACGAGTGCGTGAAGACCTGGTGAAGCGTCGCCTCGTCGAGATGGTCGGCGAGGCTCAGTATACGGTCGCCCATCTGCTCACTCGGGCGGCGAGGGGAGGCCCCCCTCGACGGGGGGCCTCCCCTCGCCGTCTCATCCGTCGCGGGTGTCGTCAGGCGGGGGCCGGACCCATGCCTCAGCCCGCGACCTTGAGGACGAAGTCGACGGCGTCGCCGACGGTCTTGATCTCGGCGGCCTCTTCGTCGCTGATCTTGATGCCGAACTTCTCTTCCATCGTCATCACAAGCTCGACGAGGTCGAGGGAGTCGGTCTCGAGATCCTCCTGGAAGCGCGCCGCCTCCGTCACCTTGTCGTCGTCGACACTCAGGGTATCGACGAGGATGGCCTTGACCTGCGCGAACACCTCTTCCCGCGTCATGCAGTGACCTCCCGGTGGTTTTTTCGCAGTCTACAGAATGGTCGCCGGCGGAGAAACCGTCTCGGCGCCGAGCTCGCGGGTGATCGTCGGCAACAGGTCGCTGGCCACGCCGCGGGCGCCCTGGCGCACGGCGTTGGCGATCCCCCGGGCGCCCGAGCTGCCGTGGGCGATGATCACCGGCGCCTGCATGCCGACGAGGAAGGCGCCGCCGTACTCCTCGGGGTCGAGGGCGTCGCGGATGCGGTAGAGCTCGGAGCGCAGGAGGAGGCCGCCGATCTTCGTCACCGGGTTCGCGTCGACAGCGTTGCGCACGGCCATGAGGACCGCCTTGGCCGTGCCCTCGATGGTCTTGAGGGTGACGTTGCCGGTGAAGCCGTCGGTGACGACGACGTCGACGGCGCGCCTCATGACGTCGCGGCCCTCGACGTTGCCGTAGAAGTGGAGGCGCGGGTCGGCGGCCATGAGCCGGTGGGCCTCGATGACGTTCGCCGTGCCCTTCGACTCCTCCTCGCCGATCGAGAGCAGACCGACCTGCGGCTCGGCGATGCCCATGACCTCGCGGGCGAAGGCCTGGCCCATGACGGCGAACTGGCGCAGATGTTCGGGGCGGCACTCGGCGTTGGCGCCGATGTCGAGCATGGCGAGCGGCGAGGGCACGGCCGGCATGATGGAACAGATGGCCGGCCGCTGCACGCCGCGGATGCGGTGCACATACAACAGGCTGGCGGCGACGACCGCACCGGTGTTGCCGGCGCTCACGAACGCGTCGGCCCTTCCCTCGCGGACGAGCTTCATGCCCACGACGAGCGACGAGTCGGTCTTCTTGCGCGCCGCCGCCACCGGCTCGTCGTGGAAGCTGACGACGTCGGGGGCGTGGACGAGCTCGATGTGGCGCGCGTCCGGCGGCAGGAGCCGCCCCACGCGCGCCTCGTCCCCGACCAGCACCACCTCGAGGCGTTCGCCCGCCGCCCGCAGCGCGCCCTTCACGACCTCGTCCGGCGCGTGGTCGCCGCCCATGGCGTCGAGGGCCACGCGCACGGTCCGGTCGGACGGACCGGCGCTCCAGGCAGCCGTGACCTCGTGCGGCGAGACGTACCGCCCGGATGCCGTTCGGTTCACGACGCAGCCGGGCCTCAGGACAGGTCGGCGATCAGGCGGTCGAGATCGACGCACTCGTCGATCAGGCCGACGATCAGGTCGATCTTGGCCGGCTCCTTCACGCGCAGCCGGCCGAAGAGACGACGCAGACCGTCGGCCGCCGTGACCGTGTCGCACTCGACGGAGATGAGCGGCACGCCCGCCTCTTCGGCGCGCTCGAGCACCGCCGGACTGGGCACGAAGTCGCCGGTGAGCACGACGGCCGTCGTCGGCGTGTCGAGCGCCGTGAGGACGATCTCGGCGCGATCGCCGCCCACGATCACGACCTTGTTGGGCGTGAGCTGGAAGTAGCGCAGGGCGTGCTCGGGGCTCATGGCGCCGATGAGGTACGTCTCGACCAGTCGCTGGCCGTGCTCCTCGCCGCAAACGTACGCGCCGCTGAGCGCCTCGACGATCTCGTCCACGGAGACGGCCGCCAGACGCGTGTTCGACGGAAGGACGCCGTAACTGGGCACGCCGTGCTTCTCGAGGAAGGCGGTGTACTCGTGGCGCACGACCTTGAGGCGCGTCTCGGGCACCATGTTGAAGAGGACCCCCAGCAGGTGCTCCTTGAGGGCGTCCTTCACGTAGATGATGTCGTCCAGGAGGCGCGCCCCGGCGAACTTGCCCACGAGCAGCGTAGCAAGATCGAGGCGCCGGACGACGTCGGCGCCGCTGGTGCGCAGGAAGCGTCCCTGCCAGATCTCGCCGAGACCCTCGCACACCACGATGTCCTTGCCGGCGGCGATGCGCCCGTACGCCGCCTCGACGCGCGCCATGGCGTCGACCTCGGAGCCCGAGAGGACGTCGTGCAGGGCCTCCTCGTCGAGGACGACCGGGCAGATGTCCGTCGGGTCGTCGGTCAGCCCCAGGAGCCCGGCGACGAACGCGGCGTCCTCGTCGAGGACCGTGCCGCCGCTGGGCGCGGCCAAGGTGCCGACCGGTTTGAAGTAGCCGACCTTGTAGCCCCGGCCACGCAGCGCCAGGCAAAGGCCGACGGCGATGGTCGTCTTACCGCCGCTCCCCTGGGTGGAGGCGATGTACAGAGACGTGAGCACCGCTCACCGCCCGAAGGGTCACTCCGCTTCGAGGACGATGACCTCGCGGCCCTTGTAGGTGCCGCACTTCGGGCAGGCGCGGTGCGGCAGCTTGGGGCTCTTGCACTGCGGGCAGATGCTCGCCGTCTCGACGCTCAGTTTGTGTTGAGACCGGCGCATGTCGCGCTTCGCCTGCGAGGTCTTCTTCTTGGGGACGGGCATGCGAGTTCTCCTCGGTTCGACCGGAGCCGTACTCTAGCACAGGTGCGCGGCGGCGCGCGTCCCGGGCGGCGGCGGGGGCGGCGGCGAGGGCGAGGGCGGCGGCGCGCGCGAGGACGGCTGCTGTCTGGGCGGCGGCGCGCCTCGGGCGCCTCAGGCGCCCTCGCCCTCGCCGCCGCCCCCGCGCGCACTGCCCGCGTCGCCGCCCGCTCGCTCGTCCTCGCTCCCGACACTGTCGTGCCGATGGCCCGGTTCGGCGTTGAGGTCGGCGCCGCACACCGGGCAGAGCCCGGCGCAGTCGTCGCGGCAGAGGAGCTGGACAGGCAGCGCGGCGGCGATCAGGTCGCGCGCCCAGCGCTCGACGTCGACGGAGTAAGCGCTCGTGTAGACGTCGCCGCCGTCCTCGTCGCCGACCTCTGAATCGCCGCGCAAGACCGAATCGAGGCCGCGCGCCACGACGTGGACACGCGCGGCCTCGAGGCAGCGCTGGCAGGGGCCGTCGAGCTCGGTGGCGAGACTCGCCGTGAGGGTGAGACGGTCGCCGACCCGGGCGGCGTGCAGCTCGAGCTCGACGACGCCGCCGGGCACGACGTACTCGAGCCCGCCGAACACGAAGGGCGCCACCTCGACGGGGACGCTGCGCCAAGTCTCGTCCTCGTCGGGAAAACGTAGGGAACGCAGGTCGAAACGACGCACGGTCGTGTCTCCCGGTCCGGAGCGGCGACGGACGCGCGCCCCTTACGGCTGCAGGCTCTCGTCGCCGCCGGGAGCCTGCAGACGCTCACGGCCGCGGCGCACGGCGGCGAGGAACTTCTCGAGGTTCGTCTCGAGGTTGGCGAGCACGCTGTCGGCATAGTCCTCGGCGCTCAGGCGCATCTCGCGCTCGGCGTCGCGGGCGTCTTCCATGATCTGCTGGGCGTTCTTCTCGGCAAGACGCACCACCTCGCTCTCGGAGGCGAGGCTCTCGGCCCGCGCTTGCGCCTCGGCGAGCAGGCGTTCCGCCTCCTGCTTCGCCTCGGTGAGCATCTCCTGACGCTCCTTGACTATCCAGCGCGCCTGCTTGATCTCTTCGGGGATCGTCGACCGCATCTGGTCGAGGATGTCGTAGATCTCCTCGCGGTCGATCATCACGCTGTCGGTCAGAGGCACCGACCGGGCGTTATGGATCAAGTCGTCGAGCTTGTCGATGAGAACGAGGACGTCCATCGTCAGCAACCCTCCTTGGGGAGCCTACGCGCGCGGGGGGTAGAGCTCCCGCAGGCGCCGCGCCACGACCGTCGGCACCAGGTCGTCGACCGGGCCGCCGAAGGCGGCGATCTCTTTCACGCCGCTCGAGCTGAGGAAGCTGTGCTCGGGCGAAGCCATCATGAACACGGTTTCGATGTCCGGGGCCAGCTTCCTATTGAGTTGCGCCATGGCGAACTCGTACTCGAAGTCCGAGATGGCGCGCAGGCCCTTGAGGATGACATGTGCCTCCCAGCGCCGAGCGAACTCGACGACGAGACAGTTGAAGCGGTCGACCTCGACGTTCGGGATGTCCTGGAGCGCCTCACGGAGGAAGTACTCACGCTCGTCGGCGTCGAACAGGTGGCTCTTGCGCAGCGGGGTCTCAACAAGGCCGACCACCACGCGTCCGAACTTGCAGGCGCCCCGCCTGACGATGTCGATGTGTCCGACGGTGACGGGGTCGAAGGTCCCCGGGACGATCGCGGTCACGTTGCTCGGCATGTACCCCTCCTTCCCTGCCCGTCAGGCGGCCACCATAAAGGTGACCTTCGTGTCGCCATACGTCTTGACCCGCACCGAGAGCCATGGGAGCACGACGTCCTCCCTAAGGGAGGTCTCAAGGACGATCACCGCCTGCGGGGCGAGCACCGGACCGAGCAGGCGGGAAAGCACGTCCTGCGCGTCGGCACATGCGGCGTAGGGCGGGTCTGCAAGCACGAGAGTATACATACACCCGGCGCGGGCGTCAGCCTGCAGGGCGCGGGCGACGGGGAGGGCGGCGACGCGCGCCGCAGGCGCCGCGTCGCCGCCCCTGACGTCGCCGGGAGCGCCGGGCGTCGCCGCCCTCGCCGCTTCACTCGCCCTGCCTCCCGCCGCTTCACTCGCCCTGTCCCTGCCCGCTTCGCCCGCCCTGCCTCCCGCCGCGACGACGGGCACGCCCAGCGCGGCGAGGTTGCGGCGCAGGGCGGCGAGGGCGGCGCGGTCGCGCTCCACGAACGTGCAGGCGTCCGCGCCGCGCGAGAGCGCCTCGATGCCGAGGGCTCCACTGCCGGCGTAGAGGTCGAGGACGGACTGGCCGGCGAGCGAGGCGCCGCTCTGGGGGAGCGTCTGCAGGACGTCGAACACGGCCTCGCGGACCCTGTCGGCGGTCGGGCGCGTGGCGCGGCCGGGCGGCGCTACGAGCGGCCGGCCCTTCCACGCGCCCCCGACGACCCTCATGCCGTCCTCCTCCGCCTGCTCATCCCTCCGTCTTCCTGGCGCTCATCCCGACCCCTTCCTGCCGGACCCAGGCCGACCCCTCGCGCGTCGGCCCGACCGCCGTCCCACCGCTCTGCGCCGCGCACCTACTCCCGGCCCAACACGACGGGCCCCACGACGGGTGCTTCGTCGGCGAGCGTGAAGGCCGGCGCCAGCACGGCGGCGGCGCGTTCGCGGCGGCCGGCGTCGCGGGCGTAGACCGTCGCCAGGAGGTCGCCGGCGGCGACCTCCTGGCCGACGACCGCGGCGAGGACGACGCCGGCCGCCGGGTCGACGGCGTCGTCGACCGTGCGCCGGCCGGCGCCCGAGACCTGCGCCGCGCGACCCACGGCGAAGGCGTCGATGGCAGCCACGAAGCCGGCCTCCGGCGCCCGCACCTCGCGTCCCGCCAGGCGGTGGAACTCGCCCGGCTTCCATGTCCCGCCCTGCACGTAGCACCAGCGCTCGAAGTGCTGGGCGGCGCGGCCGTCGGCGAGCGCCGCCTCGGCGCGCCGCCGGCCCTCGCCTTCGTCCACGCCGAGGTCGGACAGCGCCAGCAGCATCGCCGCGATCGTCAGGGCGACCTCACGCACGTCGTCCGGGCCACCTCCCGTCAGCACGTCCCAAGCCTCCTCGACCTCGAGGCGGTTGCCCACGGCGCGCCCGAGCGGCGCGTCCATCGCCGTGTACACGCAGCTCACCGGACGCGAGAACGCCTCGCCGATCAGACGGCAGCGGCGGGCGAGGTCGCGGGCGTGCTCCAAGTCCTTGACGAAGGCGCCCCTCCCCACCTTGACGTCGAGCACCACGGCGGAGGTCCCGCTGGCGACCTTCTTGCTCATGATACTGGCGGCGATGAGGCCGTCCTCCTCGACCGTGGCCGTCACGTCGCGCAACGCGTACAGGATGCGGTCGGCCGGCACCAGGCGGTCGCTCTGGCTGACCACGGCGACGCCGATGCGCTCGAGCTGACGGAGGAACTCACCCTGCGGCAGACGGACCCTGAACCCGGGGATGGATTCCAGCTTGTCGAGCGTCCCGCCGGTGTGGCCGAGCCCACGGCCCGACATCTTGCCGAACACGGCGCCGCACGCCGCGACGAGCGGGGCGAGCACGAGGGTGACCTTGTCGCCGACGCCGCCGCTCGAGTGCTTGTCGAGCACCGGACGGCGCAGGGCGCTCAAGTCGAGGGTCTTGCCGCTCGCCACCATGGCGCGGGCGAGGGCCACGGTCTCGGCGTCAGACAAGCCACGGAGGACCATCGCCATGAGCAGGGCGCTGGCCTGGTAGGCAGGGATACTGCCGTCGACGACCCCGGCGACGAACGCGTCCATGCGCGCGGCATCAAGCTCGTGACCGTCGCGCTTCCAGGCGATGATGTCGTTGACGACGTCCATGCGACCTCCGTGTCAGTCAGACGGAAGAGGGGTCGGTCGGCGCGGGGAACGTCGGCGCCGCGAGCACGTCGGCGCCGCGAGCACGTCGGCGAGCTCCGGCCAGCGGGCGGCGAGCACGGCGGCGAGGGCGGCGCCGATACGGGTGCGAAAGCGCGCCGCCGTCGCCAGCACCTCCTCGTGCGAGCCGACCGCGGCGGAACGGTTGACGCACAGCGACAGCAGGCAGACCGAGGCGCCGGCGCGCGCGGCAGCGCGCACTTCCGGCGCCGTGGACATGCCGACGACGTCGCCGTGGCGACCCAGCCAGGCCGCCTCCGCCGGCGTCTCGTACTGCGGCCCGGGCACGGCGACGTACACCCCGGGCCTTGCCGACAGCGACGGCCCGAGGGCCGCCGCGACGCGCGCCGCCGCGGCAGCGTCGCAGACCGGCAGCCGCGGCGGCGTGTCCCGCGGCGGCTTCTGCAGGTCGACGACCTCCGTCCCGACCACGACGTCGCCGATGTCGACGCCCGCGGCGAGCGCCCCACAGGCGTTCAACAGCAGGAACCGGCGCACGCCCCACGAGGCGAGGTCAGCCACCGCCCGCTCGAGCTCAGCCTCGCTCCAGCCCTCGTACAGATGCGGACGCCCCGGGATGAGGGCGAGACGGGCGCCTCCGAGCGCGCCCGCGCCGGGACGCCCGCCCGTCGCCGCGGGCGTCCCTGCCCCGCGCGACGCGCCCTCGGCGCCCCCGAGGCGCGCCAGGACGAGCGTGCCGCCGTGACCGGCCACGGCCGGCGCCGGCCAGCCGAAGTGGGCCAGCCTGTACTGGCGTTCGATGAGGGCGCCGTCCGGCACGGCCGCAAGTCCGGACCCGAACACGACGGCGACGTCGGCGCCGACCGCCGCCGGCCTCACGCGATCACCTCGCCGGCGAGCGGCGGCTCCTCGCCGGTGAGCCGCCAGAAGGCGGTCGCGCCGACGTCCTCGAGAGCGCCGTCCCAGCGCCCCGGGCGCAGCCCCAGGGCGAGCAACGGCGCGTACTCGCGGGAATGGTCGGTGCTCGCCGTCGTCGGGTCCACGCCGTGGTCGGCGCAGACGATCATGGCGTCACCGGGCCGCAGACGGCGTTCGAACCCGGGCAGCGCGGCGTCGACCTCGGCGAGCCCGCCGGCGAAGCCGTCGACGTCGTTGCGATGACCCCAGGTCTGATCGAAGTCGACGAGATTGGCGAACAGGAGACCGTCCTCCATCTCGTCCAAGTGATGAAGGCAGGCGGCGATGGCGGCCGTGTTCCCCGTCGCGTGGTCGTCCACGTCCACCCCGCGCTGGGCGAAGATCTCGCCGATCTTCCCCACCCCGACGACGGGGACCCCCCGTTCGTGGAGAAGGTCGAGGTAGGTCGTCCCGGTCGGCGGCAGCGAAAAGTCGCGACGCCGCGGCGTGCGGGTGTACGAGCCGCTGCTCCCTATGAACGGCCGCGCGATGACGCGCCCGACGGCGTGCTCGCCCTGCAGGATGCCGCGCGCGATGCCGCACCAGCGGTACAGCTCGGGGACCGGCACGACGTCCTCATGGCAGGCGACCTGGAAGACGGAATCCGCCGAGGTGTAGACGATCGGCCGTCCCGTCCTCACGTGCTCGTCGCCGAGCTCCGCGATGATCGCCGTGCCGGAAGCGGGCCGGTTGCCGAGCACGGCTCGACCGACGGCCCGCTCGAACGGTCTGATCACCTCAGGAGGGAAGCCCCGTGGATACGTCGGGAACGGACGTTCGAGGACGAGGCCCATCATCTCCCAGTGACCCGTCGTGCTGTCCTTGCCGGCGCCGCGCTCGAGCAGGCGACCGTAGGTCGCCTCCGGGCGCGGCGCCCCGAGGGTGCTCCCGTCCGCGCGGCGCAGCGGGCCGACCACGGCGCCAAGGCCCAGGCCCTCGAGGTTGGGCAGCGGGACGGCGGTGCGCTCGAGGACGTGCTGCAGCGTCGCCGAGCCGACGTCGCCGTAGGCGGCGGCGTCGGGCAGCTCGCCGGCTCCGACGCCGTCGAGGACGCAGACGAAGACCAGCGTCACGGCGCGCCCCTCTTCGAGCGGCGCGCCCTCATCGCCCCGTCCTCTTCGTGGGGCCCACCCTCATGGCCTGGTCCTCTTCGTGCGCCGCGCCCGCGGGTGCGTCTCGAGGAAGACCTCGCGCAGGTGCTCGACGGTGACGTGCGTGTAGAGCTGCGTCGTCGCCACGTTCGCGTGGCCGAGCATCTCCTGCACGCTGCGCAGGTCGGCCCCGGCGGCGAGCAGATGAGTGGCGAACGAGTGGCGGAAGGTATGGGCGCTGGCCTTGCCCTCGAGGTCGACCTTGCGCAGGGCGCGACGCAAGACGTAGTCGAGACCCTGGCGCGTGAGCGGCGTCCCGCGGGCGTTGAGGAAGAGCTGGGGGGGGCGGCGGCGGCCGCGCTGCAGCGCGCGGCGCCCGTCGCGCAGGTAGCGCTGCAGCGCGGCCGCCGCCGCCCCTCCCATCGGCACGACGCGCTCCTTGTCGCCCTTGCCGAGACAGCGCACGAGGCCCGCCTCGAAGTCGACGTCGCCCTCGCGCAGGCCGAGCAGCTCGGACGCGCGCAGGCCGCAGCCGTAGAGCAGCTCGAACATCGCCACGTCGCGCTGGCCCAGCGGCCCGGCCGGGGCGACGCTCGCGAGCAGGGCGAGGACCTCGTCGACGGACAGCACGCGGGGCAGGTCCTGCCTGCGCTTCGGCGTCCGCAGACGGGCCGTCGGGTCGGCCGTGAGGAACTCCTCGCGCACGAGGTAGCCGTAGAGCCCCCGCAAGCTGGCGACGCGACGCGCGACCGTGGCCGCGGCGCCGCCGCCCCCGGGGCCGGCGAAGTAGTCGTCGACGTCCGCTTCGCCGGCCGTCAGCACGGCGGCGCCGCGGCCCTCGAGAAAGGCCTGGTAGCGGGCGAGGTCCCGCCCGTACGACGTCACCGTGTTCGCGCTCAGACCGCGCTCGTAGCGCAGGTGATCGAGGTATTCGGCGATCATGGGGTCGACGTCCACGGCGACGACTCCCGACGGCCTCACCCGGCGCGGGCGCCGGCGGCGCGCACCAGGGCGTGAGCGAGCTCGTAGACCTGCTCAAGGCGGGCGAGGGCGATCGACTCGCGCACCGAGTGCACGTCCTCGAAGCCGACGCCGAGGTTCACGGCCGGCAGCCCCCGCAGGTTGAAGACGTTGGCGTCCGAGCCGCCCCCGGTGGCGATGTGGACGGGTTCGACGCCGATCGCCGCGAGCGCGGCGGCGGCGAGAGCGACGGCAGTGTCCCCGGCCGTCAGCGTGAAGCCGACGAAGTCGTCGTCGACCGTCACGGAGACGTCGACCCCCGCCTCGGCCGCGGCCACGTTCACGGCCTCGATCATGCGCTCAAGCTGCGCCGCGAGGGCGTCGCGGTCGTGGCTGCGGGCCTCGCCCTCGAGGCGGCAGCGTTCGGGGACCACGTTGGTCGCGCTGCCGCCCGTGATGACACCCACGTTGGCCGTCGTCCGCTCGTCGATGCGTCCGAGCGGCATGGCGGCGACGGCCCGGGCCGCCGCGACGACGGCCGAGCGCCCCTTCTCGGGCTCGATGCCGGCGTGCGCGGCGCGGCCGTGGAAGTCGGCGGTGAAGAGGCTCAGCGACGGCGCCGTAAGGACCACGGTCCCCACCGGGCCCTCGCTGTCGAAGACGAACGCCGCCTCCGCCCGGAGGGCGCTCACGTCGAGCTCCTTGGCGCCGCGCAGACCCACCTCCTCGGAGGTCGTGAAGACGAGCTCGACGCCGGCTGCCGGCGGCTCGGCCGCCAGATCGCGCGCCAGCGCGACCAGGGCGGCGACGGCCGCCTTGTCGTCGGCCCCGAGGATCGTGTCGCCGGCGCTGCGCGCGACCCCGTCCGCGATCCGCACCCGCACCTCGCCCTCGACGGGCACGGTGTCCATGTGGGCGCAGAGGGCGACCGGCGTGCCGGCGCCGCGTCCCGGGATGCGAGCGACGAGGTTCCCGGCGGCGGCGCCGGTGCGCGGCGCCGATTCGTCCTCGCTGACGTCGACCCCGCAGGCGCGCAGCTCGGCCGTGATGAGGTCGGCGACGCCCCGTTCGCGGCCGGACGGCGAGGGCGTCTCGGCAAGACGCACGAACAACGCCGTGAGCTCGTCAAGGGTAGCGGTCATCGTTCCTCCCGGCGTCCGTGTGACGTCCCTCCGCCCGCCGCCGTCGTCCAGCCTGCGGTCAGCGCTCGGCGCAGGTCTCTTCGAGCTCGTCTTCGCGGCTCGCGCGCAAGCGCGCCGCCGCGCCGACGAAGTCGCGGAAGAGCGGCGCCGGGCGCGTCGGCCGCGACTTGAACTCGGGATGGAACTGCGAGGCCACGAACCAGGGGTGGTCCGCGAGCTCGACGATCTCGACGAGGCGGCGGTCGGCGGTCGTGCCGCTGACCACCAGCCCGGCGGCCTCGAGCTCGGGCCGCAGCTCGTTGTTGACCTCGAAGCGGTGGCGGTGGCGCTCGTAGACTTCGTCGGCGCCGTAGGCCGCCGCCGCCTTCGTCCCCGGGACGACGCGCACCGGCGACCCGCCGAGACGCATCGTGCCGCCCATGTCGGCGACGCTCTTCTGCTCGGGCAGCAGGTCGATCACGGGGAACGGCGCACTGGGATCGAACTCGCTCGAGTGCGCGCCGGTCATGCCGCACACGTCGCGCGCGAACTCGATGACGGCGCACTGCATGCCGAGGCAGACGCCCAGGTACGGGACCTTGTGCTCGCGACAGTACTTGACGGCCTCGATCTTGCCCTCGACGCCGCGCTGTCCGAAGCCGCCGGGCACGATCACGCCGTCGGCACAGTCGAGCTTCTCGGCGACCGTGTCGGGCGTGAGGTCCTCGCTGTCGACCCAGCGCAGGTCGAGCCTGCGGCAGTGGTAGATGGCGGAGTGCTTGAGCGCCTCCCAGACCGAGAGGTACGCCTCGTGGAGCTGCACGTACTTGCCGACCAGAGCGATCGTCACCTCGCTTTGACAGGCGTCGATACGGTCAACGAGCTCGCGCCACTCATCGAGGTCGGGTGGGTCACACTCGAGGCCCAACATGCGCACGACGAGGTCGTCGAGACCTTGGTCGTGCAGGAGCAGGGGCACGCGGTAGATGTCGTCGGCGTCGCGCGCCGACACGACGGCATCCGGGTCGACGTCGCAGAACAGGGCGATCTTTTCGCGGATGCCCTGTTCGAGAGGCTCCTCGGAGCGGGCGACGATGATGTCGGGCTGGATGCCGATCTCGCGCAGCTCGGCGACGGAATGTTGCGTCGGCTTGGTCTTCGGCTCGCCCACCACGCCGATCACCGGCACGAGGGTGACGTGCACGTAGAGGACGTTCTCGCGGCCGATGTCTTTGCGGAACTGACGGATGGCCTCGAGGAAGGGTAGCGACTCGATGTCCCCGACCGTCCCCCCGACCTCGGTGATGAGGACGTCGACGTCGAGCTCCTGGGCGAGACGGTGGACGCGCGACTTGATCTCGTTCGTGATATGCGGGATGACTTGGACCGTGCCCCCGAGGTAGGCGCCGCGACGCTCCTTGGTGATGACGCTGTTGTAGATGCCGCCGGTCGTGACGTTCGAGTCGCGGCGCACGAACTCGTCGAGGAAGCGTTCGTAGTGACCCAGGTCGAGGTCGGTCTCGGCGCCGTCCTCGGTGACGAACACCTCGCCGTGCTGGAAGGGGCTCATGGTGCCCGGGTCGACGTTGATGTAGGGGTCGAACTTCTGGCTCGCGACCTTGAGGCCGCGCGCCTTGAGGAGGAGGCCGATGGACGCGGCGGTGATGCCCTTGCCGAGACCCGAGACCACGCCGCCGGTCACGAAGATGTGCTTGGCCATGCCCCCTCGTCCCTCCTCGTGTCAGTCGCCGCCGCAGACCGGCGGGCGCCCGCCGCCCGTCGCCGGGCGGGCGCCCGCCCGGCGGCTCAGGCACGGCACGACGACGCCGCTACGGATTCGCGAAGGGTTTTGCGGGGGCCGGGTCCTGCCCGTAGCACGATGACGGGCGGGCACAACTGGACGACCGGCGGGCCCACGGATCACGGCGGCAAGTATAGCAGACAGACGGCCGCCGTCAGGCGCGCCCGGCGCGCTCCAGCAGGCCCTGGGCGTGCTGCCGCGCGGCCTCATCGTCGGCGGCGGCGCCGAGCATGCGGCAGAGCTCCGCCAGCCGCTCCCCGCCCTCGACCCGGGCGACGACGGTCTCGGTCGTCGCGGCGACCGGGTCGCTGCGTTTGACGATGGCGAACTGCCGCTCGGCGTGGGCCGCGACCTGGGGCAGGTGCGTGATGCAGACGATCTGGCGGCGCTCGGCGAGGCGCGCGAGGCGTTCGCCGAGCGCCGCCGCCGTCACGCCGCCGATGCCGGCGTCGACCTCGTCGAAGATCAGGGTCTCGACGTCGTCGCCGATCGTCACCATGCCGCGGATGGCGAGCATCACCCGCGAGAGCTCGCCGCCCGAGGCCGTGTCGCGCAGCGGCCGTGGCGGCACGCCGGGGTTGGCGCTGAAGAAGAACTCGACCTCGTCGCCGCCGCGCGGCCCGAGGGCGGCGAACCGCTCCTCGGGCGTCGCCGCCCCTTTGCCGCGCGCCGTCAGCCGGACCTCGAAGGTCGCGTGAGGCATCGCCAGGTCGGCGAGCTCGTCCGTGACCCGGCGGCTGAACTCGGGAGCGAGGCGACGCCGAGTCTCGCCCAGGGCGGAGGCGGCGGCGAGCGCGGCCTGCCGCGCCGCCGCCGCCTCCGCCGCAAGCTCTCCCTCGTCGGCCGCGGCGCTCTCCAGGGCGGCGAGTCGCCGACGGGCATCCTCGGCATAGGCCAGCACCTCGTCGGCCGACGACCCGTACTTGCGCATCAGCACCGTGAGCTTGTCGTAGCGCAGCTCCAGAGCGTCGCGGCGGGCGGGGTCGATGTCGAGGTCCTCGACGTAAGCGCGCAGCTCCGCGGCCACGTCATCGGCCTCGGCGGCGAGGGCGTCGAGGCGCGTCGCCAGCAGCCCGAGGCCGGTGTCGGTCGCGGCGGCCTCGCTCACGAGCCGCTGCGCCACCCTCAGAGCGTCGAGGGCGGCGTGCTCGCCCTCGCCGGAGAGCAGGGCGAGGGCGCCGCCCGTCCGCTCGAGCAGCTTGCCGGCGTGGCGGGCGCGCTCGCGCTCCTGGGCGAGGCGCACGTCTTCGCCGGGCTCGACCGCAGCCGCCTCGATCTCGCCGATCTGGAAGCGCAGCATGTCGATCTCGCGTTCACGCTCGCGCCCGGCGCCGCGCAGCTCGTCGAGAGCGCGCACCAGCTCGTGGGCCCGGCGGTACGCGTCGGCGTACGTCGTGACGAGCGGCTCGACCTCCCCCGCGGCGAAGCCGTCGAGGAGGTCGAGCTGGCGCTCGAGCTGCAGCAGACGCGTGTGCTCGAGCTGGCCGTAGAAGGCGAGGCGCACGCGCAAGGTCTCTTCGACCGCGGCGGCCGAGCTCAGAAGCCCGTTCATGAGGGCGCGCGAGCGACCCCCGCGGGGCAGCTCGCGCGCCACCGCGAGCGTCTCGTCGCCGCTCGTGAACAGCGCCTGGACCAGAGCCCGCCGCGCCCCGGGCCGGATGAGCTCCTCCCCACCCTTCTGCCCGAGCAGCAGGCCGACCGCCTGCGCCAGCAGGGTCTTGCCCGCCCCGGTCTCGCCGCTGATCACGTTCAGCCCCGGGCTGAGCTCGAGGCGCGCCGCGGCGATAAGCACGAGGTCGTCGATGGCGAGCTCGGCGAGCATACGGCCGCCGGTTCAGCGCCCTTCGCGGTCGAAGAGCTTCTCCTCGACGTTCTGGTAGAACGAGCTCTCGGCGCGGACCATGAGGCGGGCGCGTTCCTCCCCCGCCGTGATGCGCACTCGCTCGCCACAACACAGACGGCCGACCTCGCGCCCGTCAGCGAGCACCTCGCAGCGTTCCGAGGGCGACACGTTGCCGACGCTGATCTCGTGATCAGGGCGCAACACCATGGGACGGAAGGCCAGCGAATGCGGGGCGATGAAGTTGAGGACGAGCACGCCGGCGTCCCACTCCACGATGGGCCCGTCACAGGACAGGTTGTACGCCGTCGAGCCGGTGGGCGTCGACAGGATGAGGCCGTCGCACAGCATGCGCCCTACGGTGACGCCCGAGACCTCGTATTCCAGGTGCAGCACGTGACGTGGCTCGACCCTGCTCAGGACGATGTCGTTCACGGCCGCGACCATCGTCCCGTTCAACGTCGCGACGACAGTGAGGAGCTCGACGACGCGGTGCTCGCCGGCGACCATCGCACGCAGGCCGTCGAGCCAGTCGTCGTGCGGCAGGCCGGCGAGGAAGCCGACGTTCCCGTAGTTGACGCCCAGCGTGGGCACCGTCGACCCGAGCAGACGCCCGAGGGCGCGGAGGATGGTGCCGTCGCCGCCGAACACAAGGCAGACGTCGGCGGCGCGCAGCCCCTCGTCGTCGACACACCGGAACCCGAGGGCCTCGACATCGCCATGCTTGGCGGCCTCGTCGGCCGGCATCAGGAGCTCGACGCCGAGCATCTCGCGCGCCGCGCCGAGCTCGCCGAGGGCGCGGACGGCGTCGTCGTTGCGCCGACCCGTGAGCACGGCCACGGTGGTGAGACGGTCAGCCATCGGCGCCCCCGTGGACGGCCGCGACGGCGCGCGCCGCGGCGGCGGCCGGGTCGACCCGGACCGCCGCCAGCGGCGCGCGCCCATCGCAGAAGTAGATGAAGTACTCCACGTTGCCCTTTGGTCCCGGATGCCCCGAATCGCACACGCCGAGCACCACCGCGCCGCGCTCCCCGAGCCACTCGGCGACCCGGCCCAGCACCTCACGGTGCACCGCCGGGTCGCGCACGACGCCGCCTTTGCCGACGCGCTCGCGGCCGGCCTCGAACTGCGGTTTCACGAGCACGAGGCCGCGGTAGCCGGCGCGCAGGCATTCTAGCACCGGCCCCAGGGCCACCGGCAGGGAGATGAACGACAGGTCGGCGGTGACGAACGAGGGCTGGAACGGGAGACGTTCGGCCGTCAGGCGGCGCGCGTTGGTGCGCTCGAGCACCGTCACACGGGGGTCGCCACGCAGGCGCCAGTCGAGCTGGCCGTAGCCGACGTCGACGGCGGCCACGCGCGCCGCCCCTCCCTGCAGCAGACGGTCGACGAACCCGCCGGTCGAGCTGCCGAGGTCGACGACGTCCTCGCCCTCGACGCCGACGCCGAGGACGCTCATGGCATGGTCGAGCTTGTCGCCGCCGCGCGAGACGAAGCGGGGCCGCGCGGCGACGGCGATCTCGGCGTCGTCGCTCACCGCCGTCCCGGGCTTGTCGACGACCGCCCCGCCGACCGCGACCTCGCCGGCGAGGACGGCGGCACGCGCCTGGGCCCGGCTCGCGAAGAGGCCCCGGTCGACGAGGATGCTGTCGAGTCGCCGACGCGGCATGACCGCGCCCGGCCTAGCGCGCGTGCGCGAGCCCGACCGGGCGGCTGCACACCGTCGCGGCGACGGCGTCGGGAGTGAGCCCGACGTCGGCCAGCAGCCGCTCCCGGTCGCCGTGCGGCACGAAGGCATCGGGCAGACCGAAGCGGATGACCTCGACCCCGCGCCCCGCGACGCACTCCAGTACGGCGCTGCCGAAGCCGCCGGCGAGCACGTTCTCTTCGACCGTGACGAGACGCTCGTGGGTGCTCGCCAGGCAGTCGAGCAGCGCCGTGTCGAGCGGCTTGACGAAGCGCGCGTCGACGACGGTGGGCCGCAGACCCCGGGCACGCGCCTTCTGGGCCGCTTCGACGGCGATGCGCACGCCCGTGCCGATGCCGATGAAGGCGACGTCGTGGCCCTCCTCCAGGACGCGCCCCCGGCCGAGCTCGAAAGTCTCGAGCTCGGCCGGGGGCGCGGACACGGCGGCCATGCCGCGCGGATAGCGGATGGCCGCCGGACCGTCCAGGCTGAGCGCCGTGCAGAGCATGTGCTGCAGCTCGACCTGGCTCGACGGCGCCATCACCGTCATGTTCGGGATGAGGCGCAGGTACGAGAGGTCGAAGGCGCCGTGGTGCGTCGGCCCGTCATCGCCGACGAGGCCGGCGCGGTCGACGGCGAAGACGACGGGGAGCTTCTGTAGGCCCACATCCTGCACGAGCATGTCGAAGGCGCGCTGGAGGAAGGTCGAGTAGACGGCGACCACGGGACGCAGGCCGCCGAGGGCGAGACCGGCGGCGAAGACGACGGCGTGCTCTTCGGCGATGCCGACGTCGTACAAACGGTCCGGGAAGCGCTCTTCGAAGCGGTCGAGGCCCGTGCCCTGGGTCATCGCCGCGGTGATCGCGACGACGCGCTCGTCCCGCTCTGCGAGCCGCACGAGCGCGTCCCCGAACGCGTCGGTGTACGACGTCCCCTTGGCGGCCGTCTTGCTGTCGCCGTTCGAGAGATGGAACGGGCCGGTGCCGTGGAACTTGTCGGGACACTCCTCGGCGGGCTCGTACCCTTTGCCCTTGACCGTCTTCACGTGCACGAGCACCGGCCGGGGCGTGTCGACCGCCTGGCGGATAGCCTCGCGCAACGCCCTGATGTCGTGTCCGTCGACGACGCCGAGGTAGGCGAAGCCCAGCTCCTCGAAGAGCATGCCGGGGATGATGAGCGCCTTCATGGACTCCTTGAAGTCCTTGCCCAGCGCGTAGGCCCTCTCGCCGATGGCGGGGATGCGGGCGACGCCGCGCTCGATGTCTTCACGCAGCTTGGTCAGCGCCGGGTCGAGACGGAGACGGTTGAGGTAGAGCTGCAGGGCGCCGATGTTCGGCCGGATCGACATCTGGTTGTCGTTGAGGACGACGACGACGGGCGTGCGCATCTGGCCGATGTTGTTGAGGGCCTCGAAGGCGACGCCGCCCGTGAGGGCGCCGTCGCCGATCACACAGACGACGGTGCCTTCCTGCTCGCCCGCCAGGCGGGCGGCCTCGGCCAGTCCGAGGCCGTAGCCGATCGACGTCGACGCATGGCCCGTGCCGACGATGTCGTGCTCGGACTCGGCGCGACAGGGGAAACCCGAGATGCCGCCGTACTGGCGGATGCCGGCGAAGCAGTCGCGCCGGCCGGTGACGATCTTGTGGGCGTAGCACTGGTGGCCGACGTCCCAGATGATCTTGTCGCGCGGGCTGTGGAGGACGCTGTGGAGGGCGACGGTGAGTTCAACGGCGCCGAGGCTCGCGGCAAGGTGGCCGCCGACCTCGCTCACGCAGCCGAGGATGAGGGCGCGGATCTCGTCCGCAAGCAAAGTCAGCTCGAGCTCTGAGAACTGGTGCAGGTCGGAAGGCCCCGTGACCCGGCGCAGCAAGTCATCGGTCATCGCCTGGCGAGTATAGCACCGCAGGCGCGGCGCTCCGACCGGCCCGCAGGGCCGGCGCAGAGGCGCCGCGCCCCGGAACCGAGGCACCCCGCCCTACGCGCGGCGCCGCAACATGTAGTCCGTCACCATCGCCAGCTCGTCCGTGTCGCCGGGCAGGGCGCTGAGGCGCGCCCGGGCCCGTGCGTGACTCTCGCGGGCCAGGCGGCGCGCCTCTTCAAGCCCGTAGCGCGACACGTACGTGACCTTCGCCTGGGCGCGGTCCTTGCCGACGCTCTTGCCGAGCTCCTCCTCGTCGCCGGTCTCGTCGAGGATGTCGTCGACGATCTGGAAGAGGAGCCCGAGCTCGACGGCGAAACCGCGGTACGGGGCGAGCTCGGCGGCGGCCGCGCCGGTGAGGACCGCGCCGCAGACGACGGCAGCCTCGATGAGGCGCCCGGTCTTAAGGGCATGCAGGGCACGCAGGTCGTCGTCGTCGAAGGCCCGGCCGACGACGTCCATGTACTGGCCGCCGACCATCCCGCGCACGCCCGTGGCGCGGGCGACCTCGGCGGCCGTCGCAAGACGCGCCTCGGCGCTGCCCTGCTGTGTGACGAGCAGCAGGCTGAAGGCCTCGGCGAACAGGCCGTCGCCGGCCAGGATGGCGATGTCCTCGCCGAAGGCGACGTGACACGTCGGCCGGCCGCGGCGGAGGGTGTCGTCGTCGATCGCCGGCAGGTCGTCGTGGATCAGCGAGTAGGTATGGACGAGCTCCAGCGCGGCCGCCGCCGGCAGCACCGCCTCAGGGTGGGCGCCGCGGCTGCGCGCCGTCGCCAGCGCGAGCACCGGGCGGATGCGCTTGCCCCCCGCAAGCAGCGAGTAGCGCATGGCCTCGACGAGACGGCGGGCGCGCGGGTCGACGCCGAAGTCAAGCGCCTCGAGGTAGCCCTCGACCAGATGCTGGAGCGCGACCGGATAGGCCGGCTCGTCTCCAGGCGCCGATGGGAGGTTCATCTCGCCGGGAGGCTCATGTCGTCGTCTCCCCGGCGAGACCCTCGAGCAGGCGGGCGGCCTCGTCGGCGAGCTCCGCGGCGCGCTCCAGGAGACTCATGTCGACCTCCGTTGAGGAAGACGTGCCGAGGCGCGTCGTGAGCTCGTCGAGCTGGTCGATCACGGCGCGCAGGCGCGCGAGGTCGTCGTTGCGGTCAGTCACCCCGGCCGCCTCCTTCGCCGCGCGTCCCGTCCTTCGTCCCACGCGCCTCTCCGTCTGTGGCGGCGACGCCGCGCGCGCGGCCGGCGCCCTCGCGCGCGGCCGCGCTGGACTCGCGAATCTCGCCCCGGCCTTCGTGTGCCTCACGCTCGCGCGCGATGGCGCCGAGGATGCCGTTGACGAGTGCGCCGGCTTCGTCGCTCGCATACCGGCGCGCGAGCCGCACGGCTTCGTCGATCGCCACCTCCGGCGGCGTGAGACCGCTCTCGAGCTCGTACAGGGCGAGGCGGAGCACGCTGCGCTCGAGGGGAGCCAGCCGCTCCAGCGGCCAGTCCGTGGCGTGCCCGCGGAGTCGCGCGTCGAGGTCGTCCAGGCGCTGCACCACGCCGGCGACGACGGCAAGCGTGAAGTCGTCGGGAGGGTAGCTCTCGCGCAGACGGTGGCCGGCGACGAGCTCGTCCAGCGGCCGCCCGGTGACCTCACGCTGATAGAGGAGGAACAGCGCATCGCGACGCGCCTGCCTGCGGCTGGGGGACGCGGGCGTCATGCGAGGGCCGTCCGGCCGTGGACCTGCGCGGGGACGCTCACGGCCGACGCACCTCGCAGCGGCGTCCCGCGCCTCAGACCGGCTCGATCGCGAAGAGCGGCTGGCCATACTCGACGGTCGCGCCGTTCTCGACGAGGATCTCGCGCACGATGCCGCCGACATCGGCGGTCAGCTCGTTCATCATCTTCATCATCTCGAGGATGCAGAGCGTCTGCCCGGGAGCGACCGGGTCGCCGACCTCGACGAAAGCCGGTTCGGTCGGCGACGGCGACCGGTAGAACGTCGCCACCCACTTCGAGCGCACGATATGGTACCCGTTCGCCGACGCGTCGACGGCCGACGCGGGCTCGACGGCGCCGGACGGAGCCGGAGCAGCGGCCGTGGCCGGCGTCTTGGCGCCGGGCGAGGCCGGCGCGCCTTCGGGCGCGCCGGCCTCGCCCGGCGCCGCCCCCGCCTTGCGCACGGTCATGCGCAGCTCGCCCTCCTCGATGACGACCTCCTGAAGGTCGCTCTGCTCCACCAGCTCGAGGATGCGCGCGACCCGGTCGGCCGTCTCTTCTTCGGCCGTGGCGGCGACCTGCGCGCGCAGGTACTGCTCGTGCAGGCCGAAGACGTCGCTCTCGAGCCCCACGTGGTGCCGCTCGAGGTAGGCGCGCGCCGTCTGCGGGAACAAGGCGTAGCTCAGCAGGTCCTCCTCCGAGCGCGCGAGGTCGCCGATCTCGTCGCGGTAGTCCTCGAGGGTCTCATCGATGAGCTCGGCGGGACGCACGTCGATGGGCTCCTCGCCCTCGAGCACCCGGTCGCGGATGGTCTTCGACACCGGCCCCGGCGCCGCCCCGTACCGGCCGCGCAGGTACTGCTTCATCTCGTCGGGGACGATGTGCCAGCGCCGCCCGGAGAGCACGTTCAGCACGGCCTGCGTGCCGACGATCTGCGACATCGGCGTCACCAGAGGCGGGAAGCCCACCTCGGCCCGCACGATGGGGATCTCCTGCAGCACTTCGGGCATGCGATCGAGGGCGTTCTGCTCCTTCAACTGGCTCTCGAGGTTCGAGATCATGCCGCCCGGCACCTGGTGCGAGTAGACCTGCATGTGCGTGAGCGAGGTGACGCCGCGCTCGTGGCCGGTGCGCTGCCGCACGCCCTCGAAGTACTTCGCGACCTCGAAGAGCTTCTCGAGCTCGAGCTCGGTGTCGTAAGGGGTCCCGATGAGGGCCGTGACGACCATCTCGGTGGCAGGCTGCGAGTTGCCGAAGGCAAGCGGCACGGTGGCGGTGTCGATGACGTCCACCCCGCTCTCGATCGCCTTCAGGTATGTCATCGGAGCGAGCCCGCCGATGTAGTGACAGTGGAGCTGGATGGGGACTTCGATCTCGGCCTTGAGACGGCGGATGAGCTCCTCGGCGTAGAACGGACTCAGCAGGGCGGCCATGTCCTTGATGCAGATGGAGTCGGCGCCCATGTCGACCAGCTTATGAGCGACCTCCAGGTAGTGGTCGAGCGAATGCACGGGCGAGATCGTGTACACCACGGCGGCCTGGAAGTGCTTGCCCGTCTCTTTGATGGCCGCGGCGGCGGTCTCGAAGTTGCGCACGTCGTTGAGGGCGTCGAAGACGCGGAAGATGTCGACGCCGTTCTCCGCCGCCTTGTAGACGAAGCGGCGCACGATGTCGTCGCCGTAGTGGCGGTAACCGA
>ENA-UPSM01002565-UPSM01002565.1-activated-sludge-metagenome-genome-assembly--contig:-NODE-2565-length-21968-cov-7.229088_pt1 | contig 21968 bp, 16 predicted proteins | sample MGYA00238181_ERZ773283 | MGnify/ENA primary metagenome ERZ773283 (study PRJEB29023, sample SAMN05720199) | activated sludge metagenome | isolation source: Anaerobic digester | place: Japan...
GACGAGGTCCTCGCCGCCGCGGAGGATGTGCAGGCGGTAGGCGTAGGTCATGGGCCAGGGCGTGAGGCGGAACGGGGAGTGCGGCATCGCGCCCCAGGAATCGTCGCCGCCGAGGCCGCGCTGCTTGAGGTCGAGGTTGAGCGTGACGGTGTCGCGCTCGGGCAGTTGGTAAGGGTAGAAGTTCTCGTGCTGCGTGGCGCAGAAGAGGTCGTCGGTCGTGTAGTGCAGCGCGTTGGCGCTGAGCAGCGGTTGGCCGATGGCGAGCAGGCCGAGGCCGTTCGCATCCGTGAGCGCGAGCCAGCGCACGGCGTCCTTGTTGCCGGTCTCCTGCGGCTTGATGTAGTCGAAATATTGGTCGCGGACGCGGCCGGAGTAGAGACCGACGCGGGCGTCCTGGCGGTCCCAGTAGGTTTCCTGCGGGCCTTTGCCGTACCAGGTGAGCCGGTCGAAACCAGCGCGCAGGGTGGTCTGCATGCCGAAACGCGGCGGCTCGGCCACGGCGAGGTAGGGCTCGGGCACCCAGGAGGATTCGACGAGCACATCGCCGCTGCCGAGGAACGTCCACCCCACACGGTATTCGCTGCGCGGGGCCGCGAGCGGGCCGGCGGCGGTCACGACGATGCGGCCGGGCTCGGGCTCGGAGACCTCGACCTTGGTCGGGGCGAACGTCTCGTGGGCTTTGCGCCAGATGCCGGGGCCGCCGGGCGTCCAGGTGTTCTTGGCCGGGCTCTCATCGGTCATCTTGTTGCCGCGGTCGTTGTCGACCGGGGCGCGCCAGAAGTCGGGCCCGAGCGGGCCGGCGAGGAGCTCGGTGTCGCCTGATTTCAAGGAGACGAGCAGGCCGGTCTTGGCGTCGACGGCGGCGGCGAAACCGGGGCCGCGCACGACGATGCTGCCGGGCTGGCGGTCGAGCTGAAGCGGCGGGAGCGGCGCGCTGGTGGCGAGCGCGGCGGGGGCGGCGATGGGAAGCTTGAATTGCTCCCAGGCGACCTCATGGCCGGCGGGCGCCCAGGGCGTGTCGGCCTTCAGCTTGAAGCTGAGTTCGAGGAAATACTCGGTGGCCGGCGCGGGCGCGATCGGTGCTAAGGGAATGGCGACGGTCTTCGTCTCGCGCGGGGCGAGGACGAGGTCGGCGAGTTGGCCGGATTGGAGAACCTTGCCGTCGGCGACGATGCGCCAATCGGTGGCGAGCCAGTCCTGCACGGCGCGGAACTTGCCCCAGTTGGCGATCTCGACGCGGCCGGCGGCGAGGTCGACGGCGCGCAGCTGGATCGGTTGGTAGACCTTCTTCACCTCGGCGAGGCCGGGGTGCGGTGTGCGGTCGGCGGAGACGAGGCCGTTGGCGCAGAAGTTGCCGTCGGAGGCGGTGCCGGCGGGGCCGAAGGTGCCGCCGTAGGCGAAGAACGTGCCGAGCTTGGGGTCGAGCGGGAGCGAGCGGGCGTTCTCAAGCTGTTCGATCTTGCGCGAGGCGGGTACGGGCGTGCGCAGGCCCTGGTCGACCCAGTCCCAGATGAAGCCGCCCTGCAGGTACTTGGCGCCGTCGTAGATCGGGCGCCAGTAGGCCCAGATGTCGCCGGTGCTGTTGCCCATGGCGTGGGCGTACTCGCACTGGATGAAGGGCTTGGTGCGCGGGAGTGCCGCGTAGTTGCGGACGGTCTCGGGCGAGGCGTACATCGGGCAGACGATGTCGCTCGTCTCGAAGTTCTTCGCCCCCTCGTACTGGACGAAGCGCGAGGAGTCGTGGGCCTTCAGCCAGGCGTAGGTGGCGCGGAAGTTGTCGCCGAAGCCGGCCTCGTTGCCGAGCGACCAGCCGATGATGCAGGCGTGGTTCTTGTCGCGCTCGAACATGCGGATGGTGCGGTCGAGGTGGGCGGGGCCCCAGGAGGGCTGGTTGGAGAGCGTCTTGTCCTCGGCATAGCCGATGCCGTGCGACTCGATGTTGGCCTCGTCGATGACGTAGAGGCCGTACTCGTCGCAGAGGGCGTACCACTCGGGGACGTTGGGATAATGGCAGGTGCGGACGGCGTTGATGTTGTTCCGCTTCATCAGGCGGATGTCCTCGAGCATGCGCTCGCGGGTGACAACCTGGCCGAGCTCGGGGTCCCACTCGTGGCGGTTCACGCCGCGGATGAGGACGGGCTGGCCGTTGACGAGCAGATGGCCCTCGCGGATCTCGATGGAGCGGAAACCGACCTTCCACGGGATGACTTCGAGGACTTGGCCGGAGGCGTCCTTGGTGGTGAGGAGGAGCGTGTAGAGGTGCGGAGTCTCGGCGGACCAGAGCAGAGGAGCGGGTACAGGGCGCGGGAACGTGAGCTCAATTGAGGCTCCGGGCTTGAGCGGACCATGAGTGATCAGTTCATGGTCGAACACCGTGGTCCCATTGGGGGCGAGCAACTTGGCAGAAAGCGCCGCGAAAGCGGGAACCGAGGTGTTGTTGTGCAACTCGACCGCGATTGAGAGCGAGGCGTTCGCGAGCGATTGATCGATTTCGGTGGTTACTCGGAAATCGCGCACGTGCGCCGCCGGCGCGCTCCATAGCGTGACATCGCGGAAGATGCCGCTGAGGCGCCAGAAGTCCTGGTCCTCGAGGTAGGAACCGTCGCACCAGCGGATGACCTCGGCGGCGAGGAGGTTGTCGCCGGCCTTCAGGTACGGGGTGAGGCGGAAGGTGGCGGGGGTGCGGCTGTCTTTGCTGAAACCGAGTTTCTGGCCGTTGAGCCAGAGTTCGAAGTAGGAGTTCACGCCGTCGAACGTCACGTACACCTCGCGGCCCGACCAATCGGCCGGCACCGTGAAGTGCGTGCGGTAGGCGGAGACGGGGTTGTAGTCGGTGGGCGGCAGCGGGGGCTGCACGTTCTTCCACGGGTAGGCGACGTTCGTGTAGATCGGAATGCCGTAGCCCTCGATCTCGACGTTCGCGGGCACGGGGATGGTCTTCCACGCGGAGTCGTCGAAACCGGGTTTCCAGAAATCGGCGATGCGGTCGGCGGGTTTGGCGACCCAGGCGAACTTCCACTGGCCGTTGAGCGAACGGACGAAGGGCGAGTTGGTGCGCTCGAAGGTGAGCGCCTGCTCGGTGGTGGCGTAGCGGGTCAGTGTCGCCGCGGGCGCCTCGGTGCCGGCGTGGAGCTGGGTTTCATCCTGCCAGGCGGGGCGAGGGGCGGGTTCGGCGGCCAAGAGGGAGAGCGAGGAAGCGGCGCCGAGGAGTGCGGACGCGCTGCGAACGACGGAGAGACGGGAGGGTATCATAAGGCAGAGGGGAGGCAGGGAGGGTGTGCGCGCGGCCGGCCGACGACAAGTCGGCGCCGCCGAGTTGTGCTTTCGTACAGTCCGGCGATGGCGCCTGGTCGGTCAGCGAGCTTGCTCGCGCTCCGGGTGGCGCGAGCCGGCGGGGAGGACCAGTCTTCGACTGGTCGCGAGAGATTTGAGCCGATGGGGACGGTGTAAGCCCATGGCGGCTGGTCGGAGACCGGCCCTACGGGACCGGCGTCACGATCGCGGCGAGATCCTCGGCGAAGGCGGGAAGCGCGAGGCGAAGCTGACCGGCGGTGCCGGTCGCCTCGGTCTTGGCCACGACGGCGCCGGTGCGCGGGTCGAGCCATTCGACCACGTACGTGCCCGCGGGCCAGTCGAGGAGCGTCACGGTTTCGCCGGACACGAGCGGCGGATTGAAACGTTGCGCGCCCGCGGGCCAGACGATGTGCGGCGAGGTGAGGTGGAGCACCGCGCGGCCGTCGGGCTGGCGCAGGCCGATGCGCTCGGGCGTGAAGCGCCAGCCGTCGGCATAGGCGGCGGGGCGGACCTGCTCGACCTTGAGCGTGTCGACCTGTACCCAGTCCGGGCCGTCGTGCGCGATCTCGACGGTGTGCCGGCCGGCAGGAACTTCGACGGCGAACTCGCGGTTGATCTCGTTGCTGTTGGGAAGGGCGCCATCGGTGTCCGCGAGTTGGGCACGAAGGACCTCGGCGCCGTCGAGACGCACGAGGAGGGTGGCGGAGGCGGCGACGGAGTTCACGTGGAACGCGACCCGGGCCTTCGGCGCGAAGTGCGCGGTGAGGCGGAGGTGCTGCTGCTTGTCGGGCTGCGCGGGGCCGTGGAGGTAGCCGCACAGGTGCTCGGCGGCGCGCGCCGCGGAGAGGGCGTCGACCAGCACGGCTTCGCCGCGCAGCGAGAGCCGGCGGAAATGGTTGAGCGCGACCAGTCCGGAGAACGTCTCGCCGCCGGCCAGCGGTTCGCCGAGCGCGACGGGAGCGACGGTGCTGCCGGCGAAACGCACCGGGCTCCACTTGCCCTCGTGCCAGCCGGCGCGGCGCAGGATGGTGTCGAGCGCGCCGATGAGCGGGTAGGCGTTGTCGGCGTGCACGTCCTCCCACCACCAGCTCAGCGAAGTGCCCATCGAGCCGCCGAGCGCGCCGCCCCAGAGGCCCTGCCGGAAACCGCGCAGGTGCGGGTCGCCGGCGATGCTCCAGCTGCCCGGGGCGGTGCCGAACTCGCCGATGAGCGCGGGCTTGCCGTAACGCTGTACCATCGACTCGGCGACACTCGCGACGAACCGGCCGGGCGCGGGCTCGGCGTAGGAATGGTAGACGGCGAAATCGAGCTCGGGCAGCGCCCACATCTCGGGGCGATCGACGCCGCCGGTGAGGCTCGTCGTGATCAGATGGCCGAACGGATCGAGCGCGCGCAGGTGACGCGCCATCTCCCGGTGCCAGGCGACGACCGCCGCGCCGTCGACGAGGCCGGGGGCGAAGACGTTGTCGATCTCATTGAAGAACTGCCAGGCAAGCAGCCGCGGGCTGGCGCCGTAGCGGGCGACGAGGTAGCGCAGGCGTTTCTGGTAGGCGACGCGGGCGTGGGCGTCGGTGAAGAAGTCGTTCGGCGTGGCGCAGGGGCCGCCTTGTTGGACGCTGTAGGGGTTGCTGGTCCGCCAGAAGTTGTTGGTGCCGCCCCAGCCGCGGTTTTTCTCCTGGTACATGCCGTGGTGGTCGAAGCAGAGCAGCAGGTAGAGGCCGTCGCGTTCGGCGAGTTCGAAGAGGCGGTCGAGTTGCCAGGCCCCGCCGAGGTCGTAGCGGGTCAGGGTGCCCGGCTTGTGTTCGAGCGGCAGGAACCATGGCGCGAGCCAGAGACGCGCGAGATTCTGTCCCGAGGCGCGCATCGCCGGGAACCACTCGTCGTAGTCGTAGGTGCCGCGCGCGCCGGCCCAGCAGACGTTCTCGCCGACGAGGCGCAACGGGGCGCCGTCGGTCGTGGCGAGGTAACGGCGGTCGGCGCTGATCCGCACCCAGCTGCGCACGGCCGCGGACGACTCCGCGGCGACGGCGAACCGCAGATTCGCCAGCGGGGTCGGCGCGGCGGTCCCGAGCGCGGCGGCGACGTTCACGGTGTATTCGCCCGGCTCGGTGGGCGTGAAACGCACGCGCCATTCGGGGGCGCCGACCGGGGTGAGGACCTCGGCACCGTCGACCAACGCACGCGAGTAGTCCTGGAACCAGAAGGCCGGTACGACGAAGGTGCGGCCGGAGGGGGCGGTGAAGATGGCGTCGATTCGGATCAGGTCGGGGTCGAAGTTGTTGGCGGCGGTGGGAGCCTCCGTCAGACGAAACTCGGCGCGCTGCCAAAGCAGGGGCGGGGCGAGCGGGACGATCGCCGGGGCGCCGAGCAGGCGGGCGACGGAGCCCAGGAGGAGAACGAGCAGGAGGGCGGGGCGGGGGGCGAGGCGCATGGGGGAGGGCGGCACGTTTCGCCGCCGGCGCGGGAAGGTCAAACGCGGCCCGTGCGTTCCCGGGCTCGCCGCCGGCGCGCACTCTCCTTTAATGCACACCCAACGCGCATGACTCCGCTCGAAGCCCAGGCCCGCATCGCCGCTCTCCGCACCGAACTCGCCCGCCACGACGAGCTGTACTACCGGCAGGCGCGGCCGGAGATCGCCGACTTCGACTACGACCGGCTGAAGCGCGAACTCGCCGATCTCGAGGCGGCGCATCCGGAGTTCGGTGGCGGAGCTTCGCCGACCAAACGCGTGGGCGACGACCGAGCCGACGGTTTCACGCGCGTGCGCCACCGGCAGGCGATGATGACCCTCGACAACACCTACGACGAGGGCGCGCTGCGCGAGTTTCATGCACGCCTCGTGAAGCTGCTCGGCACCGATGACCTCGCCTATACCGTCGAGCCGAAGATCGACGGCCTCGCGGTGAGCCTGACCTACGAACACGGCAAACTCGTGCGCGCCGTGACGCGCGGCGACGGCGAGGAGGGCGACGATGTGACGGCCAACGTGCGCACGATCCGGGGACTGCCGGCGGCGCTGCGCGCGACCGAAGACGAGAGGCTAGAGGCGAGAGGCGAAGGGGTGGAGGCCGGCGGGCAGACGGCAGAGAACGGACGACAGAGGACGGAAGGCAAAGTCCAGGATGCGGCGGACGAACTACCGTTGTTCGCCGAGGCGGCGGGGGGCGTGAGCGAACTTGCCGACCTCCGCGCGGACTCCGCCGCACCGGCCACCGGCTACCGTCCACCGTCCACCGGCTTTCCGGCGCTGATCGAGATCCGCGGCGAAGTGTTTCTCGGGATCGAGGAGTTCCAGCGGATCAACCGCGAGCAGGAGGAGGCGGGACTCGAACCCTTTGCTAATCCGCGTAATCTGGCAGCGGGCACGCTCAAGCTGCTCGACTCCGCCGAGGTGGCGAAGCGGCGGCTGGAGATCGTGCTCTACGGGCTGGGCGCCTGCGAGCCGGGCGAACCGGCGGCGTCGCAATCGGAGTACCTTGCGCGGCTCGAAGCGTGGGGGCTGCCGGTGGTGGAGAAGTTCTGGGCGGTGCGCGGGATCGACGCCGTGTGGGCGGCGATCGGCGAGCTCGACCAGAAGCGCCGTGGCTTCTCGTATCCGACAGATGGCGCCGTGGTGAAGCTTGACCGGACCGACCAGCAGCGCGTCGCCGGATTCCGCGGCGAGGGGCAGACTGCGCGCAAGCTCTCGCCGCGTTGGGCCTGCGCGTACAAGTTCGCCCCCGACCGCGCCGAGACGCGCGTGAAGGCGATCACCATCCAGGTGGGCCGTACGGGCGCGCTCACGCCGGTGGCCGAGTTGGAACCGGTGCTGCTCGCGGGCACCACGGTGAAGCGTGCCACGCTGCACAACGCCGAGGAGATTGCGCGCAAGGACGTGCGCGTGGGCGACGCCGTGCTGATCGAGAAGGCCGGCGAGATCATCCCGGCCGTCGTGCAGGTGCTGGCCGAGAAACGCCCCGCGGCTGGGCTCGCGTCGTACGTATTTCCCACGGCATGTCCGGTCTGCGGCACGGCGGCGACCCGCGCCGAGGGCGAGGTGGTGTGGCGTTGCCCGAATCCGGACTGCCCCGAGAAGGTGCGGCGCCGGCTGGAGCATTTCGCTTCGAAGGCCTGCCTCGACATCGACGGACTCGGCGAGGAGGGCGTCGGCATGCTCATCGAGCGCGGCCTGGTGAAGGCGATCCCCGACATCTTCCGTCTGACCCTCGCGGACCTGCTGCCGCTGAAGAAGTCCGGCGAAGTGTGGGCGGGCAACCTGATCGCGGCCATCGCGGCGCGGAAGAACGCCGATCTCTGGCGCGTGCTCAACGGCCTCGGCATTCCGCAGGTGGGCGCGGCGGCATCGAAGGACCTCGCGCAACGTTTCCGTTCGCTCGACGCCATCGCGGCCGCGAGCGACGCCGATCTGCTCAACGTGGGTGGATTCGGCGAGCGCACGGTGGGGCTGCTTCGCGCGTGGTTCGCGCAACCGGCCAACCAGACGCTGCTCGCCGAGTTGCGCGCGGTCGGGCTGGAACCGACTCCTCCGGCCGCGGCGGGCGCGGGCGCTCCGCTCGCCGGCAAGACGCTGGTGCTCACGGGCACGCTGCCCACGCTTTCGCGCGAGGCGGCGACCGAGCTGATCGAGAAGGCCGGCGGCAAGGTGAGCGGGAGTGTCTCCAAGAAGACCCACTACGTCGTCGCCGGCGAGGAGGCGGGCTCGAAGCTGGAGAAGGCCCGCGCGCTGGGCGTCACCGTGCTCGACGAGCCCGGGCTGCGGCAGTTGGTGGAGGGGGCCCGGTAGGACCGGTCTTCGACCGGTCGCGGAGGACTGGAGTCGCAGGGGACGGCGTGGGCACAGGGTGTCCGGTCGGAGACCGGATAACCCGGGCGTGGGAGGCCACCGCGTCGGGTGCGAGGGCGGGGTTGGGCGGACCGGGCGAGAGTGTCGGCCCACGTTTCGAGCGGCCGAAAATCCGTTTGCCGTGGCGGGCGCGGCGCGGACTCTCGGCGCGATGTCCCTCTTCCTCCGCGTTTCCCTGGCGCTGGCGTTGGTGCTGGCGCTTGTCTCCTCCTCCGGTGCAGCGACAGCCAAGAAGGCCGGGCCCGGCGTGCCGGCCGACAAGGACTACACCGGTCTGATCGTGATCGACGCCGGCGACGGCAAGGTCCTCGTCGAGGACAACGCCGATGTCGCGGCCTACCCGGCGAGCGTGACCAAGCTCATGAATCTGTTGCTGTGCCTCGATGCGCTCGAGGCCGGTCGGGTGCGGTTGGCGGACCGGGTGGTCGTCACCGCCGAGGAGGCGAAGATGGGCGGCTCGCAGGTGTACCTGAAGGAGGGCGAGGTCTTCACGCTGGAGGAGCTGCTCTACGCGATGATGGTGCAGTCGGCCAACGATGCCGCGCTGGCCTGCGCGAACCACGTGGGCGGGACGCGTGAGGCGTTCGTGGCGGCGATGAACCAACGCGCAGCGCAGCTGGGCATGACCCGCACGAAGTTCACCACGCCGCACGGGTTGGCGTCCAAGGGCCAGGACGCGGACGTGTCGACCCCGCGCGACATCGCCATCCTCTCGCGCGAGATGGTCAGGCATCCGCTGGCGCTGAAGTTCACGGCAACGAAGCAACGGACTTTCCGGCAGGAACCGCTGCTGGTGATGAACAACCACAACAAGCTGCTCGGCCAGATGCCGGGCTGCGATGGGTTGAAGACCGGCTATCTCGCCCGCGGCGGCTATGCGCTTGCCGCCACCGTGTATCAGAATGGCAAACGCGTCATCGCCGTGGTCATGGGCAGCAAGGGGGTCTACGGACGCCAGCGCGACGCGATCGCGCGTCGGGTGATCGCGGAGGCGCTGCCGAAGGCCTCGCCGGTGCCGGCGGAGTTGGCCCCGCAGGCGCCCGAGCCGGAGGCGGCGGTTCCCGTCGGTACGGAACCGCCGGAGGCGCTCTCCGCGGAAGAGGGCGAGGAGGAGCAGACCGACGAGCCGCCGATGGTCGAGTTCCGCCTGCCCGGCGCGAAGCCCGCGGGGAAGAAGTGATACGGAGGGCGGGACGACGGCGGGTTTCCTGAGGGGCGGAGGAATCTGGAACTCAGGAAATCAGGAAGAGGGATCCATCGCGAAGGCTGCGCGGATCGCTCCTTTGGGGCGGCCGGGTGGGCCTATTTGTGCGTTCCTAGAAAGGCGACGCATTCCGCCGCATGCGTCATCGCGAGCAGATGGCCGCCATCGAGCAGGAGATCGACGTTCGCGGGTGGCGGGATCACCCGGTCGTGGCGACCGTGAACGCGAAGCGGAAGGATGCGAGTGGGGTCGAGTCCCGGCCACGAAAAGATGGCGCGGCACATGGCGCGGATGAACCCCGCCTGACTGTCGGCGAACATGACGCAAAGATCGCTAGGCAGCTTGCCTGCGGCAGCGCGGATGAGCTCGAGTGGCGCCAACGCGGCGAGCGGATGGAGCAGCACGAGGAGCGAAGAAATCTCCGCGGGAGATTGGGCGCTCCCGATGAGCACGAGCGAGCGGAGCCGGAGTCGGTTGGCGATCTCGCAGCCGACAATTCCGCCGAGTGAGGAGCCGATCAAAGTGTCACCTTCGCGGATCCTAGCTTCGGCGATCACGCGGTCGGCGATGGCCGAAATGGTCTGCTCTCCTTGGTATTCCGGCCAATCGAGGAAACAGGCCTCGGGCAACGTCTGCCACGACGACGCGGCGTACATCCGATGGTCGGCGCCCATGCCGGGGAGGATGAAGCGCATGGGGCGGGGCGCGGTTGCCTGTGGACCTACGGAGCGCACGTCCCGGTTGAGGCCAACCGGGACGTGCGCGGAAGAAGGCTTACGCGAAGTCCTCGACGGGGAGCAGCAGCGACGGGCCCTTCACGGCGGGGAGCTTGGCGATGGCGGCGCGGGCCTTGTCCATCGCGGCGCGGCTGGCGAGGTGCGTCATCAGGATCAGCGGCACGGCTTCGCCTTCGTGGCCCTCGGGCTGCACGATGGAGGCCAGGCTGATGCCGGCCTGGCTGAGGATGGCCGAGACCTTCGCGACCACGCCGGGCTTGTCGACCACGGTGAGGCGCAGGTAGTAGCGCGCGGAGGTTTCGCCGAACGGCACGACGGTGCCCTTCGCGCAGGGCACGAAGGCCGGCACGCGGCCGAGGGTGCCGTGGGCGAGGTCGAGGCCGGCGTCGGCCAGGTCGCTGAGCACGGCGGAGGCGGTGGCATCCTTGCCGGCGCCGCGGCCGTAGTAGAGGGTGTCGCCGATCGGGAAACCGGAGACGAAGACGGCGTTGAACACGTCGTTGACGTTGGCGAGCACGTGGCTCTGCGGCACGAGGGTGGGGCTGACGGCGACGCTGATGCGCGCGCCGGCGGCCTTGGCCTTCTTGCCTTTGGCGGCCTTCGCGGGCGGGGCGAGGCGGACGGAGCCGAGGAGCTTGATGGTGTAGCCGAGCTGCTGGGCGAAACGGATGTCGAGCGGCGTGAGGGGGCGGATGCCCTCGACGTGGATGTCGTGGTGGTCGACCCAGAAACCGTGCGCGAGGGAGGCGAGGATGCCGGTCTTGTGGGCGGCGTCGTGGCCGTCGACATCGAGCGTCGGGTTGGCCTCGGCGTAGCCGAGCTTCTGGGCGTCGGCGAGCACGTCGTCGAAGGCGGCGCCTTCGCGCGTCATGCGGGTGAGGATATAATTGCAGGTGCCGTTGACGATGCCGTAGATGCGCTCGAAGCGGTTGCCGACGAGGGCCTCGCGCAGCGTCTTGATGATCGGGATGCCGCCGGCGACGCTGGCCTCGTAGTAGAGGTTGGTGCCGGCCTTCTTGGCGGCGGCGAAGAGTTCGGGGCCGTGGGCGGAGAGCAGGGCCTTGTTCGCCGTGACGACGACCTTGCCGGCCTCGAGGGCGGCGAGGACCATCGTCTTGGCGATGCCGGTGCCGCCGACGAGTTCGGTGACGATCTGGATCTCGGGATCCTCGACGACGTCCTTCCAGTTGAGGGTCATCAACGCGCGGTCGATCGGGTAGGGGCGGCGTTCGTCGTAGGCCATGACGGCGACCTTCTTGACGACGAGGCGCACGCCGGTTCGGGCGGCCATGAGCTCCGAATTCTCGCGGAGGGCGTTGAAGACGCCGCTGCCGACCGTGCCGCCGCCGATCATGCCGATGTTGACCTGTTTCATAGAGGAAGAGTCCGTGGAGCAAAAACGGCCCATGGCGGCGCGACAATGCTTTGTTTGTGCGGAAAACTCGCGGCCGGCTTGAAGCCGCAGCGGGCTGGGCCGTTGGGGGGGGGAGCCGGGGCGGTGGAGTCCGCCAGCGCTGCGGCCGTTCGCTCGCGGACGAGAGACTTGTCGGCTTTCGCCGTGGCGCTGCGGAGCGTGTCGGGCGATGGCGCGTGCTGCGATCGGCGTCGGGGCAAGAGGATGCTGCGCGCTCAGTTCTCCGCCTCGCGGGCCATGAGCCAGAGCAGGTCGGAGAGGCGGTTGACGTACTGCAGCAGCAGCAGGCGCAGGGGGCGGCTCTGGTGGCCGAGGGCGATCATGCGGCGCTCGGCGCGGCGGGCGATCGTGCGGGCGTGGTCGAGCGCGGCGGCGTGGAGGTTGGCGCCGGGCGTGGCCCAGCCGTCGAACTTCACGTTCTTGGCCTCGATGGCGGCGACGCCGGCATCGAGCCGCGCGAGCGCGGCGTCGTCGATCTTCTCGAACTTGGATTTTGCGTACCGCTCGAGGTCGCTCTCGGCGCAGACGACCTCGCCCATGAGCGCGACGAGCTCCTTCTGGATGCGCTCGAGTTCGGCGCGGCGGTCGGCGGCGGGGCAATGGGCCTTGGCGAGACCGAGGGCGGCGCTGAGCTCGTCGAGGTTGCCGATGGCTTCGACCTGTGGGTGGTCCTTGGGCACGCGTTGGCCGTAGAGCAGCGCGGTGGTGCCGTCGTCGCCGGTGCGGGTTGCGATGGAGCGGGACATGGCGGTGGGCGGTGGACGGTGAGCGGTGGGCGGTTGCCGGTAAGCGGTGGACGGTTGCCAGTTGCCGGTAGCCAGTGGAGGTGGCGCGGCGCCTACTTCGCCTTCTTCTTGGCGGCCTTGGTGTCCTTCTCGAGGGCCTTGAGGTCGTCCTTGATCTCGACGAGCACGCGCTTGGTCATCTGGTCGATGAAGAGCACGCCGTTGAGGTGGTCGGCCTCGTGCTGGATGCAGCGCGAGAACAGGCCGTCGCAGACGAGGATGTGGGCGGTGCCGTCGAGGTCCTGGAACTCGACGCGGATGGAGTCGGGCCGGATCACATCGCCGCGGATACCGGGGAAGGAGAGGCAGCCCTCCTCGTAGCTGGTCTCCTTGCCGGGCAGCACGGTGATCTTCGGGTTGGCGATGGCCAGCGGCATGAAGAGGTCGAGCGGCGGCTTGCGGCCGTCGAGCTCCCAGGTGAACTCGGCGTCGGTCGGGCGCAGGTCGACCACGCAGAACTGGATCGCCTGGCCGATCTGCTGTGCGGCCAGCCCGATGCCCTCCGCCTCGTGCATGGTCTCGACCATGTCGTCGGCGAGCGTGCGCAGGGCGGCGTCGAAGGCGGTCACTTGCGCGCCTTTTTTACGGAGAACGGGCTGGTTGTAGCGAACAATCGGCAGAAGCATGGGTCCGATTGCGAGACGCTGCCGTCGGTGGCGGGTGCCGCAAATTAAAACTGTCCCGCGCTTTTCCCCCGTGCCAGATTCCCGCTCCATGAAACCTCCGGTCGCCGACTGGCTTGCGGGCAATCGCGGGGAGCCGATCTGGCTGCTCGTGGCGGGCGCGGCGCTCGTGGCGGCGGGGTGGCTGCTGCCCGTACAGGTGAAGTCGCTCAGCCCGTTGTTGCTGCGCGAGGCCGGCGCCGGTTCGCCCACGCTGGTGGAGTTCGGCGAGACCCTGCGCGAGGCCGACAAACCCGGCCCGGCCGTGCTGGTGTGCGATGCCGCCAAGAAGCTTGCGCTGCAAGGGACAGAAGCGCTCGGTGCCGCGTTGGCCGCCGATGCGCAGCGCCAGCCTGAGCTCGTATCCTGGGGTGGGATCGACCCGTATCTCGAGCAGGTCTTCGCGGGGAAGAACCGGCCTGCGGCGGCGGCAGCGGCGGTGTCGCGGCCGGCGATCCAGGAATTTCTGCCGGCGAAGCAGCGCGAGACCGTGCGCGGCTACCTGGCGAACACGCGGTCGGGCGCGGTGAAGGCGCTGCTGGCGACCGCGGACATCGACCACACGAAACGTTTTGTTCCCGCCAAGCGCGCCGGCGGCCAGCCGCTCGATGCGACGATCCTGATGACGGCCCTGCTGCACCAGGGCAACTGGCTCTCCGGTCCGCTCGCCAAGGAGGTGCGCAGCCGCGCCGAGTTGGCGGTGCAGAGCGGTGAGCTCGAGCCGATCGAGAATTTCTACTACGACCTGCTCTCGCTCTCGCGGCGGCTCAACTGGCTCCAGCTCGGCGAGTGGCTGCGCGTGTGCCCCGACGTGAAGACCGTGGGCGAGTTCGCCCAACTGTTGCGCGTGGCGCCCGACATGATGCCCGCGCTCTACGCCGCCTCGCTCCAGAGCCGCGCGCCCGACGGCGTCGCGCGCTACGCGCTGCGCTACGGCAAGGGTGGTGTGGCCGGCCTGGAGACGGCGCTGCGCGAGGGCGAGAACGCCGTGCGCCAGCTCGTGCAGCGGCAGGTGCCCGTGAATCCCGACTCGCCCCTGGCCTGGGACACTTTCGCCTCGTTAAGCCTCCGATACCCAACCGTCATGACCTTCGTGAAATACCTCTGCTTCTTCGCCGGAGTGTGGTTCGTCTTCCGCGCCCTCGACCGCGCGGTGGTCGGCCCGGTGCTCTCGGCGGCCAACCGCACCTTGATGCACGCGAAGAGCGGCGTGATGGCGCTCGTGTTCTCCGGCGTATTGTTCGTCCTCAGCGAGCCGTTCCTGCTGCGCGGCGCCCCGCCGGCGGACCTGTCGATGAAGGTGAGCATCCCGGCGCTGAGCCTGGTCGGTCAGTTGCAGGCGGCGCCCTCGGCCGCCGCGGTGGTCGACCTCTCGACGATCGTCACCATCCTGTTCTTCGCGGCCGTGCAGGTGCTGGTCTACTGGATCTGCCTGCTGAAGATGCGCGAGATCGAGCGCCAGACGGTGCCGAGTCTGCTCAAGCTGCGGCTGATGGAGAACGAGGAGAACCTCTTCGACTCCGGCCTCTACGTCGGTATCGCCGGCACGGCCACGGCGCTGGTGCTGCAGGTGCTGGGCATCATCCAGCCCAACCTGCTGGCCGCCTACTCCTCGAACCTCTTCGGCATCACCTGCGTGGCGATGGTGAAGATCCGCAACGTGAGGCCGTACAAGAAGAAGCTCATCCTCGAGAGCCAGAACGCCGTCCCCGCCAAGCCGGCCGCCTGAGCCCCGCCGTAGCATGAACAAGACGTTGCTGCTCATCATCTGCGACTTCCTCCTGCTCAACCTCCTCGCGCTCACGCGCTGGGAGCAGGTCGAGCCGCCGAAGACCCCGCCGCCGCCGAGCGCCTCCGTGCCGATCCCCGGCGAGAGCGCCGGGCCGGCCAACGAACTCGTCGAGGTCATGCGCCTGTCGCTGGCCGACGAACAGGCCGCACGCGAGGAGCTGAGCAACCAGCTTTCCAACACCGCGGAGAATCTCCAGCAGCGCGAGCAGCAGGTCGCCTCCCTCGAAGGTGAGAAAGGCAAGCTCGCGCAAAGCCTCTCCGCCACCCAGGCCAAGGCCGCCGCGCTCGCGCAGGAGGCGGCCGCCCGGGCCGCGGAGGTCGAGGCGAGCAAGATCCGCCTCGCCCAGCTGCAGCGCGACCTCGAGTTGCGCGAACAGCAGGCGCGCGAGCAGCGCGAGGCCTACGCCACGCTCGAGGAGAAACACTCCGCCGCCCGCGGCGAGATCGAGAACCTCAACGTCGCCGTGAAGGTGGCCGAGCAGGAGAAGGGGCTGCTGCGCGAGAACATCGAACAGATGCGCGAGACGGTCGTCGCCGAGCGCGAGGAGAAGGCGAAGATCCAGGCGCAGGCCGGCGTGCTCGCCGAGGGCGTGGGCAAGCTCGCGGAGCAGTCCGGCGAGCTCACGCGCGAGATCCGCGAGAACCGCCCGATCAATCCGAACACGCTCTTCAGCGAGTTCGTCGCCAATCAGTTTGCCATCGAGAGCCTCTCGCGCCGCTCGGTCCTGCTCGGGCCGCTCACCGTCGAGCGCGCCGCGCGCACCGTGCTCGTCTCGGACGGCAGCCGCGTCTTCGCGTTGCTGCACTCGGGCGACGCGCCGTTCGACCCGGCGGGCACGCCGGTGGACTTCGAGATCGTGCGCGGCGTGCTCAAACGCACCGGGGCGGAGGTGCCGGTGGGCGAGTTCGGTCTCCATGCACTGGATCCGCGCGTGGTGCTGATCCCGGTCGATGCCGTCCGGGCCGCCGCGCTCGGCGTGAAGATCTACCCGCTGGCCGCCGATCCGTTCAAGTTCCCGGAGGCCGTGCTCGTGAGCAACACCGGCCGCTACTACGGCGAGATCGCGTTCAAGCTCGACCCGACGGCGCCGCGCTACGTGCAGATGGACAACCGCTTCTTCAAACGCCTCTTCGGCGAGTTCGCGCCGCACACCGGCGACCTGGTCTTCAGCAAGACGGGCGAGCTGCTCGGCGTGATGGTGAACAACGACTACTGCTTTGTCCTGAACCAGCTGCGCACCGTCGCCGCGATCAAGACCGGCGAGAACCCGAAGGGGCTCGGCACGCGCGAGCCGTTGCAGAAAGCCAAGGACATCCTGGGCCGGCTGCCGCTGAAGTTGCAGTGAATGCCCCGCGCCGATACCGGCGCGCGGTGGCGAGAGGCATCGCCCGCAGCAGAAGCGGCCCGTCCGAATCGGACGGGCCGCTTGCGTGTTGCAGGGTCTGCGGGAGAAAGACGGGTCGGTTCGCCAGCTCGGGCGCGGAGGGCTGGAGGCGGCGGGTGATGCGCGGCGGGGGCGGCGGTCGCGGTTCCGGCGCGAGGCCGGGCGGCGCGGGGCTGCGGGCGCCCGATTTCCGCCGAGGCGGAGCGTGCAAGTGTTTCTTTTGGGTAAATGAGCGCGACCCCGGCCTTCGGTCCCCGCAAACCGGCTTGTGTAGAATTTCTGGTGACTCAGGATGGGGGCGTCAGTCGATCAACAAACCCGAACACCCAAAGAAAGAATTCCGATGACCAAGCTCATTCGTTCCCTCCTCGGGAGCCTCCTGCTTCTCGCCGTGGCCGCGCTCTTCACCGGTTGCGGCGGTGGCAACGCCAAGATGGACGCCGCGCTGAACGATCTCGAGAAGACCTGCGAGAAGACGGCCAGCCTCTACCAGCGCATGAAGACAGGCGACCAGGCCGCCAGCGCCGAGATGACCACCGTGACGGCGGAGTTCCAGGCGTTCTCCAAGAGCGTGCAGGAGGCCGGCACGATGTCTCCGGAGCAGCAGAAGCGCTATCAGGAGATCATGGACCGCTATTCCAAGGCGATGCAGTGATCCGCGGCTTACGAGTATCCGCTCTTCAAAGGACCCCCTCGGGATACCCGGGGTGGTCCTTTTTGCTGGGCGCCCGGCCGGACGCCCGCAGCAAAAGCGGCCCGTCCGATTCGGACGGGCCGCTTGCGTGTTGCAGGGTTTGCGGGAGAAAGACGGGTCAGTTCGCCAGCTCCGGCGCCGGGGCGCGGAGGGCGTGAAGGAAGCGGTCGGGCGATTCCGGGAAGACCGAGAGTTGTCGGCGGTGGCCTTCGCCGTTGCGGAAGGTGATGATGCACTCGAGGCCGTGGGCGACGCGGCGGGCGGCCACGCGCTCGATCGAGTCGAGGGCGATGCGATGGCAGAGGTCGACTTGCTCGGCTACGAGGGCGAACGGGTACGCGACGTCGACCAGGAGCTTGTCGGAGGTGACCGTGAGCTCGACGCGGCGGGCGATGCCGCCGAGTTGCGTGATCAGGCTGCGATGGGAATAGCCGGAGGCGTGGCGCTCCGTGTGGACGACGGGTTCGGTCGCGTGGGTGCGGACCGAGCGTTTGCGGGAACAGCAGCGGCGCCAGCTGAGGGCGGCGAGTGCGAGGGAGAGGAGCACGACGGCTCCGGCGGCGTAGAAGACCCAGTGGGGCATGGGGCGTGTGGGGTTGGGGTCCGAAAATTCGGAAGGACTCGGCGCCGGCAGGCAAGCCCGCAGCAGGCCTGATTCTCGGGTTTATTTTTGAACGCTCGCCGCTGGGGCATGGCGAACTGCCATCGCGCCGGCGTGGCTGCGCACGAAAAAGGCGCCCGTGGACGGGCGCCTTCTGTGGGTGGGCGTCGGGCGGTTGCGGGGCGGCTACTTCGCCTCGCGGATCTGGATCTCGCCGTTCATCGTTGTCGCACGAATCTCGACACCGCCGCCGTTGAGCGTGCCGGTGACGACCTGGCCGCCGAAGGCCGGGAAGGTGGGCAAGTGCGGCACCTTGGGCGGCTGCGGCGCGGGCGGGGGCACGCCGGGCGATGGGGCCGCCGCCTCTCCCTCCTTCTCCGGACCGGGTGTGCCGGCGGTCGGGTGCCGGGCGCCGCCCATCGCTTCGCGGGCGATGGTGTGGGCCATGTCGATCGCCACCCCGGCCGCCTCGAGTCCGGCGCGGAGTCCGCCCATGCCCGGGAGTTCGCCCGGCGCGGCGGTCTCGGTCTTCGTGACGAAGACCTTCTCGTCGAAGTCGGTCGCGACGGTGCCGTTTTGGGCGCGGAGGCGGAAGCCGGCCTTGGCGGTGGCGGGCAGGCGGAGCACGATCTTGCCGTTCATCGACGAGAACGCGTGCGACTTGCCCTCCGGCAGGGCCGAGTAGCGGGCGGAGATCTCGCCGTTCATCGTGTCGACGACCACGCCGCCGCCGATGTTCTCGAGGGTGACCGGGCCGTTGAGGTTGCTGATCTCGATGTCGCCGGTGATGTCGCGCACCGTGGCGCTGCCGTTGATCGCGATCTTCACGCGCACGGCGGTGTCGCGCGGGACGGTGACCTCGAAGTCGCCCCCACCGGAGAAGAGGGAACCGGAGTCCTGCCGCAGATACACGACGTTGTCGCGCTCGGTGAGGTTGAAGGAATGGGCGGCGGCGATGACGCGCAGGCCGTCCTCGCGCCGGGGCTCCTTGGGCGCGGTGTTGCGGTTGGAGCGTACGGTTACGTCGGAGACGTCGGCCCCGCGGACGGAGACCTGGCCGTTCATGGCCTCGATGCGGACGGTGTGGGGGGCGTCGGGCCGGCTGAAGGTGATCGAGGCGGTGTTGGCCCCGTCTTCGGCGCTGTGCGCTGCGGGGAGGACGGAAGCCGCGAGCAGGAGCGCGGCCCGGAGGTGGGTGAGGGGGCGATGTTTCATGGCTGCAAGACGGGTGCTGGGGGTGGAGGGGGAGGCCGGGCCGTCACAGGAGCTGGACGAGACCGTTGGTGGCGGCGGCGCGGACGGTGGAGTTGACGGAGGGATCGTGGGCGAGGGTTTCGAACTGTTGCTGCGCCTCGGTGGCTTTGGCGGTCGCGAGGAAGTCGATCATCGCGACCTGCACGATGGGGGAGGTTTCGCGTGTCAGTGCGGCGAGCACACCGGCGCGGATGGTGGGATCCGCGGCGTGCGGGTAGAGCGAATCGAGCGCGGAGAGGCGGACGTTGATGTTCGGGTCCTGCGCCAGGGCGCCGAGCAGCCGCGCCAGGCCGGTCGCGCTCGCGGTGTCGGTGGCGAGCACGGCGTGGACGCGATCCGAGGCCGGTTGGCGGTCGAGCGCGGTGTAGGCGACGAGGCGGGTGACGGCGTCGACCTGCTGGCGCAGCGCGGCGAGGTCGGCGTCGCGCTCGCGGCGCGTCTGGACCAGGAGCGTGCCGCCGATGGCGCCGGCGACGAGCAGCGCGGCGGCGGCGAACTGGGCGAGCGGGCTGGCGGGGAGCCATTCGGCCCGGAGGCGGGCGAGACCGCGGCGGACCGGTGCGAAGATGCCGGGCTCGCGTTGGGCGGCGAGGTGCGTGTCGAGCATCGCGTAGAAGTTGCGCCGCAGGTTCTCGGTCGGGATCGGGACCGGCACGCGGGCGAGCTGCCGGTCGAGCTCCTGGAAATCGGCCCAGGCGCGCTGGCAGTCGAGGCAGGTGCGGAGGTGCGCGCCGAGGGCCTGCGCGCGTTCGGGGCTGAGGCGGTTCGCGCGGTACTCGAGGAAGTCTTCCTGAAAGGATGCGCAGGTCATGGCGGAAAGGTGTTGGTGGTGGAGCGGAGGGCGGACTCGGGGGCGGTCAGTTCGTCGGGCCCCGCCGGAGACGGTGGTACCGGTCGCGCAGCGTGCAGAAGGCGCGGTGCACGCGGACCTTCACGGCGCCGACAGTGGTGTCGAAGAGCCGGGCGATCTCCTCGTGGGACAGGCCCTGGAAGCGGGCGAGCACGAGGAGTTCGCGTTGTTCATGGGGAAGGGCGGCGAGGGCGCGGTCGAGCAGGGCGAGATCGTCGGCGGTGGTGACCCGGGCGGCCGGCGACGGTGTGTCGTCGGGGAGCTCTTCCCAGACCGGCTCCGTGTCGCCCCCGGCGGGGCGGAGGTGACGCCCGCGCCGGGAGGTGAAATGGTCGGCGGCGACCATGCGCGCCAAGTGGTAGATCCAAGCCGAGAACTTCCCTTCGTCGCGGTAGGTGTGACGGTATTTCAGGATACGGTAGAAGACCATCTGCACGAGGTCCTCGCTCGCATCGCGATCATGGGTGAGGTGGACGAAGAACCCGTACAGGGCCCCGTGGTGGCGCTCGAAGAGCTCGCCCAGTTTCCGCAGGTCGCCGGTGCGCACGGCGAGCATCAGGTCATGGTCGGAGGGGTCCATGCGGTCGGCCGGAGGGAGCGGCGCGGTCGGCGGGCTGGCGGGTTGGACGCGGAGGTTGGTGGCGGCGGCGATCACGGTCTTCGGACGACAGGGACGATGTCATCCGGGGAAACCGGGAGCGGCGGAAAAGGTTACAGGGAGTTATCCGGGGCCGGGCCGGCGCGGTCCCGTGGGCGCGCTCAACGCGGCGTGGTGAGGCGGCGGAGGTTGTCGCACACGATGGCGGCGGCGACGGCGGCGTTGAGCGACTCGGCGCGGCCGTAGGCGGGGATGGTCACGCGCTGGGTGAGCGCGGCCTTCACGCCGGCGGAGAGACCACGGCCCTCGCTGCCGACGACGACGATCGCGGCGGCGGGCGCGGCGAGGGTGTGTACATCGGCGCCGTCGAGGTCCATGCCCAGCACCGGCACGCCGGCGGCGGCGAGCACGGCGGGCAGGTCCACGCGGTGGATCTCGGTGCGGGCGAGCGAGCCCTTGCTGGCGTTGACGACCTTCTGGGAAAACGGATCCGCGCAGCCTTCGCCGAGCAGCACGCGCTCGAAACCGTACCAGTCGGCGATGCGCAGAATGGTGCCGACGTTGCCCGGGTCCTGCACGGCATCGAGCGCGAGCGTGTAACCGACCTGCAACTGCGCGAGATCCAGCGGCGCGGCCGCGGGGCGGGCGAGCACGGCGAGGATCGACGACGGCGAGGGCAGGTGGCTGATGCGCGCCATCTCCGCCTCGGTGGTCTCGTGGAAGGTGTAGGGCGACTCGTGGGCGGAGGCGTCGCGTTTCCAGCCGGCCCAGTCCGGCGTGACGTAGAGGTCCCCGGAGAAGCGGCCGAAGTGGATGAACTCGCGCACGGCCTTGTCGCCCTCGACGAGGAACACGCCCTCGTCGCGGCGGAAGCGTTCGTCGTCGCGCAGGCGTTGGAGGCGTTTGATCTCGGCGGCGGGGAGCATCGGCGCGAGCGAAGCGCCGGAGCAGCTCGATGGCGAGCCCGGGGTTTGGGGGCGCGGGGTGGTTGGTGCCTGGGCGGTGTGAATTTGTGGGTACAGCCGCGCCTGGAGCGGCACCGCCCTCGCCGAGCCCCGCAGCATCGCCTACCGCTACGATGCCCTCGGTCAGATCACCGACGGCGAGTCCGGCGACGGCTCGACCCTCCGGGCGCCCGGCTCCCTGTGCCGGCCGTGGCGTTCACGTTCGCCTACAATCCGCTCGGCAATTGCTGTACTGCCGCCGGTGAGGCGGTGCCCCGGGCTTCCGTTCCGACTCCACCTCCTACGACCGCCTTCAACCGCCTCGACACCGGCGCGCCGCTGCATTCCGGCAACGCGTGGTACCGCTATGAGGCCGTGAAGGTCTACCCGTACGAGGGCACCAAGGCCTCCACCGACCGTTTCGCCGCCGAAACCTACACGCAGGTCGGCGGCCTGAGCGCCGAGCTCGCCGCCCACACCTACGCCTACGACTTCGATCGCAACGTCACCCAGACCTTCGCCTCGATCGACCGTTCGGCCCGCGAGGTCTCGACCACCACTCTCACCACTGGCACCACCCAGGCGATGGCCCAGCGCGCCCTCAACGGCCAGGTCATGGAGTCGACCAACGCCCAAGGCCACCTCACCGAGTTCGCCTACGACGGCCTCGGCCGACTCACCGCCGCCAACGACCCGCGCATCGGTCTCACCTCCACCGCCTACGTGGATGGCAGCGGCAACCAGACCCCGACCTTGGTCGCCAGCGTCACCGCGCCCGACGGCAAAGAGGTTAACAGAGAGGTTAACAGAGGGTTAACAGGGACAGGTCAGAAAAACCCGGCGACACTGGACGTAAGGCCACTTGTGGGTAGGTTCCGGGCACGGCGATGAGGACGGCGCGCATCAAGATCG
>ENA-UPSM01002570-UPSM01002570.1-activated-sludge-metagenome-genome-assembly--contig:-NODE-2570-length-21949-cov-7.330136_pt1 | contig 21949 bp, 22 predicted proteins | sample MGYA00238181_ERZ773283 | MGnify/ENA primary metagenome ERZ773283 (study PRJEB29023, sample SAMN05720199) | activated sludge metagenome | isolation source: Anaerobic digester | place: Japan...
TGCCTCAAGCTCCCAGTCAAAGGTAGTGGATAAACCCTTTGGGAAGTCCTGGAGGACATTCCAGTATATCTTTTTGTTCCTGCCTGGTTTTACCTTTCCATAGTCTCCTTCAAGGTGTAGCCTATCCTGTGTATAGACTGTGCCTTTTACAGTGATGGTGAGGGTTACCTCTGCCTCTTCATCTCCTGTCAGGTCATACTCAAAGAGGATTCTATTTCCTATCTGCTGGGGACGGATGTTCTCCACCTCAGCGGCAAGGAGCATAAGAGGGAATAAAACCAATAGGAGAATCCCTAAAAGACTATGTTTTATCATTTTCTATAATCTCCAGCATATCTTGAAAAATCTCTTTTATATCATGCAATTCATTGACAAGGATATCATAGAGAGTCTCTGTATCTATGTGATTGTAGATATGGACTATCCTGTTTCTGAACTGTATTATCTGTATATATGTATTCATTCTATCTTGTCTCAAATACCCTTCTCTACAAAGAATCTTGAACACATCTGCATTTGTATCAGGGGTTTTTAGGCCAAGGGATGAGATAATATAATTTCCCATATCAAGGAGCGCCTGTATTGATGTCTGAAGCCTGTGAAGGGCAGAGTCAATGTTTCTGAAATCAGAGGTAAACTCTTTGAAATCCTTTTTTTGCAGGTATGATAGTTTCTCTATATTATCAACCAAGACATCAATTTTTGACTGGATATCTGATTTTCTCATAGGCTTCTTAGTCTCCTTTTTATTCCTTCATAATAAAACCTGCTGTATTTTCTTAAGGTTATCTCAAAATCACAGTAGGCTGAGAGGACGCCTGCAATGTATCTTGCCCTGAAAGATGGGTCTCCATCATAGATGAGTATCCCTGTTTTTAAAACATTGTGCTGGAATACAAGGCCCTGCCTGTTAAAATTGATAATATCCACCTCTTTGACATTAAGGGCATCCCCTATTCTATATGCAAGATAGTCTTCTTCGTGTATGAGGTGCCTGCCTGAAGGGGCGCCTTCTTTATAGATGATTGCAAGGTCTAAATCGCTATTTGGTGTATTTTTGCCTCTGGCATATGAGCCAAATAGATAAACCCCTGCAATGTATGGGTATCCTTTGAATATTGATGTGAGTTTATCTATATCTTCCATTATCTTGTGCATAATTATTCACTTATTCAACTGATTCCCTAACCCTCTAAACCTCCAGCCATATTTCTCTCTGCTCTTTGCTTTATGTACTTCTCACTCATTGCCCATTTCTGCCTTTATCTTGCCAGCCTCACAAGTACTGCCTTATCATCCCCTGTCACTACAGGCTTTTGCTCTATGCTGTTTAACCTGCGAGCCATATACGGGACATGCTCATTGAGATATGTCTTCATCTCATGGACTGTTATGATACTGTCCTTGTTTGCATCAGCATCACCCTGGATACCCTTTAAGAAATAGTATGTAAAAAGGGAGTGTCTCTTTTCAGGATACCATGTAGAGACCTGGTCCATGGCAGCACTTGTCATTATGACAGCATTGACTGGTGTCTTTATGTCTTTTTTGACCTGAAGGACAAGGGGGCTTATGTTCTTGAATATGAGACCCTTGCCAGAGTTGCCTGAGAAGCAGGCATCCAGGACAACGGTAATCCTTTTCGCAGGCAATTTTGAAAGGTTGTTGTAGAATGTCTCGAGCCTGTAGCCATTTGTTGTTATAAACTGGGGATTTGCATCAACAGGGACAAAATATGCATCCTTTGTATCTATGTCAGGTGCGCCATGACCCACATAATAGATAAAGACCTCAGAGACATTCTCTTTTATGAAGTTATATAGTCTGCCCCTGGGGTTTCTCTCTGAGCCGAATATCTCGTTGAATTTTGCGAATGTGGCATCCTCTGCATAGATGATGTTTTCTGGTTTAAACCCGAATGTCCTTTGGAGATACTCCTTCATTATGCGGGCATCCCTGTCTGCATACTCTACATCAGGGACTCCCGGGACTGCCTTATAGTTCTTGTTGCCAATGATTACAGCTACATCAAACGGGCCTGCCTTTTTCCCCTCTGGTATCTTCATATCCACATCCACACTGAGACCTGTGGCAAGGGCTATATCTGCCCTGGGTGCGTCCTCCCCCTTTATCACAATCTCATGGGTCCTTCTCTGAGGGGCATCCATGACAAAGCCTGTGGCATGGGCTATACTGAACTGGGGTCTTTCCTCGTTTATCCTTATGGTAATGGGTATCTTCTCACCGTTTTTTATCTTCTTATTTGTATAGAACATAAACTTTATGTCCTTGAACCTGCCTCCCGGGATATAGCCGAGGTCAAAATGGGTGATAGAGTCCCCTGCTATAAAGACATTCTTTCCTGTCTCTATATCAACGGATACACCTTTTGCAGTGCCATGGCCTATATTCTGGATCCTCGCTGTTACCTCTACTATCTCCATGGGTTCTATGCGGCTGTTTTTATTCTGGTCGTCTATGCCTACATCTGCAACAACGAGTTTGGGAGGCTCAAAAGCCTTTGTCTTGAAGGCAATCCTTAAAGGGTCAGGGTCAAATCCATTTGCCTCCTTTATATCTATATTGACACGGACATCACCTGTGGGGAGTGCCTCAGATGCCCTAACCGGTATCTCCTGCCTTATGGTCTTTCCTGCCGGGATAGTCCCTATTATAACAGAGGCAGGGATATATAGACCTTTAATTGCCCTATCCAGGGTAATATCTGCCTTTACATCGAATCCATCTCCCTTGCCTGTATTCTGGACAGTGATGATTAACTTGCCTGTCTCCTCTGCATCAAGGATATTGTTGCCCGATGGCTCTGAGAAGGATACAGTGGCAGTGAGATTTGGCGGGAGGGGGAGGACATTTACCTTAAACTGCCCCTTGCCTGCCAGGACCATTAATGGAAAAAGAAGCAATATGAAAGAAATCAAGGGCATCTTTTTTTTCATCCTTTACCCCTCTTCATATTGTTTGGCATGACTTTCTCATAAAAATATCATACTCAACAGGGTATTACAAAATATTTTTCAGGTCTTGTAATCGGTGATGGGTGATAGGTGATGGGTGATAGGTGATGGGTGATAGGTGATGGGTGATAGGCGGTTGGTAAAAACTGAATATCGGAAATAGAAGATTAGAGGGTTAGCTAAGCCTCCAACCCCTTGCCCCTTGCCTATCGCCCATTGCCCCTTGCCCCTTGCCTTTCACCTATCGCCCCTTGCCCCTTGCCTTTCACCTATTGCCCCTTGCCCCTTGCCTTTCACCTATCGCCTCTTGCTGGCTTTATAAGCCATCTCAAGGTTATTGCGGGCAAGGGTGTGGTTGGGGTTTATCTCAAGTGCCTTTTTATATGCACGTATTGCATCATCGTATCTACCTGCGAGGAAATAGGCATAACCCAGGTTGTTGTAACCCCTTGCCTTATTGGGAGATTTTTTTACTGTGTCCTCCCAGAGGGCTATCTCGTTCCGGTATATATGGTTCCTTGCTATGGTAAAACCCCCTGCAAGCATTGCAAGGACAATCACAGTAACCCACATACATTTCATGTTATTGATGATCTTTGCAAATACATAGACAATACATGAGCTGAATAAAAGAAATATAACCCAGCCTGCAAGGTAAAAGTGCCTCTCGTTTATTATGTCTATACGGGGGATGAGGGTGCTCGTAGGTATTAGCTGGATGATAAACCAGAACACGGAAAAAGAGAAAATCACAGGATAAATCTCGGGCTGAGGTATAACCTTTTGATTTTGGGGTGAGACCTCACTGGTCTCTGATTTCTTTCGTATGAGTCTTACAAGAGAAAATATGCCTGCCGCAACTATCACGCACAGAAACAGAAACTCTATGCCAACAGTAAGGCTCCAGCGGCTTATAACAGGCAAATCAGGGTCAATGTTTAATCTGTTGAGGAGAAGATAATGGGAGACAGTGGAGACAATACCGTTCAACTGGCTCAAAAGATTGGATTTTAAAGAGCGAAGATTCATGCTGAACAAAATGAGCCTCGTGTATCTCGTGAAAAGAAAAAATACAGAAAGGGATGCAATAAATATAAGCCAGTGGAATGCCTGTCTTTTGAGCATATCCATAAAACGGATAGGTTTTTCACTTACACACAGCTCCCAGAGGACAAGGGCAAACGGGAGGGTAAGGCTCACCTCTTTGGTGAGTATGGCAAGTAGAAAAAGAAGGGCAGAAAACAGACCCCACCTGCCTCCCCACCCAGAAGAGCGCTCAACCCTTGTGTATGCCAGGAGGCTGCCGAGGTAGAAAACTGCCATAAGCGATGAAGAGCGGCCGCTTATATAGGTTACTGATTCTGTCTGGATTGGGTGGACTGCAAAAAACAAGGCGGTTATAAAGGCTATAACAGCATTGTATGTAAGCCTTTTTGTAAGGTAATAGATTAAAAAACTATTTACAGCATGACAGACTATGTTGAAGACATGGAAGCCAAAGGAATTGGGACCTGCAAGCCAGTTTAAGGTATAGGTGAGTTTTAGCAGCTGCCTTATGCCGCTTCCTGCATCCTGCCACCAGGCCTTGAGTGAATGGACACTGGGATTGAAGACAATGACATTATAGTCGTCAAACTGGAAGACACCCCATAAGGCATTGGCATAGACAGTAATGGCAACAATAATAATTGTAAAAGGCCAAAGCCCATCCCTTATCTTGATGCCCAGGATTAAAAAGGGATACACCTCCTTAAAATCTAACTACCTTTTCAGATATTCATCAACCCTTCTGTATGTCCTTGTAAACTCATCCTCATCCTGCCTTGGCGGTGGAGGAGATGGTGGAGGAGGTGGAGGCTGAACCTGCTGGATGGGTGGCTGTTCGGATAATGGGGGCTGCATGGATACTGGTGGTGATGTATATTGCCTGCCATATGGCTGGGCTGTATATTGCCTGCCGTATGGCTGGGCTGTATATGACCTGCCTGTCCCACCACCCATAGCTGCACCGCCTATTGTTATGGCTTCAAAGTCCTGAGCAAATCTGTTTCCTGTCCTGTAGACAACACCGCAACCATGGGTTATACCCTGCGATGCAAGACAGGTCCCCTCACCGCCTATCCTTACAGTAAACTGACAGTAGTATGTCCCGGGGGGCACGGTCAAATCAAATAATGCCAGTCCATCACCTCTTCCATCGGTGTATAGCTGTCCGAAGTCCCATGCCACAGTGTATGCTGTATTTCCCTCTCGGTTAATAACACCCTCACCGCCAACAGAATATCCACCAAACACATTATTTTCAACCCTGGCTGTCTTGTTATACGGGTTAAAGAGATGGACACCCACTGTATAGGCATGGTTGGGTTTTGCACCCCTTAATTCAAAATGCACAGCTACACCCCTATGGTTAGTCTGCCATTTTACAGAGCCTGATGATAGAGGTTCTCCGAATATATCCCAGCCCCTTGTGAGATTGGCATATCCTGAACCCTGGGCAGACAGGTCTTCAGGGAGATTAAATCCACCGATTAAAAAAATAAGTGAGATTATAGCCAGAACAATCTTAATCCTTCTCATAATTACCTCCTACCTCATATTTTTCAGATAAAAAAATAAGGGCTTCGCCCCGGGTACTACCTAAATGCCAACCACAGGGCGAAGAGGGGAATAATTTTTTTATCTTTGCAAAGAATATAATTGAACTTAATCTAAGTCAATGATATAAATCACATACAACAACACTGCACTTTTGTAAACTTCTTAAAGCAAGTTTAATATATAAGGAGGGAAGATGTCCATGAAAAACACAGGCTTTAAAACATATTTTTTTATTATTTTTATTATATCCCTTATCGCCATACCTTTTTATGATGCCTATGGTGCTGTTGGTAAGATAGCTGACCTAAGCGGGAGCGTCTCTATAAGGGATAAAAACAATGTCCCATATAAGACAGCAAAAAAAGGGGATGTCTTTGACAGGGGTTACTGGATTAAGACAGGGGGAAATGGCTGGGCATCCCTTCTTTTGTCAGACGGTAGTAAAATAACCCTTGCCAATAACACAGAGCTTGAGATTACCGAATACCTCATAGGCAAGAAGGAAAAAAACGGTGTATTCACCGTAACTCAGGGCAAATTAAGGGCGTCTGTGACAAGGCTTGCCGGTGAGCGGGTAGATTATAAGGTAAAAAGCGCAACAGCAGTGGCAGGGATAAAGGGGACAGAGTTTATGATGATGACCCAGGGACAGGCGAACGTATTCTTCGGCAATGAAGGGAGCGTTGGCATATCAGGGAATACAGGCGATGCAAAAAAACTCGGTGCAGATACAATGGTCCAGAACACAAGGGGTTATGTCCCTGTTGACCCTGTAGAGATAAAGCCTGAAACCCCCCTCTATACTGCAAAGAATAACTTTAAAGAGATTACAGCAGCCCAACCTCCAAAAGACTGGGAGCTATCAAACAACCTGCCCCACATAATCGCAAGATGGAACATAAACTACGGACACTATCTTGCCGATGCAGGTAAATACGATGAGGCACTCCATGTATTCCAGATTGCCCTTGACCTCACGGACAGGCCTGATATAAGAAGCGATGCAAGGCTGGAAAGGGGTGCAGTTTATTCGAGCTTCCTGGGAAACCCGGAGGCAGCGCTCTCTGAATATCTCCTTGTCCTTGAGGAATATCCCCAGGTAGTTCAGCGAGAGGTTGCCCTCTATAATGTCGGCAGGACACTATATGAGCTCGGGTTTAAAAATCAGGCAAAGCAGAGGCTCCTCCAGTATAAGAAGGAATATCCATCAGGCAGGTATCTGAGCAATGTAGAGACTTATCTAAATACACTGGGGGTAAGATAGTCAAATTTACAGGGGTTTTTAGGTGAAATTCTCACGATTTTTACATTTTTTGGTTATAGCCATCATAGGTATAATCATAACGATTATCCTATATGGCCTCAAGATAGAGTTTATAACAGCCATTGACCTGAAGCTCAAGGATACCAAGTTCAAAATCAGGGAGCATATAAAACCCACTGACAGTATTGCCATTGTAGCAATAGATGCCAGGAGCATAAATGAACTGGGGAGATGGCCCTGGGACAGAAAGGTCATGGCAACCCTTATAGAGAACCTCAAAAGATACGGTGCAAAGACAGTTGCCCTTGACATTGTATTCTCCGAAGAGTCTTCGCCAGATTCTGATATTGCCCTTGCCAAATCCATTAAAAATGCAGGTAATGTTATACTGGGATATTTCTTCAGACAGGAAGAGGAGGCCAAGACAAATCAATCCCTTGAAATACTCAAGGAATCGAGGATAAAGGTCATCCGTGTCCAGGAGAATGTCACAGAGATCCCTGTCCTAACATTCCCCAGCGTGGAGACCAACATACCTGTTATAGCCCGGTCTGCAAATGCATCGGGATTCTTCAATGTAACCCATGACAGGGACGGCATAATAAGGACTGCAAACCTTATTGTTTTATTTGACGGCGATATATACCCTTCCCTGCCCCTGGCAGGACTCAAACACTATATGGGACAGGAGATTATCCTTGATGTGGCTATCTATGGTATAGCAGGCCTATACACAGGTCAAAAAAGGATACCTGTCAATGAATCTGGCAGGCTGACCCTGAATTACTACGGTGGACAGGGGTCATTCAAGACCATACCGGCCGTTGATGTTATAAAGGCAAGGCTGAAACCTGATGCATTAAAAGATATGTTCATCTTTGTAGGCCCAACAGAGACAGGGATAGCAGATGTGAGGGCAACGCCCTTAGACCCCACTCTACCCGGGGTTGAGATACATGCCACCCTTCTATCAAATATACTCCAGAATAATTTTCTATATCGCAATGCCTTTGTAATAACCCTGGAGATAGTATTTATAGCATTGTTCCCTCTACTTCTTGCCGTATCCTTTACATTTACAAAGAGGCTAATCACAGCCCTTGCCTTTTTTGTGGTTAATATGGGTGCATACTTTATTATTGACTATCTGTTTTTTAAAAATCTTTTCCTCAACACAACAATCATCTACCCTATCCTGTCCTTGAGCATCACATACCTCGGTTCTGAGGCATACAAAAATCTCGTTGAAGAGAGGCACTCCCGTTTCCTTAAAAAGGCATTTTCAAGCTATGTATCCCCTGCCCTTGTGGGACAGATTATAAAAAACCCCGATATACTCAAACTTGGCGGTGAAAAGAGGAATATCACCGTTCTCTTTTCAGACATCCGGTCATTCACCTCTATATCAGAGAGGCTTACCCCGGAGGAGCTCGTCCTGCTCCTCAACAGATACATGGGTCCCATGACTGATATACTACTACAGAAAAAAGGCACGCTGGATAAGTATATAGGTGATGCCATAATGGCCATATACAATGCCCCTATTACAGTTGAAAATCATTCTATCATGGCTTGTGAGACTGCCCTGGAGATGCTGGACAGACTTCAGGAGATTAACGACAGCTTTAAGAAAAAGGGTCTCATCGAGATAGATATAGGCATTGGCATAAATACCGGTGATGCCATTGTGGGGAATATGGGGTCTGATGTCAGATTTGACTATACTGCCATCGGTGATACAGTAAATCTCGCATCAAGACTCGAGGGGATGAATAAGGTCTATAAGACCCATGCACTGGTTAGTGAATTTACAGTGGAACATATAAGGGGACTTAAAGACCCTAAGGCATCAGGCTTTTATTTCCGCGAGCTTGACCTGATAAAGGTAAAGGGTAAGGACAAACCTGTCAAGATCTATGAACTTATAAAACAGGCAGACAGTGAACTCATTGATATGTTCAGTGAAGGTCTCCGACTTTACAGAGAATGCAGGTTTAATGAGGCAAAAGAGGTATTCAAAGCAATCCATGAGAGATACAATGACCCTCCATCTTTGGTATTTATGGAGCGGTGCGATGAATTTATAGAAAACCCTCAGCCTGATAACTGGGATGGTGTATACGTGGCAAAATCAAAATAGATGTATGCCTGTGATGTTAAGACCTTAAGATATGATTATAATTCATACTTCAGGCGATTACCTGTCTCAGATATCTTTCCCTCTATAAATAGCTGCTCTATTATGGTCTCAATGTCATTCTCGTCTATACGGCTGGAGAATGTATTCTTCAGGTGTTTGGCAAGGGATATCTTTGTCCTTGGTCTCCTTGCCGGTGGTATCTTGGAGAGATTTATCACAACCGCCTCTGTATAGTCGGATTTAGGTGCACCCTGTTCTGAGGTGGGTAGCTGTGACAGATTAACAATACGTCTTGCCTTTAGCCCAAGACGATTGGCATATTGGATTACCGCATCATAACCCTTGTCCTTTGAAAAAAGATATATCTCGCCCACAGGTTCTCTTGATGCAGAAAGCCTTCCCAGCTCAAAGGCTATGTGGAAATCAAGGTTATTTTTCCCATTACCCTCAATCTTTATCCACCTCAATGAGCTACCAAAAGGCTGGGTAGAGGCCACAAGGTCAAAGGGGATCTTGTTCTGGGACTTGCCTATAAAAAACCATATCTCCACCATGTTCGGGTCAAGGTTCTCCAGCGTCAGACCCTGGACATTCTCATAGTCAACCATCAGTATTATCTTCATGGGTTATCAACTATAATAACCTATTATATAAAAAATTGCATGAAAAATTTTTTTGTAAGGCAGGGGTTTTCAAAAGTGCCCAAATATCTCTATTTATGTCTTTCATTATTCATGTATTTGTTTTATTATATAACATTAAAAAGGCGACAAGACAAAAAGCCGCCGTGTTTCTCCAAGGGGTAGATGGGGGTGCTCTCTGCTATCTCCAAAAAGAAGCATGATAAAAAACAAGGAGGAGATAGTATGCAGGGCAATAGACTTTATGTAGGAAACCTTAACTATTCAGTGGACAAAGACCAGCTAAAGGAGCTCTTTTCAGCTTTCGGTGAGGTCCTGGATATTAAGATCATTGAAAACAAAGGTTTCGGTTTTGTAGAGATGTCCACCCAGGTAGAGGCTGAAAAGGCTAAAAAGGAACTTAACAACACATACTTTTTTGGACGCAATATAAATGTAGATGAGGCAAAGCCAGCAAAGAGCCAGCAAAGAGGGAAAAGACCACAGAGAAGATACTGAGATAGGCATTATCCATACTGTTGATTCTCCCTGTCGCTGTGCAGAGTCAATAGCAGAAGGACTAGATACCCTCGGTTATAAGGTAGCCATATACAACTCTGAGGATATCTTTATCTATGCACGCCATATAGCTGATAAGAGTAGCCTTGTTATAGACCACACAGACACCTTCTGTGGAAGGGGTGGGCTCCGGTCCTTTGTCAGACTCATACTTGAGGCAAATGGAGCAAGACTCGTTGGTGCAGACGCATCTGCGTCTATGCTGGCCGACGATAAATACGCAGCAAAAAAGAGGTTAAGTGAACTAGGTGTTTCGACACCAAAGGGTATTCTAATAGCCAAAGAAAGTTGGAAACCCCTCTGTCAGCTCAAACCCCCTTTGATACTCAAGACTGCCTATGAACATATGAGTAGGGGCGTATGCATAGCAGAGGATGTGGATAGAGCATACGCATTATCAAAAGAACTGCTCCATACATTTAATCAACCTGTTATTGTTGAAGAGTTTATACAGGGCAGGGAGATGGCCGTGTCTATGATACATGATCCTGAAAAGGGTCTAACAATGCTGCCTCCTGTGGAATGGCGTATCAAATCCAAAGAGATGTTCCAGACAAAACACTTTAAACTCTTAGAACAGGATATAGAAAGGGATGATATAATGCCGACAACACTTACAAAAAAAGAGGCGGAGAGGCTAAAAGCCCTCTCTATGACCGCATTTAAAGGCCTTGGTATGAGGGATTACTGCCGATTTGACATCAAATTGACCCCTGAGGGGGAATTCTTTTTTCTCGAGGCAAATATTACACCGAGCCTGGAGAAGGCAGAGGCCATGGCCATGTCTGCAAGATGGGCAGGCTTGAGTTACAATGAACTTCTCGAGCGTATTATCTTGTCAGCAGAAAAAAGATACGGCAGGGTTATATAAAATCCCTTGTAGTTGCTACCCTCATCTCCTTTGAAACCATCTCATCCATGAAATCTGCGGCAAGCTTTTCAAATCCCTTAACAGGGCTTGTGGTATCCTCAAGTAGCACGAGCCTTGATATGTTTTCATCCCCCAATATTTCTGATATATCTCTTACTGTACTGGCAACACAGTGGGATAGTGCCTCTCCGGCTATAAATATTATATCTGCCTGTTGTAAAATGTCTATAAAGGCCTTGTTTATATCTGTAGTGGGGTCATCAGGGTCAGGGACCTCAGCCCTGACAGCAGAATAGTGCTCTGTCCATATGTTCTCACCTTTTGTGATTACATTTAGAGTAGTGAATCTTTCTGTCTCCCAGGCCTGTATTGCCTCATGGAGTTGGGGTACAATAGTTGCACCAAGACTATATTTAATGCAATGGGGAGGCCATATACATAGATTATATCTACCCCTATTTTCAAGCTCCTTCACATACAAGGTTGCCCTTTCCATCATAGCTGGTTTTGTGGTCACCCAACTATTTCTTTTTAAATCATCCAATGAAATAATAGTAAAAGGGTCTGGATGTTTACCATGGGGATCCTTCCAGAAAACAGGATGGGCAATATGGATGGTATTATGCTGGTCGAGGGTTACATGGATGGCATCTATTTTTTCCTTTCCTTTTTCAATCATTCTGGCAAGCCTTATCATGTCATCACGGGCACCATCCACATAGAGACTGCCTTTAGGACTGCAGAAATCGTATTGGGGGTCAATGATTAATAAATGCGTTTTCATTTCTACCTGTTTTGTATTTACACAGGTTATTTTACATTATAGAATTTACATTTGTAAATATTATGATAATCCAGTTAGAATATGGAAGTATAGAGCTAAACACCCCATCTGGTGTCCATCCTATCTTTGATTCCAGCATACACCTTGCCAACATAATAGACATAATGCCAGGGGATCGGGTGCTTGACCTTGGGTGTGGCTCAGGTATACTCTCTATTGCCGCTGCAAAAAAGGGTGCGGATTTGATTATATCAACTGATATAGATGAAGAGGCAATAAAGACAACCATGTCCAATGCATCATTGAACGGCTGTAGCCATAAAATCAATACGCTACGGGGTTCATGGTATGGGCCATTAAAAGACACAGTGCATGAGAAAGTTAAATTTGATGTAATCATGGCAACCCCACCCCAGACACCGGGCCCATATGATTTTGGACCGAGATACGGCGGACCAGACGGCACAAGACATTTCCTGCCCATTATAGAAGAGGCCCCATTGTTTCTCGACCCTGTTAGAGGGAGGCTCTGGCTTATAGCTATTTCCCTTGTAGATATGGCTGCAATCATGGGTTTGTTGAAAAAAAGGTTTCAGGCTGCCTCTGTGGTAGACAAGACAAAACGGCCTTTTACCCCGCAGGAATACGAAAAAATGGGCAATGGTTTATTTGAATACCTGTCAATACAGCATAGCAGGGGTAGATGTGAATTTGCAATGGATGAGTCAGGGCATTATTATTTCATGACCCTCTATATAAGGGCATCGGGCATTATACTATGATGAAACAGCTAATAATAAATGCCGATGACTTAGGTAGTGATATAAACCGTAACAACGGGATATTTGAGACTGTGGAGGCAGGCATAGTAAGGAATGTAAGCATCCTGGCCAATGGCCCTGCCCTGGAAGATGCGGTAAACAGGATAAAGTCTTCAAAAGACTGCAACATATCTATTGGCATCCACATCAACCTCTCTGAGGGCAGGCCCCTTACAGAAGGACTGCGCCTTCTTACAGACAAAGACGGTAATTTTCTCTCTAAAAAGAGGGCACTAACACTCCTTTCAGGGCAGGCAGACATGGGTATAAAAGATGAGATAGAGGCTGAGATAGATGCACAGATAAAAAAAATTCTGGGATACGGGCTCAATATAACCCATATGGACGGCCACCATCATATACACATTATGCCCCCTGTAATAGAGGCTGCTATAAAAAAGGCAAGGGAATTCAAAATAAACTGGATGCGGGTCCCAGATGAGCCGGTGGATATTTACAATAATATGGAGACCGATGTCGCCACATTATACGAGGCCCAGTTCTTCTCAGGACATGCCCTTGCTGCAAGACCTTATATAAAAAAGGCTGGGATAAATACTACAGACCATTTTATCGGGCTTTATCTGAAGGGCAGGCTATCACCCCATATACTTATAAGACTTACTAAAGACCTAAAAGAAGGGGTAACAGAGATGATGGTCCACCCAGGGAGGGAGGCCCTATTGGACAAGGCCAATCCTTTTACAGCCTTTTCCACAAAAAAGAGGGATATAGAGACCGATGCCCTCTTGAGCCCTGATTTTAAGATTGCCTTAAAAGAAAACAGTGTATATATAAAATCATTCCTTGAGGTAAAAAGGTGATATTCGGAAAAAGGGTCTTGATACTCACACCCACTGCATTACCCTCTGTAACAGGCAATGCTGTAACAGCAGAGAGATGGCGGCGGCTCCTCGTTGAAAGGGGCGCTATGGTCAAGGTCGTCTCAATAGAAAACCTCAAATCATTGGATATATACAGGATTATAATGGGGTTTAACCCGGATATAATCCACGGCCATCATGCTGTAAAGACAGGCAGGTTGTTTCTTGATGAATATGTGGCAGAGGTGACCCATAACATACCTATTGTAATCTCCCTACCAGGGACAGACATAAACATAGGTATCCTGGAAGATAGAAGGATTGTTGAACATACTCTCAACAGGGCATCAGCCATCATATATCAGAGTAAAAAGATAGGTGAGATTGTAGAAAAAGAATTCCCTGAGGTTTTGACACGTCTAATCTTTGTCCCCAAATCACCCATGTGGTTTGGTGACAGATACTCTGGTATCCGTGCGAGGGCAGGATGTAGGGAGGATGACATACTGTTTTTTCATCCAGCAGGCATCCGTCCTGTAAAGGCAAACCTTGAGTGTCTTGAATGCTTCAAGGAGGTCAACAGGATAAGATCAAAGGCAAAGATTGTTTTTGCAGGGCCTGCTCTGGACATGGATTATGCAAGACGATTTGAAGAGTGTTTAAGGACATGCAATGGTTTTGCCACATGGATACCCGCTATACCGCTGGAGGAGATGCAATCAGCCTATAGGTATTCAGATATTATATTGAATACATCTATCTCAGAGGGTATATCCACGGTGCTCCTGGAGGCTGTCTTTTCAGGAAAACCTGTTCTCGCCTCGGATATACCTGGAAACAGGTGGTTCCTTACATCCCCTGACAACTCAAGACCTTCGAAACAGTCCCCAGACAGTAAGGCTTATACGTGGGCGCATACCCGACCCCCTATTGACTCTCATCTTGAAGATTCCCATCTTGAAAAATTAAGTGGTATACTCTATAACCCACAGGACCCTAAAGACTTCATCAAAAAAGCTATAGCACTCATGGACAGTAAAGAACTAAGGGATAAAATTGCTAGAGAGGCTGTCTTGAGGAGGTCATGCCTTCCAGGGCTCAAAGATGAGGCAGAAGGTCTTCTATACGCCTACAAGTCAGCTCAAGGGTTTTTTTGAGGTTGCATCTTCTCTATCTTTTCCCTTATGGATTTCTCCATTTCCATGCTGCCCATGCCCTCACTTATAGAAATGGCCCTTCTGTAATATGGGAGAGCTTCATTAGGCCTGCCCTGTTTTTCAAATGTAACAGCAATACCAAGGAGGTCATTTATCATTTTATCGCTCAGCTCAAGGGATTTATCTATTAAAAGGGCATCTTTATATAGACCTCTTGATGCCTCATAGTTCTTGTTCATAAGTTCTATGTCTGCCATAATACGCATGGAGTTTCCCATCTCTGCCACATCATCTATCTTTTTATTGATCTCAAGACCTTTTTTTGCGTATTCCGTGGCGGCTTTAATGTCCTTATTGAGCAATGAGGCCCTTGCCCTGATGTTATAAATTCTTCCTTCTTCCCGACAAGAGACACCCTGACAGAGATTCAGGGCCTTGTCTGCCCAAAAAGAGGCTTCTTTTCCATTGCTTTCGTCGCAATATAACAATGCCTTGATGGACATGGCATCTATAAGATAACGGACACTGTATTCAAAAGGGTTTTTGTTTATTATGAGATCCGCATAGGTGTGCGACTTCTCCCTCTCGCCCATTCTATAATAGACATAGGCAATATTTACAATGTTGCTGCCCATGGAATCAGCGTTTTCAAGGGAGCGGCTTATGTTTAACGCCTCCATGTAATGGTTCAGTGCCTTTATATAATTCCTCTTCTTATAGGCATTTTCTGCCCTCTGGTTTGATTCGATGGCTATCTGTTGTCTCTCAGAGGGCTGATGAGGGCCTGTAGAACAACCGGGACAGATAAATAGAAGGGGAAAGATAATGGTGAGTACAAGGGGTCTTGTGTATGTAAGAATAAGGTGTAAAAAAGGTATCCTATTCATAGCTGTCCACCTTTATTGTCTTTTCTTCCGGTATCTTTATCTTTGAGCTTATAGGCCATGTCTTCTTAACAGCCCCGGTAATATCCTTTGCATCATCTGTAATATCCGTCACCTTATCCATGAGAACAGGGGCACCGGATGTGGTATGCTTTATATCATCTGTAATCTTCTGGACATCTGTAAGGCTTTTATCAACCTTATCAAGCATATTCGGGAGTTTTGTCTCCACATTTTTTAATATATTATTAGTCGTATCTACAGTATCCTTTATTGACCCAAGGAGTGTATCGGTTTTTTTCATGGTGTTTTCAAGGTTCTTGTCCGTATTCTTTAACATGGTATCTATGAGCTCCCTTGTGTGCTGTATATCCCCTGACAGCTTATTCACATTTCCCAGTATCTGTTTTACATCACCCTTAGGGTCATTTATATAGTGGATAATCTGTTTTATATCAAGGAGGACAGGTTTTATATCATCCTTCAGCTCCTCTATTATCTCGTTGATGCTCTTTGCCCCCTGAAAGTTTAGATAACCACCCTCTGGTATCTGTTTTGCCTGGACAGAACCAGGGGTAACCTCCAGGACAGCATCGCCTATATACCCTTCTTTTACAAGCTTTATGGTAGAGTCTGTCTTTATCCACTTCATATATTTTGTATTTATCGATATCTCCACCTTTACCTTGGCCACATCATCGAGGGAGAGTTTTTCAATCTTGCCTATCTTGAATCCGCTCAGCTTTACAGCCTGTCCCTCATTCAGGCCCTGACCGTTTTCTGATATAAAATAGAGTTTTGTCTTATTAGTAAATACATCCCTCTGAATCCCAATAAAGACTATAATGCCTGCAATGCCGAGGATGGCAATAAGGACAAAAAGCCCTATCTTCTTGGATAGGTATTGGAATCTTTCATCTGTCTCTTTCATGACCGCCATATCTTAAACCCCTTTTCATCCGGTACGATATTATAGTCTGCCTTAAGGTCTCTCAGAGATTCATCAGTGGACGCCAGATATATGGAGGTCCTTTTTGGATTTGCCCTGTGAAATCCTTCGGCAATCTCCCTTATCCTCTCTACCCTATCTGATTTTAGCCCGGTAAAAACATCGTCATATATCATCAGTTCTGGCTCCATTAATATGGACCTTATAAGACATATAATCCTCTTATCGAATGCAGACAAGGTTCCTGGGAGCCTGCCCATATAACCAGATAGAAATTGTGCGTCCATATCAAAATTTTTGTAAAATTCAATAACCCTCGTCTCTATCTTTTCAGGCCTTATGCCATAATGAAACCATAGTGGAAGGGCTATGTTCTCCCAGACCTTTAAGTTACTTATAACCCCGCCGTTCTCCCATACTACCCCCACCTTCTTCAATGTATCATAATACACATTAATATCCACATTAAATATATCCCTGTCAAATAAAACCACTCTACCCCTTTTGGGTCTCTTTATGCCAAGGGTCAGGTCTATAAATTCATTCTTTTCTATGTCTGAATGAAAGATAACCTTATAGACCCTCCCTTCCTTAAAATCAAATGATGGTATCTCAAGGAATTCACAGACTATATCATCAAACCTAATCATATAAAAGAAACAACAGTAATGATACCGTCAAATATCAAAACAACAAAGAGGCTCTGCATAACAGCAAGGGTTGTAACCTGAGGTATCTCGGTAATAGAAGATTTGACCCTCAATCCATGATAGCATGAAATAGTAGAGATGAGAAGCCCGAATATAGCACTCTTTATAAGAGAGACTGCCACCTGAAATATACTCAATACAGAGAATACCCCTTTTAGCTGCTCATAAAACAGTATATCGGTAAAAAGGGATGAGACAATAAGCCCGCCTGCTATGGCGCTTATCTGAAAATAAAAGGCCAGCATGAATACAGAGGCAGATATGCCTATTATCCTGGGCATGACAAGGTATGCATAGGGGTCTATACCCATTGTTATCAATGCATCTATCTCCCTGTTGGCCTTCATAGAACCGAGCTCTGCTGCAATGGCTGTGCAACTTCTGGCAATAACTATAATTGCCACAAATAGAGGCCCTAACTCACGGACAACAGTCCAGACAAGTATCCTGCCTGTTAGAACAGGGTTGAAACCCACTATATTGGCAACCTGCGTAATGATAACAATACCTATCAGGATACCGATTAATGCTACTTTGTTCAATGCCTCGATACCGGTGAAATATATCTGTTTATACAAGACAGAACGGACAGGGGGGATCTTGAGATATGTAATATGTCGTATGGCGTCTACAAATAAACTATATGTGCCCCTTGCATGCTGGGCCGAGACAATAAGCCCCTTTCCTATCTTATAGGTAACATCCAAGATATAATGTCCCTACATAATTTTTCAAAGCTACCATCTAATACCCTGTGAATCAAGATACTCCTGGGCCTTTTCGTTACCAAGCCTTGCAGCGGCCTTATAATCCCTGATTGCCTCTTCTTTTCTCCCTATATTAAAAAGGGCATTTCCCCTGTAATAAAGGATGTATGCGTCATCAGGGTTTGCCTTGAGGACCACTGTATAGTCCTTTATGGCATTCTCGTAATCATTAAGGTTATCATATGCTATTGCCCTGTTAATATAAGAATCCATATCCCTTGGATTAAGCTCTATGGCCATGGTAAATGCCTCTGCAGCCTCCTTGTGGTTTCCTGCCACACCAGAGGCATAACCTTTTTCAAACCAGTCTATGGCGCTCAGATTCTTTATCGCATCATCAAACTGCTTCATCTTGATAGCCCCAGGGACAACCTCCTTGATAATCTTATCCACCTTTTCTTCCACAGTGCCTTTCAGTGATAGTTTCTTTTCTGCCCTCTCCTTTTCAAGTTCCTTTTTCAGTCTCTCTATCTCTTTCATGGCATTGTCTGCCTTTTTTCTCGTCTCCTCGAGTTCCTTTGTCTTGCTATGGTCTTTTCTCAGGTTATCCACTGATTTTGCCACCTCATCAGGGTTGGCTGCTATCTTTGCCTTTAATGCATATACCTTGCCATCCCATTTTTCGTCAATAATCTCGGTCTTCACTATGCCGGCTGTAAGGGTTGTTATCTGGTCTTTTGTAAGGTCAAAGTTTTTTATCTCTGTCTTACTTTCAAGATATGTCCCCAGTTCTTCAAGGAGGAGTCTCTTTACCTGCTCTAAGGCTACTGCCCTGCTGGAGACCTTGCTATCCACCTCGCTTGCCTGGTAGACATACTCCCTCTGGAATGTAACAAGCTCAGCAAAAAGCAGGCTGTTGGCTACAAAAATAAAAGAGATTATACCAACAAATATCTTAAGGTATGACCATCTCTTTCTCGTAATGTCTATTTCTTTGCCTTTTGTCATTATAATCCCCTCCTGGGTTATATTATCCAATCTATTCTATGGGTCTTTTTTTACAATCTCAGAGATTTTACCCCACAGCTCTTTGTCGCTTATTACCCTGTCTATAATAGTAGTTATTACACTGTTTAATATCTTCTGTATTTTTTCATCAGAGACTGATATGTCTGTCCATGTATTTGCACTTTCATATGTGGGTATATAGAATATCTGTGCCTTCTTTACATCGCCTACCATCAACTTTATATTTGCCTTTGCCTCATATGCCTTTGTTGTGAGTCCTTCTTTTACAACCACCTCGAGCTGCTGGATGTTACCGCCTATTACTATCCTGCCCCACTCCTTTTTAATGCCCTTTTCCTGGAGGTCCCATTTCGGTATATCACCGGTCACAGTGAGATTTGCCTTATATAATGCATCTCTTAAGGCATGGGCAATGCTTGTTGATGGTTCCTGCTGTATTGTTATTACTGGGATCTTCCTGTCCTTTGTATCCACAACCCTCCCAATGATGTATCTGTTATCTATCTTTCTTGAGTCATTAAATTCAGCAACAGTAAAAACTACCTTTGACAGGTCACTGTTAGGTCTTGACACTGCCTTTGTTGGTTCGTATTTGATATTTACATTGTAAGATGATACAGATGAGCAGGATACACACATAAGAGAGATAAAAAGTAAAGCCAGTATGAGGTATCCTTTTTGATATAAAAATTTATCCACGGTCTGTCTTCCTCCTTAAATCCCTTAAACTATTTTTATTTAATTAGCTGATATTACCACCTTTGCATCACTCAGATAATCATTTCCGTGCATTGTTGTCTCTTTTATGAGTCTCGCACCCTCCGGGCTTATAAGTATCAGGTTTTCTTTAGTTATATCTGATACAGGTATTATAATGGCATTGCCTCCTATATAACTATTCTTTTTTGCCTGCTCTATATTATCCGCATACCTTACAACCCCGTAGTTTCTTATAACCTTTGGTTTTACTGTCTTTACAGAATATACTGTAACATGTTTGTTTCCCTCCCCCACTGTGATAACTACAGGGAGAAGCTGCCTCTCAAAAAAACGGCCTTCAAGGTCAAGTATTAAACCTGTCACCGGTTTACTGGAGTCATAGACAATGCCCTTTGGTTTTGTTGTGCCTGCATCCTTTACAGGGACACCGCCAGGCACATCAAACCTTTCAGGAGGTGCAATAGTGGGTTCGTTTTTATGGCTTATATCAAGGGCACTTATCAAAGATTTTCCTGTATTGCAACCACCTACATTGTTACTCATGCATACCCTCATCTCAACAGTGGCTACCGGGACATCGTTCTCCCATTTTAATTCCCTCTTCACAACCTGGGCACCCCTTATGGTGCCTTCAATGCGGCTACTTATGACATCCTCTTTGAGTATCATATTCACAACCTTTGTATTAGAATCAATCCGCACATCCTTTACAGTCTCCAGCAGTGCCCTCTGGGCCATAACCTCTGCAACCCTCATGGCAGCCATCTGGTCCTTAACCCTGTTTCCGCTGGGCGTGGCAGTCCCTGTCCCGAATGCGCTTATATATCCCTCAACCCAGTTTATCTGTCCTGTTACTGCCTGCTGGGCCAATACGTAGCCTGGGATAAAACAGGCGACTATTAAAAGGATTAATAGAACTCTATATCTCATTTTATCTGACCTCCTCTTATTGGAGACTATTTTTTAATATACTGCCCCGAGGCATAGGCACCGGGGTCACAGGGGATGCATTTCGTTGTATCCTTCAGCTCTAACTTACCGGCATCGATAATCGTAAGGGACAGGGTGCAGTTATAACCAAAGGCAAAGCCATTGGCTTTGAATTCACCCATACCGTTCATCATACAACGCCCGCCCTGTTTATTTGCACCACCACCTTCAAAAAAATACTTGCCATCAGGCATGGATTTTATATCTATCGTGATATCCATCTTTCCGTCATTCATGACATATCTGCCATCGGATATCCTTGATTGGGCATAACCTTGCCCAACTACTAAAAAAACTGTCAGTAAAATAAAAAAGACGGTCTTTTTCATCTGCTACCTCCTCCTATTTGATTAAAACAGTCAAATCATTGAGCACAGGCGATACCTCCCCGGATAATATCTGCAGTGTTGTCTCAACCTGTAGATATCTACCTGGAGGTGTTGCCTTTAATTCTCCACCCTTTACAACATCCTCCCAGTTTGCCCAGTTTTTCTGGTCAGCTGAACTCCTGACCCTTACCTTAATGGAAGTGCCCTGGGGCTCACTGGAGTTCCATGTGATACCCTGCCATTTTGTTCCATCTGACTTAGAGTCAACCACAACAGTCCATGTCCCTATCCTTGTGGTCATGGAGCGAGCTATAATACCTGTCATATCGCTGTAGCTGTAATGAAAACCCCTTATCTGCTTGTCTAAATCAACCTTGTTTGTCGCCGGGTCAATTCGGGTAATCTTGTCATAGTAATTAACTGCCCATACCTTGCCATTGGCATCTACAGCAACACCGCTCGGCTCACCTCCTACTGAGATAGTAGCCTTAACCACCCCATCATTTGATAGGCGCGTAACGCTGCCGTATTGATAGTTTGTTATCCACAGGTCACCGTCATTGGTTACAGCTATGGACCTGGGGTTTTTGCCAATGTCTTTTGTCCATTCAATCTGCCCTGTTGCTGTATTAATACGGGTCAACCTCCCCCAGTTCAATCCTGCTGCAAAGAGGTGGTTTGCCTTATCCAGACCCAATCCATAGACGAGATGGGGTGTGTTTATTATATTAAAAGCCCCTGTCTTCGGGTCAAGCCTTAATACATTATTACCGCCAGAACCGGATGACCAGAGGATTCCAAATGAATCCACAACAAGACCGTATGAGGTATGTCCTGATGATGAGACATCTATTGTTTTAAGTATACTGCCTGTTTTTCCATCTATATAGTAGAATTTTTTTGCATTGAATGTAGACGCCCAGACATTATTATTTGCGTCTATTGCCACGCCCCTTGGATAAGGATAATTTGAATAAGAACCCGGGTTTTTACCG
>ENA-UPSM01002577-UPSM01002577.1-activated-sludge-metagenome-genome-assembly--contig:-NODE-2577-length-21917-cov-6.208993_pt1 | contig 21917 bp, 18 predicted proteins | sample MGYA00238181_ERZ773283 | MGnify/ENA primary metagenome ERZ773283 (study PRJEB29023, sample SAMN05720199) | activated sludge metagenome | isolation source: Anaerobic digester | place: Japan...
AATCAAAACCGGTAGGAAGAAAAAAACCAAATGAGATAGGCCTTTTCGATATGTTTGGCAATGTAAAAGAGTGGTGCATGGATATTCCAAGTAAGGGCAAAGAAGCTCCTGTCAAAGGCGGCTCTTACATTTCTCTGGAACAGGAACTCTCCTTTGAGTCGGTTGTTATGACCGATAAGGAGTACCGTTCTTCTGAGCTGGGCTTCAGAATAGTAAGAACTGTCAGAAGCAAGGATTAATATTTGTTTTCAAAGAGTTTAGCCACATCACTTTCAGACAGAGGCTTAAAAAAGTAATAGCCCTGTACAGAATCGCAGTTGTTTTTTTCCAAAAACTCTATCTGCTCTTCGGTTTCGACACCCTCTGCTATAACTGAAAAATCCAGGTTGTGCGAAAGATCTATGACTGTTTTGGCAATACTTCCGTTGTCATAGTGCGGGTAATCCTTTATAAAGGATCTGTCTATTTTTATCTTATCTATTGGAAATTTTTTTATGTAGCTCAGTGATGAATATCCTGTTCCAAAGTCATCTATTGCTATGCGGACTCCTATATTTTTGAGTTCGGAAAGTTTCTTCAGAACTTCTTCCATATTCTTTGCAACAATCCCTTCAGTTATCTCTATTTCTAGGTATTCCGGCCTGAGTCTAACCTTTTCGAGAACTTTTTTTATCTTTTCTACGAAATTTCTTTCTTCAAACTGTATTATCGAAAGGTTTACTGCCATAACAACCCTTTTACCGTAAATTTCCTGCCACTTTTTATTCTGAAGACATGCTTGTTCAAGTATCCAGTCTCCAAGATCTATTATTATCTTTGATTCTTCTGCAAGAGGTATAAACTTCGGGGGAGGTATAAGTCCGAAATTTCTGCTGTTCCATCTCACCAGTGCTTCAAACCCAATTATTTCTTTGGTTTTAAGATCCACCTGTGGCTGATATACGAGACTGAACTCATTATTTATAAGTGCCTGACGCATTTCCTCTTCAAGCTGCATCTTTTCGGTAGAGCGTATGCTCATTTCTTTGGTAAAAAACTCATAGAAGCTCTCTTCGGATTTTTTTGCATAATGCAATGCGGTTATAGCGTTTTGAAATATGATTCTAGGATCATCCGAATCATCCGGAAAAAAGCTTAATCCGTATTTGAAGGATATATCAAGTTCTTTATCGTTCAAGAAGTACGGCTTGTTAAGAACAAGGTTGAGGGATTCAAACCTTATAAGAAACTCCTGAAGGTCATGTATGCCTGAAATTATGACTCCAAACTCATCAGAGCTCAAGCGTGATGAGCAGTCGATATTAACAACAAATTTTGCTATGCGTTCGGCAATCTGTACTAATATCCTGTCTCCCTCGTTATGTCCTAATACATCGTTTATGCGTTTGAAATTTTTTACATCTATTACTATAAACCCCATAAACATACTTTCTTTTTTCATGTTTTCCAACTCAATGCAAAGTCTCTCTTTTATAGAGTTTTGATTGGGCAACCCTGTCAAAAGATCGTATTTGAGAAGCTTTTCAAGGCTTTCGTTTTTTTCCATTATTTCGGTAAGGTCCCTAGAAACAAAAACAGTATAGGTACCTCCATCTGTTTCGTTATTAATAAGGTTTATAGAAACCAGCTGCATAAAGTCTTCGCCGTTCTTTTTCCTTGTCCACAGTTCGCCTTCCCAGAAGTAGTTCTGACTGACCGAACGTTTAATAAAATTGTATACTTCAACGTTATTTTTAGGGGATTCAAATGCTTTGACTTTTTTCCCTATTATCTCATTTCTGCTATATCCTGTACTTTCCATGTAGGCTTTATTGGCATAAATCACGTGGTCATCACCGTTGCTTATTACTATTGAGTCCTTTGAAACTTCAAATATTTTATGAGCCATAGTGAAGTCTATTTCTGGCTTTCGTACACATACGTTATCGGAAATTACTCCTGTGATGCCTACGGCAACACCTATATTATTTACTTCCCTCTGCATGACCATAGTAACAGTTTTACTCCCAAAAGACTCATCTCTCAGTCTGATTTCAGCCTTATGTATATCGTCACTTCCGTTTTTAAGAATAATCGATCTGAAAAGACTTTTGTCTTCATCGATAACTTTCTGAAAAATTTCATGAACACTTACTTTTTGACGTTTTCCAGATATACCTAAAATTTTATAGAACTCGGGGGAGCCTTCAAAAGTTTTTTCAAACATATCGTACTTCCAAGTCCCGATATTGAACATTGTTCTAATTCTCTGAGCATCTTGCTCGGCTTTTTCAAGTTGCAAGGAGATACTCTGATTTTCAAGGATTTTTTCTTCGAGCTTGTTGTTTACAGTTATTTTATTAAGGTGCTCTTTTACTATGAACATTATAAACAAAAAAATAAGTCCCATAACTGCAAAAACAATGTTTTCATCTGACATATTCCGTAGATACTTCATATACAGTCCGGCGAGTATAGCAATTGTAAAAATAAAGTACTGGTACCTTTTGCCATGCAGCAGAAAAGCATTCAGGGAAAGAATCATCAATGCAGCCAGGTAGACGGTATCACCGAAATATCCATTATAAAAGATAATGTATATTCCGCCTGTGGCAAGCGTTATATTAAGTCCGATTTCTTGTTTTTTTAAGAGGTACAGTATAAGTCCCGCCACTGTCAGACTGCAAAGTACTATAGAATGAATAATTAGATTTTCATGCTCGGAAACTTGCCGCGTGAAAGGCAGATAAGCACACCATAATGAAAGTATGCTCGCAAACAGGTACATATATATAAGCTTCATCTTTTTTGATTCTTCAGATTCGTTGGAAGTACGGAAAAAATACTCTATAATCTGGGGCAACCCTCACCACTTCCTAAAAATCGGTCTCCCTTAAGAGGAAATCGCGGTATGATCCGGTTATAAAAGAATCCTCACGCCAGTTTCTGTTTTTAAAATAAGTATCGTATCTCAAACTTATAAGTTGTGAAATATTATCAGGTTTTTGATTCCCTTTATACTCTTTGTGCAGATGTAACGGGTAATTTATCTTGTGTGGCAGTATTTCTATTTTATTTTTATCAAGAGCTTCTAATACCGTACATGTAAAAACCGCCTGATGGAGAAACAGCCCGTACAAAGGATTTTCTCTGCAAATTTCTTTTATTTGACCGTCCTCGCCAGCTTTTATAAAGTTTTCAAACCATTTTGAAAGAAGTTTTTCTTTCGGACTGAAAAGTATAAAACCACAGTTGAAGTAGGCTTTAATTTTTTCTTTTTCTGCTGAGGTCTCTACTTCAAAAAAATCCTGACCTCCCAGTATATCACACAATCTTTTCCAAAACTCAGAGCGTTCGTTTTCTGTAATACCAATAAGTTTTTTGTCAACGGGTCTGAGTCCGACAGCTTTATCTTTTTTCAAAAACAGGTCTTCTTCATAATTAATCAAGAGACTGTCACTGTCAAGGAAAATAACATTATCAGAAACCTCTCCGAGAAGGTCTTCGGCAAATGCACCCGCGCAAACTTTTAATCCAAGTGGATAGAGGCTGTCTTCATACTTTTTTGAAAATACCATGATTTCAATCTTGTTTTCAAAATAAGCTTTTTTTATCTTTTCATCCAGACCGTCTGCATTCATAGGAACAAGAGCAAAAATCCTCGCATTTGAAACTCTGCCTCCAAAAGTTCTTATACTCTTGCTAAGCAGAAGTCCACGATAAGCCGAAGCTCTATCCTCCGCCAAAAAGCTAAACACAGTATCTTCTTTCATAAAACCTCCCGTCCATATAAACTTTTCTTTATAAGAATATTATACATTAAATCGATTTTTGTAAGTAGTACAATAAATTCATTTTTTATTATATCTTTATTAATCTGACTCTGGTATTAAACAGTGTAATGTTGCGTATTTGCTATTTTAATTTTTTGTTTATTTAATGGTGATAAAATTTTCCTACATTAAAGCAAAGGGGGTATTTTATGCTGAAAAATATACGCATTTCCAAAAGATTAAGTATAATTATTTCCATACTTATTGGTCTTTTGATATTTATTGCCGTTTATGGCGTCATGAATACTAAGAAAGTCGATAAAATGATAGATGAGATTTATAACAACAATCTTAAATCTATACAGTATATATCGGCTTTACAAAATTCATTGCTTGAACACAGCAGAGATACTTTCCTGGTACTGCTGACGGATGATAAGCAGATACTTAACAACCTCAAGGCACAAACAACAAACTTTTTTATTCAGGAAGATGCCTATCTTCAGAGCTATATTAGTTCAACCAAAGATGTTGTATCCGACAAAGAGCTTCAAAGCATACGAACTGCACTGAATGACTATAAAACCATTTCTTCAAAGCTTTTCAGCTTGCTTGAAGGTTCTGACAAGGAAGAAATATTTGCGTACATTCAAAGTACTGCCGGCCCCAAGGTAATGCAGATTGAACAGCTTCTCCAGTCGCTTATCGATAAAAACACAGTGAATGCAGATGATGTTTATAAAAGCAGCACTGGAATTGCTGACAGGACAGCTAATATATTCCTTATAATAATCATTTTTGCTATTTCGATATCAGGAGTACTGAGCATACTTGTTACTATTTCAATACTTTCACCCATAAAAAAGCTTCAGAAAAATATAGAGCTTTTCGGAAAAGGTGATTTTACGGTAGCGTTTACCCAGCCGGGCAGAAATGAGATATCTGCTATGTCAGTTTCGCTTCAGAATATGGCTGATTCCTTAAAAAATATATTTTTGGGAGTCAGAGATACCGCTAAACTCTTGGATACTTCCTCTGATGAACTTTCTGCAATAGCAGAACAGACAAAAGAGGGTCTTGAAAACACAGACCACGCTGTTGAGGTTTTTGATAAAAATGTTCAGGGAACAACTGCTTCAATTCAAGAGGTCACCTCATCAGTACAGGAAGTCACGGCAGCACTCATGAATATTACTAAGCTTCATCAGGAGCTTCTTTCCAAAGCTGAAGATGTTTCGGTTCGTTCAAGCGATGGAACAGTAGGAATAGAAAAAATAGTTGAGCTTGCAAATAATTCTGTCCAGAGCAGTATAGAAACAGCTCAGACTGTAAGAAGCCTTGCAGAAAAATCAGAAAAGATAGGAGAAATAGTCCAGAATATAAACTCTATTGCCGAACAGACCAATCTCCTTGCACTTAACGCTGCAATCGAAGCAGCCAGAGCAGGCGAAGCTGGAAAGGGATTTGCCGTAGTTGCAGACGAGATAAGGAAGCTTGCTGAAGAGAGTAAAAAGACCACATCAAACATTTCTGACATCCTCAATGATATAAAGTCTGGCGTATTACAAGCGCAGAATGCTACTGAAAAGACTGTTGAAAACGGAAAAGAAGTTGACAAAAAAGCCAAAAATGTCGCAGAGAACTTTGTCGGAATAAACAAGAGCGTCAATGAAATTAAAAATTCATTCCAGGATCTTTCGGCAAGCTCCCAAGAGGTAAGCGCTTCGGCACAGGAGATATCTGCTTCAATGGATACGGCCAATGCATCAATGACTAAAATTGCAGAGGAAATCCAGAATATAAACCAAACATTGGATTCCCAAGTCCAGAGCGCAAACAGCGTTAGCGATATGAGCGAAAATCTAAGTAAGCTTTCTGATTCACTTTTAAGCAAACTGGAAAATTTTAAGGTTGACTGATGGTAAGATAAAGGAAAAGCACTATGAAGAAAAACTTCATAGTGCTTTTTTATTTTCTGCCATAAAAACAGATATCTATGATAAAATTATTCATATAATAATAATCTTTCTCTGTTATTTCATTTGGCGGGATGATATTTTGAGACACTATAAAAAACTTGCAGCGGCATTATTTATAAGTTTTTTTACCACTCTTGTTTTTTCCGGGACAACTGTTTTTTTTCAGTGGAAGGAAGTCGAACCCTGTTTTTATACTCAACAGGCCGATTGTGTTTATGTTGATATTCAGGCGCTCTGTTCGCGATTCGACTATAAGACAGAGCTTTCCCAAGATCAGATTGTCCGCATATATAATAATCATACGGATATACTGATTTCATTTTATAACTGCTCTTATACTGTAATGGAAAGCCCAGCAGTATTCTTTAATAAGTATGATTTTATCATAAAAAACGGGACTGTCTTTATGAATGCTGAGCTTATCTGCTCAATTCTCAACCTAACTTTTATATCCAAGAACGATTGTGTTTATATAAACCGTTCTCTGAAAAAAATTCAGGGGATCCATGTATTTTTCCAGAAAAACCTTATCAGAATTATATACGACCTAAACGGTCAACCTGAGTTTGACTTCTACAAAATATCTAATGACACCTATCTTGTAAAGTTTTATAATACAGAGTATCCGGATATCTTTTTTTACAAAGAGTATGATGCGCGTATGAAGTACATAAAAACCGTACACTATTCAGACAAAGAAGTCTGGAGCAAGATCTGTACCTTTACGGAACCACAGGTTAAAAAAAGTATACAGGACAATAAAGTTACCATTGATTTTGAATTCGCACCCAGAGAAAAAAAGGTTGTGGTCATAGATCCAGGCCATGGAGGAGAAGATCCTGGAGCCATAGGCCCTGGAGGAACTTACGAAAAGGACATAAATCTCCGGGTTGCCTTAAAAACCGTCGAACTCCTAAAAAATTATGAGATTGACACAATTATGACAAGAACCATAGATATATATACTGAACTTGAAAAAAGATCTGCCATTGCAGAACAAAATGATGCCGATCTTTTTATAAGTATTCATATGAACTCTTTTCCCCAGAACAGACAACTTAGAGGATCGGAAATATATTACTACGACTTTACCGCTCAAAACTACTCAAACCGGCTATTAAAAAGAGAAAATCTTGATGAAGATTTTCAGAGTATATTGCTTCCGATTATTCAAAGCAAAGAAAACACAATAAGAGACAGCCGATATTACTCCATACTTTTAAATAGCTGGGCTCTGCTGAAGGGAGTATGCTCGCGCGGCATATTCCCACAGGACTTTTGGGTTCTGGCATACGCCCAGTGTCCAGCTGTTCTTTTTGAACTTGATTATCTTAGTAATCCTGAAGTTGAGAACTGCTTTCTTGACGGAGCATATCAGGATACATATGCAGAAATAATAGCCAAATCAATAATACAGTACTTTGGTTTAAAAAAGTAATCCCTCGTTGTATCTCCTTACATAATCTTGTATAAGCATCATTGAAATACTGCCACCCATAGGAAGATTCGGAAACTCTGAAGGTAAAAACCACTTAGCATCATGAATTTCACAGCCGTCCGGCGTTATCTCCCCGCTTTCCCATTCGGCGGTAAAGCCTATCATGAGACCATTAGGAAATGGCCATGGCTGGCTGGAAAAATATTTTATATTCTTGACATGTATTCCGACCTCTTCCATAACCTCCCTTCTGACACAATCCTCAAGGCTTTCTCCCATTTCTACAAAACCTGCAATTATACTGTACATATTACTTTTGAAATTTGTATTGTGAGCAAGAAGAAGTCTGTCTCCCTTTGTGACGGCAACGATTATTGCCGGGGATATCTCTGGATAAACCACAAGCCCACACTTGGAACAAGTTTTTGAACCATCTGGATTTTCAGCAGAAATCTCTGCTCCGCATCTTCGACAGTACTTATTTTTCTTATTCCAGTTAATTTTTTGATAAGCCTTTGCCACAGCCGAAAATTCATCTGTCTCAAACTCTGCAAGAAGAGGTCTCATGGATGAAAAAAAGAAATCCTGTCTTTCCTGAAAGTTCAAAGTTTCATATACTTGGACTATGTTGCCAAAAATATCCTGAAGCTGTCTTGTGCAGCAAAATTCTTTCGGATGCTTTGTATCCGCCTTCATGCTCTGAATATCCTCTTCCAGCGGAAGCACTAATCTACCGTTCACTGTTTTTACAAGTACTTTGTCTTCACAAAAAACACATCTGTATACCTTTCCGTTCTGCATATTATTCTCCTTGATATTTCAATCTGAATCCAGACTTGTTATAAATTCAATTATTGCCGCCATAAGCTCTTCTGGTCTTTCTTCCTGTGGAAGATGTCCGCACTTTTCTATCACCTTGAAAGAAGAAGTCTTTATCTTTCTTGCAACTTCCATGCTTTTGTCTAAAGGTATTATAACATCTGAGTCCCCGCTCAGAACAAGAACAGGGCATTCTATATCTTCTATCCTTCCCACAGAGGTTCTGTAAAGCGAAGCTTTTGTAAAGTTCCATAAAGCAGTATCCCAATTATTGACAAGTATATTTTTTCTGTACCCTTCAAGATCTTTTTCACTTATACGGGAAGGATCATACCATGCACTTTTTAGAATACTCTCTCCGCTATCTTTTAAAATTCGGCTTATGAGCGGTCCCAACATATCATACTGTGGAACTTCTGCTAGCTTTGAAAAAAAAGAGAATGAACTGTTATCCTCACCAAAAGAAGGAGCAATAAGGATTATACCCTCTACTCTCGAAGGAGCCCTGAAATAAGCTCTAATTGCAGTATCTGCACCAGCAGAGTTTGCCACAATAATGGCTTTTGTAAGCTTAAGCCTGTCCATTAACTTAAAAAATATTTCAGGCTGATATTCATAAGCATAGGGATTTTCTTGTACAAATGAAAGTGGTCTTGAAGTAAGACCAAAAGCGGGTCTATCGTAAGAAACCACCGTTCCAAATTTAGAAAGAGGTTTTGATATTTTTTCCCATGTCCAAAGATTAGATCCGAATCCATGAAGCAGAATAAAATTCCTTTTCGATTCTCCCCTTTCTATTTTGTAATGAAGATCAATACCTTCTACAGATAAAAAAAGACTATCATCATCCGCCAGAACTTTTTCATCAACCGTTCCACCAACTGAATCTACAGGAATAAGGAATGGAACTGCAAAAAATAAAAAACTCAATATGATTATGTACTTATACATACTTCCACCCCGATTCTATTAGTATGTTAAACCAGAAAATCGTATATAATATAGTTAATACGAAAAATATATTTACAGGAGGAAACCATGATAAACAAAAAATCTATTGAGCATCTTAAAACAATGACCTTTGAAGGATTTTTAAAACCCGATTATGAGAAGTACTGTTTTTCAAATATTCCTTATACAATCTTTTCATACCTTACTGAAAACGGAAACAGACATAACCTTCTTCCGCCGGATACTGCCATTGACCCTAAAAAAAAGTATGACAAGGTTATCTTCATTCTTATAGATGCCTTTGGCTGGAATTTGCTTGAAATGTTTTCAGACAGCTTTCCTGTGTTAAAGGAGCTGCTTGTAAACGGTAAAACCTCAAAACTTACCTCACAGTTCCCCTCAACCACAACCGCCGAAATAACAACCCTTCACAGCGGAATGCAGGTTCAGCAGCACGGTATAATGGAATGGTTCTATTACGAACCTGAGTTTGACGATATATTTGCACCATTCATGTACAGACTGCCGGCACAGAAAAACACAGTACTCAGCAAAGCAGCCGATACCATAGATAAAGTCTTTGATTTTGACAATATCTACTCTGTTTTTAAAGAAAAAAATATTGAATCTTTTCTCTTTATGCCTGCCTCAATTGTTAACTCGCCATACACCAGAAAAGCTGTCAGAAACTCCGTGCCTGTAAGCTACACAACTTTTGCACAGGGATTATCGGAACTGCTTCAGACAGTAACTGAACAGGAAAAAGGCTACTTTCAGTTCTATTATTCTGAACTGGACTCCATATGCCATCTGTATGGACCATACTCCAAGGAAGCACAGGCACAGCTGACATGCTTTATGAACTCGCTGGAGGAAATACTTTTTAAAAAACTCCCAAGAGATGGAAAAACTCTTTTTATACTTTCTGCCGATCATGGTCAGACAACTGTAAAACTTGACCAGGGAGTATATATAAACAATATGGAAGATGTCGTCGGTGCCCTGAAAAAAAACTCTGTCGCAAGACCTTTGGTTCCGGGCGGCTCTTACAGAGACTTTTTTATTCATGTTCAGCATAACATGATTGATGAAACAGCCGCACTTCTTACAAAAAATCTTGAATCCACAGCAAAAGTCATCAAAACTAAGGAACTGCTAGATCAGAATTTTTTTGGCTCTAGCTGCGCAAGCAAAAAATTTTTATCAAGAGTCGGGGATATATGCATACTTCCTTATCAGAATAAAGGGGTATGGTGGTATGAGGAAGATGTATTTTCAATGGACTTCAAAGGCATGCATGGCGGACTTACCAAAGAAGAAATGGAAATCCCATACATCCTTTACGAACTTTAGTTTATGGTTCATAAACCATCTTTACCGTCATTCCGCCATCGGCAATAAAGTTTGCACCGGTTATAAAACCAGCTTCATCACTTGTTATAAAAAGACAAAGCCCGGCGATATCGGATGGAATACCAACTCTTGCGGCAGGATGCTGAAGATGATCCACATTTCTCAGCTCCTGCCCCTTTGTTTCTATCCAACCCGGAGAGACTGCATTTACCCTTATCCGTCTCTCACTAAGACTGACCGCCAAAGACCTGGTAAGCCCCAGAAGACCTGACTTGGAAGCATCATAGGCTTCGCTGTCACCTTCGGACATCAAGGCTCTTGTGCTTGATATGTTTACTATACTTCCGCCTGAAGGCTTTATATGTTCAATGGCATACTTACTGCAAAGAAAGGGTCCGGTAAGATTTACATCTATGACCCGCTGCCAACGGCTTAAAGTCATCTCCTGAATATTTATCTTATCAAATATCCCTGCATTATTTATAAGCACATCAATCTTTCCGTATTTTTGACCAATAAAGTTCATTAACGATATTACATCCTTCTCGTTTCCGACATCTGTTCTGAAAAATTCACAGTCCCCGCCGCAAGATAGGATTTCATCTTTGGTTTTTTCTCCGCCATCTGCATCAATATCTGCTATAACAACGCTTGCAGCCTCTGCTCCATAAGCTTTGGCTATCTCTCTGCCGATGCCGGCTGCTCCTCCGCTAACCACAACAACCTTATACTTATACCTTTCCACTTTTTATCGCCTTCACTCAATGCTAAGGTCGTCACAGACCTTTTCGCTAAGATAATAGTATGCGTCCAAAATCCAAGGATGTATGACTTTTCTGTCTGCATCCTTCAGAAAATACTTTATATACTCATAACATGCTTTTTCAAGACTGACGCTGGAATACTTTTTCATCTTTTCATACCAGCTCAATGATCTGTCATCCTCCCATGAAAGCTTATCGCTTATAAAAAGAATCATATCCATTACGGAAGGATTTTTTTTCAGAGTACTATGGCACCCAACAGCACTTAAAATATCTTTTGCATCAATATCAAAGATGTCTTTTACCATAAATGCCGATACTTTCTGATGCAGAACTCCGGGATTCACATACTCCTGAGCGAGTACTTCCATAGAAAGCACTTCCAATAGCTCAACTTTATTTTCATCGGAAAGAACCCTTCCCGTGTCATGAAGCAGTCCGCACATCCAAGCACTCTTTGCATCAACCTTATAAATCATGGCAAGTTCACGTGCCGCCTGCGAAACCCTAATGCTGTGCCGGGCAGTATCTTCACAACCATTGGCATTAAAAAAATCAATAACGTCTTTCTCAATATTCCCGCTTAAAAAAGGAACTATAATCTTTTCAGAAAGAAAGTCATTCATGCATATATCCCCCGTAAAATTAATTTCAACTCGGATATTTCATATCCGTTGGATGTTTTGTATCCGCTCGGATATTTCATATCCGCTGTTTATACCATTATAACAAACTACCATTCATTTATTTCCATCCTAAAAAATAAAGTGTGGCACATTCCGCTCGGATGTCTTGTATCCGCTCGGATGTGTCGCACTTTATACCTAAAATTAATTTGCGGTTTTTACAATTCTAAACCCTACATTGGTAGATCTGTTGTTGGGAGAAATGTAGTACTTATAGGCTGTATGCGTATATCATAAGCTGTTGTGTACGCTCACTCCACGAAAGATAAAGAAAAGTATACTGATAAAAACGGGTTCGTCCTGCGTTATGAAACTTACAGTGACTATACCTTTTCATTTACTGTAAAAGATAGTCAGAACAGTTCCGGATAGTAACTGAGCCTATGCACAGTTTCTCTTAAACCAAAAAGTTAAGAAAAATTCTCCTTTACGGTATAATTAATGTGGATATTAAAAGCCGAAGGAGACAATATGAAAATACTTGTTGTTGACGATGAGCAGAGCATACTTGATCTTGTACGCATGTCCTTGATACTTGAAAATTATGACGTAATAACCCTAGACAGCGGTAAGGATTTTTCATCGGTCATCGAACACGAAAATCCTGATTTTATAATTCTTGATGTAATGTTGGGCATATACGACGGACTGAACCTTCTTAAAGAACTAAGAAGCAGCGGTGTAGATACACCCGTTATCCTGTTGACCGCTAAAAGCCAGATAAATGACAGACTTATGGGTCTTTACTGCGGGGCTGACGATTATATATCAAAGCCCTTTGACAGCAGAGAGCTCATTCTCAGAATAAAGGCCATTGAAAAAAGAATGGACAGAAATCATTCTCAAAAATCATGCGTACTGAGCAGTGGTTTTCTACGTATGGATCAGTCTGCAAGAAAGGCTTTTATAGACGGTAGCGAAGTGTATCTGACAAAGAAGGAGTTTGATGTTCTGTACCTGCTTGTAAAAAATAACGGAACTGTATTCAGGAGAGAAGAACTTCTTACACAGGTGTGGGGTTATGACAGCAGTATAGACACACGTGCACTTGATGCTCTGATACAGAGAATTCGTAAAAAGCTAGGAATACACGGTGAGAGTATTGTAACTTTATATGGCATCGGATATAAGTTTGAGGTTCAATAAGATGCGTTTTTCCCTCAGATCAAAAATAATTATCCAGAATGCCATGATTCTTATTCTTCTCTTTTCAGCCATATTTTTCATAATAACCAACACATTGTACTCTACGGTCATAAACAAGACGGTTGAGTCTTTGAACTCCGATCTTTCCTTTTATCAAAAGTATATCTCCGGTTTTATTGCCAACCAGACACTTTCACAGGCACTTGATTCATTAGTTTCAAAGAGCCCTTTTCTTTGTGCATACATAGGAAATAAGCTTGGTATCCAGACTGAGATTTATAATAACAGAAAAGATCTTTTGGGTATATCTTACCCAAAGAATTTGTATTATGTATATCAGGATGTATACTATGCTTCGAATGGAAAAAGAACCTACATAATAAAAAACACCGGCGGAACACAGACACTTTTTATATCCTGTCCCATTTATCATGAAAACGAAGTGATCGGATGTTTGAGATATGTATATCCTCTCGTACAGGAAATGGAGCTTCTTTATAAAAACACATACGTCATTCTGCTTCTTGGAGTTGTTTCTCTTTTGACAGGCGGAGTAATAAGCTATTTTTACGCTTATTCAATAACCCGACCTCTCGTAAAACTTAAGGATGAAGCTGACAAAATTGCTGAAGGGACTTTCAATGCAAAGATTTCTATTTCTTCTAACGACGAGATACAAGATTTAAGCAGTTCCTTTAACGTCATGGCCGAAAAACTCAGCAAATACATAGATAATCTTAAGCAGGAAAAACAGAAACAGAAAAGATTTGTTGATAATGTAGCACATGAGCTTAAAACTCCTCTCACCTCCATAATAGGATACTCTGATATTCTGCCCAAGATTAAAGATAAAAAGGATTTTGATACAGCAACCGGATATATAAACCAACAGGGGAGAAGACTTCTTGAGCTTGTAGAAGAAATGCTTTATATGTCAAACCTTGGGAGGAATGAGTTTGAACTGAATCTTTCCGTTTTCGATATAAAAAAAGCCGTCCTTGAGTGTATTCAGGCACTAAAACCAAGACTTGACAAGTTCGGCATAAAAACTGAAGCAGCTTTGGAAAATTCTTACGTAATTGCCGATTATGCAAAGACCCAGGAAGTACTCATGAATATACTTGATAACTGCATAAAACACAGCGACTGCACAGTAATACACATAAACACAGAATCATCAAAAGACACATATCTTCTAGATATCATAGACAACGGCAATGGCATAAGTAAAGATGACCTAGAAAAAATTTTTGAACCTTTCTATACTACCGGAAAAAATCAGAAGAAGAGTTCCGGACTGGGTCTTTTTATTGCCAGAGAGATTATGAAAAAACAGAACGGAAGTATAAATATCATTAGCGAGGAGAACAACTATACACGTGTAACTCTTTCTTTGCGTAAAGGAGATGGTCTGTTTGAATAAAAAACTTTTCTTGGCAGCCATGAACTTTTTTCTTGTTCTGTTTCTAATTTTTTTCTTCGGTCTCAAATCAATATATGAAAAGTTTGACAGACCTGTTTTTATAGATTCGGTACAGTCATCTTCCAGCAGGCTTGAGGAGAGTATTCCTCTCAAAATTGAGTTCAGTATGGATGGAAAAAAGTATAAGTTGGAGAATCCTGAGGTAATAATAGATTTATGGTCCAGAATCAGATCTCTTCCTTACTATACCGAAAACACCATCCCTTCTGACGGCGAACAGTCAGTAACAGGAGAGTTTTATTTTCTTGACAACAACACCAGCAGCTTTATTCTTAACAAAGATCTGAGAATAGACGGGGAGTACTACGGCAGTGAAAATAACCCTGTAATAAGTTATTTCAAAGATATACTGGAAAAAATATCGAAAGAACAGTCTTTAAAGTAATATAGTATTGTCTACAGTCAATAAAAGCCTTTTAATAGAGAATTTTTCGTTTTCATTACGGAAAATTCTTTTTTATTACAAAGATGTTTTTTATTACAATTTTAATACATTTCAAAAAGATTTTTATTAGAATTTTCTATTAAAATCTATATAAACTCTAAAAAAAGGGGGCAATACTGATATGAAAAAGTTTTTAGCATTTTTAGGAATACTTCTTTCTGTAAGTGCTTTGTTTGCAGAGCTTATAGTGTATTCAAGCGTGGATGAGGCAAATGCACGAAAGATCCTTAACAAATTTTCCGAAGAAACAGGTGTAAAGGTAAAGTTTGTTTTTCTTTCTTCCGGACCGGCTTTAACAAGGCTTGAAGCTGAAAAGACCAATCCACAGGCAGACGTGTGGTTCGGCGCTCCGATGTCAAACCACATTCTTGCAAAAGAAAAGAAACTGACTACGCCTTACAACCTCAAAATTGAAAATATAAGCCAGGATTTTTATGACAGCGAAGGGTACTATCACACTTTTTATATGAATCCTATTGGAATTGGTGTGAATCTTAAGGTTATGGAACAGATAAAAGCAGCTGTCCCAAAAACATGGCAGGATCTCACCAAATATGTATATACCAATATGATACAGTATCCGAATCCTCAATCTTCCGGAACGGCATACTCTTTTATAACCGGGTTGGTTAAGATTTACGGTGAGGATGAAGCCTTCAACTATTTAAAGAAGATAGCTAAAAATGTTCAGTCTTATACCCAGTCAGGAACAGGACCATCAAAAACCGTCGGAGTAGGTCAGGCAGGTATCGGAATACAGTTTACTCCTGCTTTCTTTGAGTTTAAAGATCAGGGATATCCTATAGAAATAGTCTTCCCTGCAGAAGGCGTTCCTTACGAATCGGCATGTGTCTCAATAGTGAACGGAACCAAAAATATGCAGGAAGCCTCCAAGCTGGTTGACTGGCTCATGTCCAAAAATGGTCAACAGGCAATTGTGGATGTCAAAACCTATTTTTATCCTGTAAGAAGCGATGTGAACTTTGGAAACCTGCAGCCACTTTCAACCATTAAGCTTATAACGGTTGATGAGAAATGGGCCGCAGATAACAAAAAACGTCTTACTGACAAATGGATAGAATTGGTACTTCCGGTAAAATAAAAACAGGGGGATTAACTTCCCCCTTTTTTGGAGGGAAAGATGACCTTGATAAAAGAGGAAAGTAAAAACCGGTTTAAAGCTCTTCTTAAAAATCCGACAGTTCTTGTTCTGGTTATACTAATTTTTATAGCACTTTTTATTTTTATAGTCTATCCACTTATAAAGGTTTTTCAAACAAGTTTTACAGACAGCAACGGCAATTTTTCGCTTGAAGTGTATAAAACCGTTTTTAAAAGCGGGTATATACGCCAGGGTTTCTACAATTCTATCCTTGTAGCGGTACTTACCGCAGTGATAGGAACTTTTCTGGGTTTTCTCTACGCATATGCAATAAACAGGGCAGGACTTCCTTTTAAACGTTTTTTTAAAGCTGTCGCCCTTATGCCTATGGTATTTCCACCGTTCATAGGAGCACTTTCCATAATAATGCTTTTTGGCTTTAACGGCCTCATAACGGCAGGAATTTTTGGTGTGAGAAACTTCCCGGTCTATGGACTGTGGGGGCTTATGATAGCACAGACTATTTCGTTTTTCCCGGTAGCGTTTATAACTCTGGACGGAGTTATATCAACAATATCCCCCACTCTTGAAGATGCTGCCTTTAACTTAAAAGCCAACCGGCTTCAGGTCTTTTTCAAAGTGATACTTCCCCTTTCTGTTCCGGGAATTGCAAGCACCATGCTTGTTCTTTTCATAGAGTCACTTGCCGATTTTGGAAATCCTTTAATCCTTGCTGGTTCAAGATTTCCGATTTTATCGGTTCAAGCATACCTTCAGATAACCGGAATGTTTGATCTGAAAAGCGGTGCAGCAATGGCTGTATGGCTTTTACTACCAAGTCTCATAGCTTTCATACTTCAAAAATATTGGATAGGAAAGAAAAAGTACATAACCGTTTCGGGAAAACCTACGACTTCGTCTATAAAAAGCGTAAGTCCTTTTGCAAAATGGCTGCTTTTCCTTTTTGTACTTTTAGTAAGTTTATTTATACTTCTGATATATGTAATAATTTTTTTCGGAGCATTCTCCAAGATATGGGGAATGAACAATACTCTGACTCTTGAAAACTTCAGATATGTTCTTGATGTGGGCATTGAGTCAATAAAGGATACTCTTACGCTTGCCCTTACATCTACTCCCATATCAGCCGTGCTGGGAATGATAATCGCCTTTTTGCTTGTGCGGAAAGTATTTCCGGGAAAAAGAATTATGGAGTTCACATCTTTACTCAGCTTTGCTGTTCCGGGAACGGTAATCGGCATAGGCTACATTCTGGCTTTCAACAATAAGCCCCTCCTGCTTACCGGAACTCTTACCATACTTGTGCTGAACTTTGTATTCAGATATATTCCCGTAGGTATTCAATCCGGAACGGCTCTTTTAAACCAAGTCGACCCGGCAATCGAAGAGGCTGCATATACTTTGGGTGCAGATGACAGAACTGTTTTTGGAAAGGTTACCCTTCCGCTCATAATACCTGCTTTTTTTTCTGCCTGCGTCTACTCTTTCGTACGCTCTATGACGGCTATAAGTGCTGCTATCTTTCTTGTGTCAGCCAACTGGAACCTTATGACCGTTCAGATTCTTTCGCAGACAGATTCCGGAAGACTTTCCGAAGCATGTGCGTTTTCGGTAATACTTATTCTGATAATATTTGCATTTATGGGCATTCTGAAACTTTTTCTGAAAAATAAAGTATCCTTAATCAACGGACAGAGGTGATATCTTTGAGTCTTGAACTTAAAAACATAAGAAAAGTATTTAAAAGCGACGGAGTTGAAAACGTTGCGGTTGAAGATTTTAATCTTTCCATAAACAAAGGCGAGCTTGTAACTTTTCTTGGCCCGTCAGGCTGCGGAAAAACAACAACGCTTAGAATGGTATCAGGATTTGAAGTTCCCTCGTCAGGAAAAGTCATTCTGGAAGGAGCAGATATTACCAATGACCCTCCCAACAAACGGGATATATCTATGATGTTCCAGAGTTATGCGCTTTTTCCTCATCTGAATATAAGAGAAAACATAGAGTTTGGACTTAGAATTAAAAAACTTCCCAAAAATATAGTCAAACAGAAAGCCGACAAGATAATAGAGCTTACGGGACTTAATGGAATGGAAAAGCGCAGACCGGATCAGATATCCGGCGGACAGCAGCAGAGAGTGGCTCTCGCCAGATGCATAGTTATGGAACCCAAGGTTCTGCTTTTTGACGAACCTCTTTCCAACCTTGATGCTAAACTGCGTGAAAATATGAGGCTTGAAATAAGAAGAATCCAGAAAGAACTGAATATTACCAGCATATACGTTACTCACGACCAGACAGAGGCTATGAGTATTTCCGATAAGGTAGTTATAATGGACAAGGGAAAGATAATGCAAGTAGGATCACCTTTTGAGGTATATGCTTACCCTGAAAACAGGTTTGTTGCCGATTTTATCGGAACTGTCAACATTATAAAAACCAAGGTTATCTCACAGGAAGGTACGCAGATAAAAGTTTTCAGCAAAGAACTGAATCAAACTTTCTACGGTACTACCAAAAAAACCTTTAAAGAAGGAGATGATACAAACATCATCCTGCGTCCTCAGGCTATAAGTCTGGAAAAAGAGAACCGCGAGAATATGTTCAGCGGAAAAATAGAAAAATATGTCTTTCTGGGCTCACATTTTGAGTATGATGTAAAACTATCCGGCGGACAAAGCGTACATGTTCTTTCATATAACTCCATGGAAAACCAGCTCCCTGTGCTTAACCAAGATATAAACCTATATTTTAGTCAGAAAAGCACTTGGGTGATAGGCGCTATATAATTTAACATACGATACAGGACAGCCACTTGCAATTTTTACAAAAATATGTTATAAGGTAAGATAATCTTATAAAAAAAAGGAAGTGGTTTGTCTTGATAGACCCTCTGGAGTACTACGACGACTTTTATCTGCAGGAAAATGCTTTTTATGCTCTTCACAGAACAAACGAAGATGACGCTTTTTCTGACAGTCTTGCAATAGAAAGCCTTAATTATGCGCAGCTTAGACGCGATGAAAAGACCAATGAGTATTATTTTGATCTTTTTCATGAAAGAATCGATTTGGAAACTGCCATAAACCTTTCCAGGGAAGGAACCCTGATATTCGATTACTTAGGTACCGATAAAGAATATGATGGATTCTTAAGCAGAATCTGATATAGATGAATTGCAGATGCTATAGCATCTGCAATTTTTTTTGCTTGACATTTGTTTGGAAATGAGTTATCATACATATGAATATATATTCATATGTTCATATAATCTACTGAATACTTTGCATATAAAAAGAGGTGAATTATGGAGTACGAAGAGAAAATTCCTTCCTGTGACTGCGTTTCAGAACACAGGGATATTGTGGAAAAAGTCCGTAAAGAAATGTCTGATGATGAAATTATCTATGATATGGCAGAGCTTTTTAAGGTTTTCGGTGACAGTACAAGAGTAAAGATTCTTGATGCTCTTTTTGTGAGCGAAATGTGTGTATGTGACCTTGCAAGTGTGCTTGAAATGAAGCAGTCCGCCGTATCTCATCAGCTTAGAATACTTAAGCAGGCACGGCTCATAAAATTCCGCAAGGAAGGAAAGGCTGTTTATTACTCTATGGCCGACGAGCATGTACGAAAGATATTTGATCAGGCCATAAATCATCTTGAAGAGTAGGTGTCCTATGAAAAAAATAAAAAAAGAAGTGACCCTTCAGGGACTTGACTGTGCCAACTGTGCAAGAAAGATTGAGGAACGGGTAAACAAAATAGATGGGGTTGACAAAGCCACTCTGAACTTTATGACCAAAACCCTTAGTATAGAAATATCCGGGCAGGAAAATATGGCGGCTATAATGCTCAAAACCAATTCTATAGTAAAAAAACTGGAACCTGATGTAGAAATAGTTGAAAACATATCTCAAAAGCAAGAAGAAGAGCTTAACAAGCTTTCCAAAAAAGAACTGTATGCTTTTACAGCAGGAGTTGCGGTATTTTTGTGTGCTCTTGCTTTCAGAGCCAACCATTATATGAGCGTGCTTCTGTACGCATGCGCATATATAATAATCGGATGGGATGTAATCATAAAAGCCTATAAGGGGATTTCTGCTAAAAATATTTTCAATGAAAATTTTCTTATGACTGTGGCATCTTTGGGTGCATTTGCAATAAAAGAGTACCCTGAAGCGGTTGCCGTAATGATTTTCTATAAAATAGGCGAGTTCTTCCAGGATACGGCGGTAAAAAATACTAAAAACTCCATAAAAGCTCTGCTTGATCTTAAGCCGGAGTATGTAAACGTAATAAGGGACGGTAAAACTGTACAGGTTTCTCCTCAAACCATAAGCACGGGTGATGAGTTCGTGGTAAAGCCGGGGGAAAAAATACCGCTTGACGGAGTGATCGTACACGGAAGTTCTTATGCTGATACGAGCGCTATAACCGGTGAGTATATGCCTGTTGGCATAGTCCGTGGTGACGAGGTTCTTTCCGGGTATGTAAATCAGAGCTCTCTTATTACAGTAAAAGCTTCAAGACCATTTACTGAGTCAACGGTATCAAAAATAATAGAGATGGTTCAAAATAGCGCTGAAAAGAAGTCCAAAACAGAACAGTTTATAACTAAGTTTGCAAGATACTATACCCCTGCGGTTCTCCTAGCGGCATTATTGACAGCAGTTATTCCTCCGGTATTTTTAGGACAGCCTTTTTCAGAATGGCTTTACAGGGCACTTATATTTCTTGTTGTTTCCTGTCCCTGCGCACTTGTTCTCTCGGTACCCCTGGCATACTTTGCCGGAGCGGGTGTGGCATCCAAAAAAGGTATACTGCTGAAAGGAACTAATTACCTTGAGGGACTAAATGCCATTGACAGCGTTCTTTTTGATAAAACAGGAACCCTTACAAGCGGAGAGCTTGAAATAACGTCAATTATACCGGCAGAGGGATACACTCCCCAATCATTGCTTTTTTATGCGGCTGTATGTGAAGTTCATTCTTCACACCCCGTTGCAGTTTCAGTAATAAAGAAGTATACAAAAGATTATGGAACGATAGACGAAAAAAAGATAGAAAAGTATGAAGAAGTTATGGGAAAAGGTATAAAAGCCACATATGAAGGTGTTGAGCTGATTTGCGGAAGATATGAGTATCTAAAGGAAAGTATCTCTGTTTCTGAAACAAATCTTACCGGAGCAACCGACGGTAGGAGCTGCATATATATAGCTGTTGCAGGAAATTATGCGGGAAAGATAACTTTCAGCGACTCTGTCAAGCCCCAGGCCTTTCAAACCATAAAGTTTTTTGCAGATCAGAAGATCGAAACCTATATACTAACAGGCGATAAAACAGAAAGCGCACTTGAGGTTGCTTCGCAACTCGGAATCAAAAAAGAGAATGTTTTTTCAAAACTTCTCCCCGGTCAAAAACTTGAAGTACTGGATAAGATGCTTCAAAGAAAAAAGAAAAACCACAGTGTCGTATTTGTGGGCGATGGCATAAACGACTCGCCTGTAATGGCAAAGGCAGATATCTCATTATCTATGGGAAAAGCCGGAAGTCAGGCAGCTGTTCAGGCCTCGGACATAGTAATAATGAACGATAATCCGGCAAGTATTATAAATGCAATAAAAATTGCCAGAATCACTCAAAAAACCGCTGTTGTCAATATAATTTTTTCAATTGCAGTAAAAGCATCGGTTATAGTCTTAAGCACATTCGGGCTGACCAATATGTGGCATGCCATATTTGCGGATGTAGGAGTAGCCCTTATTGCAGTTTTAAACTCTTCAAGAATTTTATTTAAAAAGATATGATCAAGACCTGCCTTTACATTTTTCTATAAGCAGGTTAAGAGCTGCTTCAAAGTTTGAATCATCCTGTTTGGTTCTTTTTTTAGGACCCTTGGTATAGTTTCCGCTTCTTCGTTCTTTCATGCCTATGTGTCTTTGCATAAGAAGTGAATCTATATTGCTTTCATCATAGAG
>ENA-UPSM01002579-UPSM01002579.1-activated-sludge-metagenome-genome-assembly--contig:-NODE-2579-length-21884-cov-4.775665_pt1 | contig 21884 bp, 22 predicted proteins | sample MGYA00238181_ERZ773283 | MGnify/ENA primary metagenome ERZ773283 (study PRJEB29023, sample SAMN05720199) | activated sludge metagenome | isolation source: Anaerobic digester | place: Japan...
TTTCATCAGCATCTTCTGCAGTAACCTTTGTAACTTTGTCATCATCTATTTCAATTTCTATGCTCATTCCTACTTCAAGATCAGAGAATTTTGCATCATCATCGCCGTTTACAATGATTTCAGCACCGGAAGGAACTGTATAGCTTACTTTTGAGCCGTTTGACTTTTCAATTCTTATTGTTTTGCTGCTGGATGCCAGGCCGTATATTTTACCTTCTATGATGGTTATTTCATCAAGGTCTTCAATCTCTACATTGTCAAGTTCATCATCATCTTCATCCACGAATATAACTTCTTCAATGTTGTCAAAGCTCTTAAACTTTACAACACTGTACGGGTAGGTGACTGCCTGGGTGACATTGGAGCCGGAAGAAGGTTCATCTGTATCAACTACAGCTTTTATTGTATATTCATCGTTATCCCCAATCTTATATACCTTTTCTATTTCTATATCATAACCGCCGGTCCTCTGCCTGCCCATTGCAGCCACAAGGTAAATATAGTTGTCATATTCATATGCTGCATAGCTTTCCTTAGACTTCATATCGTCTATTTCATCCTTAAGTACATTTGGAAGGCTGCTGTCGGATACAGCACGGAAGGAGACTGGAATTTCATCTTCCTCATCATCGTCGTCTTCTTCAGCATTCTTTACAACCTCAATGAATATTACGTCTTTGCTGTTGTTCAAGGTAAGCTGCAGAACATCGCCTTTTACCAGGTCTTCTATAGTTTCAAAGGAGCCATCCCTGTACACCTGTACATCTTCAAGCACGTCGTAAGTTACAGTGACTCCTTTTACCTTGACTGTGATTTCATTGTCATCAACATCTGCAGAGACAAATACTGTGCTGTTCTTTCTGTTGTCAGTATCCGGAAGGTCAAACTTGCCTTCAGCCCTGTCGAGAAGTACGGCCATTTCGGCCCTTGTCACAGGATCCATTGGCTTGAACATATTTTTTTCATTGCCAATCATAATTTTCAGTTCACTTACAAGGTACACATAACCCACTGATTTATCCGGTACAGCGCTGCTGTCCTTGAAATCCAGGTCTTCATCCATATGCTTTAAAGCTTTTTTGGTTTCTCCCATTGCTCTTATGATATACTTTGCAATTTCATGACGCTTTGCAGGTTTGTTGGGATTGAAATCTTTCAGTTCTTCAGGGAGCAGGATCCCTTTTTCTATTGCCATGAATATATAGCCATAGCCCCAATTAGGCAATATACCTTGATAGAAGGGGTGAACCTTTTTGCCCATGCCTTCCGCTTCTTTGGCATCACCTGTCAGTCTCATAACCATTGCAAGAGCCTCTACATGAGTGACATTACTTTTTGGTGCATACTTGCCGTTGCCGATGCCTCCGATTATTCCTTTCCCAGCTAACTTTTCAATTGCATTGAGGGCCCAGGTGATATCAGCGCAATCATCAAATTTGTATTTTTTCACTTCATTCTTTTTGATTTTTGTTTGCCCATATGCATTACCTTTGCCGGGAGCTACAACTTTGATTGTTATATTTCCTCCCGCTGCCGGCTTTTTATTATCTGCAAAAACCGTTGTAGTTAAGGAAGAGAGTGTGAATACTACTGCAATTCCCAGTGCCGCCAACTTTTTCTTCAACATAAGATTTCCTCCTTGTTTCTTTTTTCTTTGAATGGATTTTTGTGTTTAATATACAATTCGCAGGTTGGTTATGGTTTTTGGGTGTAATTTGAAAAAAACTTATCATATCATTTTATTGACAACATTTCTTCGTTATGATATCTTAAGAAAAAAGATAACCTTTAATTTAGTCCTGTGAGGCTGGTAAGGTTTTTGATAGTGTATCTGGCGATTAAAATTACTTCATGCCCACAGGTGTGAGGTTTTTTTTATGCCCTGAATGGGTAACCTTTAAATAATAGTCCGGAGAGACTAAGAAGGAGGAGAATACATGAGTTTAAAAGGCAGACATTTGATTGACCCCAATGATTTCAGCCTATCGGAACTGGATGAGATTTTTAACCTGGCTGACAGAATGGCAGATGACAGGGATTCATTCGGGAATATCTGCAATGGGAAAATTCTTGGGACACTGTTTTATGAGCCAAGTACAAGAACAAGGCTGAGCTTTGAATCAGCAATGCTGAGAATGGGAGGAAAGGTACTTGGCTTTTCTGATGCGAGCACAAGCTCGGTATCAAAGGGGGAAAGCATAGCTGACACCATAAGGGTATTGAGTTCATACGCAGATATTGTGGTAATGAGGCACCCCAAGGAGGGAGCACCTAAACTTGCTTCAGAATATTCGCTCATTCCCGTAATAAACGGAGGCGACGGAGGACATCAGCACCCGACACAGACATTGACAGACCTGCTTACCATAAGAAGATATAAAGGAACATTGGATAATCAGACAATAGCTTTCTGCGGGGATCTCAAATTCGGTAGGACGGTTCATTCACTGATAAGTGCGATGTCCCGCTATAAAGGCTCAAAATTCGTACTGGTATCTCCCGCTGAGCTTAGGCTTCCCGAACACTTGAAGTCAAGTCTTCTGGAAAAGTATAATGTGGGTATTTATGAGACGGAAAACCTTGAAGAAGTGATAAAACAGGTTGATGTGCTGTATATGACGAGAATTCAAAAGGAAAGGTTCTTTAACGAAGCAGATTACATGAGGCTTAAGGACAGTTATATTCTCAGCAGGAGCAAGCTTAAGGAATCCAGGGAGGATATGCTGGTAATGCATCCTCTGCCGAGGGTTAACGAGATAAGCTATGATGTTGATGATGATAAGAGGGCAGTATACTTTAAACAGGCGGAATTCGGAATATATGTGAGAATGGCGCTAATGGCGCTCTTATTGGGGGTGGATGTACATGTTAACCGTAAATAGCATTAATTGCGGTATAGTAATAGACCATATAGCCGCGGGCAATGGAATAAAAATCTTTGAGAAGCTCAAGCTTGATGAGGTAAACTTCCCGGTTGTGCTTCTGATTAATGTACCAAGCAGGAAGCTTGGCAGGAAGGATATAATAAAAATCGAGAACAAGATAGATGTGGACCTTACAATGCTGGGATTGATAGACCCCAATATAACCGTAAACATAATTGAAAACGATGAGATAGTCAAAAAGATGAATACCATTATACCGGAAGAAGTGCAAGGATTGTTCAAATGCAAGAATCCCAGGTGTGTCAGCAATTTTGACGAGTATGTGGCTCCCAAGTTCCGGCTTGCCCACTCAAACGGGAAGATTCATTATCGATGCAGCTATTGTGAAGAATTGACATCATACAGTATATAAAATTTGATACGAGGTTTCAGCTAAACTTTGAAGCATAAATAATCCCAGGATTCACATTGATTCCTGGGATTCTATTTTTTAGTCGGGTTACAGATATAATAGCTGACAGGGTTATATTGGATGTAATTTTATGGTATAATAAAAATAAAGAGGTGTTAGCATGAAGATGCCGGAACTCTCCATCGGAATGTCAAAATCCGTTCAAAAGGTCATATCCAAAGAAGACACTGCATTGAATTTTGGCAGCGGAGCTTTGAAGAATCTGTTGGCAACGCCGACACTTTCTGCGCTGATGATTGAAGCGGCAGTAAAAACTATTGATCCTCTGCTTCCTGAGCACTATATTACAATTGGGAAGAGCATTGAGATTGAGCATGAGCATCCAACCAAAGAAGGGACAAATGTTACCGTGACTGCTGAGCTTGCTGAGGTTAACGGAAGTGTTCTGTCCTTTAAAATTACCGCCTTTGATGAAATCGGAAGGATTGGTACGGGCTATCATATTAGACAGATTGTGAATTATGATATCCTGATGAAGAGGGTTGAAGAAAGGTTTAAGGTAATGGAGGCCAGGCCATAAAATTTCATATTAAAATTTAGAATTTTTGTTGTAATTTTTCTTTCCCTGGAATATAATAGATTATAACAAAAAAATAAGCTCAATCGATCGCTGAGTCCCTTTCAGAAGGGAACGGGGGAACCAAAAAATGGGGTGAATCCTGAATAATCAGGTAGGGCTAAACTCTTTCAGTCCGAATCCGTCAGCTAACCTCGTAAGCGTGGGAAGAGGAGGACTGGGTGTAATTTGAAATAATTGCAGCCGTGGTTTACTCCACGGTTTTTTCTACCCCAAAATTGCCTGTCAGCACCCGCCTTCTTTAATAAAAAAGGAGGTATTGAAATGTCAGTAGCAGCCAAATCGTACAGTGTTGTCAATCCGTATCATCTCAAAAAGCTTCTTAGAGTCAGAAAAGCAGAAATAAGTGATATTAATTCAATATATGATGTTGCATCCTCGGTAGGAACCTCGGAAAAAATCTCCGAACAGGGGTTTCTTGTAGATGATTATCAGTCGAAACCTAGCTATTATAAAAAGAAAATAGGTCATTGGATTGAGAACCTGGAGCATTTTTATGTTGCCGAATATGATAAGGTATACGGATTTATGATAGCCTATACCAAAGAGGAATGGCTGAGGGACAATCCCAGTTGGCTTCAGGATGTATACTGGAATCCGGAATTTGATCCAAGCTGGACCAATAAGTTTATTGTGGTTGATAAAACTGCCGTATTTGCAGATTTGACGGGTATGGGGATCGGAAGCCTTATTTATAAAAGGCTCTTGGAGGATTTAAAGATTGAAGGCATAAAGCATATTTTTGCAGAGACCATAATCAGCCCTCAGCCCAATTTTGCTTCCCTCCAGTTCAGGAAAAAGCAGAAATACAGTCTTGCAGGGGTACGTTACGAGAAGTACAATAATATCCTTTATACCGATTTGATTTATCATAAGCATGCGTTCGAAGCCCTTCCCTGATTAATTGATTAGAGCCAAAAGGCAAAAGCGGAAGACTAAAAAAAGGGATATCGTAAACTATTTATTCAATAGTTTTGCGACATCCCTTTTTTAATATTATCTACCGGACATGCTTCTTTCAGCCTGCTCGATTAATCTCTTCACCATTGTTCCGCCTACCCTGCCTGCGTCCCTTGCCGAAATGTCACCATTATATCCTTCTTTTAAGTTAACACCTACTTCGGATGCTATTTCAAATTTCATCCTATCAAGTGCTGCCGTTGCCTGAGGTACTACTTTCTGATTATTCCTAGCCATTTATATCACCTCCTGATATTATGTTTTACTGAAACGAGAATAATATTAGTGTTATATAATTGATACGATTCCAATTTTAGCTTGCAATTGAAATAAAGATATGGTATAAAATAATTAAAAGTCAAAGAAAGTCAAAGTCAAAAATACGGAGGTTAACACCATGGATATTAACAAATTGACGCAAAAAGCCCAAGAGGCTGTTATTGAATCACAGAGCCTTGCAATAAAGCATAATCATCAGACTATTGAAGGAGAGCATTTGCATTTCGCAATCATTTTGCAGAATGAAGGCCTGATTCCCAAGCTGCTTTCAAAAATGAACGTGCCCTTTGATTTTTATTATAAGGATATATCAGACCTCCTTGACAGGATTCCGAAGATTTACGGTGAGACAGCTTCTACTCCTTATGTTTCCAGAAGGTTTGAGGAATTATTCATAAGGGCGGATGAAGAAGCAAAAAAATTCCAGGATGAATATATCAGCGTTGAGCATATTTATCTGGCGCTGATTGATGAAACAAATACGCCTTCTTCAAAAATTATCAAAAAATACGGAATAACCAGGGAAAAGTTCTTAAGAGAACTATCCGCCGTAAGAAGCAATCAGAGGATTACCAGCCAAAATCCGGAGGAAACCTATGAAGCGCTGAAGAAGTTCGGCCGTGACCTGGTGGAAGATGCACGTAAAGGGAAGCTTGACCCGGTGATTGGCAGGGACAATGAAATAAGGAGAATAATCAGGATACTATCCAGGAGAACCAAGAACAATCCTGTGCTTATAGGAGAGCCCGGAGTTGGGAAAACAGCTGCAGTAGAAGGCCTGGCGCAGCGGATTATGAAGGGGGATGTGCCTGAAGGGCTGAAGAATAAGACGATTTTCTCCCTTGATATGGGCGCGCTTATTGCCGGTGCCAAATACAGAGGGGAATTCGAGGAGAGGCTCAAGGCAGTCCTTAAAGAAGTAGAAAAATCCAACGGTAAAATAATTATGTTCATAGATGAAATCCATAACATAGTGGGCGCAGGGAAGGCAGAAGGTGCAATGGACGCAGGGAACCTGCTGAAGCCGATGCTTGCAAGGGGGGAACTGCACTGTATAGGGGCTACTACACTGGATGAATACAGGAAGAATATCGAAAAGGACGCAGCCCTTGAAAGAAGGTTCCAGCCGGTACTCATTGACGCTCCGGACGTGGAGGATACCATATCAATACTTAGAGGGCTTAAGGAAAAATTCGAGATACATCACGGGGTTAGGATTCAGGACAATGCTTTGATATCGGCTGCGGTACTTTCAAACAGATATATCAGTGACAGGTTCCTGCCGGACAAGGCCATAGACCTTATTGATGAAGCCGCAGCCATGCTGCGCACAGAAATTGACAGCATGCCCAGTGAGCTTGATGAGATAATGAGAAGGATAATGCAGCTGGAGATTGAAAGGGAAGCGCTGAAGAAAGAAAGCGACAAGCAATCCGAGGAAAGATTGGAGGCCTTGAACAGGGAGCTTTCAGAGCTGAAGTCCAAAGGTGATTCCATGAAGGCTCAGTGGGAGCTTGAAAAGAAAAACATTAGAAATATCCGTGAGATAAAGAAGCAGATTGAGGAGACAAAAGCAGAAATTGAGAAGGCGGAAATGAAATACGACCTCAACAGGGTTGCGGAATTAAAGTACGGCAAACTTATTGAGCTTGAGAAGCAGTTAAACGCCGAAAAGGCAAACCTTGAGAAAATGCAGGGCATGGGACAGCTTCTCAAGGAAGAGGTTACAGAGGAGGAAATATCCGAGATTATATCAAAATGGACAGGTATACCTGTAAAGAAACTAATGGAAAATGAAAAGGAAAAGCTTCTTCGGTTGGATGACATACTTCACAGAAGGGTTATCGGCCAGGACGAGGCAGTATCTGCCGTAGCTGATTCGGTGATCCGTGCAAGAAGCGGGCTCAAGGACCCGAAGAGGCCTATCGGTTCATTCATATTCCTTGGACCTACAGGGGTAGGGAAGACAGAACTTGCCAAGACCCTTGCGGAAGCTCTGTTTGACAGTGAGGACAACATAATCAGGATAGATATGTCCGAATACATGGAGAAGCATACGGTTGCAAGGCTGATTGGAGCACCTCCGGGATATGTTGGCTATGATGAGGGTGGTCAGCTTACTGAGGCAGTCAGAAGGAAGCCGTATTCGGTACTGCTGTTTGATGAAATAGAAAAGGCTCATCAGGATGTATTCAACATATTCCTGCAGATACTTGACGAAGGAAGGCTCACGGACAGCCAGGGCAGGACTGTGGATTTCAAGAACACAGTGATAATAATGACCTCGAACATAGGAAGCATGTATCTTTTGGAAGGGGTGGACAATGACGGTGAGCTGAAGCCCGAGGCAGTAGAGGCGGTTAATGAGGAGCTTAAGCGGCATTTCAGGCCTGAGTTCCTTAACAGGGTGGATGATGTGGTGTTTTTTAAGCCCCTGCTGAAGGAACAGATCAGAAAAATCATTGACCTGATATTTGAACAGGTAGCGGAAAGGCTTAAGGACAGGAATATAAGAATCTCATTAAGCGAGAATGCGAAGGACTATATAATCAGCAATTCCTATGACCCGGTATATGGAGCAAGGCCTTTAAAGAGGTTCATACAAAGAAAAATGGAGACTTCAATAGGAAGGGCTTTGATTGCAGGAGAGATTAATGACGGGGATGACATACTGATTGATGCGGATGATAAGGAGCTGAAGTTCAAGAAGAACGCAGAGCTGTAAGTCTTGCGGGTTTAACGCGGGCTATTGCACTATACCGGATTTTATGTTATATTTTGTATAAATCTTGAAGGCGAGGTAATCCAATGCCAGTTAATGCTTAACTAACAGCAATTGAATAGTAATGTGATACAGCTACTATTTGGAATCCAATAGGTTTTTTTGCTGTGTCTGTTACAGGTATTAATAGTTAAGATTAGCGGTACTATCAGCCTTATGAACATATTAATAGTTTTGATCATGCTGTCTGCAGCAGGATTGAATTGGTATATGGCGGCCGTGCGATTTTGCACGGCCCTTTTATGTATTAGTACAATGCAGAATTATTTGGCTGAGGGTGAAATCCAGGACTATTCACTCCCGGCATTTTTTATAAGGAGGTGTTTTTATGCCGGCAAATAACCTGTCATACCTGAATTAATACAGGGAGGACAGAGCTGTTCCTCCCTTAAGTACAGGAGGGCAGGAGCACTGTGAAAAGAATATATCATTGGGAGTTGATTGATACTTCCACTAATAATAAGGTTGAGAGGTATTGTCATAATTGCGGCAGGAAGGTGGTTTTTGAAGACTCGACAAAAAGAAGGCATAATGCAAACGGGAAGAACATTTATGAATACGCCATTTTCAAATGTAAAAACGGGCACACTTGGAACCGATTATTAGGAATATCTAAAAGCAAACAACTTGAGGATGAAGAACATAGTGAGGAAGCTGAATGCTTTCAAAATGTTAGCAGCTGCGGTCACCTCAATTTATTGGAGCTTAAAAATGAAGGAGTAAATGAAATTGAAATAATATTGGATAAGGTACTGGGAAGATGGCGGATTGATGCGATTCTCGGAGGCAGAATTCACAATCTGAGCAGAAGCAAGATTTGTGAGCTTATCAGGAATAAAAAAATATTGCTTGATGGGAAAGCTGTAAAACAAAATTGCATATTAAAAGAAGAACAGACAGTTACCATATTGCTTGAGGGTTTATTTGTTTCTGATACTCCGGTGCAGCTTTGAAAGGCTGCCCGGAGAAAGAAACAATAGCTGATAATTTTGGCTGAAGTATTTGAAACAGTGCGCACCTATGATATATTTAAATATAGGATATTAAAGCGTACAATCTTTTCCATAAGCACACCGTTATCATTAATTGAGGAGGAGATGAAATGGGCAAGACATACGAACAGATAAATGTGGGGGATAAGGCAAGCTTCGAGAAGACAATAAGCGAAACTGACGTGTATATGTTTGCAGGAATAACAGGGGACCTCAATCCTGCGCATATTAATCATGAAGCAATGAAGAACACAAAATTCGGAGGGAGAATAGCTCACGGGATGCTGTCGGCAGGCTTGATTTCTGCAGTACTGGGAATGCAGCTTCCGGGCCCCGGAACCATTTACCTTTCACAGCAGCTCAGCTTTAAGGCTCCTGTAAAAATAGGGGATACTGTAAAAGCTGTTGCGGAGGTTGTAGAAAAGCTGGAGAAAGGCAGAGTAAAATTAAAAACAAGCTGCTATAACCAGGACGGGGTTGAAGTACTGGACGGCGAAGCTCTTGTAATAGCACCTAGAGAATAGAAAGAAGGGACTTTATGAATTCAGTTATCAGAAACCAAAAGGATGTTGAACCGGTAAAAAATCCAAAACACAATGAAGTATACGGAAGGCTGTTAACAAAACAAGAGGAAAACGGCAGGCTTTCCGCACACCTGACTACCGTTAAGCCGGGAGGGGAAATCATTCCCCATACCCATGAGGTGCTTGAAGTAATTTATGTAATTGAAGGAGAAGGTTCGGCGCTGGTTAACGGTGAAAGGCGAAAGGCGGAAAAAGGTACAATTGTAGCTGCCAATATAGGCAGCGAACACGGATTTATTAATACGGGAGATACGGATCTGGTATTGTACTGTGTCTTCTCCCCGGGGATTGCATAAAAGCTGTGGGCCATAAGTTAATACTTATAGCCCACATTTATTCTACAGCTATAATTCCTGTATGACAGCGCAAAATATAAAAATAACAAATAACGTGCAGAGGTGTAATATGTTCGAAATCAGGCTAACTGAAAATGAAGCGGGCCAAAGGGCAGACAGGTTCTTAAGAAAATATCTGAAGGATTATTCCCTGGGGGATATATACAAGCTTTTCAGGAAAAACAAGGTCAAGCTTAACGGCAAGCGGGTGAAGGAAAACCAAATGCTTAAAGAGGGGGACCTGCTGCAGCTGTATATTGAAGAGCCGGAAAGGGCTGCAAAGATTGCGATACCCTCGGTAAAACCGGCCGGAAGCATTGATCTGATATATGAGGATGCCAATATAATAATTGCCGATAAGCCTGCAGGACTGCTCACCCATCCTGATAAACCGGGGGACACCGATACTCTTCTGGACAGGGCATTGTACCATATATTCAATGAAAAGGAAGCTGACGAATCCCGGACCTTCTCGCCGGCAGTGTGCAACCGGCTTGACAGGAACACCAGCGGCATTGTCATAATAGCAAAGAACTACAAGGCACTTAAGGCAGTAAACCATTCCATCAGGGAAAGAGGAATAAGAAAGCTCTACCTTTGCATTACAGCCGGAAAAATGGATAAAAGCGGCGAGATAAAAGGATTCCTGGAAAAAGACCGGGACAGGAACATTGTTACTGTTAAAGAGACCGGAACCGGAGATGGGAAGCAGATACATACAATATTCAGAACCCTTGCCGTATCAGAAAGCATCAGGGAGCTGGGCACGCAGTTTTCACTCCTTGAGGCAGAGCTTGTGACCGGAAGGTCCCATCAGATAAGAGCTCATTTTGCATACCTGGGCCACCCTCTTGCAGGTGATGTGAAATATGGCGATAAGGCAATAAATGAATACTTCAGAAAAAGATACGGCCTGAAGCATCAGTTCCTTCATGCCCACAAGGTTGCTTTTGAAGAAGTACATGAGGATATAAGCTATCTTAAAGGAAGGATTTTTAATTGCAAACTGGATCAAACTGCTGCAATGACGGCTGCTTCGCTGTTTGGAACGGAGTGGGTATAAAAAACACCTGCCAAGGGAATATTTTAGGGGAGGTGTTTTTTTGTGCGCAAAAGAAAGATTCAGGACCCGGTGACAGCAATTGTCGATGCCTCAAAATCAGAAAACTGTGTGGAAGTTGTACTGAATATGATAGAAGCTCCAAAAATAATCGGACAGGGAGCTTGTGTGGTAATAACCGCAAATATGGTGGACAATAAGCCCGCCAGTACCGGAACCGTTGTTCATCCTGACTTATTGAGAAAAGTAATAAAATATGCCAAGAAATTCAATCCCTCAAGGATTGTAGTCGCTGCCGGCTCCGGGGGCGCGCCTACGCAGCAGGTTTTTGAAGAAATCGGCTTTAACAGGATAATTCGTGAGGAAGAAATTGAATTCATGGATCTTAATTATGGACCCTATATCGAACTAAGCCTCAACCATGATATTGTTTCTTCAATTAAAATAAATAAGCTGTGTGAAGAGATGGATGTACATATTTCTTTTACACCAATAAAAATGCACAAGGAAGCTACGGTATCCCTGGGAATAAAAAACGTGGCCCTTTCATGGCCTCCCGCCGAAATCCACGGAATGCCGAAAAAGAAGCTGGGTATTCATGAGGACCTGCATAATTTCATTGCAGCAATGGGTGAGGTTTTACCGATAGATATTACTTTACTCTCGGGGATGAACGGCATGGTATGGACGGGCCCCAGCGACGGCAAGGCTGTAAGCTCCAATCTCATTGTAGCCGGTACGGACCCTGTGGCGGCGGATGCAGTGGCGGCAAGAATGATGGGTTTGCTGCCTCAAGCAGTGCATTATCTTTTTGAATTGCATAGAAGGGGTTTGGGACAGGCTGATATAAAAAAAATAAATATGAAAGGCGTACCGATTGTGCAGGCGGAAGAAATGTTCAGCATGGCAGCTTTAGGCGAAAGCATAGCTATAGACAGGCCGAAGATATTGACCTTTCATGGAGATTAAGTGAACCTATAAGGAAAACTGCCGAAAACGGAGGAGTTCCGATAAAGTTTATAGGCTATCTCGAATAAAAACGGATAGCTATGGATAGGAATGGTTAATCGCATTTTGGCAGGGTTCGTTTGCAAGAAATTGTAAAAAAAATAGGTTATAATAGAATTAAGATAAACGTCTACGATGTTTAATTATGAAACAAGTGACGAATTTAGGTTGTGTTTTAAATAGCTTTATATATCATTTGGAGGTGTTGATCAAGAGAGAAAGCAAAAATTTATTATTATCACAACCAAATTTGAAAGAAAGAGGTGGAATTATGGATAATAATAGAGTATTACTTTCGAACCTGAAAGCCTATAATAGGTTGGAGAAGCTATTGAAGATTCAGGAAGCATTGGACAGCAACAAGACAATACAGAAAGCAAAGGCCAATGCTACAAAAGTTGAAAGTTGTACGGCATCAAATCCGATAATCTAGAATGAAAAAATCGACGCAAGTCGATTTTTTTATGCAGCAGAAAAATGCGAGGTATCTGAAGTTTACATAGCCAAGCAAGAGCTTGTATAGTATAGGCCTGTCAAAATCATAATCCGTGTGCCTCGATATACTATACTGTCTCTTGCGGAGGATTATGCAAACTTATAACTGCATCGCATTCTTCGTATAATATGCTATAATTATTAGGAACACAGGCAAATAATAAAGGTAGCGGGGCGTTGGTATGAAAAAAAAATACCTGGTGAAGCTCAATGAAAATAGAATATTTGTCGACGCTTATATGTCGCAGCAGCTTGGTTTTTCTTCCAGGCAGATAAAGAAGCTGTTCAAGGATAAAAAAGTAAGTATTAACGGGAAACCGGCATACAGGGATAACAAGCTGAAGGATGGAGATGTTCTTGAGGTGGATTTGTCAGGAGAGGTGAGGGAGGATATAGTTCCGGAAGACATTAAGCTGGATATTGTTTACGAAGATGAATACCTCTTAGCAGTCAATAAGCCTCCTTATATGCTGGTGCACCCTACACCCAACCATACCGGGGGAACCCTGCTTAATGCAGCCGCATATTATTTCGCAGGGAAGGGGGAGGCAGTATCGCTGCGCCTTCTGAACAGGCTGGATATGAATACCTCCGGAATTGTTGTGATGCCAAAGAATGGGCTGGTACACGGCAGGCTTGATGAAATGATGAAGTCAGGGATAGTAAAGAAATTCTACACAGCAGTCGTTGAAGGGATAGCGGTACCGGAAAAGGGGATCATTGACAAACCCATCGGAAAGGATGAATCAGATCCCATAAGGCGAAAGGTAAGAAGTGACGGGCAGCCTGCAGTTACCAAGTATGATACATTAAAAACAGGCAAGGGCTATTCCCTGGTGCGTCTGGAGCTTGTAACGGGAAGAACTCATCAAATAAGAGTCCACCTCAGCTTTCTGGGGCATCCTATTGTAGGAGACACTCTGTACGGGGAAAAAAGCAGTCTTATCGGAAGACAGGCATTACATGCATCGGACATGGAGCTGGCCCATCCTGTCACGGGTAATTTGCTCAAGCTTCATGCAGAACTCCCGGAGGATATCCGGATGCTGGCATCCGGGCTTGAATTGGAGTGAGAAGAACTTGAAAAGATTTAATACATACATAATCGATAAGGAGAATGACGGCATCAAGCTGGGGGTTTACCTTAAAAGCAGGCTTATGATGTCAAGGAACGGACTGATAAAGGTGAAAAAGTCCGGTTCACTGAAGGTGAACGGATGCAAAGCACACACTGACATTATTATAAAAGCAGGGGACAAGGTGGAATTTGAGCTTCCTGACCGGAACTCCGAGAACATCCTGCCTGAATTCATGCCTCTGGATATCATATTTGAAGATGATTATTTAATTGTGATAAACAAGGAAGCAGGTATACCTACCCACCCCTCCAGGAATCACTATATGGGCACCCTGGCAAACGGCCTCATGTGCCATTGGATGGAAGAGGACAGGGATATAACCATAAGGCCGGTAAACAGGCTCGATAAAAATACCTCCGGCCTTGTTATTTTTGCAAAAAGCTCTCATATCCAGCATCTCATGTCCATAGAAGACTACAGGAGCAAGATCACAAAAGAATATCTGGCTGTTGTACAGGGTGTGGTTGAGGCAGATTCGGGCACTGTTGACGCACCTATAGCAAGGGAAAAGCTTAATTCAATCCGGAGGGTTGTGAGAGAGGACGGAGCCGAAGCAGTTACACATTACAGCGTAATTGAAAGATATGAGGACTGCAGTCTCCTTGAAATTGTACCGGAGACGGGACGAACACACCAGATAAGAGTACATATGTCTCATCTGGGCTATCCTCTGCTTGGGGATGAGCTTTATGGAGGAAGCCAGGAAAGAATAAAAAGGCATGCACTGCATGCCCATAGAATAAGTATGCTTCATCCCATAGAAAACAGAATGCTGGAATTTTCTGCCCAAATCCCTTCTGATATGAAAGAGCTTATCAAAAAACATTTTTAAGCCTTAAGGACTCCTTGTCTGGTATGTGTTTGATAAGGGTTTTCAAAGAGGAAACACTTGACAGGGCATCGTTTTTACTCTTATTCTTTACATAGGAAGCAAGCTGCGAGAGAAGCAGCTCTATATTATCAATTTCATAGTGGTCGATGAGTATCGACCAGAAGGAGCTTGTCTTATACCACTTGCCGTGAAATTCTTCAAGCTTTTCCGATGCAGTATTCCAACTTTGATTTTCTATGAATTCCTCAAGAACCGAAAGATCACTGTCAAGTTTCTGAGCCTCGGAGTTCAAGGCGTAAAGTGTTATTGCGCCTCCGGCAACAATGAGAATAGTGAGTGAAATTATTATTATCAAGGGTTTCAATTTGTCTGCCGCCCCTTTCTGAATCATTTTTTCAAAGAACTTCCTTTAAGCTGATATATAAGTTTTTTCTCCGGGTTAAGGTATGCGAAGAAAACATCTCTTGCAGATTTTATCTTGTATTTTTTAAGCTCATTTGCCAGCCAGTTATTGCTCAGGCCGATTTTGTACAGGTTATCGGAGATTATCCGCCCGTCAATTATAACAGTGACAGGCAGGTGCTGGATTTGTGTCTTGATATTCATATCCTTCAGGGTTACGGGATTTTTTTCTTCCTTAGGAATTACGCTTAGCTGTCCGCTGGTTTCCAATATGGCATAGTTGACATCTTCAACATTGGAGAAGTTTTTCAGCCTTAATTGCTCCAGAAGGTCATTCAGATTATATCTTAACTGCTGAAGTTCTTTTTCCATGATTATTCCCCGTTCAATCAGTATGCTGGGCTTGCCGCTGATCAATCCTCTGGCCCTCTCGCTCTTAAGGGATAAATAAGATAAAAGCTCCTCCATGATGAAAAGTGTGATTATGGGAATTATTCCGTTAATCAAAGGAATACCCACTTCAGACATGGGAACTGCAGCCAAGTCCGCAATTATCAAAGCTACTACCAGCTCTGAGGGCTGAAGCTGCCCTATCTGCCTTTTCCCCATCAGCCGTAATACTATGATTATCAATATATATAGAATCAGTGTTCTGACAAATATTATAAGCAACAGGCACACCTCTCAGGTACAATGGTTGATATTAGCATAATTCCCATATTGTCAGAAAAATATTAAAATACTCCGCAGAAATATTAATATATAGGAAGGTTTAATATTGCAGAAATAAGTGGTAATATTATACTATCAACTTTTAATACTAACACTTTATAAAATACAGAACTGCATGCAGCAATTAGCTGCTGCAGAATATCAGAGAGAAAGAAATCTCCGGAAGGCCGGAGATTTAAGAAAATTAATGCCTTACACCCATTGAGATGTTATGAAGTGCTTCACCGGCTTCGTTTTCAAATATGTTTTCCACTGCCAGGTCTCCAATTGCTACGATGCCGACAAGCTTGTCATTATCTATGACCGGAAGCCTTCTTACCTGGTTTTCTGCCATTAAATCGGCAACAGCGTGAACATCCATGTCCGGGGTGGCATATTTGACATCAGTGGTCATTACCTCTGAGATTTTTTGGTTCGGGTTTCCGCTTTTTGCGACCCCGCGAAGTGTAATATCTCTGTCAGTTACAATACCGACTACTCTGTTGCCGTCAATTACAGGTACCGAGCCTACATTTAACTGATTCATAATTGATGCGGCCTTGGTAATTGTATCATTTGGCGTAACAGTGCTGACATCGGTGGTCATAATTTGTTTAACCTTCACAAGCATCCTCCTTTCATAATGAGTTGTTTAGATGTTTCGCAGTTAACATCTAATATTGAATAAAAATATTGCGAAACATTTTCCTTGATTCATATATCGTGAAATGTACATTGCTTAAATGCAAAATCAGATGCTTCAAAAGATTTTTACAATGAAAAATCATTTTCACGATATATATAGCTTTACCTTTTTATATATTTTTAGCAGTTAAAATAAACAGAAAAAAAATGAAACATTTTTTGGTTTTTTTGTGTAATATACTATATGACCTGGAGGTGGTGCTGTGAATGTAGAATCCGACATTATTGTTCGGTGCAAGAAGTATGATAAGTCTGCTTTCACAGAGCTTTTCAAAATGTATGAAAGATATCTGTATAAGCTCTGCTATAATTATGTGCAGAATGAGCAGGATGCTTTGGATATTGCCCAAGAGGTTTACATAAAGGTTTTTAACAATATTTCAAGCTTTGATGCCAAAATGCCCTTTCACCCATGGTTCAGAACGATTGCGGTAAACACATGCCTCAACTTCAAAAGGACTCTCAGATATGATTCGGTATCGCTTAATGCAGGGTATGAAGATGATAGGACTTTTGAGGAAGTAGTTGCCGCACCATGGGATGTGGAATCCGAAGTCCTGGATAAGGAATTGGGGCATATTATAAGGGAAAACCTTGAGTGCCTTAGGCCAAAACACAGGATGGTACTGATACTCAGATATTATGAAGGATTAAGCTATGAAGAGATTGCAGCAGCGCTCAAGGAGCCTCTCGGCACTGTCAAAACGGATATTTACAGGGCGAGAAACATTTTGAAGGAAAAACTTAGGAGTGCAATGAAATGAAGCTTGGAGGTGCGGAAATGAATTGTGGATTTGACAGGGAAATCATACAGAGATATGCCGACAACACCATTGACCCGCTTGAATATATTTTTCTTAAAGAACATATTAACTACTGCGGTGAGTGCAGGAAGGAACTTGATATGGTCATGACTCTGGAAAATGAGCTGTATAAGTTCTTTGATGATGATTCGGAGCTAAGAAACCTGGATATGAATATAGCAAGACTTGTTGATGACTGCATGTGTGAGCTGAATAAGAAAGAGAAGCTTAAATATACCCTGAACCGGAGCATTGAGTTCGGAAGGAAAGTGGCGGATAATTCTTTAAAGTTCGCAAAATATATTCCCGGAACCAAAATCATAGGCAAAGGAGCCAAAAAGGCTGCTTTATTCACAGGAAATCTTATGAAATCCCTTGTAAAAAAAGAAGTCGAGAAGCTATTGACTAACTTAAGGTAATTATATATTGGGGGTATACCCGATGGTTATATTATTGATAACTCTTAAAATATTGATGTATATATTGCTTTTCTTATTAGGGCTGGCTTTCCTGCTGCTTATCATACCTGTAAATTACAGGGGACAGGTTCTGACTGCTGAGGGATTCAGGGCACAGTTTGCCTTTGGCTGGGCAGGGAAGCTGTTTGGAATAAGTGCTGAAATAAAAGGGGAGGATTATGATGTAACCCTACGGATACTGGATAAGAGAGTTCACAAGCTGAAAAGCAAGGGGCAGGAGGGGGAAAAGAAACAATCCGAGCAGAAAACAGAAAAAAAAGCGAAAGAGAAAAAAGTACCCGGATTCAGAGAGATTACCGATGGTGCATTGATAAATGAGATTCTTGAATATATAAAGAGAGTGCTGAATGTAGTAAAACCGAAGTATATTCATTTATATGGAACCTATGGCTTTGATGATCCGTCGATAACAGGAATGGTGTGCGGTGCTGCAGCAGCAATAAAGCCTATGATTCCTCATGCAAGAGTGAGGCTATATCCTGACTTTACCCAGGAAATAATAGACTTGGATTTTTGCGCTGAAGGCAGTATGATGGTGGGAAGCCTGGTTTATCAGACGATAAGAACTGTTTTGAAAAAGCCTGTAAGGAAAATATTGTTCAGAAAGAAAAAAAGTTGAAACTTTTTTAATATATAAGTGTAATTAATAATATAAACAATTATGAAAACAATTATAGGAGGATATAATAATGGAAAGTAAAACACCGATAAATGAAAGCCTGGAAACTTTATTCAGCCATCTGGAGAAATTCCTGAAAACAGAAACAGTCATCGGAGAACCGATAGCTGTCGGAGAAACAACGCTGATACCGATTATTACTGTGGCCTTTGGCTGCGGCGGAGGTGGCGGCGGCGGAAAGGATGAAAAGGGCAACGACGGAATGGGAACAGGTGTGGGCGTTGGTGCCAAAATATCTCCGGATGCTGTAATAGTCATAAGGCAAGACTCAGTCACTATGCTTCCCGTAAAGAACAGATCAAACCTTGAAAAGCTGGTCGGAATGGTTCCCGAAATAGTAAAGAAGATTAAGCTTAAAAAGGAAGACAAAGGCTGCTGCACGGAAGAAAAAAGCGAATAATTGAATACAAGGTCCGGTATAATATATGCCGGACCGTTGTTTTGCTTCTGTCTTGTTATAGAATAATCAGGAATTGTAAGTAAATAATAGTATTGAACAAGCAAATAATAAATGCTATAATATGAAAGTACATGGGACCGTAGCTCAGCTGGTTAGAGTACCACGTTGACATCGTGGGGGTCACTGGTTCGATCCCAGCCGGTCCCACCATAAAGAACTTAAAGACTATATGCAAAGTATAAGCGTATAGTCTTTTTTAGATTTTTGATGAAGAAGGAATTTGCCGAAAGGTGTCAAATAATAGAAAAGACTGGAATATGAGTATCAAGTACCATGACAGGAGGTAAGCAAAGCATGGACAAATACAATCAAGATAAAAGTAAAAGGAAAGGTTCCGGCCGGGGCATGCGGCTGCTTGTGATAGCAGGCTTAGCGGTGGTGCTGCTGTCTGTCGTGACTTTTTATATGATGAAGCCGTCTCCGGCGGAACAGGATGCAGGGCTTATAGAAGAAAAAATTGAAGAGGATACCGTATTTGAACAAGAGGAAGCAGGGAATACAGATAGTGCAGAGAACAAAGAGAGCACAGACAACACAGAAGAAACAGCTATAACCGATAATGCCGGTACAGATTCCGGCACGGGTTCCGCGGCGGAGGAAAGTGAAGAGGATAAGGCTGCGATTAAAGACTTTCTTAAAATGCATCCCGAACAGAAAGCTGCAATGATAGAGGCGGCAGAAAAAGCGGTGTCGGCTTATGAATCAGCGGCAGTAAAAACAGCTGATGAGATAAATATGGCAGTGATACTTGGTGAAACTGCTTCATATATTGTTGAAATGGTGGGCGATATAGCTGATAAGGAAAGTTTGATGGAAAGAATAAAGGCAAAGGATGCAGCAGTATTGGCAGCGAATGGTACAAAGCCTGTAACAACGGCAGAAACCGCAAGTTCTGCACCTGCGTCAAAAGTATCAGCTCCGGAGGAAAAGGCTGCAGAAGCTGCACCGACTGCAAGCGGTGAGCAAAGTGCTCCAAAGAATGTGCAGCAGGATGAGGCAGCAAAGCCGGCAGAAGGCACGGCAGCAGCGAAATTGAAAGTCGGCAGCTATGTTCTCTTTGGGAGCTACCTGGGGGAAGCTATCCTGTGGAAGGTAGCGGATATAGGCAGCAGCGGAGCAATGTTGGTATCGGAGCATATACTTTGCCTGAAACCATTTGATGCTGCCGAGAGCGGACAATTTGAAGCGGAAGGCGGCAGCTTTACCGAGGATAAAGAAACGCAGAAATGGGGCAGCAATAAATGGAGCAACAGTAATCTGCGTGAGTGGCTGAACAGCAGTGCGCAGAAAGTAGCATATACTACTCAGCCGCCGACGGAAAGTGCTGTGAAGGACGGCGAAAATGATTATGCAGAGGAGCCCGGCTTTCTTTCAGGCTTTTCACAAAATGAGCGCAATGCAATAATGGCGATAAATCATGGCGGCACAACCGACAAAGTGTACCTTCTTTCTGAAGCGGAACTCAGCAAGCTGGGTAAACGATATGAAGACAGACTTAGAAAGCCTACTGAAAAAGCAGTAAGTAACAGTGACTTCCAATGGGACAATAATTTAGAACCCCAAAAAAGCTGGTGGTACTGGCTGCGGACACCTTATGGAGGCACTAAACGGGGCTTGCTGGGCGTCAATAAGGACGGGGCAACCGGTTATTTCACTGCAGGTATTTCAGATGGAGGAGTACTTCCTGTTTTAAATCTGAAACCTGATACAAATATAGCCGAAGGCGACGGTACAGCTGAGAGGCCGTATGTTATGCGGTAATGGTGTCAGGTACAGAACATAAGAACATATAGTATTGTATCCGGTAGATAAGTTCTTAAGTGCTGTACCTGGCACCTATTTATGTGATATAATAATAACAAAGTAAACCCGTAACCCGCTGCACTCCTTTCGGAAAGTAAGGGAGGATTGGCCATGAAGAAGCATCGATTTTTAATTTTATTTGCATATATATTGATACTTCTCATATCCTCAGGATGTGCCGAAGCATTTCAGTATTCTATTGGCTGCGCGGATATCAAGACCAATCAGCCTTTCAGCTTTTTTATCGTATCAGATCCTCATTATATTTCAAAAGAAACCTATGACAACGGCAAGGCCTTTCAAGATTTTTTGGCTTCGGGGGACGGTAAAATGCTGAATCACACCGATGAACTTTTTGATGCGCTTATTAAGGATATTGAGTCAGAGAAACCTGATTTTCTTGTTATAACAGGAGACCTGACAAGCAACGGAACCAGGCAGAGCCATGTTGAACTGGCAGAAAGGCTGAAAACAATTGAGGAGATAGGCACCTGCGTATTTGTCGTACCGGGCAATCATGATATCCAGAATCCTTACGCCAGGAAATACATAGGTGATGAGGTAACAGACATCGAGACAATTACCAAAGAGGATTATGTGAACATTTATGCCCCCTTCGGCTACGAGGGCTGCGTATCAAGAGATCCAAATTCTTTAAGCTATCTTGCTATGCCTGCGGAAGATATTTGGCTGCTTATGCTGGATTCCACAGATACTGACAAGAACATGGCGAGAAAGTACCCTGAGCAAAGCGGATATCTGCGGTCGGATACCCTCAAATGGATAGAGCAGTGCGGCGCCCTGGCGAAGGAGAATAGCGCGAAGCTGATAGCGGTTATGCATCACAGCCTGATTGACCACAGTGAAATGATAAGGGCAAATTATACGATAAAAAACAGCAAGGATGCTTTGAAACTATTCCACAAGCATGGAATAGAAATAATCTTTACCGGACATATTCACATACAGGATATTAAATCCGATGAATATCAGGGGAATACAATCTATGATATCGGAACCAGCAGCCTGGCAGTATATCCCCATCAGTACGGCCGGATGAAATTTACTCCCTACGTCGGCTTTGATTACCGTACAATCCAATTGGATATGGATGATTACGACATACATGAGAATGCGAAAGACGGAACCCCCCTTGGTTTCGAGGATTATTCAGCCTACTTTTTCAATGAACAGTGCGGCAGGATGCATCTGGAATGCCTTGAACAGCTGGAGGGACTGTCTGATGCGGAAAGGGAAACAGTGCTGGAGACAGTATGCAGGATGAATATGTTGTATTTCGCAGGGTACAGGAATGAAGCACTCAATGACATAGTGAATACTGAGGGCTTTAAAAAGCTTGAGAACATTGCCCCCTGTTTTACAAAGGAATATGCTTTGAAGATGCTGGATGATGAGAGGACTAACAACAATACATTGCCCAG
>ENA-UPSM01002580-UPSM01002580.1-activated-sludge-metagenome-genome-assembly--contig:-NODE-2580-length-21883-cov-6.552730_pt1 | contig 21883 bp, 20 predicted proteins | sample MGYA00238181_ERZ773283 | MGnify/ENA primary metagenome ERZ773283 (study PRJEB29023, sample SAMN05720199) | activated sludge metagenome | isolation source: Anaerobic digester | place: Japan...
TTGCCAACCGCCGCGCCGCCTGCTCCCTTCGGTTGCGGCTCGGCCGCGCTAGGATTCTTGCGGTGATCGTCGTCCCGAAGGTGTTCTCCACCATCGCGAGTTCGCGGGTCACCAGTTCCGTCGCGTCGATCAACGCCGTGCGCTCGGCCCTGACCGAGTTCAGCGGCAAGTATGGCATGGTGCCCCTCACCACCGCCAACTCCCGCATCGACGACCTCCTCGTCACCGCGGGCAATCTCGACAATCGGTTTGTCGTGAAGATCGGCACGCAGCCGACTTCGACGCTCGCGACCGGGGCGACCTGGTCGAACGCGACCGGCGCCTGGGTCGCCGCCGGCGGCAGCACGCAGCAGAACCAGTCGCGGGTCATCTGCCTGACCGCGACCGCAACCAATCCTTCCACCGCCAACGGCACCAACTTCCGCCTCAATGGTGGCACGGTGAATCTGCCGACCGGCTCCCGGGTGGTGTCCGCGGTCCTCATGGGCGTGCCGATCACCGAAGCGCGCAACCTTAGCCTGAGCATCGATGGCGAGCCGTTCTCGACGACCGCCGCGCAGGCCACGGCCGCCGACAACAACGGCAAGGTCGTGTATGCGGCGTCCAACGCCACCACGAACGTCTACGTCTATCTCGCCCACCAGTAATCGGCGTACGTGCACAGCCGGTCCCCGCGCAGGCGGAGGCCGGCTGCCGTGTATCCTGACCACATGGGTTTCTTCACTCCAGGTCTGCCGACCAAGCGGCTCGGTGACCGCTTGCTCGATGCCGGGCTGATCTCGGCCAACCAGCTGGAGTTGGCGTTGCGCGAACAGAAGCGCGGCGGCAAGCTGATCGGCACCGTTCTCCAGGATCTGGGTTTCATCACGGGCCCGGCCCTCAGCGCATTCCTGGCCAAGGACGCGCAGACGCCCACCGTCGATCTCGCGAAGATCCCGTTCGATCCGGCGGTGCTCGATCTGTTGCCGTTCGCGTTCTGCAAGGACTCCGGGGTGGTCCCGATCGCCCGCACGGCCGACACGCTCACCCTCGTGATGGCCGATCCGTTCAACGTGGTCGCCATCGACCAGGTCGAGCAGATGACCCAGCTGCGCGTCGAGGTGCTCAACGCCGCCCTGCCGGACATCCTCGACAAGCTCAACTCCGCCAACGACCGCGCCGGCTCGCTCGACAAGACCATCGACGAGCTGATGGCCATCGGCGGCAAGAACGGCGACGACGACAGCTCGGCGCCGATGGTGCGCGCGATCGACCAGCTCATCAGCGAGGCGGTGCGCAAGTCGTCGAGCGACATCCATCTCGAGCCCGACGAGAAGTCGCTGCGCATCCGCATGCGCCACGACGGCGTGCTGCGGCCGTTCATGATGGTGCCGAAGGACCTGCAGGAGCCGTTCACCGCACGCATCAAGGTGCTCGCCAATCTCGACGTTTCGGAGACACGGCTGCCGCAGGACGGCCGCTTCAGCATCACGGTGGGCCGCCGCGAGCTGAACCTCCGCGTCTCCTGCCTGCCCACGATCCACGGCGAGAGCATCGTGATGCGTATCCTCGACAGCGGGGCGCTGCTCATGGAGCTCGCCTCGATGGGCATGCGCGCGGAGGACGAGGCCAAGCTCGCCAAGGCCTGCACCCGGCCGCATGGCATCGTGCTCGTCACCGGCCCGACCGGCAGCGGCAAGACGACCACGCTCTACACCGCGCTCAACTCCGTGAACCGTCATGAGCGCGCGGTCTTCACCCTCGAGGACCCGATCGAATACCGGCTGCCGTACATCCGCCAGACCCCGATCAACGAGAAGATCGGCCTCACCTTCAGCACCGGGCTGCGGACGCTGCTCCGGCAGGACCCCGACGTCCTCCTCGTCGGCGAGACCCGCGACAAGGATACGGCGCAGCTGATGGCCCGGGCCGCGCTGACCGGCCACCTCGTCTTCAGCTCGCTGCACACCAACGACTCCTTCGGCGCGATTCCCCGCCTGATCGACCTCGGCGTGGAGCCGTTCCTTCTGCCCGCGACGCTGCACCTCATTGTCGCGCAACGGCTGGTACGCCGCCTCTGCCCGGTCTGCCGCCAGGCCGTCGAGGACCCCGCGGCGACGCTGCGCTCCTTCAACCTGCCGGTGCCGACCGATCGCGAGCCGACGCTGTGGAAGGCGACCGGCTGCGCGGAGTGTCACAACCAGGGGTACCGCGGCCGCGTCGCGATCTTCGAGGTGCTCGAGATCGACGACGCCTATCTGCCCCTGCTTCCCGAGGGCAACAGCGAGAAGATCAAGGCGCTCGCGCGGGAGCGCGGCATGCCGCTGCTTTTCGACGACGGGCTGCGCCGCGCCTTCCGCGGCGACACCACCCTGGAGGAAGTCTACCGGGTGGCCTTCAACACCTGACCATGGGCGCCTACAGCTATCGTGCGTACAACGCCGCCGGTCGGATCACCACCGGGCTGCTCGAGGCCGAGAGCGTCGAGGCGCTGGAGACCCGTCTGCGGGCCGGGGGCATCTGGCTGCTGGAGGCGCGGGAAGGGCAGATGGAGCAGCGCGCCGGCGTCAGCGGCTTCCGGCTCAAACGCGCGGACGTCATCAACATCTTCGTGCAGATGACGCTCCTGCTGCGGGCCGGCATCACGCTGCCCAACGCGCTCCAGCGGCTGGCGGAGGACAACCGCGACACGCGCTCCGGCGCGATCCTGGACGCCCTGCGCGAGCAGGTGTCGGTGGGCGTGCCGCTGCACCGCGCGATGCGCGAGCACCCGCGGGTCTTCACCCCGGAGGTCACGGCCGTGATCGAGGCGGGCGAGATCAGCGGCCAGCTCCCGGAGGTGTTCTCCAGTCTGCAGGGCTATTTCGAGTGGTGCGACCAGCTGGTGGCGGATGTGCGCCAGGCGCTCATGTATCCGGTGATCGTGATGTGCGCCGCGGGGGCGCTGGTGCTGATGCTCTTCACGCTCGTCGTGCCGAAGTTCGTGGGCCTGCTGGGCGAGCTCTCCCTCGAGGTTCCCACGCTCACGCGGGTCGTCATGTCGATCAGCCATGTGCTGCTGACCGGGTGGCCGGTGCTGCTGGGCGCGCTCGTCGGGCTGCCGGTGCTGATGCGGTTCGCCCTGCGCTCGCCGGAGTTCGCCGCCTGGTTCGACCGCAAGAAGATGGATCTGCCCGTCTTCGGCTCGCTGGTGTCGATGATCGCGCTCTCCCGTTTCGCGCACAACCTCGCGTTGCTCTACCGCAGTGGCATCCCGCTGCTGCGCGGTCTGGAGATCTGCCGCAACGTCGTGGGCAACCGGGCGCTCGCCGCCGCGCTCGAGGCGGCGCACCGCGGTGTGCTCGAGGGCAAGCCGCTGAGCCGCTGCCTCGCCGCCGACCCGCTCTTCCCGCAGACGCTCATCACGATGATCGCCACCGGCGAGAGCTCCGGCACGCTCGACGTGGCGCTGAACAGCGTCGCCGAATACTACAACAAGATCATCCCGCGGCGCATCAAGGTCGTCTTCGCGATCTTCAACCCGGCGATGATGCTCGGGCTGATCGGCGTCGTGGGCGTCGTGGCCCTGGCCGTGATCCTGCCGATCCTCCAGCTGTGGAACGCCCGATGAAGCGGCCTGCTCCAGTCCGGTCGTCCCGCGCCACCGCGGCCTTCTCGCTCATCGAGATGATCGGCGTACTCGCGATCATGGCGATCATGGCGAGCGTGCTGGTGCCGAACGTCCTGCGCTCGATGGACCGCGCCGCGGTCCGCGCCGAGGCCGAGACGCTCAAGGCGTTGGGCGAGCAGGTGCGACAGTACGCGAAGATCAACGGTGCGCCCCCGGCGCTCGGCACCTGGCACACCGATCTCGGGACTTTGGCCGACATCGCCGCTGTCGACATTCTCACCAATCGCCGTGGCAACCAGCGTCGCTACGTCCTCGACACCGGGGCCCCGAGCCCGCGGCTGATGATCATCTCCTCGATGCGCAATGGGCTGGTCATCCCCGCCATCGGCGCCGCGCAGTTCCAGACAGTCTGGCAAACCGCGGAGCAAACCGTGCCGGCCGGCTGGACGGCGTGGACCACCGTGGCGGGCAGCGGTGAGCAGCTGTTGATCGAACGCGTCAACCTCCAGGGAATCTATCTGAGCAATCCGGCCCTGGTCACGCTCACGTTCAACACGACCGAGGCGACCGCGGCCGGCCGCTACAGCTTCCGCCCGCCGGGCGCCACGGCGGACAGCGGGCCGTATGCGATCGTGCCGTCTCGGACCTTCGCGCCGGGCACCATCCTCACGCTCTACAGCAACGGAACTCCGAACTACACCTACGCGGTCGGGACGGTGGCGCGGACTTTCGACCTGAAAGGATCGAGCTGGATACCCCAACCATGAGCGCGCCCGAGAAGTTCGTCCCCCCCGAGCCCGGCGGCTTCGTCCCGCCCGAGCCGGACGGTTTCGTGCCCGATTTCCTCAAGGAGACCGCGGCACCGGCCGCGGAAGCGCAACCGGTTGGCGGGCCGGCCGCGCCGCAGCCCGTGGCCTCCGTGCGGCGCAAGGTTTCGCGCACGAGCAGCGACCAGTTGGGCATCGTCTGGCTGCGCGGCACGCTCCACATCGGCGTGCGCCGGCAACGCAAATCCCTCGGCAGCTGGAGCGCGACCGAGCCGGTGCGCACGGCCGAGGAGTTCGCCGCCGCGTTGGACAAGGCGTTGGCCGAACTGAAGTTCGAGGGCACGGATACGTTCCTCGTCTACGAGGGCGAGCAGTTCACGCACCAGCCGGAGGCGGCGCCCACGTTCTCGGCCGGCGCCGCCAAGGCTTATCTCGACGGGCGCATCGCCCGCTACACCAAGGAGCGGGGCCCGGTGCTGTGGGTCGCCCAGCCGACGATCGGCCCCAAGGAGGAGAAGGCCTTCCTCCTGCACCTGATGCCGCAGGCGTTCTACAACGAGCTGCGGCGCGTCTTCCTGCCCCGCCGGCTCGACCTCACGCGCATCCTGCCGATGGTCGTCCCGCTGCAGCGGGAGATGAACGGCTTCCCGTTGGCGCGCGGCACTCCGGCGCTGGTGGCCGCCGAGCTGGCCGAGGCCACGATCATCATCGTCGCCCAGTCCCACGGCCCGCTCCTGTTCACCCGCACGATCCTGGCCTCCCTGGAGGAGGCGCCGGAGCGCGTGGCCATCGAGATCAACCGTTCCCTGCTCTACGCCAAGCAGCAGTTCAATGTCTCCGTGGACCGGATCTGGCTGGTGACCCGCACGGGGCGGGCCACCGAGGAGGTCACGGCCAAGTGCGGTGCCGGCAAGGTTGTGATGGTCCTTCCGACACAGCCCGACGAGTGGGTGGCGAACGCCTCCCGCGTCGCGCGCAGCCAGCCGGTCAACCTCATCGCCGGGTATCTGCGCCGCAAACGCCGCGCCCAGTTCATCCGCTACGGCCTGATCGCGATCGGCTGGCTGACGATGGCCAACTTCGTCCAGCACCTCTGGCAGGCCGACACCGATTGGCGCAACGAGCGCCAGCGGCTGCAGGCCGTGCAGGCGCGCGCGCCCGAGTTGGCGGCCGAGCGGGACCGGCTGCTCGCGCGCAACGGCACCATCGAGCGCGAGCGGGATCTGCGGCAGCGTATCGAGGAGGCGGCGTTGCCCCGGGTGCCGGCGAAGCTCCTGGCCTATCTCGCCGGCGTGCTCCCCGCGGATGCCCGGCTCAACGAGTTCAACGTGCGCTGGAGCGCCGAGGATGCCGCCTGGCTGTTCCAGTGCGACGGCTTCATCACCGGCGACGACGACTCGACGACCGAGGCCATCGCGGCGCTCAAGCGCAACCTGGAGCGTTGCCCGCTGCGCATCCGTTTCAACGAGGCGCAGGGCCTCGCGGCGCGGCCCCAGCTCGGCGGCTTCGGCGGCATCGCACAGCAACGCTTCAACCTGGAGGGCCGGCTCTTTGAGAACTAGACTTCTGGAGACGCTGCGCCGCATCTGGAACTTCCTCACGGTCATTCCGGGGTGGCCCGATGCCGGCCGGGTCGCCCGCACGTTCTACGTGCTGCCGCTCGCGGTGCCGTTCCTGGTCCTGCTGCTGCTGTGGGGCTGGGTGGAGGCGCTCCGGCTCCCGGAGATGCGCGCGGTGCGGGCGGCCGCCCAGGAGGCCGTGTCGCTGGAGGCCGAGGTCGGGCAGCTGCGCGACAGCTGGCCCGAGTCGGCCGTCGGCGAGTCGGCGGCGGCCACGGCTTGCGCGATCGCGCAGGCGCTGCGCGGTCCCGAGGACCTCGAGACGCAGTTGGCCGCGATGCGCGCCGGCGCCGCGGCGCACGGCTGGACGGCCACCTTCTTTCCGGGGGAACCCGAGCTGCGGACCACTGCCGGTGGACTGCCGACCGCGTTCCAGCCGGTGCGCGGCCGACTGGCACCGGTGGCGGGGAACGAGAACGGCTTCGCCTCGCTGCTGACTCTGCTCGACGGGCTGATCCCGGCCGGGAAGAGCGGAGCGCTCACCCGACTGGCGGTGCGCGTCGACGATCAGGGCCGGCTCGCGGCCGAACTGGGTGTGCGCTTCGCGGCGCTTCCACACGATGAGAAAACTCCTTAACAATCCGGCGTTCGTCGCGGTGCTCGCGGTGGCAGCCCTCGCTTTCGTGGGCTGGAGTTTCCTCGCGAAGTCGGGGCCCGCCGCCTCCTACGCCCCGGAGCCGATGGTCGCGGAGGAACCGCCTCCGGGCGATGAGGAGACCGGTGTCGATACCGTGGGTTTGTCGCCCGCGGAGGCGTTGCGTCTACTCGTGATCCCCTCCGCCGTGCGCGATCCGTTTACGCTGCCTGCTGCCACGGAGGACCCCGCGACAGCGCCCGCGGACGAGGCGGCCGCCTCGATCGTCGAGCGGGTCCGGTTGTCCGCCGTCTGGGTGCAGGGCACGGCTGTGTACTTGCTGCTCAATGGCAAAGTCTGCGCGCCCGGCGACAGGGTGGGGCGGTTCGCCATCGAGAGCGCCGAGATCGGGGGCGCGTGGCTCACGTTTCCCGGAGGTCGCTCTTTCCTTTCCGTCGGCCGGGATCTGGCCGTCACCACATCCGCACAGGGGATCACGACCCCGCTATCCCAATGAAAACCCACTCGAACCCCAGCGCCCGGGCCCTGTTCCTGTTCGCCACCCTGCTGCTCGGTCAGGCTTCGGCCCAGGATTCGGCGGCGCCGGCCGCTTCGGCCGAGCCGGCGGCGGGCACTGCGCCCGTGGCCGCCGCGGCGGTGGTGCCGCCGACCCTTTTCAGCTTCCGTGCCGAGGGCGTGCCGATCAAGCAGGCGCTCGCGCTCTTCGCCCGGGCCAACGCCCTCAACATCGTGCCCGATCTCGACGTCGAGGGCGACGTCACCGTGGAGTTCCGCGACCTGCCCCTGGATCTGGCGATGCAGGCGCTGCTCGATGCCAACGGGTACTACTTCGTTCAGGACGGCCGGCTCCTGCGGGTGAAGAGCCGCGAGACGCGCCTGTTCCAGATCGACTACATCCAGGTCACCCGTTCGGGCCAGGGCTCCAATGCCGTGCAGATCAGCTCCGGCGGCTCCTCGTCGGGTGGCGGCGGTTCCGGCGGCGGCTCGGCCGCGGGCGGCGGCTCGTCCGGCAGCGAGGGGTCGACCATGACGGTCACCAACTCCTCGACGATCAACTTCTGGGGCGACTTGGCGGAGCAGCTCAAGACGCTCGTCTCGGAGAACGGTTCGTTCACCATCAACAGCCTGGCGGGCACCATCGTGGTGCGCGACCGGCATCGTAATGTGGAGGGGGTCGCCGATTACCTCGCCCAGGTGACGCAGAACGTGGTCCGGCAGGTCGACCTCGAGGTCGAGATCTACGAGGTGGCGCTCAACGACAGCTTCCAGCTCGGCATCAACTGGCAGAAGGTCTCCGAGAATCTCGACACCACCTTCAGCACGCTCCCCGGCAGCCTGGGCATCCCCAGCTCCGGCGGCCTCATCGTGCAGAACCCGGTCTTCGGCGGCACCCCCGCCGCCTCCGGTATCCAGATCTCCCACCAGCGCGGCAGTGTCACCGCCATCCTCGATGCGCTCAAGCAGCAGGGCGACCTGAAGATCGTGTCGAAACCGCGGCTGCGCACGCTCAACAACCAGCCCGCGGTGGTCCGGGTCGGCCAGGATCTGCCGGTGTTCATCACTAAGACGATCCAGTCGACGGGCGACAATCCGGTGCTCTCGACCGACGAGACGATCCAGACGATCACCGTCGGCACGATCCTCTCGATCACCCCCCAGGTGTCCGCCAACGGCACCGTGACCCTCGACATCACGCCGGCCGTCAGCCGCCTCGTGCGCACCGAGACTTCGGCCACGGGCAACACCAACGCCCCCGTGATCGACATCCGGCAGGCCTCCTCGATCGTGCGCGTGCGCGACGGCGCCACCGTGATCATGGGCGGCCTGGTCCAGGACAGCACGACTTCGACCCGGCGCAAGGTGCCCCTGCTGGGCGACATCCCGCTGCTCGGGAAGGCCTTCTCCGGCACGAACAAGGTCTCCGAGCGCACCGAACTCGTATTCTTCGTCACCCCACGCGTGATTGCCGACACCGCGAGCGAGGCCTCGGTCTCGTCTCCGGCGTCGCCGAAACCATGAGCCTTCCTCCGATCGGCACCGGCGTGCATCTCGATATCCGCGTCCTCCTCGTCGAGGACGTGCCGGTGATCGCGCGCATCGTCGAACGGATGCTGATGAACTCGCAGCATTGCCTCTACCACATCGAGTGGCGCAAGACGCTGGCCGACGCGCTCGCCGCGCTGCGGCAGCAGGACTTCGATACGGTCCTGCTCGACCTGAATCTTCCCGACAGCGAGGAGTTGTCCACGCTCGCGCGCGTGATGGAGACCTCCCGCAGCGTGCCGGTGGTCGTGCTCACCGGCACCGACGACGAGGCGATCGGGCTGCGCGCCGTGCAGGCCGGCGCCCAGGACTACCTGATCAAGGGCCAGTGCACGGGGCAGGAACTCGACCGGTCGATCGTCTACAGCATCGAACGCCAGCGCCTCCAGCTCGCCCTGCGGCAGTTGGCCGTCCTCGACGAGTTGACCGGGCTCTACAACCGGCGCGGGTTCAACACGCTCGTGCCGGAGCTCATGCAGAAGGTGCGGGGCGCAACCGCCAGCGGGTACATCGTCTGTTTCGACCTCGATCGCTTCAAGGTCATCAACGACACCCACGGCCATGCCAGCGGCGATGCCGCCCTGGTCGAGTTCGCCACCCTGCTGCGCAGCGCCTTCCGCAAGGACGGGTTGTTCGTGCGTCTCGGCGGCGACGAGTTCCTGACCATGGGCATCGAACGCGAGCCCGGCGCCGCCAAGGAGGCGCTTGCGGTGCTTGCCCGGCTGCTCGAGGCCCGCAATGCCGCCGCGCTAACCCCCTTCCGGATCGAATCCAGCTCGGGCCTCGTCCTTTTCGGCCGCGAGGAGCAACGCTCGCTCGACGAGCTCCTGGCCGAGGCGGATGCGGTGCTCTACCGCAACAAGGAAGCCCGCCACGCCGCGGAGCGGTCTGCCGGCAAGGAGGAGCCCCTGCGGGAGGCGAAATCATGAGCGCGGCTCCCCGAAAGCAGCTCTGGCGGGAAGTGGTGCAGCGGCTCCAGGCCATGTGCCTCGCCTTCGACCCGGAACTCGCCGGTCACAACGAGCGTGTCGGCGTGGCCGCCGCGGCGCTGGCCCGGCGCCTCGGTCTGCCGAAGGCGCGGGTCGAGCGCATCCGCATCGCCGCCGGCCTGCACGATGTCGGCAAGGTCGGCATCCCGCGCGCGGTGCTCCACCGCTCGGGCCGGCTCGGCGCGAGGGAACTGGCCCTCGTCCGGACACATCCGGAGATCGGACACCGGATCCTCGCGGGCAGCGGCCTGCCGGAGATCCGCTGCGCGGCCGAGGTGGCGTACTGCCATCACGAGCACTGGGTCGGCACCGGCTACCCCCGCGGACTGAAGGGGACGGCGATCCCGCTGGAGGCGCGCATCGTGGCGATCGCCGACGTCTTCGATGCCATGCGCTCGTGCCGCCCCTACAAGGAGGCGTGGACGGATGAGCGCGTGATCGCCGAGATGCGACGGGGCCGCGCGGTGCACTTCGATCCCGACGTCTTCGATGTCTTCGTTGCCGGGGCGATGCCGCGCTGAGCGTGCCGCACCGGCGGTGCGCGCCGGATCAGTCCGCCGGCGGGGGCGGCAAGGTGGGACGGTAGTGGCCGGTGATCTCCCACGCGAGGAGCACATCCTCCTCCTGCGCGCCGCGCCCGATGTTGTGCACCACCAGCGGTGTCCCGCCGGCGCTCCGCCGGTCGGACACGACGCCGATGTGCGCGAGCCCGTTGCCCAGATCCCACGTCACGATGTCGCCAGGCCGGTAGTTCGCGGGGCTTCGGGCGAGGGCGACGGACCAGCCGCGCCGTCGGAAGAAGGTCCGGAGGTTGGGGACTCGCCGGTGGTCGATGTTGGCGTCGGTCTTCTTGAGGCCCCAATTCTTCGGGTACGCGGCGAAGTGGGCCCGCATGTCCTCGTGCACCTCCTTCTGGAGGTCGAAGCCGTGGGCGGTGCGCAGGGCGCGCGTGACGACGTCGCAGCACACGCCGGTGTGGGCGGGCACATCGCCGCCCGGATAGGCGAGGCGCCGATAGGCCGGATCGTAGCCGGTTGTGATGCCAACCTGGGCGCGCGCGGCCTCCGCGGTCGTCATCGCCGGCGCTGCACAGGCGGACCAGGCGCTCAGTGCCAACGACAGGAGCACGAGTCTTGGCGAACGATTTATCACCCCGTTTAGCACTGAGCCCATTCTCAGGATCGTTTCAGAGGTGGCGGGACCGGCGGGAATCGAACCCACATCTGCGGCTTCGGAGGCCACCATTCTATCCGTTGAAATACGGTCCCGGGAAAACGGTGCGGATTTCGCGGGGCCGCCGCCGGTTTGGCAAGGGTGTTTTGGGCGGCGCCGCAAAGTTCTGCGACGCCCTCTCAAGCAACATGAACCGGAAACCGCGGATCTCACGGATGAACACGGATCATCCAGCGACCATCCGCGGCGATCCGTGTTCCGCCGTACGGCAGAATGGTCACTCTCCGCCCCGCTCGCTCAGCAATGTTGCTTCCCCGCAAGGCCGTGCCCGCGCGCGCGTCTACGCTGAGGAGTCGGGGCGCTGCGGGCCTGCGCCGGACCACGCCGCCGGCTCGGGCCGCCCGACCGGGTTCAGGCGTTGCGGAACTCGGCGAGCAGTGCGGCGGGATCGGCGGCCTTCATGAGCGACTCGCCGACGAGCACCGCATTGGCACCCGCGCGGCGGGCGCGGCCGGCCTCGGTGGCGCCGAAGATGCCGCTCTCGCTGACCTTGACGATCCCGGTCGGGACCTGCGGCAGGAGGCGCTCGGAGAGGGCGAGGTCGGTCTTGAAGATGGCGAGGTCGCGGTTGTTCACGCCGATGATCTTCGCGCCATGGGCGAGGGCTCGGCCGAGGTCGGGTTCGTCGTGAATTTCAAACAACGCGTCGAGCCCGGCGGCCGCGGCGGCTCCGGCGAGCACCTTGATCTCCTCGTCGGTGAGCGCGCGCACGATGATCAGGATCGCGCTCGCGCCGGCTTCGCGGGCTTCGGCGACCTGGACGGGGTGGATGAAGAAATCCTTGCGCAGGCGGGGCAGCGCGGGACCGACGGCGGCGAACTCGCGGCCAACCGAGCGGAGGTCGTCGAGCGAGCCGCCGAAGTATTTCTGATCGGTGAGCACGGAGAGGGCGTCGGCTCCGGCGTCGCGATACTTGCGGGCCTGCGTGGCGGCGTCGGCGGTGGCGGCGATGGCGCCGGCGGAGGGCGAGCGGCGCTTGATCTCGGAGATCACGGCGAGGCGGCCGTCGGCGCGGCGCAGGGCGGCGGCGAAGGACGGCGGCCGGGGCAGGCGCGCGTGCAGCGCGGCCAGGTCGGCCTCGGCGACGGGGCGCAGCAGCGGGGCGATCTCCTGCCGCTTGTGGGCCATGATCTCGGCGAGTTTGTCGGTCATGAGGGTTGCGATAGCGGCAAAGCCGGGCGGGCGGGGCAAGCGTGTTCGGGCGACGGCGGCACGCGCGAGCGGGGGGGGGGCGCCGCCACCGCCGATGGCGGCGCAAAAATCCGGCTGGCGCAGCGGGGGGCGGGTTGGACAGGGTGGCGGCGTGACTCCGCTCCGCATCGCCACCCGCAAAAGCCCGCTCGCGCTCGCGCAGACGCAACTGGTGATCGAATACCTCGCCGCGCGGATGCCCGGCGCGGCCTTCGAGTCGCTGAAGGTGGTGACCACCGGCGACCGCAAACTGGAGTGGTCGCTGGAGAAACAGGGCGGCAAGGGCCTCTTCACCGCGGAGATCGAGGCGGCGCTGCGCAGCGGCGAGGCGACGCTGGCCATGCACAGCGCGAAGGACCTCCCGGGCGAGGATGGCGCGGGCGACCTCGTCGTGGCCGGCTACCTGCCGCGCGAGGACCCGCGCGACGTGCTCGTGCTGCGCGAGGGCATCCGGACGCCGGCGACGCTGGCCACGGGCAGCCCGCGCCGCCGCGGGCAGGTGGCGGCGCTGTTTCCGGGGCTGCAGTTCACCGAGATCCGGGGAAACGTGGATACAAGGCTCACCAAGATCGCCCGCGGCGAGGCCGACGCGACCCTGGTGGCGCAGGCCGGGTTGAACCGGCTCGGCCTCCGCGCGTGGCCCGGCGTGGTCTTCCGTCCGCTCACGCCGGACGAGATGGTCCCGGCGGTGGGGCAGGGCGCGATCGCGGTGCAATGTCGGCGCGAGGACGAGGCGCGGTTTGCGCCCCTGCTCGATGCGGCGACGCGCGCGCAGGTGGAGATCGAGCGCGCGTTCCAGGCCTTGACGGGCGCGGGCTGCCAGATCGCGTTCGGCGCGCATGCCTCGGCCGACGGACTGGTCCGGCTGTACCACGAACGTTGCGGCCGGCAGGTGGTGCGGCACGACGGGCGGCCGCCCGTTGACTTCGCCGCGCGGCTCCTCAAGGAGCTTGGGCTCGCATGAGCGACACCAAAGACACATCCGCCGCGCGCCCGTTGCAGGGGCGCCGCATCGTCATCACCCGGGCCCGCGAACAGGCGGGCGAACTGCGCACGAAGCTCGCAGGGCTGGGGGCGGCGGTGATCGAGCTCCCGCTGATCGAGATCGTGTCGGAGCTGGATGCCGCGGTCGGCGACGAGGTCTTCGGCGAGATCGCGAGTTACCAGTGGCTGGTTTTCACCAGTCCGAACGGTGTACGGTTCTTCTTCGCGGAATTCTTCCGCCGTTTCCGCGACATCCGGGCGCTGGGTGGGGCGCGGTTGGCGGCCATCGGCCCGGGTACGGCCGCGGAACTGAACGCGCTCCATCTCGATGTGGACGTGATGCCGAAGGAGCACGTCGGCGAGGCGCTGGTGCCGGCGCTGGCCGCCTTCGAGTCGCTGGAGAATCTGAAGGTGCTCGTGGTGACGGGCGACCGGAACCGCGACGTGGTGATCCACGGACTGGCCGAGCAGCAGGCGATCGTGGACCAGTTGCCGGTCTACGCGACGGAGAGCGCGGAGGCGGGCGCGAGCGACGCCGCCGCGGATTTCCGTCAGCATGGCGCGGATGCGATCCTGTTTGCGAGCGGCTCGGCGGTGGAGTCGTTCGTGCAGCAGGCGTCGACGCTGGCGCCGCGGCCCGGCGCGACACGCCCGCTGGCCGGCAGTATCGGGCCGGTGACCACCGAGGTGATGAAGCGCGTGGGGATGCCGGTGGACTTCCAGGCGACCGAGGCGACGATGGACGGCCTGGTCGCGGCGGTGGTGAAGAAACTCGGCGCCTGAGCCGGACCGGGAGCAGTATCCGGAAATCTGTAGCCGGGCGCGGCGCGGCCGGCCTCTCCGGCCGGGTTCGCCTCCCCCGGGCGGCTGCGGCAGGCAACCCGCGCTAGCCGGCTTCCGCCGTGTGCAGCGCGGTGGCGCCGGTGTAGCGCGCGGACTGCTCGTCGGCGTGGTAGGACGAGCGCACCAGCGGACCGGACTCGACGACGCCGATGCCGAGGGAGAGGCCGAACTGTTTCCACTCGGCGAACTCCGCGGGCGTGACCCAGCGGTCGATGGGGAGGTGCTGGGGCGTGGGTTGGAGGTATTGGCCGATGGTGAGCACATCGAGCCCGATGGCGTGCAGGTCGCGCAGCGTCTGTTCGATCTCCTCGCGGCGCTCGCCGACGCCGAGCATGAGGCCGCTCTTGATCGTGAAGCCGCGGCTCTTGGCGTGGCGCAGGATGGAGAGGCTGCGGTCGTAGCGGGCCTGGACGCGCACGGGTTTCTGGAGCCGCTCCACCGTCTCCACATTGTGGTTCAGGATGTCGGGTTTGGCGGCGAGGATCGTGTCGAGATCGTCGAGCCGTCCCTTGAGGTCGGAGATGAGGCCTTCGACGGCGCAGGTGGGGTTGCGGTGCTTCACCGCGCGGATCGTGGCGGCCCAGGCGGCGGCGCCGCCGTCGGGCAGGTCGTCGCGGGCGACGGAGGTGATCACGCAGTGGCGCAGCTTCATCGTGGCGACGGCCTCGGCCACGCGGGCGGGCTCGCCGAGGTCGGGGGCGGCGGGGCGGCCGGTCTGGATCGCGCAGAAGTTGCAGGAGCGCGTGCAGATGTTGCCCAGGATCATCACGGTGGCGGTGCCGCGCGACCAACACTCGCCGATGTTGGGACACTGCGCGCTCTGGCAGACGGTGTGCAGGTGGCTGCCCTCGACGAGGCGGCGCACGGCGCCGTACTCGGGGCCGGAGGGGAGCTTGGCGCGGAGCCAGTCGGGTTTTCGCGTGACCATCGGGAGTCCGAAACTCGGGGATTTCGTGCGGGGGGCAATCCGGATGTTGGCCGGGGCGGCGGGTATGAGCCGGAGGCCCGCAGCGGCGGCGGAGGATGAGGCGAACTGGGGCCCGCCCGCGACCGTTTACCTTCACGGTCGTGAAGGTAAACGGTCGCGGCGCGGGCGCGGGATCAGGTGTCCGCGCCGGCGAGGAAACGCGGCCAGCGGCTCCAGAACTCGGACGCGAGCTCGGCGCGGACTTGGTCGAGGGGGGGGCAGCGCGGGCCGAGCTCGGCGGCGAGGGAGGTGACGGTCCCGTCGGTGATGCCGCAGGGCACGATGCCGCCGAAATGGCCGAGGTTGGTGGAGACGTTGAGGGCGAACCCGTGGTGGGCGACCCAGCGTTTCACGGCGACGCCGATCGCGGCGATCTTGCGGGTGCCGAGCCAGATGCCGGTCTTGCCCTCCCGCCGGCCGGCGACGAGGCCGTGGCGGGCGACGGTGTCGATGAGCACCTGCTCGAGAAAGCGGAGGTAGGCGTGGAGGTCGCGGCGGGCGTCGAGGCTGACGATCGGATAGCCGACGATCTGGCCGGGGCCGTGGTAGGTGATGTCGCCGCCGCGGTTGGTGGACACGACCTCGATGCCCTGATGCGCGAGCTGGGGGGGCGTCCAGACGAGATTCTGTTCGGCGCCGCGCCGTACCCCGAGGGTGAAGACGGGTTCGTGTTCGGTGAACACGAGGGTGTCGGGCGCGGTGCCGGCGAGGCGGGCGGCGACGAGCTCGTCCTGCCGCTGCCAGGCGTCGCGATAGCGGGTGCGTCCCCAGTCGACGGTGACTCCGGTGGAGGCGGGTGATGGTTGGGCCACGGCGGCATTCCGCGGGCGGCGGAGCCGGGGTCAACGCGTTTCTCCGCAGGGGGCGGTGGAGCGGCGCGAAGGCCGGCACCGTGCTGTCGTGGGCATCCGGATCCGGCCCGGTCGCGGGCCGGGCGACCGGGTGGTGGCGCGGGCGGGGGACCGGGGCTAGTCCTCCGCGGTGAGCGCGGCCTGCCAGAGGTCGATCTGGGCGGGCAGGAGGAGGTGTTGGAGGAAGGCGCTGTCGAGGCGGGCCTCGACCGCCGGGGCGGGCATCTCGCCGTGGACGAGGGCGTTGGCGATGTGGACGAGCGCGAGCGGGGCGAGGGTGTTCTCGGGGGTGCGATGCGGGGTGTGGTGCAACGCGACGGCCTCGACGACGGAGGCGGGCAGGCCCCAGAGCTCGAGCAGAAGCGCGCCGGCGACACCGTGGTGGTGGCCGAAGAGACATTCTTCCTCCTGCCAGAAGGGCCGCCGCGGGGGCGGGAGCTGGCGGAGTTTGGCGTAGCCCTCGCCGTGGGCGTGGAGCATGACGATCTTGCCGACATCGTGGAGCAGGGCGGCGGTGAAGGCGGCTCGGTTCACCGCGGCGCTCGCGCGCACATGCCAGGCCACCCGGCGGACCATGACCGCGGTGGCGACGCAGTGGCTCCAGATGTCGCCCATGGGGGCGCCGGCCGGCAGGGCTTCGAAAAGATGGGCCGAGGTGACGATGCCGCGGACGGTGTCGAGGCCGAGCATCGACACCGCTTCGCCCACCGACGAGACCGTGCCACGGGGACCGTAATACGCGGAGTTGGCGATCTGGAGAAGCTTGGCCGCGATGGCCGGATTGCGCTGCACCCCGTCCTCGATCTGGTCGACCCGCACGTCGTCGTCGGCGAGCAGGCCGAGAAGTTCGCGGCGCATGGCCGGCGACTGGGGCAGGGCGAGGATGGAGGTGACGGCGGCGGTGAGCGCGGGATCGCGCCGCCGGCGGAGGGTGCCCACGGTGTCTTGGAGCACATCGTAGAGGGTGCCGGCATCGCAGGGGCGGGGCAGGAGGCCGTGGGCGAGGTGGGCCGCGGAAGCGAAGGCGGGGGCGGCGGGATCGTCGGCGATGACCAGACGGATGATCCCGGGGAAACGCCGCGCGACGGCCGCGAGGAAGGCCGGGCCGTCGGCCGGCAGGTGCAGATCAAGCGCGACGGCGTCGAAATTCTCGTTCTCAAGGAGCGCGAGTGCGCCGGCGGTGTCGGTGCGGACGGCGGTCTCGATGTGCGCATCGAGAAGAAAGAGATCGCGGGCAAGGCCGGCGACCGCCTCGGACATGGTCGCCACGAGGAGGACGCGTAAATGGCCAGATACTACATTCATCGGACGGGAGGCGGGGGTTGGAGCCGGGGGGGGGGCGTCGGTGCGGGCGTTGGCCCGGGGAACTGGAGACACGGTTTCCTCGGCAGGGAAGGCATCGGCCGGTTGGTCGGAAACTTGAGGTCGGAGCGCGGGTGGCGGTGGAGGGGCGGGCCGGTTGCCGCGGCGCGGAGGCGCCGGGGGATTATCTTCACGGGAAACCGTCGTTTGGGGTTTCCATCGCCGGCGGCGGTCCTATCGTCGCCGACGCCATGCAACCAACGACCCCGCGTTTCCAGGCGTTTGTTACGGGATTGCTCGCGCTCCTCGTGGGCGCGACTTCGGCACTCGGCGAGGGACCGGAGGTGCTGCGTATCGGTTATTTCCCGAACGTCACCCACGCCCAGGGCGTGATCGGGGCGCAGGCCACCCGCGAGGGCGCGGGCTGGTTCGAGCAGCGGCTGGGGCCGGAGGTGACGATCCAGTGGTTCCCCTTCAACGCCGGCCCGAGCGCGATGGAGGCGATCTTCGCCGGCTCGCTGGATGCCACCTATGTCGGGCCCAATCCGGCCCTCAACGCCTTCATCAAGTCGAAGGGGGAGGAGATCCGCATCCTCGCCGGTTCGGCCCGGGGCGGCGCGGCGCTCGTGGTGCCGGGGGACAGCGCCTACGCGACGGCGGAAGACTTCCGTGGCAAGAAGGTGGGCACACCCCAGCTGGCCAACACCCAGGATATCGCCGCCCGCGCCTGGTTCCGGGCCCATGGCCTGAAGGTCACGCAGACCGGCGGCGACGTTTTCATCATCCCGACGCCCAACCCCGACCAGCTCGGGCTCTTCCAGACCGGCAAGCTCGACGCGGTGTGGACGGTCGAGCCCTGGGTCTCGCGCCTCCTGCTGGAGGCCAAGGGGCGCATCCTGATCGAGGAGGCGGATGCGCTCACGACCATCCTGGTCTCGAGCGTGAAGCTGCTCCGGACGCGGCCGGAACTGGCGGCGAAGCTGCGCGCGGCCCACCTCGAGCTGACCGCCTGGGTGGCGGCGCATCCCGAGGAGGCCCAGGCCAAGGTGCGCGCCGGCCTCGAGGCGGAGACCCGGCGCCCGATCCCCGCGCCGCTGGTCGCCGCGGCGTGGAGTCGGTTGCATTTCACGGAGGCGGTCGAACAGACCGTGCTGGAGAAGTTCATGGCCGACGCGCGGGCCTCGGGCCTGCTCAAGCAGTCCATGCCGCTCGACCGGCTCTTCGGCACCGATTGAGCCCGCCGCCTGCCCTCCGCCCCATGGCCCCGCGCCCGGATCCCGCCCCGCTCATGACACTCCAACAGGAACTCGCCCCGATCGCCCCGGCGAAACTGGCGGTCGAGGAGGTCAGCAAGACTTTCCGCACCGGCAAACGCGTGGTGCACGCGCTCGATCGGGTGTCGCTGCAGGTGGGCGAAGGCGAGTTCGTCTGCCTGGTCGGCCCGTCGGGCTGCGGCAAGTCGACGCTGTTGAACATCATCGCCGGGCTGGAGCGGCCCGACGCGGGCCGGATCCTCTCCGGCGGCGTGCCGGTGGGCGGGCCCGGCCGCGACCGGATGGTGATGTTCCAGGAGCACGCGTTGTTCCCCTGGCTCGACGTGATGGACAACCTGATGTTCGGCCTGAAGCTCAAGCCGGGGCTGAAGGACTCCGAGCGGCGGGAGGTGGCGATGTATTACCTGAACCTGGTCGGGCTCGAGCGGTTCAGCACGGCGAACATCCATGAACTCTCCGGCGGCATGAAGCAGCGCATCGCCCTGGCCCGCGCCCTGGCCCCGAACCCGAAGGTGCTGCTGATGGACGAGCCGTTCGCCGCGCTCGACGCGCTCACGCGCGAGCAGCTCTACGGCGACATCCAGCGCATCTGGCTGGAGCGCAAGAAGACGATCGTGTTCGTGACCCACAACGTGCGCGAGGCCGCCTGCCTCGGCGACCGCGTGGTGCTGTTCTCGCCGAATCCCGGCCGGGTGCAGGAGGAGTTCCGCGTGGATCTGCCGCGCCCGCGCGACATCAACTCGGCGGAGCTCGCCGCCCACTCGACCAAGATCATGCGTGCCCTCAAGGGCCACCTGGAGACCACGGAGGAACCCGCGGAATGAAACGTTTCCTGACCGCCGCCCTGTTTTTCGTGGGCCTGCTCCTGATCTGGCAGGTGCTGTATTCGCTCAAGCTCTGGTCCCCGGTGCTCGTGCCCGCCCCGCTCGACGTGGCCCGCTTCATCTGGGACTACACGTTCAACCCCGGGAGTGCCGAGTTTCCGAACGACAGCCGGTGGAAGCTGTTCCGGGCGGCCGGGATCACGCTCAAACGGCTGATCATCGGCTACCTGATCGGGCTGAGCGCGGGCGTGCCGATCGGCATGGCGACCGCGCGGATGCGCGCGCTGCGCGACACCGTCGGTGTGCTGGCGCTCGGGTTACAGGGGCTGCCGAGCGTGTGCTGGGTGCCGCTGGCGCTGCTGTGGTTCGGCCAGAACGAGAGCGCGATGCTCTTCGTCGTCATCATGGGCACGCTCTGGTCGGTCATCCTCGCGACGGAGACGGGCGTGCGGAACGTCAACCCGATCTACGTTCGCGCGGCGGCGACGATGGGCTCGAAGCGGCTGCACACGCTCACCCGAGTGATCCTGCCGGCGTCGCTGCCCTTCATCGTCAGCGGGATGAAGCAGGGCTGGGCGTTCGCGTGGCGCTCGCTGATGGCGGCGGAGATCTACGTGACGATCCTCACCGGCTTCGGGCTCGGCCACCTCCTGCACTATGGCCGCGAGCTCAACGCGATGGAGCAGGTGATCGGCGTGATGCTGGTGATCGTCGGCATCGGCGTGGCGGCCGACAAGATCCTGTTCTCCCCGTGGGAGAATTTCCTGCACCGTCGCTGGGGCACGTCGGGGTGACGGTCCGTCTCCGCCGATAGCGGACGAAGAAAAACCCCGGCGTCCGCGCCGGGGTTGCGAATGGAATCTGGACTGCGCGAAGACTGCCTCAGGCGAGGTTGCGGATGATGGCGTCGGCCATGGCCTTGGTGCCGACCGGCGTCTTGCCGAAGGCGATGTCGCCGGTGCGTACGCTGTCGACGGTCACGGTCTTGCGCACCGCGGCCTCGATCTTCGTGGCGAGCGCGTCCTGACCGAAGCTGTAGCGCAGCATGAGCGCGGCGGAGAGAACCTGTGCGCAGGGGTTGGCGACGCCTTTGCCGGCGATGTCGGGCGCGGTGCCGCCGGCGGGCTCGAAGAGGCCGAAGGGTTTGCCGAAACGGTTCTTGCCGGTGCCGAGCGAGGCGGAGCTCATCATGCCGAGCGAGCCGCAGATGACGGCCATCTCGTCGGAGAGGATGTCGCCGAACATGTTTTCGGTGAAGAGCACGTCGAACTGGTTCGGGTCGCGCGCGAGCTGCATGGCGGCGTTGTCGACGTACATGTGCGAGAGCGCGAGGTCGGGGTGGTGCTTGGCGAAGTAGGCGGTGACGGTCTTTCGCCAGAGTACCGAGGTCTCGAGCACGTTGGCCTTGTCGACCGAGCAGACCTTCTTGCCGCGGGCGCGGGCGGTCATCGCGGCGACCTCGGCGATGCGCTCGATCTCGGAGGTCTTGTAGACCATCGTGTCGGAGGCTTGGGTCTCGCCGTTGTCGAGGGTGATGGTCTCCTTCTTGCCGAAGTAGATGCCGCCGGTGAGCTCGCGGATGCAGACGATGTCGATGCCGTTGGGGATACGCTCGGTCTTGAGCGGGGAGGCGTCGCGCAGGTCGGCGTAGAGCAGGCCGGGGCGGATGTTGGCGAAGAGGTTGAAGGCCTTGCGCAAGGGCAGGAGCGCGGCGCGCTCGGGCTGGTCCTTGGGCGGGAGCTTCTCCCACTTCGGGCCGCCGACGGAGCCGAAGAGGATGGCGTCGGCCTGCTGGCAGGTGGCGAGGGTGGAGTCGGGGAGGGCCTTGCCGTGGTTGTCGATGCCGGCGCCGCCGACGTCGGCGTGCTGGTACTCGAGTTTGAGGCCTGCGCCCTTGGCGGCGTGTTCGAGCACGCGCAGGGCTTCGTTCATGACTTCCGGCCCGATGTAGTCGCCGGGGAGAACCGCAAACTTGATGGCTTCCATAGGAGCGGCAGAGGCAAGCCGATGCCCGTGGCGAGTCCAAGCGGATTCTGGGCGCCTGGGTCGACGCGCGGTCGCACGCGCCGGATGGATGGCGAAGGAGTACTTTCGGAAGCTGTAGGCCGGCTACAACCCGCGGACCGTTGCGCGTTGGTCTGTGCCGTCCGCCATCGGCAACTTTCACCACGTCGCCGATGGCGTATAAGTGGCCGCCAGCGATGTAGTAGAGGCTGCGCCAACCGGCGTCGGGGTGTTCGAGTTCCCGGTGGCCGTGTCGGAAGACCCGATCGTCGGCCCAGACGCCCATGACCTCTGCGACGAACAGGTCGTAGGTGCTCGCTGTGTGCGCGTCAGGGAAGAGGTTGGCCTTTTCCGAGGAGATCGGAAGGATGCGGTTGTCCTTGGTTGAGGAATGAAAGGATGGCGGAAGAGCGGAGATAAAGTTGTGGCTTTGACGGGACTCGGAGCGGCGCTGTCGCACGCTCAGGCCCGCGAGGGCTTTGCGAGAAACCAGGGCGGGCGCGCCTGCCGATACCGCTGGCCAAGATTGAGAAAAACGCTGGCGAGTCGGTGACCGCGAATGATACGTATGGATGGAAACTGCATCCCTCGATGGGTGCCATTCCGCCTCCTCCCGTCGCACTTTCTATTATTCCGTGCCCACGCGTCCGTCCTTGATGATCTCCTTTCGCACCGCCGGCGTCCGCGCCGCCGAAGGATCGCGGGGCCGGCCGCCGGCGTCTTACCGGATGAGGCACGGGATGACGATCGCCTTTTTCGAGCTCGAAGGGCGGGAGCGCGCCGCGCTGGCGGGGCGGCTGTCGGAACA
>ENA-UPSM01002583-UPSM01002583.1-activated-sludge-metagenome-genome-assembly--contig:-NODE-2583-length-21873-cov-4.784857_pt1 | contig 21873 bp, 13 predicted proteins | sample MGYA00238181_ERZ773283 | MGnify/ENA primary metagenome ERZ773283 (study PRJEB29023, sample SAMN05720199) | activated sludge metagenome | isolation source: Anaerobic digester | place: Japan...
GCCGAACAGGACCATGCGGAACCCCACATTGAAGGTCCGCTGCCAGGGTTTGTGTGCGAGCCGGTATGCGGCCTTTGCCCGGCAATGCCGGTCGTACCACGAGCCGCCGCGTTCCAGCTCTCTTGGCGTTGCTGGTCAGTTTCGCGCGATGTTGACGGGGTTCGTGCCGTCAACGGACATGAGCACGCGGAAACCTACATTGAAAACCTTCTGATACGGCTTGTATCGCAACCGGAAAGACGCAGTGGCACGGTAGGGCCGGTCAAGCCAGGACCCTCCGCGAACGACCTTGTCGTCGCGCGAAATGGGGTCGTTACGCGCGTCTTCTGCGTAGGGGTACGCGGCAAACGAGGTGCGGGTCCACTCGGCGACGTTGCCATGCATGTCGAGCAATCCCCAGGGATTCGGCTGATATTTGCCGACACCGGTCACGATGCGCTCACCGTCATCGAACCGGGCGTCTTTGGGGAGAAAGTCCTCGTACGGGCTCGGGTTGGCGATGGGTTGAGGATCAATACCGGCGACGGCCAGCAGCTTGACCGACAGGTCAGCGAGATTGGCGAAGCCCGAGAAATCCGCATCCATGCCGCCGTAGAAGAACGGGGTATCGGCGCCCGCACGGCATGCCCATTCCCATTGCGCCTCGGTCGGCAGGGTGCAGGGAGCGCCGGCGCGGCCGGTCAACCATTCGCAGAAGGCCATGGCCTCGTCCCATGAAACGCGGGCGACGGGCTGCTCGGGCAGGTTCGCCGGGTAGCCGGGCCGGGTATGGTCCTTATTGTGCTGATCGATGGTTCCGGTATCATGGGCGGGATTGAAGCACGCGTACTGTGAGTTTGAGACTTCCGTGACGCTCATCCAGAAGGGCTGCCCGATAGTCACGGCGGACGGGGGTTGTTCGTCGATGGCCCCGGCCGCGCTGCCCATAACGTATTCGCCGGCGGGGATGAGAACGAAATCCATGGTGAGACCGTTTCCGAGGTCGACGGTTCTTCGCTGCGGTTCGGACGGCCCATCAGCGGCGGCAACGGCGCCAGCCGCGGCGCGTTGAAGGGCTTGCGCATCTTCGTTCGAGAACGGCCAGCCGTCGACAGGGACTGCGGCGCTCTGTTGCATGACGGGCGGTTCGGGCGCCATGAATTCGCGCGGCGCGCCGAGTCCTTCGGGGATAGCCTCGAGATCTTCAGTGCGGTTGGCATAGGCAGCGAGCATGGCGGCGCGGCGCTTGTCGAACTCGCCCGGAATGGGACGGTGCTCATGCCACGTGCCGTGATCCGGAACGTTGAGATCGATCCAGGTGTAGAGCCGGTCCCATGCCTCGTCATCGAGTTTCACGCCATGATGGCCCTTTTCGAGCATCTGAATCAGCTCGCTCGTGTCCGCGTGCCATTCCATGGGCGTGGCCAGATGGTAGTCGCTCTCGGGTCCCGGGCGCCGCACGTAGGGGTGTAGTGCAAGGTATGAGGGGGTGAAGTTGTTCCACCCGTTCTGATCTTTGCGGGCGAAGTCGGGGCGTCCTTCCTGCCCGTTGTGGCAACCCACGCAGAACTGGTCAAGCGCCGGCTGGACATCGCGTTTGAAGCTGAACCCCCGCGCAGGGCCGTACCACGGTTCGATAGCCGCGGGACGCGTGCGCGACGCCAGCGTGCGCGTGACGGGCGGCCCCATGTTCTGCTTCTCGTGGCAGCCAACGCACGAGAGAATCTCTCCCGGCATGGCCGTGAACCAACTTCGCATGACCTGAAGCGCGCGCCCGCGGTCGTCAAGCGGTTGCACGGCAATGGGAGTATTCGCGGGGACAGTGAAAACCGCCGAGCCGTCGTCGAAGACAGGCACGGTGCCGAGAATACGGTGTACGTCCCACGGGCCTTCGACGCCGATGTGCATGTGGCCGCCCATCTTGGGATAGGTGTAGTGCATGGCGAAAAGGCGGAGCGTCTTGACCGTCCCGCGAGGAATATCTTTCAAGCCGTCCCCCTGGTAGATGTCGGCGAGGTATACGGTGGCGTCTTTCGAATCGAGACGCACCTTGTCGGGGATCGCGGGAGGCGTTGGGGTCGCGCGGAACGGGACGGGCTCCAACAGCGCGTACCCCGGCTCTTCTTTCAGAAGGACCATGTTGTCGAAGATGTCGACGAGATAGATCCCCCAGAGAGCATCGGGCGCGGGTTTGCACGACACCAGGAAGTACTTGTCGCTCAGGGGATAGGGGTGCAGGAATTTCGGCCACGAATCATTGACCAGTTGGTCGACGATTATTGGTTCCACACGCTTGCCGTAGCCGGGGATCCGCTGTAGCGCCCCGTCGGCCTCGTGACGGCCCGCGGCAGGATCGAAGACTACGAGTTCGCCCATGCGCGCAACGCCATGATGGCCGGATACGATAGCAATGATCTTGGTGGGATGACCCGGGATCGGCCGCGCATAAAAGATCGAGTTGGGCCAGAACGAGTTGCTGCCGTAGTACTCCATCTGGTTGGTGCCGTCCGGGTTCATATTGAAAAGGAGCCTCGAAAAGTAGTGCGGCGTATCCGAATACTCCCAGCGTGAGAACAGCACCCGGCCATTGTTGAGCACCGTGGGGCACCAATTGTGGTCCTGGTCGAAGCAGAGCATGCGGATGCCCGTGCCGTCGGGATTCATGATGCAGAAATTGGCTACGGCGTCGGCCCCGCCCACGCATGGAATGCCCTGGAAACAGCGGGTAGACGCGAAGATGATCCGGCCGTCCGGGAGGTAGCACGCGTCGTAGTTGTCGACGTCGGGCTGGTCTCCGGGGGTAACCTGGCGCAGACCGGAACCGTCGGCGCGTATTTCCCAGATCTGCCAGCGGTCTTGCGAACCGGGCATCGAGATGAGCATCTTGCTGGCGTCGAAATGCAGGTCGACGTCGCCCACGAATACGGGCCCCTCGGGTTTGAAGAAGGTCGTGAGTGCGCTATCCGGAGACACGGGGTTCATGACGCAGATTTCATTGTCGTACCCGGCGCGTGCAACCGCACAGTTGCCCTGCCAGTTCTGCGGAAGGCCCATGTTGCCTTCCCCCCGTTTGACCAGCAGCAGGCGCTCGAAATGGAGCAAGGGATTGGCGAGCAGGGCCTCGCGCTGCAACGCGGTCGCTTGGGCGGCCGTCTCGCCAAGTGCGGCTTCCGCGCCCGGTTGAGCATCGAGGATGGCTTGACGCGCCTTCCCGGCAACCGCGTCCATCTCGGCAACGCGTTTGACAAGGGCCTCGCCATCGGCGTACTCGCCGGGATAGGCTGCCGTGAGATCGGCGACCGCGCGCTGCAACGCTTCAAAATTGACCCGGTTCAGGAGTTCGGCGTTCCCGGCGGCAAGACGCGCGCGCTCGAAAAGGGCCAGCCAGCGCGGGTCGTTGGCGGCGGCTTGCTCCTCTTTCAGCCTGGCCGCCTCGTTCTTGAGACCAGATGCCAGGTCGCCCAGACGATCGAATGCGTCATTTACGATGCGTTCCTCGGTGGCCATGTCTCCGGCGGTGCGGAACCAGTAGAGCGGCCCATCGCCGCCGGCACTCTGCTCGAACCACTGAGTCTGCAGCGGGAAATCGGCGGTTATCTGGCGCCAGATGGTGTCAAGCCGTTCGTCGGTGACCGCGAAATAGAACGCATGCCCGCCGCTGCGGTTGAAGATTTTCATGAGGACCTTGTTCTCGCCCTGTTTGAACGACAGCGCGGCTTTGTCCTGGTTGGGAGCGGCCACCCGAGGCACATCGTTCGAAATGACCTTCTCGCCGTTGAACCAGACCTCGAGTCCGTCATCGCTGCCAAAGAAGGCCATGAGCTGCATCGGCGCGGCCGCGGTAATGGTGCGGAAAAGATACGTCGAGTGCGAGTCGCCGCCGGGAAGATTGATGACCGCGCCGTCCTTCCAGCCGGGTTGCGCCACCCATACCCGCTTGTCGTCGGCCGTCCTGGCCTGCAGATCAACGCCCTGCTCGGGGAACAGCGCCTGGGCAAATCCATCGGCCTTGAGCGCGCCTGTGGTATACCACGGGCCAGCATCGTATGCCGCATTGTCGCCGGCTGCCTGAAACGCCGCGCGGGCAGCGGTCATGGTCTCGGGCCATGTATCGCGCTTGGCATAAAGCGGCGCGCCTTCACCGGCAAGTGCTACGGCCGCGCACGCTATGCACGCCAGAAACGCGCCCACACGCAGGATATTGGATTGAGGGTAGTTCACGGCTCTCGATGTCCTTCTGTTTTGCGGCGGCGCAACAGTGCTCGTTGCCGGGCCGCTTTCACTCGCTCGTCAAACCTGTCCTCGATGCATCGCGCAAGACGGGGCCCGCCGTGTTTCGGGATATGGCGGCGCCCCGCCGCTTGCACGGGACTCTTTCCTACAACTTGGCGTTCGGAAGGGTGAAGCGAAGCCCTGCACCATCGTGATACGACGCGTACTCGGTCACGATGGCGCCCTCGGGGCCGGCCAGCATGAAATGCCACTGCTCGGCCTTGGGCAGCCAGGTCACTTCGCCAGGCATGACTTTTGTGGCGCAGCGGGCCTTGGCGAGTTCGCGGTGGCTGGGCGGGATGCGCTCGACGTCGCCCGGGTGGGGTTCGCCCTCGCCATACGTCCAGACGAAGCCATAACGGGTCTGCCAGCCTTCCATCTTAGGCCGCGCCTCTTCGGTCTTCATGTGACGGTGCTCGGGAATCATCTGTCCCGGCAACAGGTAGATTTCATGGCCGAAATAGTCGTCTTGCTTGTTGTTGATCCAGAAGATGCCGGCCATGCCCACTTCGGTGAACTTGCCCAGACCGAAATCGATCGCCCAGAACTCATCGCTCTTGAGACGGTCGACAATGGGGTAGTTGAAACGGCGCATCATGTCGTAATAGGCCTCCTTGGCGGCCTCGACGTTGAACGTGCCATCGGCTTTGTAGAAATCCTTGTTATTGGGCATTTTCACCTCGCTTGCGCGCGCGCTGCCGCCGGCCGCGGACATTACCGCTCCCGCCACAACGCCGCCTATCAGTTGTCTCCTGGTCATATCGGTCATCGCCCGGTTCCTCCTGCTTGGGTTCAGGCACTGCGCCTCGTAATCTCAACGTATCCGCAATCAACGCTATTTCGCGCGTTCGTGTCTCAAGGTCTCGTAGAAGTCGAAGGCCTTGTCGGGCTTTTCGTTTTCGTGCACCACCTTGCGGACGGCCTGCACCATGGCGACCGGATCGTCGGCACAGAAGATATTGCGGCCCATGTCGACGCCGAGCGCGCCTTGGTCAATCGCTTTGTAAGCCATCTCGAGGGCCTCTAATTCGGGGAGCTTCTTGCCGCCCGCGATCACTATGGGAACGGGGCATCCCGCGACCACTTCGTCGAAATCGGGCTCGCAATAGTAGGTCTTGACGAAATGCGCGCCCAGCTCCGCGATGACGCGGCAGGCAAGGCCAAGGTAGCGGGCATCGCGCACGAGTTCTTTGCCCACGGCGGTCACGCCGAGCGTGGGAAGGCCGTAGTCGTTGCCCTCGTTGATAAGATATGCCAGGTTCTCGAGGGTCTCCCGCTCATGTGTCGCGCCGATGCACACCTGGGTGGTCACCGCGGCAGCGTTCATACGCAGCGCATCTTCAACCGTCACGCCAATCACCTCGTCGCTGAGATCCTTGAGAATGGTGGCGCCGGTGCTGCAGCGCATGACGACCGGCTTGTCGGTCTCGGGCGGGATGCAGGTACGCAACGCCCCGCGCGTGCACATCAGGCAGTCGACGTGCTCGGTCAGCGGAGGAATGCAGAGGTCGATGCGTTCGATGCCGGAGGTCGGTCCCATGATATATCCGTGGTCGAAAGCCAGCATCACGGTGCGGCCGCTCTTCGGATTGAAGATGCGCGCGAGCCGGTGTTTCATTCCCCATTCGAGGTGGGCGCTGCCTTTGAGAAAGAAACCGGGCGTTTCCTGGGGAATCCCGATTCCGAAATTCTTGTTCTTGTCGTCGGTCTTCTTGTCAGCATCAGGCATGTGTGGTCACTCCTTCTAGGAACCCCTGGAATATCAGCGAAACCGAGGAAGCCCCGGCGTCGGGTTGTCCTATGCTCTTCTCTCCGATGTTCTTGGCACGTCCAAAGCGCGCCTGTAACGATTTCGTGCGTTCGGCGCCGTCACGCGCGGCTTCGGACGCGCTTCGCAGCATGTCTTTGACCGAGCCGCCGGCGTCGGCGGCCGCCTGTGCGGCATCGACAGCGGGCACGAGCGCGTCAAGCATGGTTTTGTCGCCCACCTGGGCGCGGGTGCGCTTCTGGACGCCCGCCAGCCCCGCCGCAAATGCGGCGGCAAGACCTCTTGCGTCCAATGCGTCTTTCCCGGCCGCCGCGTCGGCCATGCTCATGAAGAACGTGCCGAAGAGCGGTCCCGTCGCGCCGCCGTCGACGCCCATGACGGCCCAGCCGATGCTCCGCAACAGCTCCTGGAGCGACGAGGACTGATCGTCCTCGACCACCTTCTCCATACAGTTCATCGCACGAGCCATAGTGGTGCCGTGATCGCCGTCGCCTCCGTGCGAATCGAGCTTCGAAAGAAGCTCCTGATTCGCGCGGACTTGCGCGGCGGCCGCACGTACCATGGCTACCAATCGATTGTAATCCACCATCGCAACAGGCGTCCCGGACACTATTTCACGACCAGGGCCGGCGTATTGCAGGGGGCATCCCACAAGGCCAGCAGCTCGTCGTCCATCTTCGCGGCAAACATCTGGAAGCCGCCCATTTCCTGCACGGTCAGAAACTCGCCAGCGATTGCGCGCGCGAGTTTGATGCCTTTGGCGTCGAGCGCCTTTTTCACGCCGCCCAGCACCACGTACTGCTCCATGAGCGTTGTCGAACCGACGCCGTTGATCATGACCAACAGGTCGTCGCCGGACTTCGCGCCGAGGTCGTTGCAGAGGGCATCGATCATGATCTTGGCCGTTTCGTCGGCGCTCTTGAGCGATTGTTGTCCGCCGCCGGCTTCACCGTGCTGGCCCATTCCGACGATCATGTCGGTCTCGGGCACTTCCGCGATGATGCCGCCGGTCGAGGGATGCGTGGCGCCGGTCACGGCCACGGCCAGCGTCGCCATGTTGCGCTCCAAGCGTTCCGCGATGGCGATGCACTCGTCCAGCGGCTTGCCCTGTTCAGCGGCGGCGCCAGCGACTTTGATCACCGGCAGACAGCCCACGAGACCGCGGCGGTTTTTCGGGTCCTGCCGCGACGGCACTGAGATATCCTCGTGCGTGAGGACCTGCTTGACGTTGAGCCCCTCTTTTTCGGCCATTTCCATGGCGATGTTCGCGGTCATGACGTCGCCTTCGTGGTTCAGGACGACCAGCAGCACGCCTGCTTTGCGGTTGGCCAGTTTGAGCGCCTCGAACACACGCGGCGGCCCGGGCGCCGCGAAAATCTCTCCCGGAACGCTGATATCGAGCATGCCCTCGCCCACGTAGCCGCTCAGGGCCGGCTCGTGACCGCTCCCGCCGAGGGTAACCACCGCAACCTTGTTCGCGGGTTTCGGATGGGCCCGCACCACGAGGTTGTTGCCCGCCAGCGCCACCTTGCCCGAATTGGCCAGCACAAAACCCGCCAGCAGTTCGTTGACGAGGTTATCGGGATCGTTAACAAATTTCTTCATTGGCATGACTGGTCCTACCCCTTTCGGTTTGTTCCGCTTATTCCGTCTGCCGGACCCGTTACCTGGCTTCCATCAGCTCGAGCACCGCGTCGCCGTCCGTGATGAAAGCCACGCGCAAGGACTCGGTCGCGTCGAACGGCGCGACGATCACGTTCCGGCCTTTGATGGCCTCGTCAAGATTATCGACCATGAACGCGATATGGCAGTTGTTCTGAACGGCCGGATGCATGGGACTGTCCTTTTCGAAACGCAAAAACTCGATGTGAAACGGGTGTTCGGCAGCATTGGTGATGTAGACCTTCGCGCCTTCAAGATACTCTTCTTTTTCGGCCCGCTTCGCCGTGGGTACGCCAAAATGGTGAAATACAGCGCCTGCCATCGTTTGTGTCCTCCTTTGATGTAACGTGGTTTTCCGCGAGACCCGTAGGCCTCTATATCAATCCATATCCCTGCCGCCGTGACACGAATGAATGTTGGGCGGCGGGGTCGCGATTCGCGCAGCCCTGCTCAGGCGAACCAGCGTTGACGCACCGGACGTCTTCGTCGGGAGAATCGCTGTGTCCGGATAGACTAGTGATATCCAGGCGTTTGGACACTTCGGGAGGTGCTTCATGAGAATACGGGCCCGATCAGGAATCGGGACATGGCTCTTGGTTCTGTCATGCGCCACTGCCATAGAGAAGCTGCCCGGTTGCAGAAAAAGCCCAAATATGGAACGCGAATCGAATATGCGCGAATGAGAATAACAAGGACGCCGGGTAGTGTCAAACGCGCGACACAGTTGTACTTAAGAGAAGTTTTCCACAGGCGGCCTTCGCCGCGCTCCGAAGCGCAGGCGGCTCTCCCGCACTCTTCGAGCAGACGGAAGGGACAGATTGGCCCCGGCGAATGCGCGGGAGCGTGGAAGAGTGTGAACGTGTGAAGGGATTGGAAGACGCGCCACAGGGGGGGGCTTGGTCAAGAGGCCGCGCCACAGCGGAGAGGTCACGTACCTTGTAGCTCTTCCGGGGTCCGTCCCGGGGTCCGCGCAACGGAGGGCCGGTTTTCCAACCGGCCACTGAATCGCCGCAGCCCGCCAGGGCTGCGCTCCGGTCAGATGGGGACACGGGCATACACACATCCTCGCGGCATTGGTCCTTTCGGTGTCGGAGACCTTCGGTCGCAGGGGTGGCTGGGTCAGGAAACCCCGCCACAGCCGAAGGGTGGGTTCCTCCTCTTCAGCGCCAACGGCGCGAGACATACCAGCCTGGCCTGAAGGGCCAGGGAACAGGACTTGCGCAACCTGCCCAGCCCAGAGGGCCGAAGGCCCGAAACATACCAGCCTGGCCTGAAGGGCCAGGAAACAAAACCTGCACAACCTGCGCAGGCAAGAGGGCCAACGGCCCGAAACATACCAGCCTGGCCTGAAGGGCCAGGGAACAGGACCAATAGAAGCAAGAGGGCTGAAGGCCCGAAACATGACCTTCTAAGGGGCAGTTCTCTGACCTCGCCACCACAAATCCTGCATGCCCCAAGCGGATATGTCCCACGAGCGCGTTCGGACGCCTGCCACGTCCACACCGTCCAAGCCACATGACCGGCGAGGGCGCGGATTTCTCAAAACGAAGGCATGGGTCATGGCCGCCGGGCAATTACGCGGAAGCCGGTGTTGTAGACCTTCTGCCAGGGGTGGTAGGCGTAGCGGCAGGCGCATGCGGCTTCGGCGGGGCGGTCGTACCACGAGCCGCCGCGCACGACGCGTTTCTCGCCCGATTCAGGGGTCTCCCGCCCGTCGCCGGGGTCGTACGGATAGGCGCGCCACGCGCTGCGGGTCCACTCGGCCACGTTGCCGTGCATGTCGAACAACCCCGACGGGTTTTGCTTGAACGAGCCGACCGGGGCCGATACGCGGAAGCCGTCGTCCACCTCGTTGACGGCCGGCCGGTAGGGGTACAGCGCGCCTGAAGGCAGGCCCCAGGGAGCGAACGTATCGATCTGCGACAAACGGGTGTCGGCCAGATTCGCAAACTGGGCAAAATCGACGCTGGTCTCCCCATACCACATCGGCGTCGTCGTTCCGGCGCGGCAGGCGTATTCCCATTCGGCCTCCGAGGGCAACATCACCCTTTCACCCGTGCGCCGGGATAACCATTCGCAAAAACGCGTGGCCTCGTCCCACGAGACGCGGACCACCGGCTGCGTGGGGCCGTTAAGTGGGTAGCCGCGCTCCTCAACGCTGAACTGTAGGAAATCCCCGTGTTCGAGACGGCTGTCGTGGGCAGGATCGAAGGCCGCGTACTGCTCGTTGGTGATTTCGCACCGGCTCATCCAGAAGCCGCGTGGAATGGCGACCTCGTGCACGGGACGTTCGGAAGGGTGGCCCGTTTCGCTTCCGAGCCTGACGGCGCCGGCGGGGACAAAGACCCATTCGAGACCCACGCCCGGCGCGAGTGCGCTGACCCGAGTCCCGCCGGGAACGGGGGTATCCGGCGTTTGGGTCTCCGCGGACGCAACGTCCGCCGCAGTCCGATGCTCCTGTGGCGGGACGCTCGCGGGGTCCGCGCTGGCGGACGCATCGAGGAGCGCGGTAAGGTCGTAGATAGCCTCGGGGTCCTCGTCGATGCCCGCGTAGCGTTTCAGCATGTCGCGCCGCCGGTCGCGCTGGTGATTGACCAGCTCGCCGCCCACGATCTCATGCCAGGTGCCGTGCGCGGGGGCATTGAGATCGATCCAGGTAATGAACCGGTCCCATGCCTCGGGGGACAGTTCGACGCCTTGGTGGCCTTTCGACAAGAGCCGCACGAGGCGCGTGGTATCGGCGTGGAAGTCGCAGGGGGTGAGGAGGTGCATATCGCTTTCCATGGTGCTTGTGCGGACGTAACTGCGGAGCGCCAGATAAGATGGCGAGAACGTAGTGCCTTTGGCGTAGGCTTCGTCTCCGGCGGGCGGGTGTACGGCCGGGGCGTTGCGGAAATCGGGAAGACCCTCGCTGCCGTCGTGGCATGCAACGCAATACTTGTTCAGGACCGGCTGCACCTCGCGTATGAACGAAAAGCCGCGCGTGGGACCGTACCAGGGGGCGATCGCGGTGGGCGGCCGCCGAACGGCGAGCGTGTTTCGAGAAGGGGCAGTACTGTTCTGCGGTTCATGGCAGCCCACACACGAAACGACCTCGCCCGGCATGCCCACGAACCAGCTTCGCATCAACTGGAGCGCTCTACCGCCGGCATCGAGCGGTTGAATCGAGATGGGCGTGTTGGCGGGCACACGAAACAAGGCGCTTCCGTCAGACTCGACCGGAACCGTGCCCAGGACGCGTTTGATGTCCCATGGGCCATCGAGACCTACCCGGTTAACCTGCCCGCCCATGCCGTGATAGGCGAAATGATACGTGAAGAGGCGCAACTGCTTAACCGTGCCGCGGGGAACGCCTTCGAGGCCGGGGCCGGCGTGTACGTCGGTGAGATACACGGTGGCTTCGAGGTCGGCAAGGTTCACGCGCGGGGCGATGATCGGAGGCGCCGGCGTCGCCCGCAACGGCAACGGCTCGAGCAGCGCCCAGCCCTCGGCTTCTTTGATCAGCGTCATATTGTCGAACACGTCAACGAGGTATACGCCCCACCTCGACTCGGGGGTTGGCTTCGACGAAACAAGGAAATACTTGTCGCTCAACGGATAAGGATGCAGGAACTTCGGCCAGTTGTTCATCACCAGCCCATCGAGAATCACCGGGTTGACCGGTTTGCCGCGTCCGGGTATGCGTTGGATTACGCCCTTGGCTTGAGCGCGGCCCCGGGCGGGGTCGATAAGTACCAGCTCGCCCATGCGCGGCACGTCGTGGTGGCCGCTGACGACCGCCACCGCCATAGTGGGATGATTGGGCACGGGCCGGGCGAAGAACAGCCCGTTGGGCCAGTACGAGTTGCTGCCGTAGTACTCGGCCTGATTGGTGCCGTCGGGATTCATGTGGAAGAGTATCCGCGACGCGAAATGCGGCAGGTCCGAGTACTCCCAGCGAAGATACAGAACGCGTCCGTTGTTGAGAACGGCCGGACACCAGTTGTGGTCCTGTTCAAAAGTCAGACGGCGGATAGCGCCGGTCTCTGCCTCGCACCGGTAGAGATGAGACACGTGAGACGAGCCCGTCACGCACGGGACGCCGATAAAGCAGGCGGTCGAAGTGAACAGTATGGCGCCATCTGGCAGGTAGCAGGCATCGTAGTTGTCGACGTCGGGTTCGCTGATTAGCGGAAGCTGGCGCAGGCCGGTCCCGTCAGCGGCGATCTCAAATACCTGCCAGCGCCGGTCTTCGCCGGGCATCGAGAAGAGCATGCGTGAGCCGTCGAAATGGAGGTCCACGTCGCCCACGAACCGTCCCCCTTCGGGTTTGTAGAGAGTCACGGGGTCCGCATCGAGGTCGTCGAGCGAGAGGATGCAGAGTTCGTTGTCGATGCCGTCTCTCGAAATGCTCGAGTTGCTCTCCCAGTTCATGGGAAGCCCGAGGTTCGCTTCGCTGCGCTTGATGAGCACAATGCGCTCGAAATCCAGCAGAGGATTGGCAAGAAGGGCCTTCCGTTGAAACGCGAGTATCTCGTCCACGCGCGCCTGCACGCTGGCGTCGTTGGCCTGCCAGCCCCACAGTCCGCCGCGCTCGCTGAGATTGGCCGCATCGCGGATTTCACGGGCCCAGATTTCGTAGCGAGCGAGCGCCTGGAGGAAGGATGGGCCCTCGGGATAGCGCTCGCCAAACTCGCGGGAGAGATCCTCGAGCGCGAGTCGCAGGGCTTCGCCATTGAACTCCCGCAACCGTTCGGCGGGAGACCGTCCCTCGGAAGCCGGATACGCCCGCAGCGGATACAAGAGAGTAAGCCCGCAACTGATGATCAACGCCATTGTCAGACTACGCATGCTGCCCTCGTCTCCCATTGGACCCGGCCCGGCCGCACGGGAATCGGGCTATCATTCCGAAACACGTTTCGCGGCCTGAACGGGTTTGTCCACGGCACACACCACCCGGAAACCCACGTTGTAGACACGCTGGTAAGGCCGGTATGCCAGGCGCATGGCCGAGCGCGCCCGCATGGGCCGGTCACGCCACGAGCCGCCACGCACGACCCGCTCGCCCTCAACGTCAGGTGCGTTGCGTCCGTCGTTTTCGTCATAGAGATAGGGCCGGTACACTGAGCGCGTCCATTCCCAGACGTTCCCGTGCATGTCGTGCAGTCCCCACGGATTGGGGCGGTACAAGGCCACGCCGTCGGACAAGAATCCGCCGTCGTTAAAGCGCAGGTCTTTGGGGATCCAATCGTCGTACTTGCTGGCGTGGAGCCACGGCTCGCGCTCTTTCTTGTACGTATGGCACACAAACTCCCGGAGTTTCTGATCCGCGAAGTTGGCGTCCAGTGAATAGTCGGCGTCCAGAGGACCAAACGAGAAGGCCTCGGCCGAGCCTGCGCGGCAGGCGTACTCCCACTGGGCCTCGGTGGGTAGCGTGAAGCAGCGGCTCGTCTTGGCGTTCAGCCATTCGCAGAAGGCCATGGCTTCGTCCCAGGAAACGCGCACCACGGGCTGGCCGGGAGCGTTCACGTAGAATCCGCGGACTCCGAACTGCATCGAGAACCGGCTTTCGACGCCGCTGTCGTGGGTGGGGTCGTAGGATTCGAATTGGGCGTTGGTGATTTCGGTACGCGCCATCCAGAACGGTTCGCCGACGACTACGGCGGTTTCGGGCGTTTCATCGGGGTAACCTTCGGACGAGCCCATGACGAACGACCCGGCGGGGATCAAGGCCAATTCGAGCGCGACGCCATTGCCGAGCTCGATGGTTTGTTGGGCGGGGGGTTCCGCGCCGTCCGCAGCCAGGCGCAGGGTGCCCGCGGCTTCAGCCTGTCGGCGCCGGGCTTCCGCAGCATCGAATGGCCATCCCGGGCATACCGGCTCGGGCGCCTGCGCGCGTGTTTCTTGCGGCGGAATGATGGTCTGAACCGGTTCGCGGGGGATTTCGGGAATTGCCTCAAAATCCTGGTCCATATTCGCATAGAGCTTCAGCAGTTCCCGGCGGCGTTGCGCGGGACTTGCGACGCGCTCCTGGCCCGCGATCTCGTGCCAGGTCCCATGGAACGGCGCGTTCAGATCAATCCACGTGATCAGGCGGTCCCATGCCTCGGCGTCCAGTTGCACGCCGTGATGGCCCTTCTCGAGCATTTGCACCAGGTCGGTCGAATCGGCATGAAACTCCATGGGCGTCAGCAAATGGTAGTCGCTCTCGAGGCCGGGCCTGCGCACGAAACGGTGCAATTCAACATAGGACACCGAGAAATGGCCCGCGTCCTGGCCCCCGCTATGAAATACGCTCGTGTAATCGGTGATGTAGGCGCGCTCCTTAAGGTTGGGAATGGAATCCCGTGAGCCGTCGTGGCAGCCGGCGCAGTATTTGTCGAGGATGGGCTGCACCTCGCGCAGGAAGTTGAAGCCGCGGGAGGGACCATGCCACGGCTTGATCTCAGCGGGAGATCGTCTCGCGGCAAGGGCGAGTTTCGCGGGCGGCGCGGTGTTCTGGCTCTCGTGGCAACCGGCGCAGGACAATACCTCGCCGGGCATGGCCGTAAACCAGCTTCGCATCAGTTGCAGCGCCTTGCCTTCTTCGTCGAGCGGCTGCGCCGAGATAGGCGTGTTGGCAGGCACACGGAAATAGGCCGAGCCGTCCTCGGCCACCGGCACCGTGCCCATGATGCGCTTGATATCCCACGGTCCCTCCATGCCGACGACGGCCTGCGGGCCGCCCATCCCGGGATAGAGGAAGTGGTAGGTGAACAAACGCAGCGATTTCACCGCGCCGCGAGGAATACCATCGAGCCCCCCGCCCTGATACACATTGGCGAGATAGACCACTGCGTCGTTGCGGTTAAGGTCCACTTTGGAAGGAATGACCGGAGGCGTTGGACGTTTGCGGACGGGTACAGGCTCAAACAGCGCGTAACCGGGTTCCTCTTGAAGCAACAGAATGTTATCGAAGACGTCGACGAGGTAGATGCCCCACAGCGACTCGGGAGTGGGCTTGCAGGACACGAGACAGTACTTGGCGCTGAGCGGGAACGGATGGAGAAACTTGGGCCACGAATTGTCGACGAGGTTGTCCTGAATAAGCGTCGAGTCGTATTTCGGGTTGGTGTCGGATGCCACGGGGATCCCGTAGCCGGGAATGCGCTGGATGGCCCCGGCGGATTCACGCCGGCCCCGGGCGGGATCGAAAAGCACCAGTTCGCCCATGCGCGGCACGCCGTGGTGCCCGCTCACAATGCCCATGAACTGGGTGGGATGGCCCGGGACCGGCTTGGCATAGAAAAGCGAGTTCGGCCAGTAGGAATTGCTCCCGTAATACTCCATTTGCTCCGTGCCGTCGGGGTTCATGTGAAACAATACGCGGTCGTGGGTATGAGGAGTGTCGGTGTACTCCCAGCGCAGGTACATGACCCGGCCGTTGTCGAGCACGGTCGGGCACCAGTTGTGTTCCTGATCGAAGCACAATTGGCGGATACCCGAACCGTCTGGGCGCATCCGGTAGAGCATGGCCGCGCGGGTACTGCCGTTAACGCATGGCACGGCCGCAAAAAAGGCGTTCGAACAAAAGATGATGTCACCATCGGGCAGATAACACGCATCGTAGTTGTCCACATCGGGCTGGTCGCCTGGGGTGACTTGGCGCAGTCCTGACCCGTCAATGGCAATCTCAAATACCTGCCAGCAGTTGTTCGTGCCGATCGATGAGAAGAGCATGCGGCCCGCGTCGAAGTGCAAGTCTACATCGCCCACAAAAACAGGGCCTGCGGGACGGTAGAGCGTTGAGACGCCTCCGCCTGGCGCCGGAGGGCTTAGCACGGCGATTTCATCGTCGAAGCCCGTCCTGGGCAAAGCACAGTTGCTCTGCCAATTCTGCACAAGGCCCAGGGAAGGACTCGAAAGCCCCCTGCGTACAAACAGGAGCCTGTCAAAATCCAGCAGGGGATTCTCGAGCAGCGCGCCGCGGTAGAACGCGAGAAACGTCTCGGCCTTCTCGAAGGCGGCCAGATCGAACGTCTGAAGCGCTGCGGCCAGGCTTTCTTTTTCGGCTGCGTACCGGTCTATTTCTTCAAGATATTTTATCCCGTTGGGATAGGCTTCGGGAAATGTTCGCTCGAGGTCTTCGGCGGCCATGCGAAACGCGTGCAGGTTAATCCGGTCGATTTGCGCCGCGATTTGCGCGAATCGTTCGCGGACCCCGGCCGCTTCCTGAAGCAACTCGAGCCACCGCACGTCACCCGCAGGCGCTCCGGCTGCAAGCAGCGCATCCGCCTTCCGCTGGACAGCCTCTCCTGCCTGGCCGACGAGCACGCGCTCGAGTTCGTTTGAATCGCGGTTCGCGAACCACTCGAGGCATCCCGTTCTTCCCGCAGCGGCTGCCATCGCGCCCGTTTCCGCCGGGAAATCCGCGCGAAGGCGTTCCCACACGCAGGCGCGCCAATCACGCCGCGACGCCGAACCCTCCCCCGACGCCAAGGTAAGGAGGCGGGTGCGGGCATCGGACATGGTTGCGGTCCATGTCGCCTGCTTGTAATAGATATCGGGGGGCGGAACGATCTCCCATTTGGAAAGGAGGTCCTTCTCGAGGGCGGCGCGCGTTTCATCCTCCAATGCACCGTTATACATGCGGATCTCCGCGATGCAGCCTATCCATCCCTGGTCAGCGCCATACCAGCGTCCTACGCGGAACTGGTTATCCAACGCGCCCACATTGTCCATCTCGGCCGAGCCCAGGAGCGCGCCGTCCTGGTACAGTTGAAACGCGTGGCCCCGCTTGATGATGGTGTAGAGATGCGCGTTTGAATCGGCCAACCGCAGCTGGGTATGGACGCCCACGCCCGCGGCCAGTTCGAGATACGCCGAACCGTCGCCGCTCGTCCCGAGAGTCCACCAGCGGGCATCGCCGGGCCCGAACCGGTTGCCGATGATCCCGCGGTAGTTGTCGGGCGCGCTAGCGTCCATCGTCGCCACGGCAAATACGGTCCAGTCCGCGGCAGACCAATCCGCCGCGAATCCTGTCACGAGACACTGCGTACCCTGGAACCTTAGCGCAGGATAGCCCGTGACGCGTGCATCCTCGTAAACCGGCTGCAGGGATGTTTCGGGCTGTGCGGCGGTGTGGCCGCCGGCTTTGCTTGCCCATGCACCCAGGGGGACACCTCCTGCCAATGCGTCGGGCGCAGTGTCGCCGTCAACATCCATGGCGTCAAACCACAGAAGGCACCCCCCGGGGTCTCCGGTTGCGGCCTCTTGGGCTGCGGCAGAAACTCCCGGGACCAGCAATACGAGAGCCGCAAGAGCACTGGCATACACGAGGCGCATGGTACAGCTCCGTTTCTTCTCTGTTTTCGTGGCGTCGTCAAAGACCGATGATGCTATGTCGTCAGGACGGCGTTCCAAGGGCGACGACGTCGCGCCGGATGCGGTCGATGTCTTCGGCGGCGATGTGAAGTCCGGCGGCCGCCACGTTCTCCTCGATCTGGCTGGTTTTCCGGGCGCCAGCCAACACATGGGTCACGCCGGGCTGCCGAAGGGTCCACGCAAGCACCAATTGGGCCAGCGTGCAACGATACTTGACCGTCAGCTCGTTCCAACCCGCAAGAAGGTCGAGAACGCGTTTGCGGTTTTTCAGAGCGAACCAGGGGTTCCAGCCCGTGTCGCTTCGGAACTCGTCCTTACTGAACTCGCGGTCCATGCCGACTTTTCCGGTCAGAAGGCCCTGTTCCAGAGACATGTAGGTGAGCGTGGCGATATTGTGTTTGAGGCAGAATGGAAGTATATCTTTCTCGGCGCCGCGGGCCAGCATGCTGTAACGGAATTGGCAGGCGGCTAACTCGCCTTCCGAGTCATTTTCCTTCAGTTCGCCGAGGCTCACGTTCGATACGCCGATGGCCCGGACCTTCCCTTCGTCCTTCAGGTCCATGAGACATGCCATGGTCTCGGAGATGGGGGTCTTCACGGGCTCTGCCGAAGGCCAGTGCGTCTGGTACAGGTCGATGAAGTCGGTCTGGAGCCGGCGCAAGCTCTTTTCAACCTCTTCCCGAATGGTATGGGGCTGCAGGCTGCGGTAAATCTTGTGCCCGTCAAAATCGGCAAAGAAAGAACCGCGGGCGTCGTCCACGAGAAGCCCGCACTTTGTAGCCAGCACCACTTTGTCGCGCCGGTCCCGAATGGCCTTTCCTACGACCTCCTCACTGCGTCCCCGCCCGTACGAAGGAGCGGTGTCGATGAGCGTGATGCCTGTGTCGAGGGCGGCGTGTATGGCTCGTATGGACTCCGCGTCGTCTGGATTCTCGCCCCAGATCATGCCGCCGCCCGTCACCCACGTTCCCATACCGATGACCGAGGCCTTGATGCCGGACTTTCCAAGCGCACAGTACCTCATGACTCTCTTCCCCTGTTTTTCATCCATGCGGGTTTCCCGCGAACCCTGGACCGGCCCGGATTATAGCCAACGGAGGTATGCGTTGCGAAAAGCTCTCTTGTATCCTCCGCGGCCCGGAGGCAATTGCTGAGACGCAATTCCCGTCCCTGTTTGTCCGTGCCACGCGGCGCGCCACGCCCAACCGCCCCAAGCGCGTTGCGCCAGGGCATCGCGTTCATGCACTATGAGACATCGCGTGAAAGCATACCTTCAGGAGAAAACGTCATGAAACCGGCCAGGAAGAATCTGAACAGGCGCGAGATGTTGCGCGTGACCTCGGGGGCGATTGCGGGATGGGGGTTGAGCCGGTGGGCCGCCGCGGCGGACATGCCGGAGGTGAAATTGCCGCGCGCGACTTCGGGCGACACCATCATCGAACCGGATTGGGAACAGCGCGTGACCATCACCGTGGGAAACCGGGGCGCGGACCTCGCAGGCGAATCCGAAAAACCCATCCAGGCGGCAGCGGACTACGTGGCGCGGCTGGGCGGCGGTACAGTACACATCCTGGCGGGCACCTACCGCATGCGAAACGCCGTCTACCTTCCCTCAAATGTGCGTCTTTTGGGCGACGGGACGGAGACCCTGCTTGTGAAAGAGCCGTCCGTGGAGACCACCATTGCAGCGGATTCGGACTGGTTTGACCAGGAAATCACGTTGGCCGACGCAACGGGGTTCGAGGTTGGCGACGGCATATGCATCAAGGCCGACAATCCCCACGATAGTGGCAAAGAGGTGATCAAGCGGACGCTGGTGGGGCGGAGCGGGAACCGCTTCAAGCTGGACCGCGCCCTGCGGAATAACGTCTGGATGATGAAGGCCCCCTCGGTCTCGACCTTGTTTCCCCTCGTAACCGCGGAAGAGAAGGCGAACATGGCGATCGAGAACCTGGCTCTCGACGGGAACAAGGAAGCAAACGCCCCGCTGGACGGGAACTATGCGGGGAATCTCTGGTTTCAGGATTGCAGCCGCATTGTCATTCGCGGCGTCGAGAGCCGCAATAACAACGGCGACGGGATAAGCTGGCAGATTTGTCATGACGTCGTGGTCGAAGACTGTTACAGCCACGACAATGCGGACCTGGGCATGCATCCGGGGTCGGGTTCCCAACGCCCGTTGATACGCAATAACCGGGTCGAACGGAACAAGATCGGCATTTTCTTCTGCTGGGGAGTGCACTACGGCCTCGCGGAAAACAACAAGATGCTCGACAATAGCGGACAGGGCCTGTCCATAGGCCACCGCGACCACTACAACGTCATCCGCAAGAACGAAATCTCCGGAAGCGGCGAAACAGGCGTGTTGTTCCGGCCCGAGCGCGGCGAGGGGTTCACGGCCAGCGGGAACCAGCTCGAAGAGAACCGGCTGGTCAACAACGGTCCCGAGGACGGCGCGGCGGTCGATTTCCAAGGCGTCACGGCCGGAAACACGCTTGCCCGAAACGAGATCCTCGAGACCCGGTCACCGGCCGCGCGCGCGGGCATACGGTTCGGGGAAGAGTGCGGCGAGAACACGCTCATAGACAACCGGATCGAGGGTTTTGCGACCGCGATCCAGGACAACCGAAAAGCGTAGGGGCGAAATGAGGGGCTGAGACCCGCTTATTGCCCGCGGCGAAGTGCGGCCGCCTTGTATGCCCCGGACAGGTCCGCGATCCCGGCCGCCTTCACATCGCCGGCGTGGACGACTACCCGGTAGGCCAAGGTAAGGGGTTCGCGCACGGGAAGCGCCGTGAAATCCCCCTGCGGCCAAAACATTGGCGTGGGCGAAAAGAAGCCGTAATCGCGCGTAAACCATTTGGATGGATACCAGCGGTTGAGGGGGTGCTGGAAAATTGCCAAGCCCTCGGTCACCCCGTCGCGCGCGCCGTAGTAATCGCACCAGGGAGACTCCACGCCAAACGTGCCCTGTTCGGCCGTTTTCCCCTCGGCGTTGACGAGTGTGCCGCCGGACGCTACGCTCAGCTCGGGAACCATCCGCGCCGAGAACAAGGAATGGTTGGTCTTCTCGATCGTGATATGCACAAGCGGATTGAGTGTGATCTCGAAATCGATGATGCGCGTGGCCTTGTCAGGCGCGGATAGGGTGATCGTGCGGGTGTCGCGGATTACGGGGTCCTGGCCCGGTTGCTGCCACAGACACTCGTCCTTGATCACCACGCGCTGGCCTGCTGCCTCAACAATCTCGGGACCCTGCGAGAGAATCTGGCCGCGTTCGTTCACGTCCTGCCAATAATTCCCGCCATTCACCCTGTCGCATCCGAGAAAAAGCGAGTGATGGTGCGGATAGGGCTCGGATGTCTCGGTCGTGACCGACTTGCCCGACGCCGGCCCGATGACTGGCCAGAAATAGGGGTATTTCTGGTCATGGGAGAATTTGTAGCTGGTGAAAAGAACGCCATCTATGGAGACATCCACCTGCTGACCCTTCAATTCGGCCGTGAGCGGCTGGGCTTCCTGTGCCAGCGTGTGGACCCCGCTGAACACAAGAAGAATGGCCAAGGCAACAGGGACCGCATGGCTGACGGTTCGCATGGGATCTCCTCCCTCCCGTAAAGGCCGAACCCCGGCCTATATTGCCCAAGGGCGCACGCGGGCCGCAATCCGGCAAGGGCCGGTAAGCCTATGCTGTCGCGGGTCCCATCGTTGTTTCAAAACAAAAGCATTGAGAAAGCGGCTTTCGAAGCCCTGCGGAAGACTGTCAAACACGGGACTCTTCGACGTGGCCGGAACACTAGAGCATCGATTCCGGCGCTGCCCTCCCGCCTTTGAGGGGGTCCGCGAGAAATGTTGCCAACGCTTGTTCAAATTGCGGCCTCGTAATCGTGGTGAAATGGTCGCCCCCCTCGATAACGACAAGCCGTGTTCGCGGCAAGGCGGTTTCCATCTGTTCCGCGTACTCCTTAAACGGGTCGCGGCTGCCCACGATGGACATGACAGGCGCCGTGATGCCCTCGAGCTCATCCCGTGTCAACATCAACCCGTCCGCGCTTTGGAGCAACGCTCCGAGCGCGGTCAGATCGTTGATCGACGAGATGGCAAGGTTAACGGTGAGCAGACGGGCCTCGCTATACTCTTCGTTAGGAGGCTGCAGGCGCTGCAGCAACGGGGTAAGGCTCGAGTCCTTGTCAAGCGCAGCGCCCAATTCCTTCAAGAACCCGAGTTCCTTCTCGGCGCCTTCGGCCCATCCTGAAGCGCAGGGCGCCACGCTCAACGTGCGCTCGGGGTACACGGATGCGAATTTCAGGGCGACAAATCCGCCCAGAGAATACCCGGCGACATGGGCCCGCTCGATACCGAGGTGGTCCATGAGGCGCGCGACGTCATGCACCATTTCGATGCCGTACTGGCTGGGGTCGTGGGGTTTGCCGCTGCGGCCATGGCCGCGTAAATCAAGGGCGATGACGCGGTGCTCCCCGGCGAGTTTCGGAAGCACCCGCGTGACCATCCAGTTCCCGGCGGCGTTAGTACCGAAACCGTGCAGGAGGATCACGGGGGAACCGGCGCCCTGTTCGATATAATGCAGGCGCACCCCGTTCGAATCGAAATACTGCCCTTCCGTCTCCAGCGTGCGGTAGACGTGAATCCCGGCCCACACAACGCCCACGAAGACAAAGACGGCCACCAGGCCGGACCAAAAGATGATGCGCCTCAATACGGAGCGTCTGTTGTTCATTTCGCCCTTCCGGATGCTTTGGTTTATTCTTACGCGGAGAAAACATGTTGTCAATGAGGCGAATCGCGCCATCTAAGATCTTACCGGAGATGGTATCGTCTTGCCATTTGTG
>ENA-UPSM01002591-UPSM01002591.1-activated-sludge-metagenome-genome-assembly--contig:-NODE-2591-length-21818-cov-4.454027_pt1 | contig 21818 bp, 15 predicted proteins | sample MGYA00238181_ERZ773283 | MGnify/ENA primary metagenome ERZ773283 (study PRJEB29023, sample SAMN05720199) | activated sludge metagenome | isolation source: Anaerobic digester | place: Japan...
CCCCAAGCTGTTCCTTCCACCACTTCAATTGACACGATTGCGCATTCAGGGACCATGCGCCCTTCTTGGGCAGTACGTCCCGAACGTACCGGTCGATCATCTCCGCCGCCGTGTGCCGCTTTGCTTCCGCATTCTTGAAATGCCGCCCCGCTCGGATATCCGCTTCCGTCTTCTGCGCCCACTTCTTGGCGTCCGTGATCCTGGCAAATGTGGCCGTTTCCGGGGGCGCACCCCTCAGGCGCACTTGCACTCGATACACAGTCTGCCCTTTGCTGTTCACGCGCTCCTGGATGTTGGCCATGCTAGCCCCCCTTCTGCTTGGCCGCATGAGTTCTTCGGGCCCCGTTCTGAGTTCTACAAACGAAAGCTCCCTGTGTGCGGCCACTGTCCCCGTATCACGGGACCGTAGACTACAACATCAGACCGCAGAAATCAAGACCTTAAGACCTCGAGTCACATGAGTATCTCAATATAACTTACTCATATTACTGGCTTTTATGGAGTGTGCCATGCGATATGGCACACCCTGGGCACACTTAGAGAAGAAAATGGGCTGTTTTTGCGCCTGGTCGAAGAGTGTCGAGATCAGAAAACAGTCGGAAGTGTTGTTTTCGAGTGTGCCAGGAGTGTGCCAAAGGTCGGTAAGAATAAGAAAAAGGACTTACGCTTTCTTGCGTAAGTCCTTTATTCTCAGTGGTGGGCCCGGTAGGAGTTGAACCTACGACCAAGTGATTATGAGTCACCTGCTCTAACCACTGAGCTACGGGCCCCTTCGATAGTCTGGAACGCCATAGGATAGCAGGTTATTGACCCAGGCTCCAGTCGAGGAACGGTTTGAGTTCGCGAGCGCGGGTCGGGTGACGCATCTTGCGCAGGGCTTTGGCTTCTATCTGGCGCACGCGTTCACGGGTCACGTTGAATACGCTGCCGACTTCCTCGAGAGTCCGCGGATACCCGTCGCCGAGGCCAAACCGCAGCCGGAGCACTTTTTCTTCGCGTTCGGTCAGGGACCCCAGCACCTGCGAGAGCTGTTCCTGGAACACCGCGAACGCAGTCGCGTTGGCGGGGGATTCGGCCGATTTGTCTTCGATGAAATCGCCGAAATTGCTGTCGCCGTCGTCGCCTACGGGGGTTTCGAGACTGATCGCTTCCTGGGCGATCTTGAGGATGCTGCGCACTTTGTCGGCCGACATTTCCATTTCTTCGGCGATCTCTTCGGCGGTAGGTTCGCGTCCGTAGGTTTGCACGAGACGCCGGCTGGTGCGCACGAGCTTGTTGATCGACTCGATCATGTGCACGGGGATGCGGATGGTGCGCGCTTGATCCGCAATGGACCTGGTGATCGCCTGCCGGATCCACCACGTGGCATAGGTGCTGAACTTGTACCCGCGGCGGTACTCGAACTTGTCGACGGCCTTCATCAGACCGATGTTGCCCTCCTGAATGAGATCCAGGAAAGACATCCCGCGGTTGGTGTATTTCTTTCCAATGCTCACGACCAGACGGAGGTTCGCCTCGACCAGTTCCATCTTGGCCTTGTAGACTTTCTCTTCCTTTTCCCGGATGGTGTTGATCAAGCCGGTGATTTTGTCTGTGTCGAGCTTGGCGTCGGACTCGATCTGGCCGACTTTGCGTTGCGCCAGCAGCAGGCGGCGTTCGGCGTCGAAAATAACGTCGCGGTCGACGGCGAGCTTCTTCGCGCTCGACGGTGTGCGGCGCAGTTTCACCGCCATCGCGTGAATTTCTTCGGAGCTGAAGCCCACTTCGCGTTCAATTCGGTCGATTTCGTCTCGCGCTGAGGCAATGCGCCTCTTGAGGCTCTTGATCTTGCGCGCGATCTTCATCATTTCCTTCGTCTTGAGCTTGAAAGCCTTGATCACCTCGATCTGCCTATCGCGCGCGGCAGCCATTTTCTTTTGAATATTTGCCAAGCTGCGTTCGGAAAGGCCCGAGCGCCGCGTCCGCTTTTCGTGATGTTCGATTTCGTTTTCGGCTTCGGCCATCAGTTCCATGAGCTTGGGCAGCTGGTTAATCAACTCATTCTGGTGCTTCGGGCTCTCGATATCCGTGATCTGCGCGAAATCCAGTTTTCCGGCTAGAATGCGCGCGGCGATCATGCTGACTTCTTTCATCGTGTACGGCGTGTGGTGCAGCACGTCGATGAGTTCGAGTTCGGCTTCCTCGATGCGCTTCGCGATCGCGACTTCCTGGTCTTTTGTCAATAGAGGGACGCGGCCCATCTCGCGGAGATACATGCGCACGGGGTCGTCGGCCCGTTCGAGACGCGTCTGAGCCGCCTCCCGTTTGGCCTGTGCACGCCGCTGCTGCTTTTCGCGCTGCTGCTGCTTCTTCTGGGACTCGCTGTCGACGCGGAACTCGTCGACGATGTCAATGTCCATCCCGCTGAGCATGACCATCATCTCGTCGATGTCCTCAGCAGTGGCGCCTTCAGGCATGACCTCGTTGAGATCGTCGTAGGTCAGTTTGCCCTGCTTTTCCTTGGCGAGTTCCAAGGCCTTTTGCTTCTTGTTTCCGTCAAGTGTGCTCTTTTTCTTGCTGCTGATAGGCATTGTGCAATCCAACTCCAAGATGCTTGAGCCAACTACATCGTTATCCCGTATCGCCGCCTGAAAGCGGCCTCGCCTCCAGGCGTTTACGACGCGCCCAACTCCTGTATCCTCTTGTCTATGCTCATCTTCTGCTCGAGAAACTCCATTACCCTGTCAGTATCCTTCTGTCGCTCCGCCTTGAAAATGGCCTCTTGCAGTTTCGCCGATTCTTCCGTCAGCGCGTCGCGCTTGAGCCTTGCCAATCGTTTTTCGACAAGGATTTCCGCTCTCTCGGGTTCGGGCGGCGCCTGGCTCGTAGCCGCCGTGTACAGCTGCCGCGCCGTTTCGTCTTCAAACTCGTATATCGTCTCGGGTCGCGGGCCGCGAAGCACTACAGCAAGCGCTTCCACAAAAGGAGTCTTGGAAAGCGGCAGGGCCGCAATGGCGTCCTCAACCTTCGTGCGCAGCGGCGCCGCGTTCATGATCGCCGCAAGAAAATCACAATCGTCCATGGGGATCTTGCGAATATCATCCGCGGCCGGCTGCGCCTGCTTTACCGATCGGTACCCGGATTGGCGGACCGTCTTCTGATACTCGTTTCGTACTGTCCATTCGTTTATGTTCAGAGCTTGCGCCATTCGTTTCAGGTATTCCTCGCGGCGCAGCTCATCGTCTAGATGGGTCAATATGGCGAAAAGTTCCCGTGCGACCGCCGTTCGGCCCTCGATGGTTTCCAACCGTTCCTGGCTCATGTCGACGTAGAACGTCACAAAATCGGGCGCGCATGCAATCCGCTGCGAAAACGCCTCGGCGCCCTCGGCCCGTATGAAGTCATCGGGATCCTGACCACGCGGCAAAGCCAATGCCCGCACGCTCAAATCCGCGGCCGTAAGGATGGAAACACCACGAACCGCCGCCTGAATTCCGGCGGCGTCGCCGTCGTAGACAATCACCACTTCCGGCACATAGCGGCGCAAAAGCCGTGCCTGATCGGCGGTCAGCGCGGTCCCGCAGGTCGCTACGACGTTCTCGATGCCCACGTCAAACGGGCGGAGCAGGTCGAAGTATCCCTCGACGAGAATGGCCCGTTTCTCCCTCCGCATGGCATCCCTGGCTTCGTACAACCCGTACAGCACCCGGCTTTTCTTGTACAAATCGTTCTCGGGCGTGTTGATGTACTTCGCCGCGGATTCCCCGCCCAGATCCCGGCCTCCAAAAGCCACCACCCGGCCCGCAGTGTCCCGAATAGGCACCATCAGGCGGTCCCGGAAAAAATCGTAACACGAACCCTTGTCGCTCCGCCGAACCAGCCCGGAAGCCTCCAGGAGCCGCTCATCGAATCCCTTCAGACGCGCCGCGTCCGTGAACCCGCTCCATGTATCCGCGGCGTATCCCAGCCCGAAACGGGCGACGGTCTCCGGTCTGAGCTCCCGCGTCTTCAGGTAGGCCCGCCCCTTGCCCCCTCGAAGAGGGTCACGGAGCGCATCGGAAAAGAACTGCGCCGCAAACGCGTTGACCTCCAGCAGCCTGGCCCGGTGCTTGTCTTCGCCGCTCTCTCGCGAGCTGGGAACCGGAAGGCGAATACCAGCGTCCTCGGCCAAGCGCTGCAGGGCCTCGTTGAACGTGAGGCCATCGAACTCGCGCAAGAACGAGATCGCGTCCCCACCCTTGCCACAGCCGAAGCAGTGGTACATCTGCCTATCACGGCAGACCGTAAACGACGGGGTCTTCTCGTGGTGGAACGGGCACAACGCAAGATAGCGGCCCCCGCTCGATGGTTTCAGTTCCAAGGTGCGACTCACCACCTCCACAATGTCTGTGGCTCTCAACACCTCGCCGATAATCTCTTTGCTATACGTGGCCAAGCAATAAATGAAGGGGCGCTCTACGCGAATTCACGGTTCAGCGACATCACAAAACAACACGGCCCGCCTCCTATGTTACGGATCACAGCCCCGCGCACCCCCTTACTACGGCCGCCACCCGCAACAAGACAGCTAGGACCTTTACAACCCCCTGCAATTACTTGCGTTGCAGGCGAAGAGCGATGAAAAAGCCTCCTGCGCCACACAAAGCGTTCTCTCGCGAATGCTACATGAAAAGGAGCTGATCGGGCGCGACAAGGCATACTTCGTCTCTGGGCTGTCAAATCGTTTAAAATGTACCACACTCCGCCCGGTCTGTCAAATGCGCCCGAACCATCACCAACAAGGATATTGAAGTGCCATGCGGGTCAGCTTATTCTAATGGCGTCTGCCACCCTCTAAACACACGCCGGTCAGAAAGGACACCAATGCAAGCCGAAATCATAATGATTGGCACCGAACTGCTGCTGGGGCAGATCGTCGATACCAACGCCGCGTTCATGGGCCGCCTCCTCGCCGAAAACGGCATAAACCTCTACCAGAAAACCACGGTGGGCGATAATCCAAAGCGCATCGTGCAGGCCCTCACGGCCGCCCTTGAACGGGCCGACGTCGTGCTTACCTCCGGCGGACTCGGCCCCACAGAGGACGACATTACTCGGGAATGCATCGCCGAAGTTTTTGCGAGCCCCCTGGAATTGCGCCAAGACCTTGTTGAACAGCTCGAGGCCCGTTTCCGGCGCATTGGACGCCGCCCCACGACCAACAATCTGAAACAGGCGCAGGTGCCCAGAGGCGCCACGCCCATCGAAAACCCCCATGGCACGGCCCCGGGGCTGCTGGTCGAGGACGCGCGCGGCATCGTCATCGCCATGCCAGGTGTTCCCCGTGAACTCCATCCCATGCTGTGTGACAAGGTGCTCCCTTTTCTACGTAAGCGCTTTTCGTTAAAGGGTTTAGTTCATTACCGCGTCCTCAAGGTTTGTGGCGTGGGCGAGTCGGCCATCGACAGCGCCATCGGCCATCTCATCCGTGATTCCGCGAATCCTACCGTTGGGCTCCTGGCATCGCCCGAGGCGGTGAGAATACGAATTGCCGCACGTGCGGATACAAAGGACCAGGCAACAACCCTTATCGACGAAATGGACGCGCGGGTCCGCGAGCTGCTGCCGGGCCTCATCATGGGCGTGGATGAAGAGACGCTGGAAGGCGCCATCGATACGATGCTCAAGTCCCGGGAGTGGCGTCTTGCCATCGCCGAGACTCACACGGGCGGCATAATTGCCCAGCGGATGTCTCTCGTGGGCGCCGCCTCGTTTGCCGGCGCCATGGTTGTCCCCGAAGCACCGGCCGAGGCGGACGATGCCGCACGGCGCGCCCGCGAACTGGCAGAAGAAGCCAGACGCCAATTCGGCGCCGATTGCGCATTTGCCAGCGTGCCCTGCGAGTCCCCGGGAAGTGCAATCGCCCTGTTCCTGGCGCCGGGCGACATCCGCCAATGGGAACTTCGGTTCTCCTCTCTGGGCGATATCCAGCAACTGCGGGCGGCAATTACCGGCATGGAACATCTGCGCAGGTACCTCGCGAACGTGCCCGAGACGGCCCTCTGAACGCCCCCCTGATGAACCGAAGACGCCTTTCAGACGGCTGCGCGCCTCCGGGGGCTGTTTTGGGGGTCCAGAAACAGACCCCAAAAAGAAGCTAATAAAATGTTGCGCTCAGGCGCCAGTTTGTGTAGACTACCGATTTGAGAGGATGAATTTTGCAGGCGTTGGCGCATATTGGCCGGCACGCTATGCGGTGATTTCCAAGGGCAAACATCGCGCCGGTCCCCCCACAGTAAGAGAACGCAATTTGAATGGCGGAAGACCGCTAATGCAGCGTGTCGAGCCATGTCTTCAGAGGCGGGGTATTGCGCCAACAAGCAAGAGGAGATCTCCCAAATGTTTGAGCTTGTTGCGCTTATGTTACTTTCGCAACAACCGCCAGCACCTTTCGTCGAAGGCATGGCCTCGTACTATACGGTGGCCAGCAGCAGCGCGGTGACGGCATCGGGCGAACGGATGCAAGACAGCGCGTTGACGTGCGCTATGCGGGAAGGTGAATTTGGGCACTATTACCTGGTGGTGGCTGCAAACGGCCGTTCCGTCGTCGTCAAACTGAACGACCGCGGCCCCTACGTGTGGCGTCGCGTGATCGACCTGTCGAAAGCGGCAATGCGTAAACTTCACCCATCCAATGGGTTAATGTGGGTGAAGGTCTACGAACTGGGCGAAGAAGTTCCTCCTGAACTCGCGTCAACACAATAACTTACGCCCCGAAACAACCGACGGTTACCTCAAGGCAATCGCCGGTTGTTTCGTGTCAGGGCATAGCCGTTGAGCGATTGGACCGCGGCGGGAACTCTGCCGCAGCAAGAGGGATTGTGTCTCGACTGGGCCAATGCCCTGCAAAAGGGGCGCTTAGCCCAAACATGCCCGTTTTTGGGTCTGCGTGGTCAAACGGCGGCAAGAAGGTCTGGAAGTAATGAAGCCAAGACAGACAGTACTGCCTCCCTCCTCCCTGGTACGGTGCCAGGCCGGGCCTCTTGCGGCGCTGGCTGTGCTCGTTGTTCTCTCTTGGGTCGCGGTCAGTCGGGTCCCGGCCGCCGAAGAGCCGACCCATCCCTGGCAGCCGCTCTTCAAGGGCATTGACACCCTGAGCCTGACCCAGGAGGCGCCCGAGCCGTTGTCCGCCTACGCCGTCCGAATCGACCTTAAAGACCCGGACGTGCGTTTCTTCGTCACCCCTCAGAATGGGGAACACGACAGAGAAACCGACGGCTTGAAGACCACGACGTTTCTCAAGAAGTACGGGTGCCAGGTTGCCATAAATGCCTCTCCGTACTCGCCTGAGGGAGAAATCGAAGGGGAACCTCGCGACGTCCTTGGCCTGTCCGCCTCCGAAGGCGACGTGTACTCACCGGCCCATGGAGAATGGGGCGCGCTTCTCATAACCAAAGACAACAAGGCGCGCATAGAGACGCCGCCGTTCAATACCGCCGATGTCTACAATGCGGTTGGAGGCTTCCACCTTCTTCTCAAGGGTGGGGAGAATGTCGGAACAATCGGCGAAAAACATCCGCGAACCGCCGTGGGCCTTTCTGAAGACAAACGCTACCTGTACCTTCTGGTCATAGATGGCCGCCAACCCGGCTATAGCCTCGGCGCCTCTACTTCAGAAACCGCAGCCATGCTCAAAACGCTGGGCGCGCACGAAGCCCTTAACCTGGATGGCGGCGGCTCGACCACACTCGTGTTTGATGCTGGCAACGGTGACGCAAGAGTAGTCAACCGGCCAATTCACCAGCATCTGCCTGGAAATGAGCGAGTTAGCGCAAACCACCTGGGCATATTCGCCAAGCCGCTCCAAGAGAAATGATCCGCATTCCACAGGCTCCCCGCGGAAAGCTTCAAACGAGCATGTGGAGACACTCATCTCGCGTAGAGAACCGGCTGCCCAGTGATGAATCAGAAATCCGGCGCATTTCCGGGAGGAGCGAACCGGAAGGTTTTCAAAGCACATCGCGCGTCTCTCAGGAACGGCTTCATCGACTGGACTCGGCAAACGGCCATGTCGTAGGATGAGCGTACTGCAGACGGGGACATAACCTAGGGAAGGAACCGAACATCATGTTGCGACGCATCGCGATTGTGACGGCGGATGAAAAGTACTTCGGCAAGATGTCCAAGGCAGACAAGGATCCCGAGAGCCAGTTCGTTCAGGTCCTGCCTGGTTCGCCGCTTCCGCCGGCGTCGGTGGGGCTCATTGCGCCGACCGCCAAGCAGGAGCCCAAGGACGTGCTCGAAGCCGCGATTGGACTGGCAAAACGGTACGATGAGTTGCTGTACCTCATCGCCGACGTCGTGGACTCGCAGGAGGGCGTGGCGCCGGGAACGTCGAAACGCGTGCAGGAACACGCCTCGCGGTTTGCCGCCGCGCTCAAGCTGCCCCCCGAAGAGCACCTCACCCTGACCCGGGCAGCACTCCTCCGCGGCATCGGAATGCTCAAGGTGCCGGTGGACGTTCGTTTCAAGAAGGAGATGCTTACGTATGACGAGTGGGCGCTCCTTCAGGCCCATCCCAGATTCGGGGCGGACATGGTCGCCGCGACGGACGCGCTGAAAGACACGGCGAACGCCATCCTCACGCACCATGAATGTTACGACGGCACGGGTTATCCCCAAGGCATGGAAGCCGAACATATCCCGCGACTGGGGCGCATAATGAAAATTCTGGACGTGTATTGCGCCATGACCAGTGCCCGGCATTACCGCGAGGGCCATGCCACCCACAAGCAGGCCATCGAGCACCTCAAGTCCGAGCGGGGCAAGCATTTCGATCCCGAACTCGTCGACGTGTTCATCAAGAAAGAAGTCGGCCAGACGCCGGCGGGTTGAGCGGGAAGGGTCAGGGCCGCTCGCGCGGCGGCCTGTGTTCCCGTTCGTACTCTTCTTCGCGGCGGGCGAATTTCTCGAGCCGTTCTTTGATCTCGCCTTCTTTGCCACGGTCGGTCGGGCGATAGTAGGTCCAGCGGGGCACACCGTAGTCCTGGACAACAAACCCGTCCTCGCCGTTGTGGGCGTACTGGTACCCGGTCCCGCGTCCGAGGCGTTGGGCACCGGGATAATGGGCATCCTGGAGATACTTGGGCACGGCCACGGTCTTGCCTTCGCGGACGTCGGACAGCGCGGCGTCAATGCCCATATAGGCGGCGTTGCTCTTGGGGGCGCACGCGACGTACGTGGCGGCCTGCGCGAGGATGATGCGCGCCTCGGGCAGCCCGATGAATTCGCACGCCTGCCACGCGGCCGTAGCCACAACCAGTGCCTGGGGGTCGGCATTGCCCACGTCTTCGGAGGCCGCGATGCAGATGCGCCGGGCAATGAAACGCGGGTCCTCGCCCGCCTCGAGCATGTAGGCCATCCAGTACAGCGCCGAATCGGGATCGGTACCCCGCATGCTCTTGATGAACGCGCTCGCGGCGTCGTAATGCTGGTCCCCCGTTCCGTCGTAGTGGATGAGTTTGCGTTGGATGGACTCCTGGGCGATCTCGGCGGAGATGTGAATGCGGCCGTTGTCGGGGGGCGTAGTCAACATAGCCACTTCGAGCCCGTTCAAGGCGCGCCGGGCATCCCCCTCGGCATAGCGGGCGAAGTGTCTAAGAGCGGCGTCATCCACCACGATCTCGAGACCTTCCATGCCGCGCTCGGGATGCACCAGGGCCCGCTTGAGCAGCACGACGACTTCGTCGTCTTCAAGCGCTTTCAGTTCAAAAACTTGTGAACGCGACAGCAAGGGCGCCACAACTGAAAAGAACGGGTTCTCGGTGGTCGCGCCTATGAGAATGATGTTCCCGTTTTCCACGTCGGGAAGCAAGGCGTCCTGCTGCGCCCGGTTAAACCGGTGGATTTCGTCAATGAAAACGATGGTCTTGCGGTTTTCGTGAATTCGCCGCTCCTTGGCGGCACGGATAAGCTCGCGCAGCTCCTTGACCCCCGAGGTTACCGCGTTCAGGGTCTCGAAATCGGACTTGGTCCGCATCGCGATGATGCGTGCCAAGGCTGTTTTGCCGCACCCGGGCGGCCCGTAGAGGATCAGGGAAGTGATGCGGTCCGCCTCGATGGCTCGCCTCAAGATCTTGCCCTCGGCCAGGATGTGGCCCTGTCCTGCGAGCTCGTCAATGGTGCGGGGCGTTACTCGCCGTGCCAGCGGAGCCTCTTTGCGCAGCCGTTCCGCGGCGGCTCTCTCGAACATATCCTGCGTCATACCCGTGATCGTACTCCCCGCAGGTGTTTCGAGCAAACCCCTTAGGCGCCTTGCCCCCGGCGGCGGCGGTCCGTAGGCGCGTTACGCGCAAGGGCCGGGCGGGTTACGGGCCGCCGATGCCGTTATCCGCCCAACCACACCTTCAATTTGTCCAGAAATCGCAGATGTGCAGGATAATTCTGCGCCTCAGTCAATTCCTGGAACCGTTGAAGCAGCTCCTTCTGCTCGCGGTTTAGATGCGTCGGCGTCTCGACGACCACACGGACGATCTGGTCGCCGGTGCGATACCCGCGGATGTCGGGGATGCCAAGGCCCCGCAACCGAAAGAGCTGCCCCGACTGGGTCCCAGCCGGAATCTTGACCTCAGCCTCGCCCTGGAGCGAGGGCACGCGTATCGTGGTTCCCAGGGCCGCATGGGGAAAACTCACGGGTACTTCACAGACCAAATCGTTGCCGTCGCGAACGAAGAAATCATCAGACTCTACCTCGATGAAGATATAGAGGTCGCCGCGGGGCCCGTCATTCTCTCCCGGTTCCCCTTCGCCCGGCACCCGCAACCGGGAGCCGGTGTCGACCCCGGCCGGTATGTCCACCGAAAGGTCGCGTTGTGTCTGCACCCGTCCGGACCCCCGGCAGTTGGTGCACGGTTCATCAATGCTCCATCCCCGGCCCCCGCATCTCCGGCAGGTTTGCGTAATGCTGAAGAAGCCCTGAGAACGCCGCACTTGCCCGCTGCCATTACAGTCCGGGCAGGTTCTTTGCTTCGTTCCCGGCGCGGCCCCCGTGCCGTGGCATTCCCCGCAATTCTCCATGCGCGAGAACCGGACGGTACGTTTGACGCCCGAAGCCGCTTCTTTCAGGGTGATGGTGACGCGCCGCTCGAGGTCACTCCCGGGCCGGGCAGCAGGCCGCCGCCGGCCGCGTGTGCCGGAACGCCCAAACAAGACGTCAAAAAAATCCTCGAAGGGCGTATCGAATCCGCCCGTGCCTTCCGTACCAAACCCAAAACCGCCAAAACCGCCGCCAAAACCCTGGCCGAAACCCGCGCCAAGATTCCCGAAACGGTCGTATTGTGAGCGTTTGTCAGGATTCTTGAGCGTATCATAGGCTTCGTTGATCTCCTTGAGCTTGTCCTCGGCAACCTTATCCCCGCCGGTCTTGTCGGGATGGTATTTATGCGCAAGCTTCAAGTATGCCTTGCGGATCTCGTCCTGCGAGGCTTGCCGGGAAACCCCGAGTACTTCATAGAAATCTCTAGTCGCCATCGGCAGGTATCCCCGATGATTGCCCTGTCCGGACATCCGGCAGGACGGGCCACCAACAAGCCCGCGGCTCTAACCCGTCCCCCTCCCCCAGAAGAACGCGTCCCGCCCTGGCTTGGGTACTACTCTCTATTTTCTTTCTTATCGTCCTCATCGACAACGGTAAAATCCGCGTCCACGGTATCTCCGCCAGGTGCTGCTTCTTTGGCGGCCTCAGCACCTCGCTGGGTCCCCTGCTGTTTCGAAGCATCGGAAGCGGATTGAGCGGGCCCCGCCGCGCTCTTGTAAAGGGCTTCCGAAAGCCTGTACTGGGCCTGGGTAAGGGCCTCCATGGCCGATTCAATGGCTGCGGTATCGTCTTTCTCGAGCGCCTTCTTCACGCCGTCGACAGCCGCCTCGACGGCATTTCTGTCCGCGGCGTCAACCTTGTCACCGCTTTCTTTGAGCAGTTTTTCGCATTGATACACCATGGCATCCGCATTGTTCCGGGTTTCAATGCGGCGCTTCTTCTGCTGGTCTTCCTGCTGATGCGCCTCGGCATCCTTCACCATCCGCTCGATATCCTGATCGGAAAGACCGCTGGACGATTCAATCCGTATTCGCTGCTCTTTGCCGGTAGCGAGATCTTTGGCCGACACATGCACGATTCCGTTCGCATCGATGTCAAAGGTCACCTCGATTTGAGGAATGCCCCTGGGCGCGGGGGGAATGCCCACAAGGTCAAACCGTCCGAGGGTACGGTTGTCGCCCGCCATCTCGCGCTCGCCCTGGAGGACGTGGATCGTCACGGCCGTCTGGCTATCCGACGCCGTTGAGAAGATCTGCCGCTTTGTAACGGGCACGGTCGTATTGCGTTCAATGAGCTTTGTGCACACGCCGCCCAGCGTTTCTATCCCCAACGAAAGCGGCGTTACGTCAAGGAGCAGAACGTCCTTCACGTCACCCGACAACACGCCGCCCTGTATCGCCGCGCCGATAGCGACCACCTCGTCCGGATTGACGCCCCGGTGGGGCTCCTTGGCGAAAATGCTCTTCACGATCTCGCCGACGGCGGGCATCCGCGTCATCCCGCCCACAAGGATCACTTCATTAATCTCCTTCGCCGACAGGCCCGCATCTTCGAGCGCGCGGAAGCACGGGCCCTTGGTGCGCTGGAGCAGGTCATCGCACAATTGCTCGAGCCTGGCCCGGGTCAACGTATAGTTGAGGTGTTTGGGGCCTGAGGCATCCGCCGTGATAAACGGCAGATTGATGTCGGTCTGCATCGTCGTCGAGAGTTCGCATTTGCCTTTTTCGGCGGCTTCCTTGAGGCGCTGCAACGCCATGGGATCTTTGCGGAGGTCGATGCCTTGATCCTTCAGAAATTCCTCGGCGAGCCAGTCAATGACCCGCTGGTCAAAATCATCGCCGCCGAGATGGGTGTCTCCGCTGGTGCTCAGCACCTCAAAGCTGTCGTCGCCAATGGCCAGGATCGAGATGTCAAACGTTCCGCCGCCCAGGTCGTATACCGCCACTTTCTCGTCTTTCTTGCGGTCAAGACCATAGGCGAGCGCGGCGGCCGTGGGTTCGTTGATGATACGCAGCACCTCGAGACCGGCGATGCGCCCCGCGTCCTTCGTTGCCTGCCGCTGCGAATCATTGAAATACGCCGGCACGGTCACCACGGCTTGAGTTACCGGCTCTCCAAGATAACTCTCGGCGGTTTCTTTCATCTTCTGCAGAATCATCGCTGAGATCTCAGGAGGCCGGTATGTCTTGCCCATGACCTCGACTTGGCAGTCCCCCGACGAAGTCTCCCCGACTTTGTATGGCACTATCTTCTCTTCCGAAGCGACTTCGTTGTGACGGCGTCCCATGAACCGCTTGATCGAAAAGATCGTGTTCACCGGATTCGTAATCGCCTGGCGCTTGGCCACGGCGCCTACAAGGCGCTCGCCGTCTCTTGTAAACGCCACCACCGACGGCGTCGTCCGGTTTCCTTCCGCGTTGGCAATGACCGTTGGCTCGCCGCCCTCCATCACTGCGACGCAAGAATTTGTCGTTCCCAGATCGATGCCGATTACCTTACCCATCTCCTCACAACCTCCCTGTACTAGACAGTAATGATGCGCAACGCCCGGCGGCACGCGGGCTCGTTAGCGAGCCGCCGCCGCCAAATGCGTCTAGGCTTCCTCGGAAACTTCGTCAAGCGGCTCCGCGGATGGTTCCGCGGGAGCAGAGCAGACTACTACTTTCGAGGGCCTCAGGATCAAATCGCCCATTCGGTATCCTCGCTGAAACTCTTCCAGCACCGTATCCGGCACGCCGGTGTCATCGGCGCGCTGCATTATCGCTTCGTGAACATTCGGGTCAAACACCTCACCCAACGCCGGGATGGGCTCGACTCCGTGGCTGCTGAGCACTTCGGCAAACTGCTGGGCAACCATCTGCACACCTTCCACCACGGCTTGCGAGGCCTGATCGGCGTGTTTCAGCGCCAATTCAAGATGGTCTATCACAGGCAGGAGATCCCGAACAAGCGACTCCTCAGCGGTTCTCCGGATACGATCGATTTCCCGAGCGGTGCGTTTGCGGAAATTCTCGAATTCGGCACGGGCCCGCAGAAGTTGATCCTTCAGCTGGTCGCGCTCGGCAATCAGGGTGACCAGCGCCTCTCTTTCCACGGACGCGGCTTCGGCTCCCGCCGGTTCTTCCACACTCGCGGACTCCGCGTCACGGGGCGCTTCCTGCGTAGGCTCTTGTGTTTCGAAAGCCTGTGCCTGCCCGGACTCACCCTCCTGCCGGGTTTGTGCTTCGAGTTGTTCTTCCAAAAACGTCTTCTTCGTGCTTTTCTTCTTCATTCCTTCCACAGTCTCTATTCACTAGCCTCATTCCCGGGGCCGTTCTAACAGCGGCGTGACGCCGCTGCCATCATCAACGGCAAGGCCCGCGATTGCGCTCAAATAGCTGCCCAAAAGGGCGGCCGTATACTCCACCAGACCTGCCAGACGCGAGTATTCCATCCGGCGAGGACCGATCACCCCTACCATTCCGGCGGGATTGTCGCCAACGTGGTACGGGGACACCACGATGCTGATTTCATGCAATTCCTCGTCCGGCACTTCCGAGCCAATGACGATTGACGTGCGCAACGGCTCCCCGTCGCGAACGGCCGACCGCAACAACTCCACCAGGCGGTCGTGTTCCTCGAAGAGGCCAAAAACCTGCCGGGCGCGCTCGACGTCCCGAAACTCCGGCTGCTCGAACAGTTGCGACGTGCCTTCAAGAATGACCTCGCCCTGGCGGCTCGGAGGCATCAACGCGAGCACATCCAGCGCCTGCTCGGCCAAACGGCGCTGTTCATCAAGAAAAGCCGACGTCCGAGCCGATACCGCCGCCCGCAACCCTTCAACTGACACGCCTCGGAAGTTCGTGTCCAAAAAGCGCCCGATCCGCTGTATCCTCTCGGCCGACAAGTCTTCGCCGAGCTTTGTCACGAGAGTCCGAACGCGGCCATAGTTATCAACCAGCACCACGCCCACGCGACGGGCGCCGACCGGGACCATCTCTACGCGGCACACCTCAGCGTTCCGCTCGTCCGGCGCTTCGACAAGTCCCATATGATGTGACGTAAGGGCCAGCAACCGGCTCGTATTACGAATGACCTCGTCGGCATCATCGAGCTTCCGCGAGAGCTCTTGGTGAATGCGGGCGCGCTCCGAAAGCGTCAATTCCTGCACGTTCATCAGGAAATCGACGTAGTAACGGTACCCTTTGTCCGTGGGAACCCGTCCGGAACTCGTGTGCAACTGGCGCAGATAGCCAGCCTCCTCCAGGTCCGCCATCACATTGCGCACGGTTGCCGCGCTGAGGTCCAGGCCAAACCGTTTCACGATGGCACGCGAGCCCACCGGCTCCGCCGTAGTGATGTATAGGTGAACCACGGCTTGGAGAATGAGCCGTTCCCGGGGACCAAGCTGTTCCGCGCCCTGCTCCAAGACTCTCCATCCTCGTGCTTAGCACTCATTATCTCCGAGTGCTAATAGCGAGCGGAGTCTAACATACCTTATCGCGCGTGTCAAGAAATCGGGCGAATCACAACGGTCCCCGTTTAAACATAACTCATTTTGATACATTATCTTAAGCTAGAGCCTATTCGGGGGTCGCGACACTGCCGTCAGTTGACTTTGCTCCTGACCGAACGTACTATGAGCGCGTCTAACACGAGGCACATGGGCAAAGCCATGGACGTTGGGATAGATATCGGCCCCTTGACCCAGACCCGGACCGGCGTAGGCAACTACTGCTACTATCTTGTCAAGCATTTGCTGCGTGCTGGGGGCGGCATGACCTTCAAAGCCTTCTCGACAGGTTTGCGGCGCGTGGACGCCACACAGTTCGACGGCCCGCTCAGCCACCGGCACGTGCCCGTGCCGACCCGCCTGGCCTACCGTATGTGGGAGACGGTTCACTGGCCGCCCGTAGACACCCTGCTTCATGGGGTGGATGTCTATCACGCAACGAATTTTTTCCTGCCGCCCACCGCGTCGGCAAAACGAGTACTGACCATTCATGACCTGACGTTCCTGGCGGCCCCGCACCTTTGCAGCCCGAAGATCGTCGGCCCGTTCTCGCGAAGCATCGGCCGCTTCGCGCAGGAGGCCGACGCCATACTGGCCTATTCGGATTCAACGGCCCGTGACATTGTCGCCCATCTGGGCGTTTCATCCGAGAAGGTGACCGTGGCGCCATTGGCCGTGGATGAAGATTTCCAGCCGCTGCGGCGGCCGGACGCTGAAGAACAGGTGCGCAGGCACTACGGGGTGCGCAGCCCGTATGTTCTGTTCGTAGGAACCATTGAGCCGCGCAAGAACGTCCCGCTCTTGCTGCGGGCATTCTCGAAGATACGCCATGAGGTTCCCCATCAGTTGGTCCTGGCCGGCGCTACGGGATGGAACCCTCAACAATTCCACCGGGCCCTGCTCGAGGCAAACCTGCAAGACAGGGTCGTGCAGACCGGTTACGTGAAGAACCATGCCGAACTGGCCGCATTTTATTCTGCCGCAGACCTGTTCGCTTTTCCCTCCTTTTACGAAGGCTTTGGACTCCCTGTACTCGAGGCAATGACCTGCGGATGCCCGGTAATCGCGGCGGACAATTCCGCCATTCCCGAAGTTACCGGCGCCGACGCCGTGCTCCTGCCCGCCGGCGACACCGATGCCTGGGCAGAAGCCATGAATGCGCTCCTTCACGACCCCGCCAGGCGAGACGCCTTGTCCGAAGCGGGACGGCGCCGGGCCGCGCTATTCTCATGGCACGACTGCGCCGCGCGCACTGCCGGTGTCTACCGGAGTGTCACGACATGCGCGTGATCGTCGATGGGACCCAGGCAGGAAACAAAAGCGGAACGGGCGAATATACCCTTCAGTTGGCTGCGTGGCTTCCCCGCGTCGCCCCTGATATCGAGGTGGCGTTCGCCTGGCCCGTCGACGTGACGCCGCCCGGGGATGTGGCCGTTGTCCCTCTTCGCCGCCGCGGTCCGCGAGGTTTGCAGTACCTGGCCGGCCGGCCCGAATGGCTGGAGCAGGCGGATCTCGTTCATTACCCCGCGAGTATCGGCCATGCGCGGAGCCCGGGCCGAGCCATACTGACCGTGCATGACGTGAGCTGTCTCGTGAACCCCGCCTGGTTCCGCTGGGGCCATGCATTGTATTACCGCGCCATGATCTCTCGCAGCGCGCGAAGAGCCGAGGCAATCATTGCCGACTCCAAAGCCACCGCGTCGGACTTGGAGCAGCGCCTTGGGCTCGAACGCGCTCGTATTCGGGTAGTCCCCCTTGGGGTGGATGCCATATTTCGGCCCGCCCCCGGAGAAGCCGTCGATCGCGTACGCAGCCGATACGCTCTGCCCGACAGGTTCCTGCTATTCCTGGGAACCCTTGAACCGCGAAAGAACCTCGCGCGCCTTGTGGAGGCCTTCACCCTCGCCGCGCGCCAAATCCCCCACTACCTCGTGCTCGCCGGGCGCCCGGGGTGGAAATGTGCGGCGCTGCGCCGTGCGATCGCAATGTCGGATGCCGCCAGCCGCATCGTCATGCCCGGTTTCATTCCCCGCGATGATCTACCCGCGCTGTTGACCGCAGCGGAGGGATTCGTGTGGCCAAGTCTATACGAAGGGTTTGGACTTCCCCCCCTCGAGGCCATGGCCTGCGGCACCCCGGTGCTTACGTCGAATGCCGCCAGCATGCCGGAAGCCGCCGGAGATGCAGCTATCATGGTCGATCCCCAGAATATCCCCGAAATAGCGGAAAGCATCAAGGCCCTTGTCACCGACGCATCCCTGCGCACTGCCTTGCGCGAGAAGGGTTTAAAACGCGCCGGCATGTTCACGTGGCAACGCACGGCCGAGTTGACCGCCGAGGTCTACCGTTCGGTTTGGGCCGGGTGTGCCAGCACATGAAGGTCCTCCATGTATATAAAGACTTCGACCCTCCCATCCGGGGCGGCATGGAGCGGCACATCGCCTTAAGCTGCCGCTACCAGCGCGAATGGGCTGAGGTCGAGGCGCTGACGTGCAGCCGCTCAATCCACACCCGAGTCGCGGACCGCGACGGCACCCGCGTCACTGAGGTGGGAGAGTGGGGCCGGTTTCAGAGCGCCCCCGTATCACCCCTCTTCCCATATTACCTGCGCAAGATACGAGCCGACGTACTGGTCGTCCACGTGCCGAACCCGACCGCCGAGCTCGGATACCTCCTCGCGCGCCCCCCTGGCACCCTCGTTGTGCGGTACCATAGCGACGTGGTCCGCCAAGCGTCCGCGATGCGGTTTTACCGGCCAATTCAAATGCATTTTCTGCGAAAAGCTGCTATTATTATGCCGACATCGGCGCAGTATGTTGCCTCGTCGACCGTGTTGAGCGAATTGGCTGGCCGGTGCGTGGTTGTGCCTCTCGGAGTCGTCCCGGAAGCGTTCGAAGACCCCGATGCGGCCAATGTCAATCGTCTGCGGGAAGCGTATGGGGGGCAATTCGTATTGTTCGCGGGCAAGCACCGGTACTATAAAGGGCTTGAGTATCTTGTGCGGGCAGCGCCCGATATCCGCGGTCCCGTAGTCATCGCGGGAGACGGGCCGGAGCGAGAACGCTGCCAGCGGCTGGCTGCTGAACTCGGGGCGGCGATCCATTTTCCGGGGGAATTGTCTCAATCGGATTTGGTAGACCATCTGCATGCATGTGCTGTAGTTGCGTTTCCGTCGGTGGCGCGCAGCGAGGCGTTTGGGATCGCCATACTCGAGGCCCATGTCTGCGGCAAGCCGGTAGTCGCAACACGACTGGGCACGGGCGTCGAATTGGCCAATCTGGACGGCGAAACGGGGTTCAATGTGCCGCCGCGCGACGCCGGGGCACTGGCAGAGGCCATCAACCGCCTGCTGGCCCGCCCCGAAGAACGCCGCCGGCTCGGCGATTTCGCCCGCGAACGCGTGCTGAAGGAGTTCCGAAGCGAACTCGTGGCCCGGCGAGAGTTCGAACTGTATACGGCCGCGCATGAAGGGGCATTGCGATAGGAAAAGCACGCGAATATGCGAACATGGACGAACTGGTATCTGATTTATGCCGTCACCCTCGGGCTGTCCTTCGGGATTTCCATGGGTCTCACGTCCGTTGTGCGGTATCTTGCCTTGCGCTGGCAGATTCTGGACCATCCGGGCGAGCGGAAAATGCAACGAGAGGCCGTCCCCCTGCTCGGCGGTGTCTCGATTATCGTCACCTTCTACGTCATGGTCATCGGGAGCCTGGTACTGGTTCAGCCCGTACGCGAGTTCGGCATCCAGTGGCTCGAAACCCACGTGTTTCAGTTCCTCGGAAAAGACCACGAGATCAAGCTGCTCGGCATTTTCGCGGGCGGGATCCTGATTGCTCTGCTGGGGCTCACTGACGACCTGAAGGCCTTGCGGCCCTGGCTCAAACTGCTCGGCCAATGCGTGGCCGCAACAGTTCTCGTCCTTAGCGACATGAAACTCGATCTCTTCTCCGAAGCCTGGCTGGGGGCATGGCCGGTCACCTCTTACGTCGTCTCCTCCCTGCTCACTATCCTATGGGTGGTCTTCATGACCAACTCGATGAATCTGCTCGACAACATGGACGGCCTCAGCGCTGGCGTGGCAGCCATTGCCGCATTTTCGTTCTTCATCTGTGCTCTCCGCACGGATGAAGCCTTCATCTGCGTATTACTAATGGTCTTTGCCGGGTCAGTCCTCGGTTTCCTCATTCATAACCTCTATCCCGCCCGCATCTACATGGGCGATACGGGGGCCATGTTCTGCGGATACATTCTGGCTACTCTGTCCATACTCATCACCTTCTATAACGAGAGCACGCCGTCTCGGATAGCAATCGCGGCGCCGTTACTCGCGTTGAGCGTCCCTATTTTTGACACGGTGAGCGTGGTATTCATCCGCTGGCGGGCCAAGGTGCCCGTTTTTGAGGGCGACCGGCGGCACTTCTCGCACCGGCTTGTCAACATCGGCATGACCCAGCAACAGGCGGTCGAGTTCATCTACCTCGTGGCGGCCGTCACGGGCTTGGGCGCCGGTCTCCTCCGCCAAGTCAATACGATCGGCACGATCATCATCCTGGCGCAAACCTGTGGATTGTTCCTCCTCCTCGTACTCATAATGAGCGCGGGCAGCAAACAATCGCGAGTACCATCAAGTGAATCAACGAAGACGCAAAACGCGCCGAACGGCAACCACTTCTGAAGCCGTTGCCGCGAAGGTTGGCGCGTCGCCGCCCCCGTCTCGAACGGAACAACAGGACGCCGTGGCCGAATTGCTGACCTCCCTCGTGTTGGGCTGCATTGCCATGCTGCGCCCCTGGCGTGACGGGATGGCATTCCCCGCCATTAACGACTATTACCTTTGGGTGCAGGCTGCTCTGTTTGCCCTTGTGGCCGCGCATGCTGGTCCGGCGCGAAGCGTTACGTTTTCCACTGCTTGTCATCCTGTTCGCCGCGTTCCTGGGGGTTGCATTTCTAACAACTCTGGATACCGTACAGTACAACAACAGCTACAGAACCCTGATTGTGTGGGCGGGGCATTTCTTCCTCTTTGCCGTCGCGGCCCAGACCCTTCGCCAGCCCCGCAGTTTCGCCATCGTCTTGGCGGGATTCGTGGCGGGCGCGTTCGCGGAAGCCGCGTTCAGCGTCATGCACCTCAAATACTACATCCCCCTGGTGCGGGACCGCGTCAAGATGGACCCGACCCTCGTGCAACGGTATTTCAGCGCCGGGGAACTGAACCCCGAGATCGCCCGGCGCCTCAACACCAATCGCGCGTTTGGCACATTTCTGTTTCCCAACGCCCTGGCGGGCTACATGGTTCTGTGTGTGCCGTTCGCATTGGGCGCGTCGGCTTACAGCATTCGAACCCTTCGCGCCTTATTGAAGCGGCCCGATGCGCCCTCATCGCTACCAAGCGAGACGGCCGCTCTGGCTGCAACAGCCGCAATCGGATCATGGGCCGCAACCGCCGTCATCGCCTACTCCGCGCTTTCTCTTTTCCAGGCAGTAGCTTACCGGGACGACCCCGTGTCAGCCCATTGGCTCCAATGGACCCTGTGGCTAGGCCTCCTCCCCGTGGGTGTGGGGACAATCCTCTACCTGGTGACGAAAGAGTACGGGCTATTGGCAGGATGGTGGACCGTTGCTTCATGTGTCCTCCCGTGTTTCGCCGTGGCGGCGTTCCTGGCGCTCGTGTACAGTTTCTCGCGCGGAGGAATGCTCGCGTTCCTGGCGGGAACGGCCTTCACCGGATGCCTGCTCTATGTCCTATTGCGGAAGCCCCGGCTCCTGCCGCGGCGGTGGGCCGCCGCGACCCTCCTCCTGCTGGCAGGCGCGGCTCTTGTGTCCGCAATGGAGACGCCGGCAACCGCCGCCCCTTCGCCCGAGTTGGTCACGGAAGGCGTCGATATGACTGCCAGCGAATTGGCCAACCCCGCGACGATGTTCCTGCGCGCCACATACTGGCGCACCGCGCTATCCATGATCGCCGACAACTTCTGGGCAGGCGTCGGCCCCGGCAATTTCGGAGCGATGTATCCGCGCTACAAATACGTTACCGCGGGCGAAACACAGCACGCCCACAACGATTATCTGCAGATCTTCGCGGAAACCGGCGTTTTCGGGGTGCTCACGTTTTGCGCGTTCTGGGGCGTATTCATGCTGCACGCGCTCCGGCGTCTCATCCAAATGCGGAACGCGCCGCGTCTGTGGCTGGCGGCAGGCTTGTTTGCCGGGGTGTTCGCGTTTCTTCTTCATGCCGTGGTGGACTTCGATTTCGTCAATCCCAGCCTGGCC
>ENA-UPSM01002595-UPSM01002595.1-activated-sludge-metagenome-genome-assembly--contig:-NODE-2595-length-21801-cov-5.893452_pt1 | contig 21801 bp, 13 predicted proteins | sample MGYA00238181_ERZ773283 | MGnify/ENA primary metagenome ERZ773283 (study PRJEB29023, sample SAMN05720199) | activated sludge metagenome | isolation source: Anaerobic digester | place: Japan...
TGGTGCTGGTGGGGCGGGTAGAACGACACGATGCGCGAGATCGTCTCGGTGGCGTTGATGGTGTGCAGCGTGCTCATCACGAGGTGGCCGGTGTCGGCCGCCTGCAGCGCGATGTGCATGGTCTCCTGGTCGCGGATTTCGCCGATCAGGATGGTGTCGGGATCTTCGCGGAAGCTCGCGCGCAGGGCGTTGGGGAAGTTCTGGGTGTCGTAGCCCACTTCGCGCTGCGAGATGATGGACCGCTTGTCGCGGTACAGGAATTCGATCGGATCTTCCACCGTGATGATGTTCGACGACGTCATCTCGTTGATGTGGTCGATCATGGACGCCAAGGTGGTGGACTTGCCGGAACCCGTCGTTCCCGTCACCAGGATCAGGCCGCGTTCCTTGAGCGCCAGATCGCGGACGACCTCGGGCAAGCCCAGCGAATCGAACTGCGGGATCGTCTGCGTGATGTGGCGGATCGCCAACGCGGGGGTGCCGCGCTGGCGGAAGGCGTTCACGCGGAAGCGCCCCAGTCCCCGCACGCCCACGGCGAAGTCGAGTTCCAGGTCGGAATCGAACCTCGCCCTCTGGTTGCGGTTCATGATGACGCCCAGGTAGCTCTCCATGCCTTCCGGACTGACGCGGTCGGCCTGGAGCCGGTAGAGGTCGCCGTTGATGCGCAGGGCGGGAGGCACGCCGACCCGCAGATGCAGGTCGGAAGCCCCCCGGTCCACCATCTCCTTGAAGAGCTGTTCGATCGTCATCCGATTTTCCTCAGGCAGGACGCACCAGGAAGAGCACCGTGCCGAATTCGACCGGCTGTTCGTTCTGGACGCACACCTTCACGACGGTGCCGGAAACATCGGCTTCGATTTCGTTCATGAGCTTCATCGCTTCCACGATGCAGACGGGCTTGCCTTTTTCCACGCGACCGCCTTCTTCCACGTAGACCGGCGAATCGGGGGACGCGGATCGGTAGAAGGTCCCCACCATGGGGCTCTTGATCTCCACGAGTCCGGATTCGACGGCGGGTGCCGCCGGGGTCGCCGGAGCCGCCGGACTGGCCGACACGGAAGCCGGGGCCGGAGCGACCACGGACGCCTGGGCGACAGGCGCCACCGGCGCGGAAGCCACGTGGACCACCGCGGGTCCGGGCTTCTTCAGAACCAGTCGTTCCGATTCGGAGTTCCATTGGAGCTCCGAAAGGCTCGATTTGTCCAGGATTTCCACAAGCCTGGCGATTTCATCGACGTTCATTCCATGCCTTTCCCGAAGTTCGAGGAGACGGGTATGGGGAGATCAACGACGCCCCTCGATTTCATCGAGGCGTCGACGGATTTCTTCGTTGGCCGGATCGCGGTCCAAAAGCTGGCGGTAGATCGAAACGGCCTTGTCCTTGTGCCCCTGGCGCAGGTATTCTTCGGCGAAGGTCACCGTGGGCAGGCTCACCGGGAAGTCCGAGTCGCCGCCGAACAGGTCGTCCAGACGGCCTTCGATGTCGTTTCCCGTCACCACGCCGGGTTCGGCGGCCGGAGCCTTGGCGACGAACCCCGTGCGGCGCGAAGCCGTGGTCGGGTCGGCCAGGAACTCGCTGGAGGCGAACAACTCGTCCAGACGGCTGTCCACGTCCTCGGCGGTCAGGCGCGGCGACATGCGCGTCTCGGATGCGGCGTTGAATTCGGCGGTGGGAAGGTCGATGGTCGAACCGGTCTGGTCGAGTTCCGACCCCTGGGCCGCGAGATCCACCATCTGTTCCGGATTCAAGCGCAGCGCGCTGGTGTGCAACTCGGTGGTGGATTCCGCTCCGGGCATGCTCGAGGGCAGACGGGACTCGATCGTGGTGTCGCCCGAACGGGCGAACGCGGACGTGTCCTCGCCCTGTGGAGCGGCCGGCTGGGCGAACACGGCGTCCCGGGCCAGGGCCGACGTGTCGGCGACCTCGGAATCGCGGGCCTGGGGATGCGACGACGTCAGATCGATCACGCTCTCGCCGAACAGATCGTCCAATCGGCCCTCGACATCGTCGCCGGAAACCACGGGGTTCGCCGGTTTGACCACCGCGGGCTCGGTCTTGAGCGAAGCCAGGGACATCTCGCCGGTTTCGCCGAACAGTTCGCCCAGGCGGTCTTCCACGTCGTTGCCCGTGACCCTGGTGGTCGGCTCGGGGGCGGCGGAAAGCGGTTGCGATGGAATCGACGACGCGTCCTGCGAGGTGGACAGCGGCGGCATCGACGGGGGCATGGGCAGCGACGACGCGCCGAACACCTCGTCCAGGCGGTCTTCGATGTCGTCGCCGGTGACCGGTGCCGAAGCGCGCGGCGGGACGGGCATCATCTGGGTGGCCTCGGCCAGCTGCAGACGTTCTTCGGAAATGGCGAACGGATTGGGCGAGATTCCGGCGGTGAAGATTCCGCTGGCCGTCGGCTGCTGCATGGCGTCCTGGATCGGAGCCTTGGGAAGCTCCAACGGCGGCGGCGGAATCGTCTTTCCCGTGAAGGACGGCATTTCCAGCGTGGCGAACGCGGATTCCTCGGTCTTGGCGGCCAGCGACTGCGACGACGATGCCGCCGCGGGAGCCGGTTCGGGAGGTGCGACCGGCATCTCCGGCGCCTGGAACCCCGGAAGATCGGGAAGCGTGGGAGAAGAAAACCCCGCCGTCGCCGTCATGGACGAGGGCGAACCGAAATCGGGCAGGTTCAAGTCGAAATCGGGCAGGGTGGCCGTCGCGGCCTGGCTGGTGGCGAACACCGCCTGCGAGGTGGCGCCTTCGGTCAGGGCTTCGCGGCTGCGATCGTCTTCCTGCTCGCGGACATCCATGAAAGCGCCCATGGAGCCCTTGGTATCCATGCTGGAAGCCATGCGCCTGGCGGCTTCGGCGGCTTCGGCGTCGTCGGGATCCAGGATGGCCAGCCGGTTCCAGTTCTCGAACGCCTGCTTGAGGTACTGCTGGCGCATGCAGACGTCGGCGAGCCCGCGCAGGCCGGCACGACAATTTCCGTCAATCTCGACCGCGGCCTGGTACGAGGCCCTGGCGGTCTCGAAGTCCCCTCCGTCGCGCGCGACGTTCCCGAGCACGAGCCTTCCCGGCAGGTTCCGGGGCCAGCGGGAGATTCCGTCCATAAGGACCTGGATCGCCTCGTCCCGCCTTCCGGCGGTCCCGAGGGCTTCGGCATACGCCGCGAAGAGGAGTCCTCCGGGACTCGTCCGCCAATGGCCTTCCAAGGTCTCGAGGCTGCTCATCTGTGTTCCTCCATGTCCGGGGAGTTCGCCCGTCGTCGTTGTCGCGGGAATCTATCTAAAAGAGTCCAGAACCAATGCGTCTTCCACCAGAAGCACGGGAATCCCGTCGCGGACCGGATAGGCCCGCTTTCCGTCCTGACGCACCAGTGCGGCCTCCAACGGGCGCTTGACCACGCGTCCCTGCTCGTCGGAAACCGCGCCGCGCGAGATGGCCGCGTTCAGTTCCGACAATTCCTGCGGCTGGGCCAGACGCAGATCCTGCCTCGTCGCGGGGCAGCAAAGGATTTCGACCAGTTCCTTGTCCATCTATCGGGACTCCTTGAGCGACGATTCCAGGAAGACTCCGCTTTGAGCGTACTTATCGCAGCGCCGCTCGACAAGTTCCGCCGGATCCGATCCCACCAGGGAGTCGAGTTCCTCGACCAGGGCGCGACGCAGCGAAGCGCAGGCGGCCCCGGGGTTCCAGTGCGCGCCACCGGGTGGTTCCTCGATCACCCGATCGATCAACCCCAGCGCGAGCAGGTCCTTGCCGGTGAGCTTCATGTGGTCGGCCACGTCCTTGGCCATCTGGCGGTCGCCCCAAAGGATCGCGGCGCAGCCTTCGGGCGAGATCACGCAATACCACGAGTTTTCGAACATGAGCAGGCGGTCGCCCACTCCGATCCCCAAGGCTCCGCCCGAAGCGCCTTCGCCCAGCACGGCCACCACGACCGGCACCTTGAGCAGGGCCATTTCCAGGATGTTTTCGGCGATGGCCTGGGCTTGTCCGCGTTCTTCCGCCCCGATCCCCGGGAACGCTCCCGGGGTGTCCACCAGGCAGACCACCGGCCGCCCGAACCGCTCGGCCAGCTTCATGACGCGCAGGGCCTTGCGGTAGCCTTCGGGATGCGGCATGCCGAAATTGCGGTGGATGTTCTCGCGCGTGTCGCGACCCTTCTGGTGGGCGACCACGCACACCGGCCGGCCTTCCAGGCGCGCGAACCCCGCCACGATGGCCGGATCGTCGCCGTAGGCGCGATCGCCGTGCAGCTCCACGAAATCGGTGAACGACGCGGCGATGTGGTCCATGGCGTAGGGACGCCCCGAACGGCGCGCGATCTCCACCCGGTTCCAGGCCGTCATCTTCTGCTGCGTCTTTGCCAGAAGCTGTTCACGCTTCTTTTCGAATCGCGAGATTTCGTTTTCCAGGTCCAAACCGTTTTCGGCGGCCATGGCACGCAACTCGGCGATCTTCTGCTCCAGGGCAAGGACCGGTTGCTCGAAGTCGAGACCTCCGCCTTTTGCCAAGTTCATGTCGAACGCTCCGATGGAAAGGTGTTGTCCAAGGTAATATCCACGAGCACGGGGGCTCCGGCGTTGGGGGCCGGCAGGGCCAGCAGGATGCGGCACCCCTTGAACGAGCTCAATCGCTTCAGAAGCTCGGTGATCTTCGCGCTGTCTCCGGGTACGACGATCGCACTGATTTCCATCGCGTGCAAGGCGGGAATCGCGTGGGGCATCTTCGCGACGGTCAACAAGTCGTCGTGTCCCCAGGAATCCTCGTCGTCGACGGCCAGCAACCCGAGAACCCGGACCTGGTTGGATCCCGCCAATCTCCGCGCCAGCTCCACCGCCGCGGGTCCGGTTCCGACGACCACGGCGCGCCGGGGCTCCAAGCGTCGATGGCTCGACCACCGCCGTCGCAACAGGATCACCAACGTGGCGGCACCGGCCCCGAGCACGAAGCTCCCGCGCGAGAACACGACGGTCTTCCACAAGAACCCCGTGGCCAAGAAGCCGCCCACGCCCAACAGCAAGGCGCTGGGAAATCGCAATCGCCCCGCTCCGCTGGCGGAGTACTCCCCGGCCATCCAAAGCGGAGCGAGCATCCAGACGGAAAGGATCACGTGCCAGACCCAGTCGGGGCGGCCCGGCGACAAGTAGATGGCCCCGCTGGTCAGATACAGCCAAACGAACGAGATCACCAGGAAGACGAGGTTGATGCCCAGAAGATCGACCGCCAAGCGGCGCCATTTCTGGAACAAGGTGCTCAGATGCCCGGCCGTGGCCAGGATTCCGGCCAGGACGGAAAGTCCGCCGCCCACGACCGAACCGACGCCGAAATTCTTGCGGGCGAAGGTGACCATGGCCCGGTAGAAGTCCATGCGCGCTCCCCACGGGCGGGTCGCGGCGCTCTGTCCCTTGTGGTGCACGATGCTCGATGTCCCGCAGTACCAGATCTTCCAGCCCGCCTTGGCCACCCGCAGGCACAGATCAAGATCTTCTCCGTACAGGAAGAAGATCTCGTCGAAGCCTTCCACCTGCTTGTAGACGTCGGACCGGATCATCAGGAAGGATCCGGACACGGCCTCCACCGGGTAGCACCCGTTGGGCTCCAGGTAGGCCAGGTTGTACTTCCCGAAGACCTTGTTGCGCGGGAACAGGAACGAAAGCCCCGTGAGCCGCCAGAACGCCACCCAGGGCGTGGGGATGGAGCGACGGCAGGCCAACTGCAGGTGCCCGTCGCCATCGAGGATGCGGCACCCCACGATGCCCGCGTCGGACTTGGATCGCGCGAACTCCAGGACGTCGCGAAGGGTTTCCGGATAGACCACCGTGTCGGGATTCAGGAACAGGATCCAATCGCCGGTGGCCAGGGCCGCGCCCCGGTTGCATCCGATCGAAAATCCCAGGTTGCGATCCATCGCCAGGAACCGCACCTCGGGGAATTCCTTGGGCAATTGCTCCACGGTGCCATCGCGGGAATCGTTGTCCACGACGACGACCTCGAGCCGCGGCGCGTCTTCCACCTGGGTGCGCAGGCTTTCCAGGCACAATCGCAACTTGTCCCGCACCTTGTACGAGACGATCACGATGGAAAGCGTCCGGTGGGAGCTTTCGGTCAATGCCTTCCCAATCGCAAGCGAAGCACCAGGAACAAGGCTTCGCGGATGATCCCGCCCGACATCTTGCTGACCCCGGCCAATCGGTCGACGAACACGATGGGGACCTCCGCCAGACGGAACCCCTTCTTCCAGACCTTGTAGTTCATCTCGATCTGGAAGCCGTACCCGCTGGCGGCGATGTTGTCCAAGTCGATCGCGGCCAGGACCTCGCGCCGAAAGCACTTGAACCCGGCCGTGCAATCGGCGATGGGAAGACCGGAAACGAACTTCGCGTACTTGTTGGCGAAGTACGACAGAAGCAGCCGGGACATGGGCCAGTTGACCACGTTCACGCCGGTCAGGTAGCGGCTCCCGATCACCAGATCGGCTTCCATGGATTTTTCCAGCATGGGCAGGACGTATTTGGGATCGTGGGAAAAATCCGCGTCCATCTCGAACACGCGCTCGTAGTCGCGTTCCAGAGCCCACTTGAACCCGGCCACGTAGGCGCTGCCCAGGCCGAGTTTCCCGGCGCGGCGCATCAGGTGGACACGCGGGGTGTTCCTGGTCCATTCCTCGACCAGGTTTCCGGTTCCATCCGGCGAACCGTCGTCCACAACCAGGACATGGATCTGTTCCGGGAACCCCATGAGGATCCGGAGAAGATTCGGGATGTTGTCCTTTTCGTTATAGGTCGGGACGACGATCAGAGTCTTCGGCGTGGTCGTTTCAACATGCTGCATCGTTGTCAAAAATCTACTTCCTTGCAGAATCCGCAAGAGTTCATTAATCTTTCCTGCCTCCACGGTGGCTGTAGCTCAGTTGGTTAGAGCTCCTGATTGTGGTTCAGGAGGTCGTGGGTTCAAGTCCCATCAGCCACCCTTCGCGGAAGAAAAGGTCGCTCCAACCGGGGCGACCTTTTCGTTTTCTCCGATCGTCATCGTACCACGAAAAAAGCCGGGCGCTTGCGCGTCCGGCTCCTTGATTTCCGTGCTCGGAAAAAAACCTTGCGGCCTACAGCGCCACGTCGGACTGGGTGGATGTTCCCACCGGTTCCAGGCTCTCGCGGATCTCGCCCCGCTTGATCAATCCGTAGATGAATCCGAACGTGGTGTAGATGCCGATCATGCCGCAGAGCACCTCGGGGAACTTCATGGCCAACCCGAAGATGTAACCGGTGACCACGCAGGCGATCTGGAACCAGTTGAACGCCTTGGACTTGCGGCTGACGAGCTTGGAGATGTAGAAGCCCGAGATCATGAGGCCAGCCAGCAGGATCTGGAATCCCACCAGACCCGAAGCGAGGGACCCGGGGAACGCGCTGCCGGCGTACTTGAACGCGAGCAGGAACGACAGCGCCATCCAGCCGCCGGCCAGAGTGGAAGGCATCCCCACGAAATATCCCTTGAGGCCGGTCTGGGCCACGTTGTACCGGGCCAGACGCCAAGCGGCGCAGAGCACGTAGAACGACAACCCGACGATCATGATGGGCAGATTGTCGGAAGCCCATCCGGGAGAGACTTCGCGCAGACCGTGGAAGAACAGCATGGCCGGAGCGAGCCCGAACGCCACGAGGTCGGCGAGGGAATCGAATTCGGCGCCGAAGGCCGTGGAAGCGTTCAACCTCTTGGCGAAGAACCCGTCGAGCTTGTCGAGCAGGACGGAATACACGATGAGCCAAGCCGCCAGTTCCAGATAAGTGGTCTGGTGGATCCAGAGGAAATCGATCTTCTCCGTTCCCATCGACGACAGGACCAGGGAAAAGGTCCCCATCAGGAAGTTGAGGCTGGTGAAGAAATTCGGGACTGCGTAGCGGATCTTGCCCATAGGAACCTCCGATTTAGAAAACGACCGGTCGATGGAAAAGGGCATCGAGAGATCCAGCTTGTCCGGAAACCGCCGTGAAACAGTCGTCACGGCAGTCCGGATGGACCTCAGACCGGCGCCGGTTCGAGCCTGTATCCCGCTCCGCGCACGCTGGTGAGCAGGCTGGGGTTGGCCGGATCGATTTCCAGTTTTTGACGCAGACGCATCAGGAAATTGTCCACCGTGCGCGTGCTGGGCAGGTTGTCGGGCGAATATCCCCAGACCCGCTCCAACAGATCTTCGCGTCGCACCACCTCGCCCGGATGGGCGGCGAAATCCCGCAGGATCTCGAACTCGCGGGTGGAAAGATCGATGGGCACGCCTTCCACCCAACAACGGAACTGACGGAAATCGACGCGCACCCTGCCGTGCCATTCCACCGTGTCCACCTGGACGGGCGAGCGCATGGCGCGACGTCGCAGGAGATTGCGGATGCGGGCGATGAGTTCTGCCAGCGAAAACGGTTTGGTGACGTAGTCGTCGGCACCCAGCGTGAGGCCGGCCACCTTGGAGGCTTCGTCGGATCGCGCCGTGAGCATGAGGATCGGCATGTCGGGCTTCTGGGCGCGGAAGTCGCGGCAGATGTCGAACCCCGATTTCCCGGGAAGCATCAGGTCCAGAAGCACGATGTCCGGCGAAAACGACGCGAGCTTGCGCACCGCTTCGGCTCCGTCGACCGCTTCTTCCACGCCAAAACCTTCCAGTTCCAGGGTGACCCGAAGCCCGCTTCGGATGGACGCGTCGTCTTCGACGACAAGGATTCGGGCTTCAGGCATTCGGTTCCTCCACCAACGGTATACGGATCTCGAAAGTGGTCCCGCGGCCTTCTTGGCTCTTCAGGACCACCTCTCCTCCGTGAAATTCAACGTTCCGACGCACAATTGCAAGCCCCAACCCGGTTCCGGCGACGGTTCGGGTCAAATCCCCGCCTCCGCGGTAGAACCGTTCGAACACCCTCGGCTGGTCGTCCTGGGGGATTCCCGGGCCGTCGTCGCGCACCCGCAGGACGGCGTCGCCGCCCTCGGAAGTCAGGGCCACGTGGACCAATCCTCCGTCGCGGCCGTACTTGAACGCGTTGTCGACCAGGTTCTCGATCACGGGCCGCAACAACCCGACATCGCCGGAAACCCAGGCCCCGACGGTTTCCACCTGGAAATCGATCCGGCGTCGCGCGGCCAGTCCGTCGAACGAACGGCACGCCTCGCGCACGAGCGCACCCAGGTTCAACGGCTCCTTGCGAAGGATGGAAGCCCCCGCCTCGCCGCGCGCGAACGTGAGCAACCCTTCGATGAGCCCCTGCAGGCGGCGCGCCTCGCGCAGGATGGTCTGCCCGAATTCGCCCGAACGCTCGCCGGCCCTCCCGCCCGCGAGGAGCTCGGCGTAGAGCGCGATGGAGGTCAGCGGGGTCTTGAGTTCGTGCGAGACGTTGCTGACAAAATCTGTTTTCATGGTCAGCAGATCCCTCTGCACCCGGATCGAACGCGTCGCCATCGCCGCCGCCCCCACCAGCACCAGCAGCGACAACCCCAGCAGGGCGGAGACGAGCACCGCCCGGAACCGCGCCGCGTCCTCGGAATGGTGCGTGCTCCAGGCCACGACCGACCAGTTGGGGAACCCCCCGGGGACCACCACGCGTTCGTCGGGAAGCCGCGACGGAACCTGTCCGGAAAGCCCGAAGATCCCTCCCGACGCGTCCTGGAGGCCCAGCACCAGGCGGCCTTCGGGATCGGCGGCCGTGGCGCCTTCCAGGATCTCGCGCCGCAGCAGCTTGGAGCGCAGCGCCGATTCGGAAAAGCGCCCCACCGCCACCATCTCGCGCGGCAGGTCGGGAGGAGCGAGAACCAGCCACTTGCGGGTTCCGAGGTCCACCAGTCGCGTGTGCGGATCCCGCTCCAGGGAATCGAACAGCACCGCGGCCTCGCGCTTCACGGTCAACTGCAGCGCGCGCCGTTCCAGCGACACACCCTGGTCGTCCAGCAACCGTTTCCAGTGCGGACGGGTGGAGATCGCCGAACCGATCTCGGCGCGGAATCGCCGAACCCGCTCGCCCAGGTCGTGGGGAAGGATTTCGTCGGGCGAGTTCAGGACCACCAGGATCCATTCCTCCAGCCGCGCCAGGCGGGTGTCGGGATCGGCCACCGGGTCGAGCAGGAACAGGTTCCAGAGCGCCTCGACGCGCGCCGAATCCGCCTTGGTGTCGCCTTGCGGAGGCGCGGAGTTCCGGGAACGCACGCGCACCGCGTCGAACCAGGGCGGCGGAATCCGCGGCACGCCCAGGCCGGCATCCAACGCCCAGCGCTCCAGGTCCATCTGGGCGGCCATCCGCAGCTCCCGCGCGGCTCCCGCCAGGTCGCCCGCCACGATCGAGGCGAGCCTCTGTCGGCTGCCCGCCACCTGCTGCTGGAGCAGCCTCTGCTCCACCACCACGGCACGCCACGCCAACCAGCCGAGCACGAGGCCCGGTACCAGGATCGGGACCCACAGCCATCGAACCCAGGCGTCCCGCCATTCATTCGCGCGGTCGGAGAAGGCCACGTCGGCTCCTTTCCAGGAAGGCGAGAAGCCGCCGGGCCGCCTCGCTTCCGAAATCCGTCAATTCCGCGACGGCCGCGTCCAGGGAAAGCCCCTTGCGGAACAGGATCCGCAGGACATCCGACGCGTCGCGCACCGAAGGCGCCCCGGGCGAACGCCGCAAACCCACCGTGTTGGGTCCGGCCCAACGGGGCGGTTCGCCCATCGCGCGCGACCACGGCGCCAGGTCGCGCTCCAGCCGGATCCCTCCGGCCGCGAAGGCGTGCTCCCCCACGTTCACGAACTGGTGGACCAGCGTTCCGCCGCCCACGAACGCCCCCCGATCGACCTGGACGTGTCCGGCGAGCTGGACCGCGTTGGCCAGCACGGCCCGCTCCCCGATCCGGCAGTCGTGCGCCACGTGCGCGTAGGCCATGACCATGCATCCGGCTTCCAGGATCGTGGCGCGCCCCGGATCCTTGGAAGCGTGCACGGTCGCGTACTCCCCGATCCTGGCCATGTCGCCCACACGACAAATCCCGCCTTCGACGATTCCCGTCACCTGCGCCAGGCCGCCCGCGACCGCCCCCTGCCCCAGCCGCACCCCGTCGCCGAGGACGGTCCCGCGACAGACGCGGGAGAACGGTTCGAGCACGCATCCGGCGCCGATCTCGACCTCGGATTCGAGCACGCAGAACGGCCCCAGGACGCACCCCGCCCCGATCCGCGCGGAGGGGTCCACGACGGCCCTGGGGTCGACGCCGGTCGTCACACCATGGTCGCGAGGATCTCGGCTTCGCAAGCCACCTTGTCGCCCACCACGATCCGCCCCTGGGCGGTGGCCATGCCCCGCCGGAAGGAAACGAGGTCGACCTCGATCCGCAGGACGTCGCCCGGACGGATCGCGGAGCGGAACCTGGCCTTGTCGATCCCGATGAACGCCGGACGCTTGTCGTCCAGGCCGTCGAACGAAAGCGAAATCAGCAAGCACAGCACCTGGGCGATCGCCTCGATCTGCAGGACGCCCGGCATCACGGGGTCGGACGGGAAATGTCCAACGAAATGCGGCTCCCCGAAGCTCGCGTTCTTGATCCCGACCGCGCGCTTGCCCGCATCGAGCTCGGCCAGGCGGTCCACGTACAGGAACGGATAGCGATGCGGCAGGACCTGGAGGATTCCGGCGTGGTCGAGCACGCAATCGGGCGAAACGGGTTTGGGCAGATCCTGGAGCTTGGGCATCTTCGCGTTCCTCTTCTTAGGCCTCGAGGGCGTCGCGCAAGGCGCGCCCCAGACGATGGTGCAGTTCGTGCCCGGCATCCCGGGCGAACACGGACAGAGGGGGAAGATAGCCGATCCAGACGCCGATGTCTCCTGCCAAGTCGACGGCCTTGTGCGCCGCGCACTCGCCGGGAATCCGTTGCGGCCCACCGGTCCAGACCCGTTCGGACGGATCCACCCCCAGCTCGCGGGCCAATCCGAGGGCCGCATCGGAAACCGCCTCACCTCGCAACAGGCGTCCGCTCGACGGCCCGGTTCCCTTGAGCAATCCGGCCTGGAGCGCCCCCGCGTACTCCATCGCGGTCGCGAAGGTCCGCGCCCCCAGGATTCCCGCCAAGTCCCGCGCTCCGCCCTCCCAGACTTCGATTCCGTGGGGTCCGCGGGTCCATTCCACGCTCATCCGGAACCGATCGGAAGGCTCGGCTTCCAGGACGCCCCCGCGCTCGGAGATCCAGCGCCCGGAAACGGGCCGGACGGACTCCGTTGAATCCGACCTCCTCGGGAAGGAATCGTGCGCGAAGGCCTCGGCCCAGATCGCGGCCGATCCGTCGAAGATCGGCAGGTCTCCGTGTTCTACCTCCAGGATCCAGCCGGAAACCCCGTTGGCCAAGGCCGCCGCCGACAGATGCTCCAAGGGCCCCACGCCGGCGCTCGACGTGCAGCGCCCCACCGGTTCGGGGCGCGAACCGAGCCCCCAGACCACCAGTTCTTCCCCATCGCGACGCACACGCCCGACACCATCGGTTCCGGGTCGCAGCGTCAAACGGTTCGCGCGCCCGGAATGGAACCCCGGACCCGCGAAAGAAAAAGCCGCCCCCGACGAAGGGGACGGCAAAACCTGTCGAATCGATGCGACCTGATGCCTCACTTGAACTTGTTGTGCAGGCCGACCTTGAACACCTTGTTCTGCTGCAGCGTGCGCACCGGCTGTCCGTTCACGATCTGCTCCGAGAAACTGATCACGCGGATCATGTACACGCCCGAGGCCATGTCCTTGCCCGCCGCGTCCAGGCCGTTGAGCCCCACCAGCAAGGAGTACTTGTTGGAGCTGTTGGCCAGTCCCTGAGCCCTCAGTTCGTCGACATCGATCTTGAGATCCATCTTGGTCACGAACGTCCCGATGTTGTCGTAGACGATGAACTGTCCGTCGAACGACGTGTTGAGATCGATCTTGACCCCCACCAGACCGCTGGAAACAAGTCCAGAATCCAGGACCCCGCCCAAGCCGCTGGCCAGGACCTTGGTCTGCCCGGCTGCGCTCCAGTTCACGACCGACCCTTCGGGGCGGATCCAGGTGGACAGCATCCCCACGGTCGGAAGCGGCTTCACGCTGCCGAACGGGAATTCCAGGACCGGCTTGGGGTACACCGCCGCCGCGTACCGCACCGGCTTGGGGCCCGTGGTGACCGGAGCCCAGGCGGAAGAATCACCGACCACGGCACCCGATCCATCGGTCACGGATCCCGGAGCCAGACGGATCAGGTCGCCGAACCCCGGCAACTGGCAAGCCGGCGCCAGGCAAACCAAGGCGAACTCGTTGGCGGCGGGGCCCGGCAGCACCGCGTTGGCGGCGACCATGGCGACCGATCCCTGGCGGCTTCCCAGCACCAGCGCCGCGGCGTCGAATGCTGGCGTTCCCGCTTCCGACATCGTCACGAGCAGGGTGTCGGGGGCTCCTTCTTCCAGACCGTACGACACGTATCCGGCGGTCGCCACCGGAGCGATGCCGTCGCGCAACGGGAACGGCAGGGCGCTGGCGGCGATGCCGCCCACGTAGCTGGTGGAAGTCGCCGTCGACGAGGCCGACGAGGTCGCGAAGCTCCAACCCGAGACGGGAATCGTCACGTCGAGCCGCCCCGCCACGACGTTGGCGTAGGATGCGCTGTCGAAGGTTCGGGTGGACCCGGCCCAACCAAAGGCGAAGGTGGGATTCCCGGCCGGCGCCTTGGTGTAGAACAACCTGACGGCGTCGGCCACGCCGTCACCGTTGCGATCCAGGATCCGCCCGGAATCCGGAGCGCGATCGCCGCCGACCACCGGCACGTAGGGCGCCGCGCCCAATGCCGAAGGCATGGTGCCGTTGGCCGCGGCCAGAACCGACCTCGTCGTGCCGGGAAGCCGGATCATGTCGCCCACCTGGAGCTTGCCAACCGGCACATCGAAGGTCCAAACCGTGCTCGTGTTGTTCGGAACCGGATTGGTGAACACCAGAACCTGGTCGCCCGAGGCGCTTTGCAGCACCATGGTCGCCTCGGCATTGGCGTTGCGAATCGACATCGGTTCGGAGTAGGTCACCGTCAGCCGATCGAAATTGGCGTTGAATTCGATCACGGCGATCCCGATCGCGATGGGCGGGACCGAATCCTGGATGTTCAGCATCTGCACGGGATTCAGAGCCGACGGGATCCCCCGATACACATGCAGATTGCCGTTCCCAGCCGCATCCTTGATGCCGACGGTGGCCCCGACCGGCATGGTGGCCGGAAGCGGAATCTCCCAGATCGCCGGCGCGATCGAATCCGCGGAGGCGAAGGGAATCGAAAACCGCGGAACCGAAGCCCACGCCTCGATCCCCACGCTGTCGGGGCGCTCGGAGGCCTTGCGGAAATCGCGCCGGAACTCGACCCGGAGCCTGTCCACCTTGCCATCTCCGTCGCGATCGAACATGATCGACCGGACGGCGTCCACCTGGACCGGTTTGACGGCCACCAGGGCGGTATCCAACTTGCATGCATCGATCCTGGAACCGTTCCCCGCGGTATCGGTGATTCCCGCGCCGGGTTCGATGGCCAGGATCGTTCCTTCCTTGATCTGTCCCGCAGTGCCGGTGAGAATGAACTTCAAGGAATTCGAAGGTCCGGCGTCGCCGCCGACCACGACCACGCTCGACATCGGGAACGGCATCATGCCTGTGGAAAAGGTCTTGAACGGCCAGGTGTTGCCCGTGTATTTGACCGGCTCGCTGAACAGCACCGTCAGAGTATCGGCCACGGTCGCGAAATTGGGATTTTCCACGATCACGGCGCCGATGGGCCTAGGCCCGATCCCGTCCTTCACGGACACCACGGCGCCAAGTTGCACCACGGTATCGGCCGCCGGAGAACGCACCAGGGTTGCGACGACCCTCACGCGACCGCTCGGGGCGAACGCGTCGAAGACTCCCAAGGACGCCGCCGGAAGCGTCAATTCGATTCCCTTCAGCGGGGTCGTGAGCGAGCGCACCGCCGTCGGTCCAAGCACGATCGAATCCCTGGCGCCGTACAACCGGACTTCGGTGATCTTCACCTTGGCCGGATCCAACGTGTCGATCCGCACGGTCGCTCCTTTGGGGAGCCACTCCACAAAGACCTTTTCCGCCACGCCATCGCAATCGGCATCCAGGAACACACCCGACTTGGGCTTGGGGGCGTCGGGTTCTGGCGGCATCCGAAACGTTACCGGGGCGAAGACCGCTGGCACTCCGTTGCCGATCCATGGATTGGAGGCGATGATCGTGTCGTTGGAAAGCGGGACATCGGATCGCACCCAGACTTCCAGAACTCCGGCCGCCAACGGCGCCGAATCCAACGGGATCGTGGACGTGTCCGTCGCGTAGACCTTCGATCCCACGACCGAAGAAAGATTGATCATGGAATTGGACCAAGGATCGGCCGCCTCCACGGCCGTGCCGTTCTTGGAAAGGATCAAGCGGACCTTCTGTGGCACGGTGATGAAGGTGTCGATCTTGCTTGCCGGCACGAAGAACAACTGCGCACGCGGTTTGCCCACCTTCATGAGAGCCGAATCGATCACCGTCTTGCCCACCACGTTGGCGAAGCCCCAGTACTTCTGGCCCTCCAGGCCGACCACCACCTGGAATCCCGAAACCTTGCCGGTCGCGTCGCTGACGAGGGTCAGGGGCTGGGTGAAGGGTCCCGCCGCGGTAGTGGCGAATCCCATGGTCTGGATCGCGGGGTCGATGCGCAGCGAAGAAACGCTCACATCGGCCGCAACATCCACGTTGTTGCCGAACTTGTCGACCACCTGCAGCACGATGGGAGTCGGGGCCTGGTCGATCACCGAAGCCACGGAATCCAACGGGCGGGTGCGATCTGCGTACATCCAGTCGGGCGGGGTCTGCCAGATCGCCTTTTCCGGCAAACCAGGACGGATGTTGATGGCCCCCGCGCCCGGAACCGGCAGGCTCCCCACCATGCCGGACAACGCGATGGTGGCGGTTCCTGTCTGCGTGAACTGGACGTTGTAGGCGCCGATCCCTCCGGTCAGGTTCTTCCCGATGGTGTCGCCCGGCATCACCTGGGTGCCCGCCGGCAGAAGGAACATGTTCTTGTCCGGAGTGGCGGCCAGCACGTCGATCAGGGGGATCGAAGAATTGTTGTCCGTACGACGCCCGATCACCCGCATGTAGACCGGATCACCGACCCTCGCCGAGGTGATGGTGTCCGTGCCGTTGGCCGACGAAGTGAAGTAGACGTCGAGCTTGTACTGGGTTTGGCGCCAAACCCACACGCCCACGTTGGACTTGGTCGGCTTGCCGTCCACGTTGCCCTTGAGCACGAGGTCGAACCGCGCGAAGGAATCCACCGGAGCCGTGGGAAGCGTCGCCTTGAAGATCCCGCAGGAATTGGCGGTGGGCTTGACCCCCGTGTTGGTCAATTGCGCCGGCGCAGGGAACGGCGGCTTGGGCGTGTCCTGTCCTTCCTGGGTCAGGGCGATCGTGCGGTAGTAGCTCATCAGCTCGAACTCGAGATCGGTGGCCGTTCCCGTGGCATCCACGCAGTACTGGAACGAAACCGTCCTGGCGGTCTTGTCCAGGGTCACGATGAACTGGTCTCGAAGCGTCAACGGCGAAATGATCCCCGCCCCCGCCTTGGAAATCGCGCCCCGATCGACCGGGCTGCCATCGAGATCCAGGTTGCCTGCGGCCTCCCAACCCTTGTCGGTGACGGTCGTATCCACGATGCTGGAATCCCACTGGGGTTCCAGGAACCCCGCCGCCCCTGGTGTGGTGCTCTTGTAGAAGATCTGTCGAGCCCAATAGTTGTTCTGGTTCCTCACGTTCGCGGCGGTGGCTTCAAGCCCCGTCATCCGGTCGATCGGACCGCCTTGGCCGAAGAAATCGATGTTCTGCCCGTTGGCCGCCGGATACTGCGTCCCTTTGTAGGTCCCCAGGTAGCTGGCCCCCTGGGCCACCTGCCAGCCATTCCAGAGCCACTGGTTCTTGATCCCCTGGAGCACGGGAACCGGCCGATCCCAAGTCAGATAGCACGGAGGCTGTTGGCTCGCGGCCGCGCAGGCGGCGGCATCGTTCACCGAGCCAGACTGCTCGTTCTGGATCTGGTAGAGCGAATCCGGACGCCCCACCTCGAAGGTGTTGTTGTAGAGGAAGTCCTTCCAGAGCCGCAGGAACTGGCGGTGGTCGGAAATCATCCGTCCGTTGAGGCCCGAACGGTTCCAGCCGGTGACCAGATTGTTGTAGAAGTAGTGCTGCACCCCCGGCTTGAAGTAGCTGTTGCCGAAAATGACCGACGATCCGTTGATCGTGTTGTTGTAGATCTTGTGCGGCACGATCCGCACGTCCTTCAAGTACATGAACCCGCCGGTCATGTTGTTCGATTCGGCGGAAGAATCCTTGTTCTGCGCGAACTGGGTGTTGAAGTTCTGGTCGCACAGGTTGTAGCGGATGGTGGAACCGATGTCCCATTCCATCTCGTCGTAGAACACGTACCAGTTGTTGTGGATGTAGTTGCGCTCGATCAGGTGCGCACCCATCTTTCCGTACTGCGAATACGGCACGATGTACTTCTTGTCGAGGTCGTTGGGATTGGGTGCCGCGAAGGCCCCGCCCACGTTGCGGTTCTGCATGTAGATCGCGGCGAAGCACCGCTGGATCTCCGTCCCGCGGATCACCACGTTCTTGGACTGGAACAGATTGATGCCGACGTTCCCGAAGAACACGTCGTACATGTCGCTCCAAATCCCCTTGTTGACGAAGGTCTTGGGCCTGAGTCCATCGATCCTGAGCCCATCGATGGTGACACTGGTGGATTTGTGGATCACCAGATAACCGTTGTTCTGGAATCCGCTGGTCGAGTACGGGTTCTGTGTGACTCCCGTGTCGCCCGCAGCTCCTGGCCCCCGCTGGCTGGTGCCCTTGATGGGCCATTTCTTCCAGCCTGCCGGACGCAGCGGATCGGCGGGGTTCGCCGCCGTCCCCGCCAATGTGAACTCGTCGGCCGTACCCGCGTAGTACAATCGCGGCCGAATCTTGAGCGCTTTCATCTGCGCCGAAGGCTGGATCGTCAAGTTGTTCTTGGCTTCGATCCACACCTCGCGCGGCAAGGGGTAGACCGAATCGGTCAAACTGATCACGCAACCCGCATCGGGGCAGGCATCGACCGCTTTTTGAATGGATGTGTACGCCTGGCCTTGACCGACATTCAACTGGACTTGAGCGCCGGCACCACCCGCGAGCAACCCCAGACCCATGGCGGCCATCGTCACACGACGACGAAAAACACCGAATCCGGATTCGGAAGCGAACCGCTTGAATTGTTGCATTGGATTCCGGGAAACCATATCGACCTCGCTCTGGAGCGACTCGAAACGCCTTGGATCACGCCCCCGAACTTCGGCGGTGGATCACCTCGGCGAACGGAAGAATCGGTCGTGGCCGACCGTCGATCCTTCGCGTTCTACAAGATTTAATGCATTTCCTGGGAAATTGCGCAAGGGTTGCAAGGATCGGGAGCCGGTTCTGTTCTCTGCAGGTGAACAGGCATGGGCACAAATATCGCCCCAAAAAGGAAAAGGCCACCCTGACGGGTGGCCTTGATCCGATTGATTCAACCAGAATCTGTTATTTGAGCTTCCGGTACAGCCCCATGGTGTACACGCTGTTCTGGACCAGAACCCGTTCCGGCTTGCCATTGACTTCCTGGGTGGAGTAGCCGATGACGCGAATCATGTAGACCCCGGATGCCAAGTCCTTGCCCGAGCTGTTCAAACCGTTGAGACCGACCAGAATCGAGTACTTGTCGGACGGACTTACCAAGCCAGCGGCACGGAGGTCGATCAAATCGAGTTTGACATCGGCCTTGCCAAGGAACGTGCCCATGTTGTCGTAGGCAAGGAACTGACCGTCGAACGACGTGCTCAGATCCAGCTTCAGACCGGTAAGGCGAGGCTTGCCGACCGCGGGAGCCGCGGACAGGAGGTCGTTGTCGCTGATCTTCACGCTAACCGGCCACAAAGCCTTGGTCGGGCCTTGAGCTGTCCAGTCGGCCTCCCCTTCGGGGCGCACCCAGACCGAAACAGGTCCGACAGCGGCAAGAGGATTGGTTCCATCCTTTTCGAATTCCACTTTGGACCTGGGGTAGATGTCCACGACATAGCGGATCGGCTTCTTGCCCGTACGGACCGAATCCCATCGCGAGGAATCTCCAACGGTCACCCCAGCCATGTCGGTGACGGAGCCCTTGGCCAAACGGGCCAGATCCCTGTACCCAGGAATGTTGCAGTCCTGGTTGGAGCAGATCAGTTGGAAGTTATCACTCCCAGCATTGAAGGAGACGCTCATCAGAGCGGGAACGCCAGCCTTCACCGGTGCGACGATTCCGTTGTGATTCACCAGAACCAATCCACTGTTGTCCAGTGAAATGGCTGCTGCCGGCTCGGACATTGAGATTTTCAGCGTATCCGGGACTCCTTCAGAGCTTCCGTAGCTGACAAAGGCTGAAGTCAAGACCGGAGCGATTCCGTCACGGAGAGTGAATTCGATCTTTTCTTCGGCGATTCCACCGACGTAGCTGATGGTGTTGCCTGTTCCCAAGCCAGAGGTTCCGAAAGCGAACGGAGACACTGGGATCGTGATGTCGGTCTTGCCTGCCACACTGGATGCGTAGGCGACACTGTCGACTTGCACGAACGATCCATTCCAATTGAACCCGAAGGTGGGGTTGCCACGAGGCGCCTTGGAGTAGACCAGGCGCACCGCATCACCGGAACCATCACCGTTCAAATCCAGGACCCAGGCGGAATCGGGAGCCCGATCGCCACCCACCACCGGCACGTAGGGAGCGGCCCCCAACGCGGACGGCAGGGTTCCATTCTCCGCCTTCATGGAAGACAGAGCACTGGTCGGAAGACGGATTTCATTCCCCACTTGCACCAGGCCTGCCGGAACCTCGAAGCTCCAGACCTTCTTGGTGGCGTCGACCGACATACCGTTGGTCAGTGCGAGGGGTTGATCGCCTGCGGCGGTCTTCATGACCATCGCAACCTTTGCGGAAGCACCTTCAAGCGTCATCGGCTCGGAATAGGTGATCGTCAGCTTGTCCATCACCGGCCCGAAGCCGATGCGAGCAATTCCAACCGCGATCGGCGGCACGGAATCGGTCAAGGCCACAGTCTGCGGCAGGTTCAAGGCCGAGACAACCCCGCGCGCGACACCGATGGTACCGACACCGCCTTCCAGCGTTCCAGTCGTAACACCGAGTCCATATGGAGGAACGAGCGCGATTTCATAGGTCGCAGGAGCCACTTGGACGGCAGCCCCGAACCCGACCGTTGAAGAGTTGGCTCCATCCCAGTTGTAGATCATGACGCTGTCCGGCTTTTCGGTTTCCTTGAGGAAGTCGCGACAGAAGGTAATGCGTACCAGATCGGCCTGACCGTCTCCGTTCTTGTCGAAGATCGCAGAGTTGACGACACCAACCACCACAGGCTTGATCACGACCAGCGTCGTATCCAGAGTGCAAGGATTGATCTGCGAACCGTTGCCAGCCGCATCCGTCAGTCCACTCGAAGGGGCGATCGCCAGAATCGAGCCACCGTCCACCACCCTGGGACTTCCCGTGTTGCCGGAGAAGACAAACTTCAATGTCGTGGCAGGGCCCTTTTCTCCGCTGATCAACTTGATGGCACTGGGATCGGTCTGCAGCATTCCCGCCGCATAGGTCAAGAAGGGGAAAGATGTTCCGTTGAACACGACCCGCTCGCTGAACTGGACCGTCAAGGTGTCGGCCACGGTCGTCGGATCGGGGTTTTCGATGAGAACCGCTCCGATCGGACGCGGTCCGATCCCGTCGTTGACCACGGCGACAGCACCCAACTGAACCACCGTGTCCGCAGCAGGCTTGCGAATCAAGGACGCGTACATGCGGATCGTACCAGTGGGGCTGTAACGCGCGAACAGATTCGAGGAGGTCGCAGGCAAGACGATGCCGACGCCTCCCGCCGCACTAGGCAACACCCTGACCGCAGTGGCGTCCAGCACCAACGAATCGGCGCCCGCGGAAATCACGATCTGGTTGATCTTTACCTTGGAAGTATCCAGGACGTTCACCTTGACCGAGGCCCCAAGCGGCATCCACTTGACGAACACCGAGTCGGCGTATCCGTCGCAGTTCACATCGTAGAACGTCCCTGCTTGCGGCTCAGGCGCCTCCGGCTTGGGTGGCATGCGGAAACGAATGCCCGCCGGGTAGGTCTTGGGGTCGGCCAATCCGGCCATGCGCGCCACCACCGAATCCCACAAGGGATGGAACGGCGTCTCCGACATGACCCAGAACTCGGCCACGCCGTTCTTCAACGTCACAGTGTCCGTGACGGGAATGGTCGCCGCTGCATCGGCGAAGAACTTGAGGCGCGTGGTCACCACAGGTCCAATGAAAGCCTTGGAATTGGAATACAACCCGGCCGTGCTGGGATTGACGCCATCCTTGGTGACCATGAGCGTGAGCTTCATGGGCACATTCACGAAGGTGTCGATCACAACAGGTGCGAACCAACCCAAACGGTCAGCGGCCTTACCAACTCGAATCCGGGTGGAATCGATCGGCGCTCCAGGAGTCCCATCGACCTGAGCCGTCAGGATCGCGGTGGTCAGAGGCCAGACGAGTCCAGCCGTCGGCGTTCCAATGATCGCGGCGGTGGCTGTAGAGTCTGTACTCGGAACACTCGCCGTGGGAGCGAATGTTCCGGCGGCGGTCGCCGAGAAGGTCATGGCGACGCCACGCTCGTCGATCGCCTTGATCGTGATGGTGCCGTTGTATCC
>ENA-UPSM01002618-UPSM01002618.1-activated-sludge-metagenome-genome-assembly--contig:-NODE-2618-length-21655-cov-5.857917_pt1 | contig 21655 bp, 15 predicted proteins | sample MGYA00238181_ERZ773283 | MGnify/ENA primary metagenome ERZ773283 (study PRJEB29023, sample SAMN05720199) | activated sludge metagenome | isolation source: Anaerobic digester | place: Japan...
CTCGACAAAATCTCTCGCACGCAAAACAACCAAGAGTTCCTGGAGTCGATGAACCAATAGTCCCGCCTCCCTCGTCCCCCCACCCCATCCAATTCGTTTTTCCCCTTCCCCACATGAACCCGGCCCGCGCCAGGAGCATCACACGCAAGCATCACCGAATATCCGCCCACGGAGCCAAAATTCCCTCATGCCCATCGCCTCCGTCATTGACTTGCCGCGGATAATTGTCCGAACATCGCTCATCCACTGGCCTTGACCCAACACGACCCCCCTTCCCCCAACGACACCCCCTCTCCCGGCACTGGAGAACCGGACGCCGTTCCTTCCGCCGCTCCGCCCTCACCTTCCGCCGCGCAACCCCATCGCTTCCGCTCCCCCAAAGAGCGTCGGGAAAGCAGAAAAAAGCGAAAGATTACGCGCACTTCCCTCGATACCGGCCTAGAAAGCTTGCTCGGTGTGATCATCGTCGGAAGCGTGCTCGCTGTCGGCACCGTGCATACCTACACACTTCTTTTGGTCGGTCTTCTGAGCACGCTCGCCGGAACGCTCGCCCTATTCCTTTACCGCAAAGATGCCGAGGAATGGCCGTTGACCTTGCCCGCGGGCGGAATCCTGCTGCTGACGCTGTGGACCGCGCTGCAGGCCATCCCTTTGCCCGCAAGCCTGGTCGCCATCCTCGCCCCTCATAACGCGGAAACCTGGCGACATGCCCTCGACCCCCTCGGGCTACCAGGCCCGGCTTGGCATCCCATCTCCCTCGACCCCGGCGCAACCTGGGTGGAGGTCCTCAAAGGAATAACCTACCTCGGCGTGCTGCTCACAAGCACCGTCGTCGCTTTTCGACGCGGCGCCACCTTCGGCGTCGGCTTGGTTTTCGTCAGCGCCCTGGCCGCCGGCGCCTTCACCATTGCCCACGGTATCGCGGGAATGACCAAGGTCTTTGGGCTCTACGAACCCATCTACTTTTCATCCCCCTGGCAGATGGGGCCTTTGCTCAACTCCAACCACCTCGCCGGCTATCTCAACCTCGGCGTCACCTGCGGACTCGGCACCCTGCTCGTAAGAAAACCTAATGTTCCTCGATGGTTATCAGGATTGGGGGTGGCCACCCTCATCGCCTTGGCCGTCTTGGCCGCCTCGCGAGGCGCTACCGTATTGCTCCCCCTGGGCGTCGCTCTCGTCGTGTTATTGCTTCGTTCCAGAAATATCCCCGAACAAGAAGCCGTCTCCCGCCGATGGCTCAACATCCTCACCTTCGGCGCCGTGGCAGGAGGCGTCACGTTCACCGCTCTCGGCCTCACCTCCCGCCATTGGAAAGCGTTGCTCGATCAAGACCTGGGAAAACTATCCATCCTTTCCTGGGCGCGTCCCCTCGTCTTCGACCACCCCTGGCTTGGCATCGGCCGTGGCGCCTTCGAAACCGTGTACCCAGCCTACCGGCCCATCCAAGGCCACGTGCTTTGGACACATCCCGAAAATCTCCTCGTCCAATGGGCCGCGGAATGGGGACTGCCCGTCACCCTCCTCACCGTCGGCTTTTTCGCCTGGCTGATCCGCCCGTCCCGCATGGGCGCCACGCGAAGCGCCGTCGCTGCCGGAGCCGTCGCGGGAATCTTCATCCTCGTTTTGCAAAACTGGGTCGATTTCAGCCTGGAAATGCCCGGTGTCGCCATCTCCGCCGTCGCCCTCATCGGGACATGCTGGGGAGACACGCGACGACGGGGTGTGGCTCGATCTCTCGGCCATCCCTGGGCTTCCCGCTTCGGACGTCGTGGACTGACCGTGGGCTTTGCCGTGCTCGGGGGCCTGGCCCTTTTGCTCGTAGCGACCCGGGGCATGCGCACCGCGCTCGACGATCGCCTGGAGTTTCGTCGGCTCATCGAAGGGCCGCGAATGTCCAAAGACCGCTTCAATCCGTTGATTCGCGCCGCCATGCTCCGACATCCCGCCGAACCCTATATTCCCCTCGTCGGGGCCGAACGCGCGTGGCGCGAGCGGGATGCCAACCCCATTCCCTACCTGCAACGGGTGTTCACCCGCGCCAAGGTGTATGGCAGAGCCCACCTCCTGCTCGCCGAAATCCTTTTCGCTCGGCATGCGCGTCATCAAGCGCTGATGGAACTCAAGTTCGCGTGTCGCGACGAACCCGCGCTCACGACCACCGCTGTCGGTCTCGCCGTCCATTACAAAGTCCTAGGCAAAGACCTCGATCGGATGATCCCGGAGGGCGACGATGGCCTGATCGTCATGGATACCTTGGCGGGTTGGATGCACACCCGCGACCCCGAAACCAGCCAGCGATACGACGAAGAATTGCTGAAGCGGGACCCGGCGCGCGTCGGCCCACGGATTCGCCAGGTCATAAACCGAATCCACGCCCTGAAAAACGCCGAAAACCCCTTGTGTGAAGGGGAAGCCAAGCGACGGGCCTGCGCCGATCAAATCGAAGAGCATATCGCTCAAATCGAAAAAAGCGAGCCGGATACTTCAAGGGCCGCCCGCCTCCGCGCCGATGCCCTCATGGCGCTCCACCAACCCGAGAAAGCAGATAAAATCCTGGCCGCCGCTTGTGATCACGTCAAAGACCGAAATGAATGCTTGCGCGCGCGCGTGCCGATCGTCGTGGCCCTCGGGCACGAAAGCGAGTTGGAGACTCTGCTCGATGCCGTCGCCGCCTCAGGATGCTCGAGTCCGGCCGCTTGCGCCCAAACCCACCTTTGGATCGGCAGAACCCAGCTCGCTCGAAAAAACCTCGGCGCGGCTACCAGCGCGTTCCAACGCGCCACCCGTCATGACCCCCGCAACGTCGCGGCCTGGACTGCCCTCGGAAATACTTCCAGCGCCCTGGGATTGCATGCCCAGGCGGCTCGCGCGTACGAGCAGGCCCTCGTTCTCGATCCCCAAAACGAGGACTTGCGCAAAAAACTCGACAAAGAAAAAAGAGACGCCGCCTTGAGCATCTCCCCTTCGCGACCTTTTTGAACGAAAGCCCACCTGCCTCCGTCGCCTGTCCCGTTGCCTAAATTATGCTAATATTACAATAGGTTACGCGCATTTCACACCGCGAGGTCTACTTGATCGTAACCATCGCTCGCGCCGCGGTGAATGCGGTAAGGGAGGTTGGGAAAAAGGGTGACGGCGGCGGCCATGACCGCCCATGTCAAAAGTCGATCGAGCGAGGAAGGGGAGATAGGGACGGCCTCATGCCGCCCCACGGAAGCGGAAACTCAGGGGCAGGTGAGCGTATGGGAGCCCAAGTAGGTGAAGGTGTCCTGAGAATAGCCATCCCATTCCACGGCTGGATCGAAAGGATCCGAGCCATCCGTATCACCGGATTGGATCCCGCATTTGCGGACGAGGGTATGATCGACTGTAGATGTATTACCCGATCCCCAAGCCGTACCGGGATCGAAGCCTATTTGTCCAATGACATCGAGGGTCGTGCCGTTGCAAACAAGCTCCACCGCATCATCGCCGTTGAAGTCAAGGGATGCTGTCTGATAATCGCATTTATCTTTTATGCCTGAAACTGCGCTGTTGTGGCAAATTACAAAGACTCCTCCCGATGCCAGATGGGGGGGTGCTTGCCGGTGGAGTGATGGTTTTGCTGGGTGACGAGGCTGCATTCGAATAGACTCTCACCGAGCATTGCGAAATATCAACGTCTGCTCCCGTCGGGTTGTAGATCTCCACCGCCTTGTTATTGCTGGATCCCTCAATATATTCGCTGAAAAACAGCGTGGCCGGCGCGACGGGGGTTACCGTAATCTCTCCGGCCTGGTCCGTCGTATACCCGCCAGTCGTCGAGCCATCCAAATCGCAATAGGTCCACGTGGCACCATCATCGCCGGAGAATCGGAAGGCGAGATCGTAGGGGGAACCCGACGCCGCCGGGATCGGGAACGTAGCCATGTATTCGTCATTGTTGCTATCGGATGGGGTCCATCCGGGATTCGGATCAGCATCGATCCAGGTCCATGAATTGGGTGGCGTCGATGCATCCGGTCCATAACCAACCTGGCCTTTGACGATCGGATGAGGGTCGTTGCCCGTCTTGTTAAGATCCGTCAATCCTTCGATATAGAGTTGGCCGTACGCCGTGGCGTTCGTTCCTTCCGCACCGGAGATCGAAGCGGTTTGTAGACGGCACCAATCGATGCTGTGCGACGTCTTGGACAGCAGATCACCGGCTTGGGCCGGGGCGTAACCGTTGTCGGATCCGTCGAGATCGCAGTATTTCCACGTGTTTCCACCATCGCCGGAGAACCGGAAGGCATAATCGTAATGGGTTGCCGAGGCCGTGGGGATGGTCACCGTCGCCATATATTCATCGTTGGCGGGATCGGAGAATCCGTCGTTGGCCGTGGCCGCAGTCCAGTTCGTCCAGGTGGTGGGATCGGAGTCATTGCTACCGAAGCCCACCTGGCCGATCACCTGGGAGTTGGGATTGGGCCCGGAGCCCTGGTTGGTGAGTCCATCGATGAAAACGCGGCCGTATACGTCGCGCTTCTCACCTTGGATGGAGACCATTTTGGGAGGGAACTGCAGATTGCACCATCCGATGGTATAGGTGGGCGCGGAACCGCAAGAACTGTTGGCGGCGCCGGGGGTGCCTAGATCACCGTTGTAACTCACACTTGCGATGCACCAGTTGGCCGGGTCGTCATTGGCCGTGGCCGTAAGGCTGTCTGGCGATAGATTCAGAGCTTTTCCAGCTTGAATCGGGAAGCCGCTGGTGAAGATCACCTCATCGATGAGGTTGCTGGCGCAAGTGAGATGCAGTTCGTCTCCACCGTTGGCGAGAGCGATCCCGGAATAAACGTAAGCGGGCGTAAATCCAGGGGAATCACCGTTCGCAAGAGCAAGGTAGCCCCCCGAGGGAATGATAAGAGAAGTATTGATGGTGAACGAGCCACTATTGTCTCGCACCACGCATCCTTTGAGGTCGAAAGCGCTCGTCGTTGGGTTGTGCAGTTCGAACCATTCGCCCCCGGTGTCGCCAACCGTGGTGGGGTCCACCATGATTTCGGAGAAGATGACTTGCCCCACGTCGGGTGGAGGTAGACCGCAAACGTTATCCTCACCGCCACCGCCGCAGGTCTGGGAAGCGGTGCAGGTGCCGCAACTGATGGTGCCGCCGCAACCATCGTTGTAATCGCCGCAATTCAAGCCCGACGGGCATGCGGTGAGCGGCGTGCAGCCGCAGACGTTAGGAGTTCCGCCACCGCCGCAGGTCTGGGGAGCGATGCAGGTGCCGCAACTGATGGTGCCGCCGCAACCATCGTTGTAATCGCCGCAATTCAAGCCCGACGGGCATGCGGTGAGCGGCGTGCAGCCGCAGACGTTAGGAGTTCCGCCACCGCCGCAGGTCTGGGGAGCGATGCAGGTGCCGCAACTGATGGTGCCGCCGCAACCATCGTTGTAATCGCCACAATTCAAGCCCGACGGGCATGCGGTGAGCGGCGTGCAGCCGCACGATGTATTGGCTTTGCCCGGCGTACCGCGATCACCGTTATAGCTTTCGGTAGCCTTGCACCAGTTGGCCGCAAGGTCGTTATCGGTCGCGTTGAAGTGCGTGGGATCGAGGTTCATTGCAACCCCGTCGCCAAACGGGAAAGCGCTGGTGTACTTGACTTCGTCGATCATGACGGAGGCGCAGGTCAGCGTGAGCTGGTCGTCGGTGTTGGCGAGTTCGAGGCCGGTAAACACCATATCCGGCGTAAATCCAGGGCTGCTGCTTCGCGCGAACACGAGATAGCCGCCTGCCTGGATATTCAAATCCGCGCCGATCGTGAATGTCGCGCTGTTGTCCTTGATGGTGCAATCCCGCAGGTTGAAAGCGGAGGTGGTTGGATTGTGCAATTCAAACCATTCGCCGTCTTTATCGTCGAGGGTTTTGGGGTTGGGCATGATTTCGGAGAAGATGACTTGCCCGGCTTCGGGATGCGGAAGGCTGCAGACGTTGGGAACTCCGCCGCCGCCGCAGGTCTCGGGAGTGGTGCAGGTGCCGCAACTGATGGTGCCGCCGCAACCATTGGAAATTGTTCCACAATTCAAGCCCGCGGGGCATGCGGTGAGCGGCGTACAGCCGCAGACATTGTCTTCACCGCCACCGCCGCAGGTCAAGGGAGCGGCGCAGGTGCCGCAGTCGAGCGTGCCACCACAACCGTCGGGCACAGGCCCGCAGTTGAGACCAAGAATGGTGCAGGTGGTAGGCGTACAACCACAAATGTTGTCTTGGCCGCCGCCGCCGCAGGTCTCGGGAGCGTCGCAGGCGCCGCAGTCGAGGGTCTTGCCGCAACCATCGGAAATAGAACCACATTCCGCGCCTTCGGCCACGCAGGTGGTCGGCACGCAAGGCCCTTGTCCGCATACGTTGGGCGTGCCACCGCCGCCACACGTCTCGGAACCGCTGCAGGTTCCGCAACTGAGGGTGCCGCCGCAACCATCGGGGTAATCGCCGCAATTCAAGCCCGTGGGGCATGCGGTGAGCGGCTTGCAGGCGCAGGAGTCATTGGTAACCCCCGGCGTGCCGTGGTTGCCTTGCGCACCGTAAGCCTGAGTAGCAAGGCACCAATTGGCCCCGTCGTCATTGTCCGTGGCGTTGAAATGAGCGGGATCGAGAGCGATGGAAAAGCCATCGGTGCTGGCGGGCCAAGGCGACGATGTCTTGTATTGCACTTTGTCGACTTCGACGGATCCGCAGGTGATGGTCATGCTTCCGCCGGAGTTGGTAAGGATGACGTCGCGGTTATGGACATAATCCGGGGTAAATCCAGGCTGGGCACTGCTTGCGAAGGTGACGAACTCCCCCGGCCCGATGGTGAGCACCGTGGATATCGTATGCGAGCGTATGGACTCGGACAGCACGCACCCTTGCAAAGAATACGTGGTGATACCCGGGTTATACACTTCGAACCATTCGAAGGGATCTTCCAAAGGCGTATTTTTGGGGTTGTACATGAGTTCGGTGATGACGAGGTCCCCAGCGCCCGGCACAGGCAAAGGCTTTCCACAGACATTGGGCGTGCCGCCACCACCGCAGGTCTCCGGGGCCGTACAGCTTCCGCAATCGAGTGTGCCACCACACCCATCGGACGCCGAACCGCAGTTGAAACCTAGCGCGTCGCACGTGGTGGGAACACAAGGCTTTCCACAGACATTGGGCGTGCCGCCACCACCGCAGGTCTCCGGCGCCGTACAGCTTCCGCAATCAAGAGTGCCACCGCAACCGTTGGGCACCGAACCGCAGTTGGCGCCTACCGCGCTGCACGTGGTAGGCGTACATCCACAAATATTGTCCTCCCCACCGCCGCCGCACGTCTCCGGTGCCGTGCAGCTTCCGCAATCGAGTGTCCCATCACATCCGTTGGAGATGGTTCCACACTCCGCCCCTTCATCTTCACACGTCGTGGGAGTGCAGGTGCCTTCACCACAAACGTTGGGCGTTCCACTTCCGCCGCAGGTCTCCGGCGCCGTGCATTGCCCGCAGTCGATCTCGTTTCCACAACCGTCGGACAGCGTTCCACAATTGGCTCCCGCCGATGCACACGTGATGGGCGTACAGGAGCATCGGTTATCCGCACCGCAGGTCTCCGGCGCCGTGCAGCTTCCACAATCGATCGTCGAGCCACACCCATCGGAAATGGTGCCGCATTCAGCGCTTTTTTCCTCGCAGGTGATGGGCACGCAGGCGTCCGTGCTTCCCCCGGACCCTCCCGATGCGCTACTGCCACCAGTCCCAGCGCTGCCACCGGTTCCACCGCTGCCTCCTTTGCCACCGCTGCCGCCCGCGGGACTGTCCGTGGACTCGCCTCCCGCACAGCCAACCACCCAAGGCACCGCACACAGTGCCAACATCCAATACCGTTTTCTGCTCAACATTTTCGCCTCCCGGGCGTGGTTTCCCCATGGATTAGCACGGGAAACGGCAATGGGATAACGAATAATCCCGCCCAACCCTCGTTTGAGCCTTGGGAAAACCGCGTTCTTCAGTTCGTGACCGGAACCCTGACTCTCACGATCTCAACCCGCCTGGCTCCCCACGCACCCCAAGACGCCTCCATCGAGGCTCACCCTTCCGCCCTAAGGACGCATCATCTTGAAAACACGTAAGAAATTGGCGCCCAGCACCTTCTCGATCCGCGCGGTTTCCCATCCTCGATCCAACATCGATTGAACCAATCGCGGATACGCTCCCGCGCTCGCAAGATCCTTCGAGGGAATGATCGCACCATCGAAATCACTACCGATCGATACATGATCCTCCCCCACCGTATCGATGACGTGTTGCATATGGTCGATGATGACCGTTCTGTCGCGCGCGGCACCGGGCGCACGTAGAAATCCCGGATGAAAAATGATTCCAATCGTTCCGCCACTGTCGGCAATCGCACGCACCTGGGTGTCGTCCAGGTTGCGCCAATGGGGCTTGACTCCGCTCACTCCCGTATGGGTCACGATCAACGGCAAGCTTCGATCATGCTCTTCCACCGCATCCCAAAAACCCTTGGGATGAATATGCGCCAGGTCCACGAAACATCGGGCCGCATCGAGCTGCCGAACGAGTTCACGACCCCGATCCGTCAGCCCCTTGTGACGACACAAGATCGACGTGGGCACCGACGTCACTCCCACCGCGGAACTCGTCAAGTGGACCAGCGTGACCCGAACGACGGCTTCATCCGGGATGGATGCCACACCGTTGGGTGCCGCTTCGAGCGCATGCCCCCCTTGAATGGCGATCATGGAAGCAATCGCTCCCTTTTTCCTCGCGGCTATGTATTCCCCATAGGAGCGAACCAGCATCAATTTGCCCCCGGAGCGATCGAAAATGGCCCGAAGACGATGCAAATTCCGAACGAACGTCCGCCATCGGCCTCGCGCCGTGCGAAACGGATTCGTCGTGATGGACCACATCGCCCCCGACAGTCCGCCCTCGAGCGCCCGAGGCACGTCCACGTGGCCCACAAACAGCCTCCCTAGCGGACCTGAACGATGACGTTCAAACCAATCGTAGCCGTACAGACGATACGGAATGAACGAATCCACGTGCAGGTCGATGAGTTCCACCTGATGCGCGAGCTGTACGGCTTCGAGGGAAACGCCAAGTTGACCCGCCAAAGAATGGGGGTCGAGAAGATGCGTATCGACAATTGATGCGTCCACAGCCCATCCATAGCAGACCATGGGTGGCGTTCGAACCGCGGATGAACACCCGCCCCCTCATCCTCAACTCAATCGCTCTTTTCCCCCTCCTTCGTTTCCGAAACCTCTTCCGTGGTCTCGGTTTCCCTCGATGCCTCTTCCGCTTCCGAGGCCGCCGCTTCCGAGGCCACTGATTCCGATGCCTCTTCCGCTTCCGAGGCCGCCGCTTCCGAGGCCACTGATTCCGATGCCTCTTCCGCTTCCGAGGCCCCTTTCGCCTTGGTCGAGCCTGCCTCGCCCATCGCCCGGTCTTTCGCCTTCTTGCGTCGCTTCGTCTTCTTACGCCCGCTCGAGGAGCCTTGCCCTTCGTCCGATGATTCCTCAAACAACGATGGCCCATCGGCAACCGCGAGCGCATTGGGCCAAGACCGCCAGGCAAAGTACGCCATCGGCACGAGAATCAGGAAAAAACCTGCCAGGATCACGTCGCTCTGCAGCGTGTACAGCACGTCTACCTGTCGTTCTTGGAGCGTGGGATAAAGCGCCACGGACATCGCGAGCAGCACGAGCGCTACCCAGCCAAACAGCCGTGAATCCGTGTCTTTTCTATCCACCGCCAGAAGCGGGAGCAAAAACACGTAATGGCAATAGTAGTTGGCTGGATAAAAGAACACGGGGATCATCAACAGACCCATCATGGCGGCTTGGTGATAATGACGGCGCCGACTGGCGGCGACGGCCAAACCCGTAAACAACAAAATACCACCATAAAACAATGGCTTACGACGATCAAACGCGGCGAGCTGGTACTTTTGCCAATCCGTCCAGGGCTCGGGTAGTTCCGGCCGAAGAACTTGCTTTCCCGTCCGATCCGATTCGTAGGAGAGGATATTCCGAAGCCCCACGTGGTTGACGTTGGGTTTGTCCTGGTGAATCGAGATTTTATAGAACCAATTGCCCCACGACGCCTGGTAGCCAAACACGGCAGAAGATAGGGCGACGAGCACGAGCACGCAGGCGATGGCCCCCGCGGCCGAGCGAAGGAAAGGAGGGAACGCTTCGCGAAGCCCCTCTCGCCAGGCGGGACGATCTTTGGTTCTCGCCCAATCCACGAAAGCCATCGCAAAGGGAGCCGCGAGAAAAAGGGTGGCGAAAGCAGGGAAACCACGGATCAATCCCGCGTAAGCCAACAGCGCTCCGCCGGCCATCCAACGCTTTTTGTAAAGCGCACAAGCTCCAAACCCCAGCGCCACCATCCAATCGAGACGCAGCGTGGAGCCCATCAGATTCGTACCGAACCGCGATAGATCCGTCGTGCCAAAACCAATCGCAAGAAGGAAGGCCACCCGCCACCCAAAGGTTCTTCCCACCACGACCAGCATCGCCAATAACAGCAAAGGATCCAATAAAGCCGTCAGAGAAAGGGTCCATTCATTGGCGGGAGACCAGGCCCAAAACGGTGTGGCGCTCAAAATCCACACGGGCGTGGCATTGCCCCCGTGATCACGCAGACTTCCCAGGTATCCCCCCGCCCCCATCAGATCTTGGAAGTACTTCATATCCTTGCGGAAGGATTCCCAGCGTTCCGGGGTGAAGCGATCGCGTACCGCACGGATATCCGGCATGACCTCGGCCGCTACTTTCACCTCGTTGTTGTTCAAATCCCGCAAACGCGTATGCGCAATTCCCGATTCACCCACGTTCGGATTGTTGTCCACATAGGCGGCCAGGCTCGCGAGATACAAACCATCGAATCGCAGCTCGCGAAAGTACTTCACCAAGGGGAAGTACACCCGCATATCCCATGGATGAACAAGGGTCTGACGCCCTTTGGCCTCATCCCGAAATTGCGGCATGCCGAAGTTGTAATAACAGCCGAAGGCAAGCACGGCCAAAAGCCCCAACGTAGCGGTGGTCCACCGCGAATCGGCGGGTGCTTTTCCCGGAAAATATTGACGAATCACCGCCACCATCGCCACCGCCGCAATCGTGGCGCGCAATAGCGTGAGTTCTGCCTGCTCCAACGGCCACAATTCCGACAACTTGAGCCCCAGGGAAATCCCAAACCCCACGGGAACAATCACGAGCGCCTTCATCCACCAAGGTGAATCCCGACGATGCATCAACAAAAAAACTGCGGCCACCAGCCCAAAAATCTGCATGCGCTGCTCGGCATCTTCCTGCGATGGCTTGCCTTTGCTCGTTCGTAGCGTCGGCGGAAAAGGATCGGGCACGCGGGACCAAACTCCCAGTTCCCCCACGCTATATCGACCGTCACCGCCCGACGCCTGGAGTTTCACATAACGCCCACGACCCTCCAACCCCGTCGCCGTGCGCGTTTGCATCCCCGAACCGCGAACCGGACGCGCCGCCCACAACAATTCATACGATTGCCCATCGTCCGATACGAATAACGAGTACGTATCGTTGGCATCACCCTGCAAACTCACCGCGACAATCGGCATCGATTGCCCCAGGTCGTACACCACATACGCATCGCGGCTTCGCAACACCGCGGTGAGTTGCGTACGCCAATCATCGCCTTCCTCCGCCGCACGACCATCGGTCAGCCTCCCGGGTCGAGACACACCCGAGGAATCCACCGCGGAACGATGAGCAAGAAGGTTATCGGAATCCGCCCCGTCGGAACCAGGGCTGGTCGCGCACGACGACAAGCCGACGAGAGCAAGGCAAGTAAGGAGCATGAACCATGTCCAACCATGTCGGACGAACGCTCGCTGCCAGAAGCACGACATGGCGCCCAGTCTGGCATTGACCGGAACCCGCTCGCAAGCAGCGATGAACCCCGATAAGCCCATCGTTGTCCATCGACCGACGGAACGCTTGGAAGTAGGGTCCATCGCAACCGACCTGCTAGGCTAACCACCGGTCAAAATGGCCTAACACGCTGATTCGCTTTGTCGCACCACGATGGATAACCATTCTGAGACTACCGAAGCGCTGACTCCCATGGCAGAGCCATCCACGGCGAACGAAGGGCCAGGGGAATCGAATACGTCGGAACCTTCCGAGGGGGAAAAAGCCCCCCGGAACTCATCTAACTATGCAGAAACAATAGGGAAAATCCTTCGCAGCCTGACGGCTTTCGGACTGATGGGTTTTTCCTCCGTGCTGTACTTGCAACAGCTCCGGGGCAAGTGGGTCGACAAGTTCATCATCGGCAACACCCTCGATATCGAAGCGCGCAACCTGTTGCTGCTGACCCTGGTGTTGGGCGCGGGATTCGCCATGGTCCTGCCTGGCGCATTTTTGTTGTGGAAACGGTCGCAAGCCGCGGTCGAACGCATCCAACGTCTCGCGCGAATACTCAGCCCGCTCGTGGTGGTCGGTGCCATCCCCGCCATTTTTCGTTGGAAACCCTGGACCGAAGAACCCATCGGTTTGAGCGTCGCCATCCTTGTGGTTGGCTTCATCCTCGAAAAAACACTACGGCTTTCCTTGGAGGCTTTTCCGGAAAACCGATGGCGTGGTTTGGCCCATCGCCTCATCGCGATTCGTGATCGCTTTCCACGGCTTACGCACTATGCCCCGCTGCTCATCGTGGTGGCAGGCTCTCTGTTTTACGCCATTTTCATGAGCGTGATGGCGTTGCGCCTGCACTGGCGCCTCGAGACGCGAGCCTTCGACCTCGGTGGCTACCAAAGCCTGTTCGTCAACGCCTTGTCAGGACATCCGTTCCGCTGCCCCGCCAATGTCATGCCCACGGGCGATTGGTCTTCGCTCAAAGGACATGCGGAAATCTCGATCTACGCCTTGCTCCCCCTGTATGCCCTGTACCCCCGCGCCGAAACGCTCCTTGTCATCCAAAGCTCGCTGCTCGGTCTGGCCGCCATCCCCCTATTCCTCACCCTGGCCCGGCATCTTCCACGCTCCCTCGCCGCGGTCGTCGCCCTTGGTTACCTCGCCTTCCCCTCGTTGCAAGCTGCCAACCTCTTCGATTTTCACATGCAACCGGTGGCGATTTTTTTCGTCCTCTGGGTCATCTACTTCCTCGATGCCCGACGCTACGTGTGGCTCGCCATCGCCCTGCCCATCGCCCTGGGCTGCCGGGAAGACATCGGCATCGGCTTGACGATAGGTGCGATTTTCCTTGTGTTTTCCGGTTACCGCCCCATCGCGGGCGCCATCGTGGCGCTTGTATCCGTCTGCTACTTCGTCGTCATGAAGTTCATCCTCATGCCTATGGCTGGCGAATGGTGGTTCGAAAATATCTACAAAGACCTGTTCCCTCCCGGTCAAGCCACCTACTTCGGTGTCGTAAAAACCCTGCTTACCAACCCCATCTTCGTGCTGAAAACCCTGCTCACCCAAGACAAACTCATCCATATCCTTCGCATCTTGACCCCTGTTTTTTTCCTGCCCCTTCGACGAACTGCGCTTTGGTGGCTGCTCATTCCTGGTGCGTTTTTCACCATCTTGACCACGGGATACAAACCCACCGTATCACCCACGTTCCAATACGTGGGGCATTGGATCCCTTACCTTTTCGTAGCCACAGGCCTGGCTTTGGCCGCCATCGGCAAATACCAAGGCAAAATCCATCAGGCCGCGGCATCCATCACCCTTATCGTCGTTACCCTCGCCTGCACCTACAATTGGGGCGCGATGATGCAGCGAAACCATATGGTCGCCGGTTGGGGACGTGTTCAACTCGGACCCCTTACCGAAGAGGAAAAAGTCAAGCTGCAACAACTCGAAGAATTGATCGCGTTGATTCCCGTCGATGCATCGGTCGGAGCTTCGGAAACCGAACACCCCCATTTCTATCAACAAATCACGGTGCAAACGCTTCGCTATTCCTATGACAAGCCCGATTACATCCTCTATCGAATCAATACCGGAAAATTTGGCTCCGACCACGGCAAAAAGCAGGTCAATGAAGGCAACTACGTTCAAATCGAAAGCCGCGGGCCTTTCATACTGCTCGAACGCAAAGACCGAATCTCGAAAAACTGATCCCACCGCGTTTGAAAACACGAGCCGAAACAACAGACTCCCAGCGCCCATCGAGAACAGATGAAATCGGCCATCCACCGTGCTAGCAAGCCAGATCGAACCGTGGATGCGAAGTCCAGCCGGTTGGCTTTCGCTGTCATCGGTTGATGGAATTCTTCGACTGGAGGTCGGTGCGATGAAGGCGCTCATCAAGGCTAAGCCCGAGGTAGGCATCTGGATGGGAGAGGTGCCCAAGCCGGAAATCGGACCCAACGACTTGCTCATTCGGATCCGAAAAACAGCGATTTGCGGGACCGATATCCATATCTACCACTGGGACGATTGGGCCCAAAAAACCATCCCCGTTCCCATGGTCGTGGGCCATGAATTCGCCGGAGAAGTCGTCGAAATCGGCTCCGCGGTCGAAGGATTCCACATAGGGGATCGCGTCTCGGGCGAAGGCCATATCACCTGCGGATATTGCCGCAATTGCCGCGCCGGAAAACGACACCTTTGCCGCAATACCAAAGGCGTCGGCGTCAATCGTCAAGGATGCTTCGCACAATACTTGTCCTTACCCGCCTTCAACGCTTTCAAGCTCCCCGACAGCATCAGCGACGATCAAGCCGCTGTTTTCGATCCGTTCGGCAATGCCGCCCATACCGCCCTATCCTTCGATCTCGTGGGGGAAGACGTGCTCATCACGGGCGCCGGACCCATCGGATGCATGGCCGCCGCCATTTGCAAGCACGTCGGAGCACGCTTCGTGGTCGTCACCGACGTCAACCCCTATCGTCTCGAATTGGCTTCAAAACTCGGCGCTTCCCGCGTCGTGAACGTTCGCCAGCAAAAACTCGAGGACGTGATGAACGAACTCGGCATGACCGAAGGTTTCGACGTTGGCCTCGAAATGTCCGGCACGCCTTCCGCTTTCCAACAAATGCTCGCCACCATGAACCACGGCGGGCGCATCGGACTTCTCGGCATTCCTCCCAAGGAGACGCTCATCGATTGGAACCACGTCATCTTCAAGGGCTTGATTATAAAGGGGATTTACGGGCGTGAGATGTTCGAGACCTGGTACAAGATGAGCGCCATGCTGCAAAGCGGATTGAATATCCAACCGATCATCACCCATCGCTTTGCCATCGATGACTTCCAAGCAGGATTCGATGTGATGCGCTCCGGACAATCCGGCAAGGTCGTGCTCTGCTGGGATTGATCCCGCGCTCCGTATCGAAATGCCCCAGCAAAATACCTGAATCCCCTCATGTCGTAGACTCACGACGCTCGTCCGACACGATACGGCCATCCACCAACTTCACCACGCGATCACAACGCGCCGCAATCCTCGCATCGTGCGTGACCACGATCATCGCGCATCCCTTCTCCCTTCCAAACTCCCGCAATAACGAAAATACCTTGTCCGCCGTCTGACTATCCAAATTACCCGTGGGCTCGTCCGCAAGCACAATCGCGGGATCCATCACAAGAGCACGCGCAATCGCCACCCGCTGCTGCTGACCCCCCGACAAATCCGTCGCCTTATGCTTGGCGTAATCCGCCATCCCCACCCGTTCGAGCAGCGAGTAGGCATGCTGCCGTTCCACCCGCGAAACCCTCCCCCGATCCGACCAAAGAGGCAGCAAAACGTTTTCCAACGCTGTAAATGCAGGCAATAGATGATGGAATTGAAAGACGAATCCAATCGAGCGTCCGCGAAATCGCGCCAGCGCAAGATCGTCCAACCGTGAGGTATCCTGACCCCGCACTTCGACAAGGCCCGACGTGGGCCGATCCAACAGCCCCATCAAGTTGAGCAAGGTGCTTTTTCCAGACCCCGAGGGTCCAATCAGAGCGGTGAGTTCTCCCTGCGTGACCGTGAAATCGACACCGTGGATGACCGTTGTAAGTACACGATTTCCATACGCTTTTACCACATTCTGCAGCCGGAGCAACGTATCAGCCATAACGAATGACCTTGGCTGGGTCGAGACTTGCGGCGCGACGAGCCGGTGCCACCGCCGCCAAAAGACCCACCGTGAGAGCCACACCAAAGGCGAGAGCAAATCGAGTGGGCCCCAAATCCACCGGAAAGGTAGGCGACCCATCCGAGTTTTTCGCAAGACTGGCAAACAACAACGATAGGCCCGTGCCCACCAGCGATCCGAGCAAAGACCCCACAATCCCCACCATCGCTCCTTGAATCATGAAGATCTTGGTGATGCTGCGCGTCGTGGTCCCCGTCGCTTTCAATATCCCAATTTCTTTCGACTTTTGCACGACGGATACCACGAGCACGCTGGCGATACCGAGCATGACGGTAAGCATGACGAAGAATTGGATCATGTAGCTGGAACTGCTTTGGGACTTGAGGGCGATGAGAAGCTGCGCGTTGAGTTTCATCCAGCTATCGGCATCGAGTCCCGTGCGGGCGGCGGCTTGCGAGGCAACCCAATCCGCGCGGAACACATCGTTGACCTTGGCTTCGATGGTCGACACGCTGCCGGGCAACTCCAACAAGGTTTGCGCCGAACGAATGGAGACAAATACCCACCGCTGGTTGAGGTCCTTGTTGCCGATATCGAAAACACCCGAAATCGATACGATTTCATCGCGGCCTTCCGTGCTCACCATGCGCAGCTTGTCTCCCACACTCACCCCCAGATCCTTGGCAAGCTCAGTGCCGATGACAGCTTCGGTTCCCACCAGACGAAATGAACCGCGACGTATCTTTTGATCGATGGGGATGATTTGGATGTATGTGGTGGGGTCCACGCCCCGCAAGGCTACCGAACGGCTGATGCTCCCTTTGCTGACGAAAGCCGAACCCGCCACGGTCGGCGCGGTGGCGGTCACCCCAGGCACGCTTCGGACAATCTGTTCGACTACCTGCCATTGATCGATGGTCGCCGTATGCTGCACCGCCTTTTCCACCCGAAGCGCTTGAAGCGCATCGGTCTTGGCAGAGGCATCACGAGGGTCACGCTCCGGCGGACGAACGATCACATGGGGCTGGGCGCTGAGCGTTTGACGAATCAAATTGGCTTGCAAGCCGTCGATCAAAGCTCCCACGAAAACCATGACGGCCACACCGAACGCCACTCCCACGAAGATGAGCAACGTTTGCGTCTTGCCGGCTCGCAAGAACCGCAAGGAAACAAACCACTCAAAAAGCACGGTACTGCATCTCCGATACAACGTGGGACCGAACGCGCTGGCCTTGTTGCAAACCCACATCCAAGGTCAGCACGACAGGCTCGCCACCCTCGAGGCCCGCTACCACCTCCACGGCGTCACCCGCTCTCGTTCCAAGACGAATATCCCTTTTGGACAGGTGATTTTCCTCCAACAGAAAAACATACGGACTGGGGGTCGTGGCATCGCGCACCGCCGCTCCCGGAACGAGCAATACGTTTTGTCGCGTACCTGCATCGATCGCAATCGATACAGTCATATCCGTTCGCAAATACGAAGGCGGCTTGTCGACACGAAGTCGAACTTCGATCGTCCCACGACCCGCGTCGATGGAAGGGGCAATATAATCGACAATGGCTTCAAAGGATTCCAAGGGGAATGCATCCGCCGAAGCAGTCGCCCGCTGCCCAAGACGAAGCAACGACAAGTTCTTTTCATCGACCTGAACCGTCAACCCCGTCCAGCCCGCCTGCGCAAGCGTCATGAGCGTGCGCCCGGCCTGCACGACGTCTCCAGGCTCGACATCACGCGTGAGTACAATTCCCTCGGCGGGAGCCACGACACGGGTTTGCGCAAGCCTCGCCTTGGCGGCATCGAGCATCGCACGGGCAAGGGCGACTTGAGAGACCGCCGCGCGATGATCCCCACCTCCCGGCCCGAGACTGGATGATTGCGCCAGGGCTGCCGCATGCGCGCTCGAGGCGATCTCGAACGCTTTGCTTGCCGCATCGACCCGTTCTTGCGTGGAAGCCCCTTGCTCGGCCAACGATCGTTCTCGCTCGAGATCGGAACGCGCTTGTTCTTTTTTGGCGGCCGCTTGCGCCACGGCCTCGAGCGCCACACGCGCGCTCACGCCGCCGACTTGTCCCAGCCTGGCCTCGGCTTGCTGCAAAGAGGCTTTGGCCTGCTGCACGAGAGCCTGGGCCTCCGTATCATCCAGGCCTATCAATACCTGACCTTTTTTCACGCCCTCGCCTTCGCGCGCGGACACTTCCACCACCGTCCCAAGCACGACCGTGCCCAGATGAATCCGCGCCTCGGGAAGAACCTTGCCCGAGGCCACCACCCGATCGACGACAGCATGTCGTTGGGCGGCGACGACTTGCACCAACGGACCCCGGGAGCGATGCCAAAAAAACACCATGATCACGGTCAGGGCGACGAGCAGCAGCGCGATTCGCGGCAGGGTCACGAGCTTGGAGGAGCGATGTTCAGCCATGAGGGAAACAACCTGCGGTGGCAGGGGAGTCAAAGATTCGAACGAAAGGATTCGAACTTGAACTCATGAGTTCATAGTTGACACAATGAGATCATATTGTCAAGCTGCCTTCGTGGGTAGCTCCAACACATCCTCTCGGATCGCCCGACGTCGCGCCGCGCAGCGTGCCGCCATTCTCTCCATTGCCGCCCAACGCTTCGCCGAGCATGGCGTGGACCGCGTTCGCCTAGACCAGATCGCCGACGAAGCGGATGTGGCGCGCAACACCTTGTACAGCCACTTTTCCACCAAAGAAGCGCTCGTCGAAGCCATCGTTCGCCCTGGCCTCGAACAGGGACTGTCCGCCCTTCGCAAACTGCGGGGCAAGGAACCTCGCCAGCGAATCGACGGTGTTCTCGAGGCTTATCTTCAACTTTGGCGCCAACACCGCGATTCCTTACGCGTAGCCTCCCGTCTGCAAAGCTTCCCCTCCGGCAACCTGGCCGAATTGCATCAAGCCTTCGCCCAAGGCGTTCTCACCGCCTTGCGCTCCGCCGCCCGCGCCGGAATCCTGCGCGTTAAAAATCCCACCATCGCCGCTCGCCTCGTCATGCGCGTCGCCATCCCCTTGCTCGAACTCTATCTCGGTTACCCCAACGCCGAACAATTGTTCCACGACAGCATGCAAGGCTTGCTCCTGCTCGACCAACCCCCCCCTAAAACCCCCACCAAACCCAGCCGCAATCCCAAAAAACAAACGCGCCCCTCGTCTCGGTAATTTGCGCTCAACATATTGAAATTATTCAGAAACACTGCTGCCCCGTAACGCCGATCCGCCTTTTCCCAAATGCCTCTATACTCCCCTCGTGCTCAACCCTCGCTCCCTATCGATTCCCCTGGTCGCCTTGTCGCTCGCGTCGGCTCACCCCGCCCACGCCCAACAACCCCAGCCCTACTACTACACCGAATACTCCGAACAATGGTACGGATGGCAAAACCTGGCCGTCGATGTCCCCCTGCTCACAACCTTCGTCATCGCCCAAACCCATGGGCAGGATACCTTCGCCCTCGGCACCATGGGAGCCTTCGTCGTAGGCTCGCCCATCGTGCATCTCGCACACCACCGTGTACCCCCAGCCGTGCTCAGCGGCTTCTCCCACCTGCTTCTGCCCCTCGGTGGCTACGCACTCTTACGCCCCGTCGTCGGCGAAATCGCACCAAGCTCCTCCAAAGACACACAAATCGCTGCCGCCGTTTCAATAACCAGTCTCGCGGCCCTGTCGCTCGACGTGTTGTGGCTGGCCTACGACCAAACCGAATCCGAAGTGCGATTCGAAAGCCGCGCCCGCTGGATTCCTCATATCGCCTTGACCACCCACTCCGCCTCCCTCGGTTGGCAGTTCTGACAACGAATGCCCCAATCCATCACAACTAATTGAATTTACATATTATTTTAGATTTCCCCGATCCGGTGGCCGTCCCCCGTTATTGCCGTCGACGAGGATGAGAACGCACCGGGATGAGCCGATCGCCTTCCACACGGCCCCGCACCCAAAAACGCGTCTGTTTCTCCTCGTTCACCTGATCGGTGAGCTGTGCATAACAATGGGGATCAGAAGACAACACCACACCCATCTGCACCGACGCTTCGAACAAAATGTCTCCGAGGTGTTGGTCGAGCAATCGCTCTCGCGCAGCTACCGTCGTGCCTGGTTCCAAACGAAGCCATAACTCACCTCGGACATCGTTTCCATCCACGTGCAGTTCGACGGACATCTCACTTACCTTTCCTCGATAGCCATGATCACAAGGGCTTCGATTCATTCGACCGCGACAGCATCGTGTCAACCATTCCGGCAGGGTGAGGATGGACAACCCAAGCTTCGAGCCATGTCCATAAGCCATGACTCCGCCACAACACCAGCATCATCCCCGCATGTCTTCGTTCCTCGGATCGGACACCTGCCCATTCACCCCCGATATCCATGGTGGTTGAACGCCCAGTTTCTGACAAAATAGAAAAGCGGTGGCTTTGCCCAAATCCGTCACGGGAAGATAAGCGTCGGGCTCCACCGAAAGCGCAGAAGAATACGCAGGGCTCGAGCCATCGAGAATATGCTGAAGATCCTGTGCCAACGCCCGCATGGTGGGATACCGATTGTCCGGATGCTTGCGAATGGCCTTGGCCACAAGCGCTTCGAGACGCGGATCCACCGGCTCGAGCAACCAATGCAACGGAGGTGCATGAACCAACACCTGCTGCGCAAGCATATCGATATCCTTGGGACTTTCGAAGGGCAGATGCCCCGTGAGAACACGAAACGCCACCACGCCAAGGGCATAAATATCCGCCCGCGCATCTACCCCCTCCGAAAGTACTTGCTCCGGTGGCATATAGGCCGCCGTTCCCACCGTTTTTCCCGTACGCGTCGTTCCCCCGTGGAGCTTGGCAAGACCGAAATCCACCAGACGAATCGCTTCCGGCGCATCCGGCAATCCCACCAAAAAAATATTGTCGGGTTTCACATCGCGATGAACGATCCCCGCATCATGCACCGCGGCAAGCCCAAGGGCCGCATCACGCAATATCGGCAGCGCGGTCTCCACGGGTAGGTGTTTTCGACGGCGCAGACATTCCCCCAAGGACTCCCCTTCCAGCCTTTCAATCACGATGAATGGTCTGCCATCGATCCGACGCCCTACATCCATGACTTTGACGACGTTGGGGTGATCGATACTGAACGCGGCGCGGGCCTCGTGAAAGAATCGTCGACGCTCCGATTCGCTTTCCGCAAAGCGCCTTGCAAGGATTTTGACGGCCACGTTCTTCTGGGTAGCCAGGTCTTTCGCTGAATATACGCGCGCCATCGATCCTTGACCGATCAAGGAGCCCACTTGATAGCGTCCGGCAATGATGCTCGCACAGGGCGCCGATGGGCTTTCCTCGAGGATATCGTGTTCGAGGCGATCGGTGAGTCTGGCACCATCGACAGGACAGAACGTTTTATGCTTGTCGTAGGTTGCCCTACACCGCGGACATACCATCGATGGTTGGGAAGGGGTCGGCTCGGGGGCTGATGCCATGGCACGCGAAAAGGGTGGTTGACGACCGCTTTTACCGTAGCACACCCATGCTACCGCGGCGAGCCTGGGATG
>ENA-UPSM01002619-UPSM01002619.1-activated-sludge-metagenome-genome-assembly--contig:-NODE-2619-length-21634-cov-5.764123_pt1 | contig 21634 bp, 17 predicted proteins | sample MGYA00238181_ERZ773283 | MGnify/ENA primary metagenome ERZ773283 (study PRJEB29023, sample SAMN05720199) | activated sludge metagenome | isolation source: Anaerobic digester | place: Japan...
TTTTCAATATTTTCGTGCTTGAGTTTTGTAGCCCTAATCCGGAAATGTGTTTTTCTGTTTTCAAAATGTATTTTTTTTCTCCTTGAAAATCAACGACTGAAATCCAAGGAATATCTCCATTCCAATACTCTGGAATACTCGTTCTAGGAGTGCCACCACCTATTACTTCAACAAGGTCTGTTAGTCTAAAAGATTGCCAATTCTCAGAACTCATACCCAATCCCCTTTAACTTCTGGCGGATGCGTGCTTGAAGATTTTCATTGCCCGCTATTTGGCATACCGATTGAGTCTTATGCAGGATCACCATAATGTGCCTGATTCACCCTTTTTGGGTACATAACCGGGTTGATATGGGAACGAAACGCTGCTTTTGTTATCATTTCGCCGAAGGACACCAAGAGATTTTATCATGTCCGATTTTTCCCCTTTTCACTTGATCAACCGGCTATGTAAAGAAAATGCCAATTTGTTTCCATTTGAAGCCTGATATGTAAACGAAATGTCACTTTTGGTTACATATTGCCGGTGATACAGGCAAGTTTTCCGCTTTTGTTGACAATTACGAAGACTGCAGGGGTACCTCATAATAATTAAACCTGTTCCTCAGAAGTCATGATCTCGACTTCCTCACCTTCAGAGTTCGCCTGCGAGTCTTTTGCGAACAGATTAAACAACGGTGCGTTTATGTAGTAATTAGAAGTGCCAATCTTTGCTTTTTGCAGGAAACCATTCTTCACTAATGCACCCAGATATTTGCTGGCTGTCGGACGCGTGACTTTGAGATCTCTCATAACGAAATCAATCTTGGTATAGGGGTGCCTGAACAGGTTATTAATCAAGTCCTGACTATAGATTTTTGGCAATTTTTCGCGAATGCCATGTTTATATTGCAGCATCAACTCCCTTATTGCATTGATTAAAACAATGGTTTCTTTAGAGGTTTGTTCCACTGCGTCGAGCATGTATAGGACCCAGGGTTCCCAATTACCAGTTTCTGGCAGTGTCCGTAAAAGGGTGTAATACTCACTCTTATTACGGATAATGTAGCGGCTCAGATATAGAATTGGCAATCGCAACAGGTCAGAAAGGACAAGAAACAAGACATTGATGATTCGCCCGACTCTTCCATTACCGTCATAAAACGGATGGATGCTTTCGAATTGATAATGAATGACTGCCATCTTTACGAGTGGGTCTATGTCTTGAATTTCAGGTTCATTGATGTATTTCACGAGGTTATCCATCAAACGACGCACTGTCTCATAATCTTGTGGCGGGGTATAGACAACTTCGCGTGTGGCTGGATTGATCAGCCGGGTGCCAGGCAGCTTTCGTATCCCCTGGCTGGAGGGGACCAACCTGGAGTGTACTCCCAATATATGGTTGACTGTGAGCATGTGATTTTGCCTGACCAACTCGAAACCAAATTTCAGTGCGTCTGAGTATTGGCTGACTTCCTTGGCAGCCGGATCACTGACAATGTCTCCAAGTACCTGTTGTTTGAACATGGCATCTTGAGTAGTGATAATGTTTTCAATCGCTGAACTGTACTTCGCTTCTTGTAATGCCAGGGTTTCGATCAGAATCGATTGGTTAGGAATGGAAACAGCAAATCCCTTTAGTTCTGCAAGCTGGCGATGAGCCAGGGCGAGCTTCTTTAAGATCGCGGTTGTTTCTTGTAAATTTGAAGGTGGCAGGGATTCAAGGTTAGATGTCATAGCCAATTCCTTTCAAATTCTCGCGGATGCGTTCCTGGAGTTCGATGCCTTTGGCAAATTGTTCTGCCAATTGCGCGGTCAGGGTTGCCATCTTCTCTTCAAAGGGGACGCCGTCGTCTTCGGCTTCTTCCGTGCCCACGTAGCGCCCGGGCATCAGGACGTAGTTATTGGCGCGCACTTCGTCCAGCGTGGCAGCCTTACAGAAGCCAGGCACATCAGCATATTTGCCTCCTTCCCCGCGCCAGGCGTGATAGGTGCCGGAGATTTTGGCGATATCCTCATCCGTGAATGCTCTGTTGCGCCGGGTAACCATGGTCCCAAGCTTACGGGCATCGATGAACAGGATTTCGTTGGAGCGGTTGCGGAAATCAAGGCGGGAGTGAACCCCGCCCGTACTACGGTCGCGCGCCAGGAACCACAGGCAGGCTGGGATCATGGTGTTGTAGAAGAGCTGGGCTGGGAGAGCGACCATGCAGTCCACGATGCCAGCTTCGATCATGTTTTTGCGGATCTCCCCTTCGCCGCCGGTGTTGCTGTTCATGCTGCCATTCGCCAAAACGATGCCGGCAGTGCCGGTTGGGCTGAGTTTGTGGGCGAAGTGCTGCAGCCAGGCGTAATTGGCGTTGCCAACCGGAGGTACGCCATACTTCCATCGGATATCATCGCGCAACTGTTCTCCGCTCCAGTCGCTGACGTTGAAGGGCGGATTAGCCAGCACAAAATCTGCTTTCAGGTCAGGGTGGCGGTCATTCAGGAAGGTATCGCCTAATTCCAGTTGGGCATCGATGCCGCGGATCGCCAGGTTCATGCGTGCCAGACGGAGCGTGGTAGGGTTGGACTCCTGCCCGTAGATGGAGAGGTCCTTGATGTTGCCTTGGTGGTTGAGCACGAATTTTTCGCTCTGCACGAACATGCCTCCGCTGCCGCAACAGCCGTCGTAGACACGCCCGTTGAAGGGCTCGATCATTTCCACCAGGAGCTTGACGATGCTGGCGGGCGTGTAGAACTGCCCGCCTTTCTTGCCTTCAGCGTCAGCGAACTGACCCAGGAAGTACTCGTAAACCCGCCCGAGCAGGTCTTGTGATTTGAGAGCGTCTTGTTGGAAACCAATTGTGCCGATCAGGTCTATCAGCTCGCCAAGCCGCTGTTTGTTGAGCTCCGGGTCGGCATAGATTTTGGGCAGGACGCCTTTGAGGGGTGGGTTGATGCGCTCGATGGCATCCATGGCGTCATCGAGGAATTTGCCGATCTTGGGCTGCTTGGCGCGGTCCTGCAGGTATTGCCAGCGGGCGGTTTCGGGCACGAAGAAGACGTTGTTTGCCAGGTACTCATCCGCGTCTTCGGGGTCTGCGCCTTCGTATTCACCCTTGTTTTCCACCAACTTTTGATACAGGTTGTTGAACGCGTCGGAGATGTATTTGAGAAAGATGAGCCCAAGCACAACGTGTTTGTATTCGGCTGCGTCCATGTTTGAGCGTAATTTGTCCGCGGCAGCCCAAAGAGTTTTTTCCAATTCGTTGTTATGGGTCATGTGCTTCTCCCTTGGTTGCCTGCCCTCATTTCAGGTGAGATGGCAAGGTTCTATAAATTATACCTGAAGGACCCTGCCCGATTGTGGTTTCTCCTGAAATAAACCGGCACACCACCTTGTTTAGCCCTTCCGCGGAGCTGGGTGCATCCGCAAGGGCAATACTGAAAGCCATCAGTACGTATAGCACTGATGGTATCAGTTATGTATGACCTTTCATAGTTACTCCTTTCTCTCGACCTTATTGTTGAATTTCAGAACAGGTGGATGGTTCAAAAATGGTACAAGCCAAAGTCCGCAGGAGTAGTCTTTAGAGCTCGGAAATTTGATTTAGATAACGCTCGCGCAGCATGTCGATGGGCTGGAGGGAATTGGACTGGTCATCCCGGAAATACCAGGCTCTCCAACCGTTGGCTGGACCGTTGCGCAGGGCGCGTGCCATGGCATGGATGGAGCCGCGGCGACCGTTGAGCACCAGAGAGCCGTCCGCCTGAACCGTGGCTTTCTGCTGTCCCTCAGCGCCGAAGAAAAGCGCGTCGCCCGGATTGATGAAGCCCTGTTCAACCAGGGTGCCGAAGGGCACGCGCTGGCGCTTGCGCGGGTCGGGCGTAACGAAAACCGGAGCGTTAAACTCGAGCTGCATGGCAGATTCAAGGCGTTTCCGCGCCACGCGGATGTAATTTGGTTCCAGTTCGATGCCGATGAAATGCCGCTGAAGCTTCTTTGCCATCGCGCCTGTGGTGCCTGTGCCAAAGAAGGGATCCAGAACAACATCCCCGGGCTCAGTGGTGGCAAGCAGGACGCGATAGAGCAGAGCCTCTGGTTTCTGAGTGGGATGGGCTTTTTTACCGTCTTCCTTCAGACGTTCCTTGCCCGTGCAAATCGGTAGAAACCAGTCCGAGCGCATTTGCAGGTCATCGTTCAGGGCTTTCATGGCGCGGTAGTTAAAGGTATATTTCGCTCCCGCTTCTTTTTGCGCCCAAAGGAGCGTCTCGTGGGCATTGGTGAAACGCACCCCACGGAAGTTCGGCATTGGGTTGCGCTTGACCCACACGATATCGTTTAATATCCAATAGCCAAGGTCCTGGAGGATGCTGCCCACGCGATAGATATTGTGATACGAGCCGATCACCCAGAGCGTGCCAGTGGATTTGAGCACACGCCGGCACTCGCTGAGCCATTTGCGGGTGAAGTCGTCGTAGGCGGCGAGGCTCTCGAATTTATCCCACGCCTCCACCACGCCATCCACTTTGCTGACGTTTGGTCGCCAAAGGTCGCCCTGCAACTGCAGGTTATAGGGCGGATCAGCAAAAATCAGGTCTACCGACTCGGCTGGCAGGGATGGAAGCACCTCAAGGCAGTTGCCTTCAATGACGGTATCAATCCAAGGGGAAAGCGGATTTTCGGACATGGTGATTCAATTGTACCCGCAAGAGAGTCAGATTTAGGATAACTTGTTTTACCAACACGCCGAAGCACACGGTTTTTCGCTTTTCTTTGCGGATTTGAATATAATTCTCCATCAGGAGCACAATCAATGACCTCACTCACCCCCGCTTACCCCAAGACTTTCTCCTACTATCACCCCATCCACGTCCGCTACGCCGATTTGGACACCCTCCTGCACGTGAACAATGTCACCATCATGCAGTACGTCGAATCCGCCCGCATAGGCTATTATCGCGCCGCGGGGATTTGGGACGGCAGTATGACTGGCGGATTCGGGATGGTTGTCGCCTCGGTGCACATTGATTTTCTCGTATCTATCCAGTTTAGCGATGAAGTCCGGGTTGGCGTTCGGGCATCCCACGTTGGCGCTAAGAGCATGCGGTTCGAGTTCCAGGTGGAAAGCGCGGATGGAGAAACTGCCTTTGCCCGCGGAGAGGTGGTGATGGTTGCCTTTAACAACGCCGAAAACAAATCGCGCCGGGTCCCGCAGGAATGGCGCGAAAAATTAGCAGCCTTTGAACAGAACGAAAAATTCCTGTCCTGAATGTTAGGGCGGGTTTGCTTCTATTTATAAAATCGGACATGACAAGATAAGGAACTACACGCATGAACCAAAAACAACATCCCGCACTACCCGATATCGACATCCCATACATGATTGACTTCCTCGTCAGGCTGCTCAACACGCCCAGCCCAACCGGTTTTTCGGGCGAGGCTATCCGGCTGGTGGAAAAGGAACTCGCGGCTTTCCCGGAAGTCCGCACGCAATGGACCCGCAAAGGCTCCCTCCTTGCCTTTCTGCCCGGGCAGGACGGCACTGACGCGCCCGTCAGGCGCGGGCTCACCGCGCATGTGGACACCCTCGGAGCGATGGTGCGCGAGATTAAAGCCAGCGGCAGACTCGAACTGACCAACGTCGGCGGATTCGCCTGGGCAAGCGTGGAAGGCGAAAACTGCCTGGTGCACACCCGTGAAAAAGGCACGGTACGCGGAAGCTTCCTGCCATGTAAAGCGTCCGTCCATGTTTACAATACCGTGCGCGAAGACAAACGCGACGCTGCCAGCATGGAAGTGCGCCTTGACGCTCCGGTCTCATCCGCGGCGGAAGCGCGCGCGCTCGGCATCGAAGTGGGCGATTTTGTGTCGTTTGACCCGCGGGTGGAGGTAATCAACGGCTTTGTCAAGTCGCGCCATCTGGACGACAAGGCGGCGGTCGCCAATCTTTTGGCTGCCATTAAAGCCCTGCACGATAACGGATTAAAACCCCGCGAGGGCACCTGCCTCCTCTTCAGCAACTATGAAGAGGTCGGTCTGGGAGGCAGCAGCGATTTCCCTGAAAGTATGGAGGAACTGCTCACGGTGGATATGGCAGCCATCGGAGAAGGTCAGACATCGGATGAATTTCATGCCAGCATTTGCGTCAAGGACAGGGGCGGTCCATATCACCACGAGTTTTCGAACAAGCTGCGCGACCTTGCTGCCGCATATGATATTCCGGTGAAAGTGGATATTTACGTGAATTACAGCTCTGACGGCAAGGCGTACTGGCACGCCGGTGGACACGCAGCCGTCGCGCTGATCGGTCCGGGCGTGGATAGCTCCCACCACTACGAACGCACCCACACGGACGCCCTGGTGGATACCACACGTTGGATCCTGGCATATTTGCTTTCTTAGCGCGCGGGATTGCGCAGCCCGGATCAGCAAACTAACGTGTATAAAACTTCCCGTTCAAAAGACGGGAAGTTTTTATTGTTTACGCTTTTTTCGATAATGGGAAGACTGTCTCGAATTCAGATCTTTACCTCTGTGTGCCCGGTAAGCTTATCCCGCACCCAGCAAACCGCCTGGTCGACGTGCTGCGGGCTGGATACAAGATCGAGGTTATCCGTGTTGATGATCAGCACCGGGCACTGGTTGAAGGCATTCATCCAATCTTCGTATAAGTCATTCAGACGGCTCAGATAATCCCTGGAGATTCCCGCCTCATACTCGCGTCCGCGTTTGGCAATGCGGTGCTGCAGCGTGTCCACTGATGCCCGCAGGTAAACCATCAGTGTCGGTGGCGGTAAAAGTGCAGCGAGAATGTGATAGAGGTCCTGGTAGACCGAATAATCCCGCAGGTTCAGGTCTCCCTGCAGGTAGAGGTTGCGCGCGAAAATCTCCGCGTCCTCATAGACGCTGCGGTCCTGCACCACTGAGCCCTCAGCCAGCAGCAACTGCTTGTGGATTTTGAGCCTTTGGGTCAGGAAATACACCTGGGAATGGTAGGACCAGCGCTCCATGTCTTCGTAAAAGTCCGCCAGGTATGGGTTCTCCTGGTGCGGTTCATAGAATGGCGTAAAACCCAAGCGTTCGCTAAGAATTTTCACCAGTGTGGTCTTGCCCGAACCGATATTTCCCGCGACAACGATAAATTTTTCCACGATACGCTCTGCTCCTGCTGATTTTTGCTCAGGCATCACGCTGAGACAGAGCTAATTATAAGCAGTTCAGTGCGATGTTGGAAAGCATTTGAATGCCCTAGTGTTTTTTATGGCTGCAGCGAGAATCAAACAGGGCTGATGAATGATCAGCCCTGTTTGGTGTGTTTCTCAGGTCTTAGTCTCTCTGTACCAGTGGAAGGTAAATGTAGTGATCAATTGGCGGCACGCTGGTTGCCGTGGCTGTTGGAGTTGCCGTGTGGGTAGGCGTGGCTGTTGGGGTTGCCGTGTGGGTAGGTGTGGCTGTTGGGGTTGCTGTGTGAGTAGGCGTGGCTGTTGGGGTTGCTGTGTGAGTAGGTGTAGCTGTTGGGGTTGCTGTGTGAGTAGGTGTAGCTGTTGGGGTTGATCCTGAGATTATGAAGAAAATCGCTGTAGGAGGTCCCCAGTTTCCGGCATCATCCAGAGACTCAACGAAGAGTGTGTGCCGACCAGCAGTTAATCCGTCGGTGGAGAGTTGGAATGTACCGCTGTACACCGGCACCTGAGTGAGCAGGTCAATATCCGTTTCGGTCGATCCAGGAATCCAGGAAGGTTTGTCGATCGAATATTGGATGGCTGTGATGGTATTGGCTGGAACTCCTGACCCCTCGGTGCTGTAGCGGGTGTCGTCAGCGGTGTAGTGGACAACAATAGTTTGTCCTGGATCCACACTGGCAGGATCTACAGAAAGATTCGTCACCTCAGGTCCATGGGTCAGACGATAGGGACGGCGAGCGATCTTGATCGCCCGCAGCAAAGCTTGCTGGTTATCCGGATTAATTTCGCTTTCGAATGTGTTGCAATTCTGATGGAAGCTATCCCCAACCTCAATGCAGAAACCTGGTACACCCAACTCACCATAAGCCCAGTCGTCTGTCGAACCGCGAGTCAGGTACAGACCACTCGACTTCTCCGGACTGTATCCGTTATAGTAGGCGAATTTATAGCTCATCGCGCGCAGACTGGCATGATTCGGTGCATTATTATAGGTGTATCCCCAGGGCCAGAGCACAAGTTCTGAATAACTGTGCAAATCTATAAACATTCCGGTAGCGGTTATTTCATCGACGGGATCACTGGGATTGGACCCTTTCTGATCCGGGAAAATGCTTCTAGCATAATCTGTGATTGCATCAGTCTCTGGCTCTGAACCGGCGCTCGGTCCAGGATAAGTAGAGTAGCATTGGCTACTGCCGCCTGCCCACATAAATGGATAATTGCGGTTCAGGTCTGCTCCCCGCCCATTTTGTCCAGTTCCTCCAGGGCAGTAATTATTATTCGTGTTCTTACGCCATAACCAGCTTTGGTTTGCTTCATCCTGCAGCCTGCTATCCGGATTTGTAGACAAGACCAGGTGGACACGGTTGTAGTCCAGGAGCCACTTTATGTCAGCGTCTGTTTCATAATTCGCGAGCAGGTATTCTGCCAGGCGAAGGTTCAGTTCCGGCGGCGCCCACTCGCGGGCATGAATACCGCTGATAAACATCGCGTCTGACTTCAGTGTGGCCGCAATACTCTTATTGGTTAATAACAGGACTTCCATATCCCAGCCGGCATTTGAATTTTGGGTCTTTTCCCAGGAATCGCCAATATCAATCAATTCCACCAGGTTGGGATAGTTTTGCGCGAGCGTTTCCGCAGAAGTATAAATCTCGGCAATAGTTCTGTAACAGGGAAAACCTGGTATTCCTGAGGTCTGCCCCGCCAAAGGCTTGACCTCGGTATTGATCAATGCAGTATAAGGGACATCAACCATCCAGGTGAATCCTTCTGCTGCAAGAGCATCGCGGGTGATTTGATTGCTGAATATCCTGACTGTTTGGGTTTCAGCATCGACTTCCACTACATCATATCGATTTGCCAGATCAGCTAGTTGATTCCGGTCTACGTAGCGCACGATCAGAACCTGCTGCTCCGGCAGATGTTCGCGGGCAAACACAGCTTCAGAATGAATTAATTTGGTGAGTAGTAGAACAGCAACAATCCCCAACAGACACGAACGCAATACTCTTTTGGACATTTTTCTTCTTAAAAGCAAAGGCAGGACTCAAAAGTACACAGAACTGCTCTTTCTAAAAACAAACCCGATTTTAGCACAGGATCAGTTAAAACTTGCCTCTTTAATCAAAGTTATTCGTTTAATTCGGTTTGACGCGAAATCATTCGCAGACTGTCGAGAAAATCTCCGCCTTCCTCTTTTCTTTCATCAACCAAATCCTGTAGTGTGGTGCCTTTAAGCTGCTGAGCGAGCACATCTTTAGTCCGCATCCAAAATTTGTAGAGTTGACAGGTTTCCGAGAACGAACAAAATTTCTGATCGTCAAGGCATCCCATCAATTGAATGGGACCGTCCACCGCCGTCAATACGTCGTAGACCGTTATTTCAGACGCCGGTTTCGTCAGCGCCACCCCACCCCGAGCCCCCCGCCACGTGGTGAGCAGCCCCGCATTAACCAACTGGGTATTGATGCGTGAGAGAAAAATGCGCGACATATTCATCTCTTCAGCAATGACACTCGATGGCACTCGTTTTCCGACCCCCAAACGGGCAAGATAAAGCATTGCTCTGAGAGCGTAATCCGCTTGATTTGTAATTTGCAGTGACATGGGATGCTTGCCTCCAATAATACCAGTGGATTCTATCACAAAGGTAATATTTCCATGCTTGTTTTTGCAAATTAGTTTCTGTTTCAAAAGTCGATAGAATGGAGATATGCGACAAAAAAGAGAGTTCCTGTCATAATTGGATTTGCGAAAAAACAAGAAGGAGGAACTCTCAAATGACAGACGCATCTGTCTCAATAATTATAACGGTAAAAGCAGGGGAAGTGAGCGAAACGATTGAGAAATTATGGCGTTTTACTGAAAAGCCAGATTTGTTTGCCGTCGGTCTGCACCTGCAGCCAGAGGTAATCCCGCGCCCAGAGCGCGAAAGGAGCTTTTTCCCGATCTCCATCGCCTGTCAGCACTCTCACCTGAGCATCGAATTCCGCCTGATTCTGTTCTTCGGGCTGAATAACGAGAGAAGCCGACGACAACATGTCTTCCTCTGCACCAGCAAAAGTTACCCGGGCGGTGAAATCTTCCTGACGGATCAGCAAGGACCCTAAATTCCCATCGACAATACCGAATTCCATGCTGCCCTGCTGAAAAGTGAGCATTTCTTCGCCCGTCAGACGCGTTTGCGGGATGCTTTCAGCCGCGAAGGCGTTCCACAAGCGTTTTGAGATCTGTCGCTCCGCGGGATCGCAGCCCCACAATACCTGTCCAACACGCACCTGCCGGGTCAAGCCGAACAAACCGCTAAGTTGATCCTGTCGGCAGGATGGAATGATGACAACCTCAAGCCTGCGCCCAAATGGCGGCAAAAGCGGTTCAATCTGTTCGCTCAATATCGCCGGCTCCGATTCGCCGTTGACTAACAAATACTGCCCACTGGAATCCCGCGCAAGCAGCATGGGGGTATCGGATTGCCCAAAAACCGTCAGGCTCAGTCTGCCATTCGGAAGCGCCGACACACTCGCCCAAAGCGCAACGCTCAAACTGCCAAGCCCAAGCAGAACAAAGGCTGGTTTTGTCAGAAGTCCCAGCCATTTCCGCCAGAGCATCCCAAACGCCAGAAAGCCAAAAAGCAAATAGACCAGCAGTACCCAGGCAAAATCCATTTTTGGAATTTGCAGGGTTTGAGGAAACCGGCTGGCAAGCCAGAAGACCATCCGATTAGTATAGGCGGCAAAGGGCCAGGCTGCCCATCCGAACGCTTTTCCCATGGGCAGGCTGATGAGCCCGAAGGTCACCGCTATCAATCCCAAAATCATGACCAGCGGCTGGACGGGCAGAATCAGCGGGTTGGCAATCAGGAATACCCAGGAAAACTGTCTGAAGTGATAGAGCAGCAGGGGCATCACGGATGCCTGCGCCACAAGAGTGACCACGAGGTAATCCCCAATCCAATCGCTGAAACGAGCGCTGAACTCCTCCCCAAAGCGCGCATTCAGCGAGAGCGTCAGCCTGGCGCGCAAAGGTGGCACGAGCAAAGCCAAACCTAGCGTCGCCACCGCGGAAAGTTGAAATCCGACATCCCAGGGAATGTGGGGATTTATCAGCGTCATCAACAAGACGCTGATTCCAAGGTTATTGAGGCTGTTGCCGCGCCTGGCAATGGAAGCGCCGAAAACTGTAAACGCGCCCATGAACGCCGCGCGCACCACAGAGGCGTCTGACCCAACCAAAACAGTGTAGAGCAGCAGAACGATGATGGTAAGCCATCTGCCTTTTTGAGCCCCTAGACGGCGGGTGAACACATGCGCCACAATGCCCGCCAGCACCGCCATATTAAAACCAGAAATCGCGATAATGTGACTCGTGCCAGTGATGGAATAAGCTTCTCGCGCAGTCGGTGAGATATGGCTTTCATCGCCCAGCAGAATGCCGCGCAGCAGCGCGTTTTCCGGAGCCGGGAAGATGGCGTCAATCACTTGAGCCCCTCGCTCGCGCAACCCAAACAAAAATCTGAAAAGCGGATTTCCGCCGCCTTTTTCCAAGAGTCTGACTCGACCGAATTGGCTGTAGGTGTAAATCCCGCGGTGTTCCAGATAATCCCGCCAGAAACCTCCCGAACCGGGTGGAGGAGACATCAATTCCCCTGTCACTTCGAGGCGATCTCCGTAGCGGAAGTCGAACCCTAGCGGCAGGGAAATCATCACCTTCCCGCTGACTTTCTGACTGCTGCCATCCCCTCTTTCAATGCTTTCAGCGGAAATTACGTAGCGGACTGAAGAACCGGATGGTTCAGGAGGGCTGGTGAGCGTTCCTCTAAAACACACGATTCCCTTGCCTATGCTATTGCGGATATCCGCGATGCCATCTCCCGGCAGGCTCAATTGATAGAGCATGGCGGTCAGACAGCAAACCATCATCAGCATGGAGGCTGGCACTTTGCGCAGAGGTTTCTGGCGCGGGATAGCAAGGAGCAGCACCAGGCATAGCGCCCCTGCCCCCAACCAATGCTCCCATTCAAATGACAGCCAATCTGAAAGCAGTGAGCCCACGATGGCAACCAAACCCAGCCAGAAAAAAGGCATGAACGCGGGGATGTGAACCTTCGTGTCTTTTTCTGCCGGCTGATTGGTTGCTGAGCCAGGTGATGTGGCAGTCTCTGACAACTGCTCGGGCGCACTGCTGAGGCGCATTATCAGTGAGCTTCCTGCAAGATGTCCAAAAGCGATTCCAGCGCCTTTTGCGCCAGTTGTTCTTTCACTTCCTGGCGGCTTCCTTGAAGTTGGAAGAGATACTGGAGTTCCTGTTCGCCAAACGAAATACCGCACCAACTTGTGCCAACAGGTTTGGTGGGGGTGGCGCCACCCGGACCGGCAATACAACTGACGGAGAGACCGATATCCGTGTTGAAAGCTCTGCGCGCCCCCTGCGCCATTTCCCTCACCACCTCCGCGCTTACCGCACCAAACTGTTTCAGGGTCTCCCAACGCACACCCAGCAGCTTGACCTTGGCCTGATAAGCATAAGAAACGATCCCTCCCATAAAGTATTCTGAAGAACCCGGAACGTTCGTTACGCGGTGTCCAATCAGTCCGCCGGTGCAGCTTTCGGCAAGAGCGAGCGTCAGCTTCTTTTGAAATAGGATCTTCCCGATTTGAGTTTCCAGATTGTCATTTTGCATAGATGCCTCCACTACCACGGACCGTGTTTGTTGAATGTCGAGTGTGTTCCAGACCTCAACCAGGTCATGCGCGCGGATGTACTTGGCTGCTGAAGGGCTGAGAAAACCCTCCGCTACCAGGTTTTCGGGGTCCTCGCCGGCTTCGAGCCGGGCTCTGATTTCCCGCGAGGAAATTTCCGGAATCGCAAGTTCATCCAGATAGACCAAATCTGCCCCCTGAGCCTGCAGATTGCGGAGATAAACAGGATTGGGTTCAAAACCCATGCGCGGACTGATGACCAGCATGGCAGTTTTGATCAGCCTCTCCCATTGAAACCACTTCCCAAAACTTGGTTCCTCACCGCAAAAGCTATCAACGCCAATCAAAAAAGCGAGTTTTAGTCCCGAATCAACCTCTCTTCGCAAGACATCCAGCGTCTCGGAGGTAAAGTTGGGACGATTGGATTTCAGCGCAAGTGATTCTTCCAGGCGGCTAACGTCTATTTTCAGTTCCGGCTGTTGTAAACCGCGCTTGATTTCCTCCGCAGCCAGTTCACAGAGACCAAAGCGATACTCAAAGGTCAGCGGAAGTGAACGTTTGATCATATCCTGCAAGTTGTGATGGCGGAAGACCGGCATCAGCATGATTTCTGCCACTTGCTCCCCGCGGGCTTGCAGGGCGCGTACTGCTTCGGTCACAAGGTGAACATGTCCCTGGTGGACAGGATCCGCGGAAGTGCCGAAAATCAGCAGGATGGACTGATTATTCTTTGTCATGCGCGGCTCCTGATATCTGTATTCGCTCAACCGCTTCCAGCCAGAGTGCGCTGCTGACATCGCTGGGCATACGCCAACCTGTCCTTGGTGAGAGGCTGATTTCGAGCAACTGCGGTCCGTCCGGGCTGGCAGAGCGCTTGAACTGTTGGCTGAGAAAGCGCTGGTAAAAATTCCTTAGAGTGGTCAAAATTTGGGCGGGCGAGTAATCCTTCTTGAAGCATGTCAATGCAGCCTCAAAAACCTCGTCCGGGGGCATGTTTTTACCAATGGCGTAGAACAGGAAGAAGTCGTGCAGCTCGTAAGGTCCGAGGATGTCTTCGGTTTTTTGGGGCGTCACGCCGGTATCGTCCAGAGGCAGTAGTTCCGGCGAGATGGGCGCTTCCGCTATTTTTCTTGCAATCGTCTCCCCTTCCTGTCCGAAAAGGAATCTGCCAGCCCACACCAGGAGGCGCAGCAGCAGGGTTTTCGGCAACCCGCAGTTGACGTTGTACATGCTCATGTGGTCGCCATTGAAAGTGTTCCAGCCAAGAGCTATTTCGGAGAGATCGCCTGTGCCCACCACCAGCGCATGCTGCTGATTGGCGAGGTCCATCAGAATTTGCGTGCGTTCCCGAGCCTGAGCGTTTTCAAAGGTCAAATCGTGGAGACCTGGAGGGTGATCAATATCGCTGAGGTGCGCGGATACCGCAGCGTCGATAGGGATGGTCATCTGCGTTACACCCGCCAGACCAGCCAGCGTATCGGAGCGTTCGCGCGAGGATTGGCTGCTGCCGGGACCGGGCATCTGAATTGCCAGGATTCCTTCCTTTTTCAATTCCATCCGGTCGAAAGCGTGACAGCATACCAACAGAGCATGACTCGAATCAGCGCCGCCACTCAGTCCCAGAACGACTTTCTGTTGGCGCGTGTGCATCAGGCGGCGCATCAATCCTGTCGACTGGATTTCCAGCAGACGAGCATACTGATTCTCGGGTTCATCGCTGCGGAGGAAAGGCAAGCGTACAGGCTGATTATTTTTTCTCTCGTGGTGATTCGTTTTGTGCGATAGTTCACCCGCAGGAAGACAAACAGCCTGAATGATTTGTGTTTCAAAGGTAAGTTCCCGGGCTGCCGCGAGACACAGTCCATCCTGCCAAATTTCAGCCTTGCCGGAATAGACCTGATCAGTGGTAGACTCGCTGGCGCCCGCTGAACAAATGACCGTTACGCCCTGCCGCGTGGCAGGATCGTATGCAGTTTGCGGATTTTCCACAGCTGGCGCGAGGGCTGGCAGATTAATCAGATTGATTAAAAGTTTAGCCCCGCGTGAGGCTGACTGCTGCTGCCCAAGCAAGATTTCCGCTTCTCCAAAGCGAAATGGTGGAGCGATAAGCGGCGCCGGCAGTTCGCCCCAATGATGCTGCCTATCACACATTGCTGCCTTGTCCGCTGAGCTCAGCGTTGGGTTTTCGGGAACCGGCGCGAGCATCAGCGTTTGTATCTGACCATTCCCCAGAATCGCCAGCCCTTCAAAAATATCTTCCTCTATTCTCACCGGCAACCCCAGCAGTACTTTGACAGGTTTATCGATAGTCAACAGAGATAATTCGCGCAAGGCTTGCAGCGCTGCGGTTTGCAGTAGCCTCTGGCGGAAGAGATCGCCGCAGCTCGCGCCGGTCAGACATAAACGGGGAAATATAATCCAGTCGGGAGAGTCGGCTTCAAGACTGATCAGCGCTTCCTGAATCCGATCGCGATTGAAAGCGATATCCGCCACCCGAAGTTGCGGGACAACGACTGCCAAACGTAAAGTTGAATGATTTGACGCATTACTGTTTTCCATGTCGCGCCTCTTGCTTAATCATAACAAGTTTTTTAGAGGCTGCTGTAAAATTAGTACGTTATTCAGAAATACAGGAGCTGTGTTCATGAAGTTTTGCCTACGTTCCATTCGCTTTCTGTTGATTGCTGTTTTGATTAGTTTTATCGGCATCACTCCAGCCTCTTCCCAAAAATCCGTCCAATTCCCCGACCCGTACGAATGCTATCAATCGATTGAAGTCATCCAAACCCGCCTGTCTGAGCTCGTCTCCCTCTATCCTGATCTGGCTCGTCTGAAAACAATTGGGTGGAGTTATGAAGGCCGTCCTATCCAGGCGCTCCAACTCGGCAGGGAGGTTGAAACCAACTCCAGACCAAAGCTCGTGCTCATCAGCGGACTCAAGGCAAACGCGCTGGCTCCCGTCGAACTCAATTTACAATTTGCAGAACATCTGTTGAATTCCTATGGACAAGATGCAAACATCACCTGGCTGCTGAATCAGACGGAAATTCATTTGATCGTTGTTGCTAATCCGGATGGTCGGTTGATCGCGGAACAAGAATTGATGACTGACAACGTTCCCGTCTGGACTAAGAATCGTAATCCTTATAATTGTGCTACTGGTAATGGCGGGGTCGCACTTGATCTGAATTTTTCTTATGAATGGGCTGCGGTAAATACGGATGCCTGCGCACCCGACTATCCTGGTCCGATTGCCGCTTCAGAACCCGAAACACTGGCAATCCAAACTTATCTTGAGACGATTTTGACAGGAAATCAAGCCAATAGCCTGATTATCGATTTACAGAATGATGGCGGACAGCAATCCGCGGAAAAAATCATCATTCCTTTCCTCTATAGCAAAACAGCACAAAATCCGCTTGAGGATGAACTCTATTTCCTCGCCAATAAGCTCGCTTATGACACACAATTGATGCCTTTGCGCGGCAGCAGCCCAACCATAGATATTCTCACGGGTACTCTGATCGATTACTCCTTTGGTGAACTGCAGACACCATCCCTGCGCTTCAATCTCGGATCTACTTTGGCTGGCGGCGATGTAGTAAGCTGCTGGTATTTTAACGAGTATCTGAAGCCCGAGGGACTGGCTGCTCTCACTCGCGCGGCTATTATAGCAGCCGCGCCGCTCAATCTGGCGCAAGGTCCGGAAATTACAATTCATTCCATCAAACAAGATATATTCTCTGTCACCATCAGCGGAGAAGCAAACGATATGATCTTTTATAAGCTTCCGCTTAAACAATCCGAGTATAGTGCAGTACATCATGTTGCTTTCTCCATCGATGTTCTTCCCTGGCTCCCGAACGCGGCCCTGACACCTATAGCAGGGGTGCCTCATCCGGAAGCGCCTTATCAGATGCTTTTTGAACATCATTTCAGTCTCACAGATATCCCAGCGGGCAGGCATATGCTTTACTTCCAAGCCTGGGATACAAATTCTTCAGGTGAGCCGGATCACGCAGGCATGGTCAATGCGGTTGAAATAGACGGCAGCCATCTAGTATTTATGCCCTTCATGATTAAATAATTTTTTATTCAGTAATAAGTTAAGTAGTAATAAGTAATAGGGGCTGTTGACAATGGGGAAAACTTACATCGTGGGTGGAAATTCGCGCCTTTCAACGAGGAAAGTATCCTTGTAATTCTCTCCACAGACACCTGTGGATAAGTCGTATATGTAATTGGTTAATCCACAAGGAATTGAAATCGAAATAAAGGACAAATTTTCCTCCACCGGCTTATTCAATTTATCCTCATTAAATTGACGGTATCAGACGCGCTTATTCACAATTTGTAAGAAAGTTATCCCCGGAAAACGCCGTTTTCTCCACAGTTTGATCACAGTCCGTATTCCTGCCGGTAGTCTCGAAGCAGATCATCTCCGGCGTCAATGAAATGATCCAGCGCTTGCAATAAATCCTCTTTACGCTCGGGCACAAAATCCAGTGCGGAAAGGAATTGGAGCCAGATTTCCTGCTGGGCGGGTTCATCTGCCAACTGAAAATCTGCCTGACGCCAGGTTTCGAGCATCGGCCAGAGCACGGCATAGAGCGCGTCGCCTTCCGCCAGGGCATCGCAGCAGTTGAGATAGTAGCCTTTGCGGTGGCGAGAGAGATTTGGAGGACAGTTGGGCTTGGCATTGGCGCTTTTCAGCGCATATTCCCAGGCGGGGCGCCAATCCCGGTAAAGCTGCAGACTCATCTTGTCGTTGCCGATCAGTCTGGCGAGATCGCCGGAAAGAGGAGCTTGTCCCAGCGATTGAGCCCTGCCGGGGAAGTCAATCATGAATCGGCGAGTGGTCAGGGCTGGTCCATTGAGGGTGGCGATGGTATTCGCGGCTGCTCCGGTTGTCTTAAAGAAGAGGTCCATCCAATCCTGAAAGCGAATATCCTGCTCATCATTGAGGTCGAACCACTGCTGGCGGGCTTTCTCGCTGAATTTCAAAGATCGGGCATGAATATTTTCGGGGATATCGAATTGGGCGCTGACTCCCGCCTGAATAAACTCAAGCCAATGGTCTGTATCGTGCAGAATATTGTCGTGATTGCATAGAGGAAAACCTATCCAGGGATTCTGACGCAGCCGGCGGTGATAGGTGTAGAAGGACTGATGGTGGTGTTCGATATCCAGAGATATCTCATAGGTTACACGCAACACCTCGCGGCTCTGACTGGGATTTTCTTTGTGAACAAAGACCATGTCAATGTCGGTTGTGCCTCCCAACAAGGGTTCTTCGCTTGTGACAGATCCGGTCAGATAAACCGCGACGATATCGTTTTGCTGGCGCAGGCGTTTGGCAACAAAATTGCGCGCGGTTTTGATGAGCATTTCCGAATTGATTTGCATGGAGAACTCCTTAATCGGAAAGCGGCAGGCTTTCCTGGTAGGGTGCAAGCTGAAGCGCCTGACGGATGCGGTCAATCATGTACTGCAGCGCCTTTGGATCGGCGACGATATCGAGATCATCGGTATCGATGACCAGCAAGCGCTGCTCCCACTTGGGCAGGATGATGAATTTTTCGTAAGCATTGGCAAGTTCCTCAATGTACGCCTGATCCATGCTGCGCTCATAGGGTCTGTCGCGGTGGGCGATGCGGTGCATCAACGTTTTGGTGGCGGCGCGCAGATAGATCAGCAGATCAGGCTGAGGGATTTTATCTGCCAGGGCGGAATGTACCTTGTGGTAGATATCAAGTTCATCCCCGCTCAGGTTGATGCCCGCGAAGAGGGCGTCTTTGTCGAAGGTATAATCCGATACGATGTTCCTGCCGGCGGACATGGCGGATGGTATGACCTGATGCTGATGGGTGAAACGGCTCATCAGGAAGAAAATTTGGGTCTGGAAGGCATATCTCTGCCGGTCGGCGTAAAAACTGCCGAGGAAAGGATTCTCTTCAAAGACTTCCAGCAATACATCAGCCTCAAAGGCTTCATGAATCAGACGCGCGAGAGTGGTTTTTCCGACACCAATAACACCTTCAATGGCAATATACACAGTCCTTCACTCCGGTTTTTGAGATAATAAAACTATACCACAAAGGATATGACCGGCTAAGAGGAAGCTGCGATTGAGCTCTTGAGCTGCTCGCGCAACAGACGAGATGCTTCGGTGAATTCCGGGAGGTAGCGCATGGCGTCCGTGCGCGGACGGGATAAACGGATGGGCAGATCCATTGTCAGATGAGCCGGGCGGCTGGTGAGCACAAGCACGCGGTCTGCCAGAAATATCGCTTCAGCGATGGAGTGAGTCACCATCAACACGGTCTTACGCCGTTCGTTCCAAATGCGCAGCAGTTCGTCGCCCATGCGGTCGCGGGTAAGCGCGTCGAGTTGCCCAAAAGGCTCGTCCAGCAGCAAAATCTCAGGATCCTGCACCAGGCAGCGGGCGATGGCTGCCCTCTGTGCCATCCCGCCGGAGAGTTCGTGCGGGTATGACTTTTCGAACCCTTCCAAACCCACAAGGCGAATCATCTCCTGAGTGAACGCGGCAATTTCAGCCTCCGGACGGCGCGCGATTTCCAGTGGGAGGCTGATGTTTTCTTGGAGAGTCCGCCAGGGGAGCAGATTGGGCTTTTGAAAAACCAAGCCCGTCCGCGATTTTTCTTCCTCCGCGCCAGGAAACTCCACTGTTCCGCCGGTCGGCTGGATGAGCCCAGCCACTGCCCGCAGCAGCGTACTTTTTCCTCCGCCGGAAGGTCCGACAATGCAGACAAACGCGTTGCGTTCCACCGAGAAGCTGATTTTGTCGAGCACCCCAAGGCTGCCGTCGCTATCCACGAAGCTGACTTCGAGGCTGCTAACCCGCAAGGCTAAATCATTCGACGAACGCGTCACTGAACGCCTCCCGCACATCGATGCGCACTGCCATCAGACCCAGGTCCAGCAAAATGCCCTGCATATTCTCCCAGCGTTCCACCGCCGACTGCGCGGGCTCCGGTTCAAAACGCCAGAGTTTGATCGACTCGAGCAGAACCTGCTTTTGGATCGGGTCATCAGCTTCCAGGTTTTCTACGTATTTGCGGCTGATCTCGAAAGCCTTATCGGGGTCAGCAGCGGTGGCAGCCAGGGCTTCATCCAGCGCAACTGCCATCCGGCGAACCAAATCCGTACGTTCGGAAAGCGATTTTTCGTTCGTCACCAGGCAGTTGCCCACCAGTGAAAGCGAATCCGCTACACTCAGCAGGTTAATCTCGTATCCGCGCGCGCGAAGCTGCACAGGTTCGTTCGCTAAGTAGACCACCACGGCATCCACCTGCCCGGTTACCAGCGCTTCCACCTGCGTGAAGCCGATTGACCGCAGCTCGTAATCATCATCGCTCAGTCCCGCATGACCCGCAAGCGCCTCGAAGCCGATGTAACTCGCTCCGAATAAGCCGGGCAGCCCAATTGACTTTCCGCGCAGGTCCGCGGGTTCAAGGATATGACTGCTTTTTAGCGAAGCTACCCCAATCGGATAATGCTGATACCACTCCCTTACCGAGATGACTGGCAAACCTTGGGCACGGCTGAGCAGCACCTGTTCACCGGAAGCAATCATGAACTGCTGGTGGTCCGATCCCACAAGCGCGACCATATCGGCTTCATTGCCGTAAGCCAGGTTGACATCCAGCCCATGGTTGGCAAAAATCCCTTCTTCAATCGCGACGTAAAAAGGTGCGAACTGCACATTCGGGATATAGGTCAGGTTGAGTGTGACCTTCTCCAGCGTGGATTCCGGTTTAGCGGCTCTGCAGGCAGGCAGCGCCAGACAAAGGATAAGCATGATAAAGAGTAAACGTTTCAAAGAAGCCTCTCAATTTTCCTTTCGCCATGTTTGCCAGGAAAGGAGCTTTTTTTCAAGCAGCAGCACAAAGCCGTATAGGCTGGCTGCCAGCACAACAAGGCAGATGACTGCCACAAAAACCAGAGCGGTATCATACTGCCCACGTCCAACGTTGATTAAAAAGCCGAGCCCTTGATCCGAGGCGACCAATTCTCCTACGATCGCTCCGATCACGGAAAGGCTCGCTCCCACCCGCAAACCGCCCAAAAAGACCGGCAGCGCGGCAGGAATCTCGAGATAGCGCAGCGTCTGGGCGGGGGACGACCGCAGAGAACGCATCACTTCGCGCAGATCCTGGGGAACATCGCGCAACCCTACCAGCGTGTTTACCAAAACAGGGAAGAAAACGGTCAACGAACAGATCAAAACCTTGCTCAGCAAACCCGGTCCGAACCAGATGACCAGCAAAGGCGCGACCGCTGCCATGGGGATGGATTGGCTCCCCACCAAAAAGGGCGAAAGCATCCGCTCAGCTATTGGCGATTTGGAAAGCCCGTATCCAAGCAGTGCAGCGGCGCTGACGCCAAAAATCAAGCCCAGCAGGATTTCTTTCAGCGTGGCGGAGAAGTGCCGCCAGAGCATACCGCTCGCGAGGACGTCTAAGAATTTTTTTCCGACCTCCGCGGGGCTGGGAAGGATGAAGCTGGGAAGCTTCAACGCCAACACAAGAATCTGCCAGAGCAGCAAAAAGACTAACAAAGACAGGGGCAGCAAAAGCAGTCGATTTTTGCTAATCCGCTGCAGGAGTAGATTCCTGACGGCTGATAATGAACGCGCTTTCATAGTCTCTTTCGCCATCCAGACTATGAGTATACGATATTTGGCGCGTTCCTTGTAGAAAAAGGAAATCCATTGTAGATACCGTCTTAAAAGTCAAGATGAAAAATTGAATTGG